>OJSM01000135.1_pt1 | contig 82506 bp, 84 predicted proteins | sample 1599431 | NCBI WGS metagenome assembly OJSM01 (sample SAMN04168659, study PRJEB22393) | human gut metagenome | biome: human gut microbiome; feature: stool | host: Homo sapiens | collected 2014-05-12 | reverse complement strand
CCGCTGCTGATTCTCGACGGCGTGGAGATCGTCGCTCTCTGCGACAAGGTGCCCGCCCACGTCGAGCGGGCGCAGCGGACGCTTTCGGTACATGGCCTGCCGGCGGCGCAGGAGTTCACGGGCGCCGACGACTGGCGTCGCGTCTGCGAGTTGGAGGGTGTCGATCTGATCTACAACTGCACCGACTGGCAGATGCACGTCCCCATTGCGCTCTACGCCATGGAGCGGGGCAAGCACGTGGCCGTCGAGGTGCCTGCGGCGCTGACCGTCGCCGACTGCTGGGCGCTGGTCGACGCGGCCGAACGGACGCGCCGCCACTGCATGATGCTCGAGAACTGCTGTTACGACTTCTTCGAGATGACGACGCTCAACATGGCGCGCGAGGGGCTGTTCGGCGAGATCGTCCATGTCGAGGGGGCCTATATCCACGACCTGCGCGAATTGCAGTTCGACCGCCGGCACGGCTACGTCGACATGTGGCGGCTCGAACATAATGCGCTGCATACGGGCAATCCCTATCCTACGCACGGCCTAGGTCCGTTGTGCCAGCTGCTCGACATCCACCGCGGCGACCGCATGGAGCGGCTCGTCTCGCTCTCGTCCGACCAGTTCGGCATGAGCGCCTACGCCACGGCGAAGTACGGCGCGGAGTCGGCGGAGGCCGAGAGGCCCTATGCGTTGGGCGACATGAATACGACGCTGATCCGCACGGCCAGGGGCAAGAGCATCCTCATCCAGCACGACATCACCTCTCCGCGGCCCTACAACCGGCTCCATACGATCTCGGGAACGAAGGGCTTCGCACAGAAATACCCGATCCGCAGTCTGGCGTTCGATCCCGACGCCCACCACCGGCTCTCGGACGAGCAGCTCGACCAGATGCTGCGCCGCTACGAGCATCCCATTACGCGCGAAATCGGCGAGAAGGCGCGCGAGGTGGGCGGCCACGGCGGCATGGATTTCATCATGGACTACCGGCTGGTCTACTGTCTGCGCCACGGCCTGCCGCTCGATCAGGACGTTTACGACGCGGCCGAGTGGTCGTCGCTGGCGGAGCTGACCGAAGCGTCGGTGCGCAACGGCTCGATGCCTGTCGCGATGCCCGACTTCACGCGCGGCGCATGGCGCAAGGTCGAGGGCTTCTCGCACGCGATGGCCGAGTGACGCCGGCCGCCCCGAACAGGCTCCGCCCCTGCCGCAGATCGTTGCGACAGGGGCGGAACGGTTTGAGGGGCAGGACTATTTGAGCGCCTGCAACACCTGGGGCATCAGCTCGGAGAGGGCGTTCTCGGTCTGAGCGGTGTAGAAATTCCCGTCGACGACCGCCTTGTCGTCGGTGGGGATGCACTCCCGCACCACCGTTTTGAGGAAGGGATGCAGTGCTACGCGTCGTCCCCGGGCGATGCCCAGGTTGTCGTAGAGAAGCGCTGCGGCGCAGTGGCCGATCATCGGTTTACCCTGCTCGGCGAAGCGTTTCATGATGCGGAGCATCTCCCGGTTGAAGGGCTTGTCGGCGTTCTCGGCGAATTTGGGCATGGCGTCGCCGCAGGCGAAGACCAGCGCATCGTACTCCTCCTCGCGGCCCGCGAGACGGGACACCGTGTCGTCGAGGCGGAGGGCGACGCCCGAGTTGGTCGTCACCTGCGGCGTCTCGGCCACCGCGAACGTGCGGAATGGAATCCCGTTCTCGAAAAATGCTTCCAGATAGTGGAACAGTCCCGCTCCATTGACCGGATCGACGACCAGAACAGCTGCTTTCTTTGCCATGATTGTGCGATTTTAAAGGTTCGTTTGTTTTCAACAGTCGTTTTCCCGCCTCGGCATAGCCCGAACTGCGTTCGGCTCTGCGCTCGGCTTAACGAAAACGTTGACTGCACGGGCCCCGACGGACCCGCATGATGTAAAGATAGGGCGGGGAATCGTAAAAAACAAGTACTTACCTTCGGGTAAGCAACTTACCTTCGGGTAACGAATCCTGATCCGCAGCCGGTTGCGCGACGAAAAATCGTCGCGCGATTTTCCGCCGTGTGCCGCGCAGGGAGCCGAACGGGGAAGGGGCGTGCCGCACGAGTGTGCCGAGCAGAGGGGGCATCGTGCCGCCGTCAGGCCGTCTGCGACGGTTCCGCACCGGCGATGTCGATGCGGCGGATCGCGTCGTCGAAGGCGTTGCGGTCGCCGATCGCGGCGTTGCGCAGCTGCGCGCGGTAGGTGTGGATCGTGGCGACCGAACAGTTGAGGATCGCGGCGATCTTGGCGCTGTGGGTCACTCCCAGCCGGATCAGTGCCAGGATGCGCAGCTCGGTATTCAGCGTCCGGGGCTGACGCGGCGAAAAGCGCTCCGCGTCGGTCATCAGCCGGTTGACGTGCGCCACGAAATCGGGGAAGAGGTGCAGGAAGGTCTCGTCGAAGATCGCCAGAAACTCCTTGTACTCGGCGTCGGCGGGGTTCTTGGTGCGCAACTCCCGTATCAGGGCGTCGCAGTCGCCGTCCTTGTAGACCTTCAACAACAGTTTGCGGTAGTCGTTGATGCGGACGATGTAGCGGGAGCAGAGGGAGAGGTAGTGGCCGACGTATTCGTCCTTGATGTTGTTGGCGTCGCGCAGTTCGCCGTTGATGCTGCGGATATGTTCGTTCAGCTCCCGAAGCTGGCGGTTCATTTCGAGCCGTGCGGCGCTGATCTGCCGGATTTTGCGGTAGTAGACCAGGATCGTGAAGAAACTTCCCAGCAGCACGACGACCAGCAGGCTGACGACGATCGTGACATAGCCCATCGCGCGGCGTTTGGCGTCGAGCGAGTCGATGTAGGCGCCTGCGATCTGCTGCACCATCTCGGACGACTGCTGCATCCGCGAACGGTAGTTGCAGTAGAGGGCATCCTCCATCGAGCAGTTGATATAGCGGTTGGCGCGCTCCACGTCGCCCTCTTCGAGCAGCAGCCCTGCCAGCGTATAGAGTGCCATGCCCTCGCGCACGGGGGTGCGCAGGTCGTCGGCCGTCGCACGGATCAGGTACTCCTTGCGGCGGTCGGCGTCGCCCAGCTGTTCGTAGATGAGCGCCAGCCGGTAGGCGACCATCGCCCGCAGGTGCGTGTCTTCGATGCCGGCTTCGTATTCGGGCAGGAGCAGATCCAGCGCATGGACAGCCTTATCAAAAATCTCGTGGAGCTGGCGCGCAGCGAGGAAGCTCTGCCGCCTTCGGCTGTCGCGGCTGTACCGTTCAGTGAGCTGGCTGAGGGCTGCATCGAAAATTTTCGTCCCCTTGCCGAGTCTGCCGGAAAAGAACTGACGGCGGAGATCTCCCCTGGTCTGTGCGTCAGCGGCGTGCCGGACGATATCTCCCGCCTGCTGACGATTCTGCTGGACAATGCCGTGAAATACTGTGACGCGGGCGGAACGATCCACCTTGCGCTCTTTTCGCGGAGAAAAAGCGTAGAGCTGGCGCTCTCCAATCCCTGCGCCGGTTTGGATGCCGCGCAGCTGCCACGCTATTTTGACCGCTTTTACCGTGCGGACTCCTCCCGCGCCCGCGCGACCGGCGGGAACGGTATCGGACTGTCCACAGCCAAGGCGATCGTGACCCGCCATCACGGGCGCATCGGCGCTCGCTGCGAAAGCGGCATCATCACCTTTCAGGTCACGCTGCCGCAAAGCGGCAGGAAGTAAAAAGCGCCGAGCACAAGCAAGAAACCGTTTTTTTGCAGAAGCGCTTGACATAAGAACGCTTTTTTGTTATCATGTGTAGCATACTACATATGGAGGTGAATCCAAGTGATGAAGAACGATGTCGGATACCTCATCAAGCGCATCAATGATAAGCTGGCGGCGAGAGCCGATGCGGAATTAAAGCAATTCAATTTAACGATGTCCCAATGCCGGGTATTTCTGTATCTGAGCAGCCGGGGCGGGCAGGCAACCCAGAAAGAAATCGAAACCTTTTTGGACGTTGCTCATCCGACCGTTGTGGGCTTGGTTTCCCGCATGGAGCAGAATGGCTATGTAACATGCTGGCCCTGCGAAGATGGGCGCAACAAGTATGTCAAACTGACGCCGCAGGCAGAGGCCATCGACAAGGATATGCAGCGGAATCAGCTGGAAAACGAGAAAATGCTGTTAGCCCCCCTTTCCCCGGAGGAACGTGAGCGGCTGAGAGATTTGCTGCTGACCGTTGCAGAACATTTGACGTAAAAGCCGATAGCCGATCGGCTTTTCTGTCGCTCTTATATGTAGCTTGCTACACACGGATATAAAGGAGGAACAAAATGACAAAAACCTTGCTGGGGATCCTGCGAGAATACAAGAAAGGCTCCATTCTCACAATCTTGCTCTCCATTCTGGAGGCAGCCTTCGAAATTCTCATCCCGCTCCGTATGGCAGATTTGATCGATCAGGGGATCGAGCCGGGAGAGATGGCGGCGGTCTGGAAGCTCGGCACCATAATTCTGGTCTTTGCTGTCCTACAGCTGCTGACCGGCGTGCTTTCCGCCCACGTTGCCGCAAAAACCTCGGTGGGCTTTTCCGCCAATCTGCGGCAGGATATGTATGACAATGTGCAGACCTTTTCCTTTTCCAACATTGACAAGTTCTCCACTGCTTCCATCGTCACCCGCCTGACAACCGACGTGACCAATATTCAGAATGCCTATCAAATGCTGATCCGCATGGCAGTGCGCGGCCCTGTCATGCTGGTATTTTCCATGATCGTGTCTTTCCGCATCAACACGACCATTGCACTCATTTTCCTTGCGGTCATTCCCATCATGGCATTACTGCTGCTTTTGATCATCCGCAAGGTCGGGCCGTTTTTTAACCGGGTGTTCCGCACCTATGACACGCTGAACAACGTTGTTCAGGAAAATGTCCGGGGCATCCGTGTGGTGAAATCCTTCAATCAGGAGGATCACGAGATCAAAAAGTTCAAAGGCATTTCTCAAAGTATCTATGAGGATTTTGCCGCCGGAGAACGACTGCTGGCGTTCAACTCGCCCATTATGCAGTTCTTCATGTACGCCTGCATGATCCTGATCTCATGGATCGGTGCAAAAGCCATTGTCGCAAGCGGAAACAGTGCGGCACTTGGCATGACCACCGGCGACCTGACGGCGCTGTTCTCCTACGCCACGCAGATTTTGATGGCGTTGATGATGCTCTCCATGGTTTTTACCATGATCACCATCTCCCTTGCCTCTGCCCGCCGCATTGCGGAAGTGCTGGAGGAAAAAACGGATATTGCCAACCCGACCGGCGCGGAAATGACCGTCAGGGACGGCTCCATCCGCTTTGAGCAGGTAAGCTTTGCGTATGCGGCGAAGGCGGACAAGAAGGTGCTGAGCGACATTGACCTCTCTATCGCCTCCGGGCAGACCGTTGGCATCATCGGCGGCACGGGATCTTCCAAGTCGAGCCTCGTACAGCTCATTCCGCGGCTCTATGATGTGAGCTCCGGTCAGTTATTGTTGGGCGGCGTGGATGTGCGTAAATATGATTTGGACGTATTACGCAATGCCGTTGCCATGGTGCTGCAAAAGAACGAACTGTTCTCCGGCACAATCAAAGAAAATCTGCGTTGGGGCAATGAAAGCGCCACAGATGAAGAAATCGAGGAAGCCTGCCGCCTTGCCTGCGCGGATGAATTTATTCAGAGCTTCCCTGACAAATATGATACCTATATTGAGCAGGGCGGCACCAATGTGTCAGGCGGTCAGAAGCAGCGGCTATGCATTGCCCGCGCTCTGCTGACAAAACCAAAGGTTCTGATTCTGGACGATTCCACTTCTGCTGTTGATACCAAAACGGATGCTTCCATCCAAAAATCCTTTGCGGAGTTTATTCCGGATACGACCAAAATCATCATTGCACAGCGCGTCAGCTCCGTACAGCACGCCGACTTGATTGTTGTTATGGACGATGGCAAAATCGCAGCGTGCGGAACGCATGATGAATTGCTGAAAACCTGCGATATTTACAGAGAAGTGTATGAATCCCAACAGGAAGGAGACAGCGAACATGAATAAGACTTCGGAAAACTCCATGCAGAAGCAGCAATTTGACACCAAGACACTGCGGCGGCTACTTTCCTATATGAAGGACTATAAGGGGCAGCTCATTTTTGTGGTGGTTTGCATTTTGCTCAGCGCCATTGCGTCCGCTGCTTCGGCGCTGTTCCTGCAATCCCTGATCGACGATTATATCGCACCCCTGCTGACAAGCTCTGCCCCGGTGTTTACACAGCTTTTGAAAATGCTGGTCGTGATCGGCGCAGTCTATCTGATCGGTGTTCTTGCCACGCTTTTTTATAACCGTGTCATGGTAACCATCGCACAGGGAACGCTGAAAAAGATTCGGGACGAAATGTTTGAAAAAATGCAGCGGCTTCCCATCCGCGCCTTTGATACCCGCACCCACGGCGATATTATGAGCCTTTATACCAACGATACCGATACCCTCCGCCAGATGATCGCACAGTCCATGGCGCAGCTCATTTCCTCGGTCTTTACCATCGTGGCGGTATTTGTCTGTATGCTCTATGTCAGCTTTTATCTGACGCTGGTCGCCGTACTGGTGATGCTGCTCATCTTGCAGCTCGTCAAGAAGATCACCGGAAAGATCGGTGCTTTCTTCGTGATGCAGCAAAAGACGCTTGCGGATGTCAACGGTTATGTGGAAGAAATGGTAAACGGACAGAAGGTCATCAAGGTACCGCTGGCTGAATACGGTCGGGGCAGCGTATGAGCTCGTTGAGCAGGTCGGTGACGAGCTTCTCCACCCGCTCGGAGGGCGGTGTGCCGCAGAGCCTTCTGCGCGGGCGTTTTCTGCGGCGGGCGGGCTCTTGCCGTCCTCTTTTCCGCTGCCGCACGGAGCTGCTCCGGCTCGATGAGTGCCGGATAGCCTTTCTCTCCGATATAGCGGCCGTCCTCTAAAATACGGGAGACCATGTTCTTGTTCCATGACCGCCCCTCATAGTAGAGGATCTTCTGTCGGCAGAGTGCCTTGGTCAACTCCCCCAGCGTAGCTCCTGCGCCGTAGCCTTGGAAGATAAACCGTACCAGATCTGCCTCCTCCGGCTGGATCGTGATCTCGCCCAGCGTCATACGGTAGCCGAAGGGCTGCTTTCGGTTTCCCATTATCGCACCGTCCTCTCAATGGATTCCCGCAGCTCCAGCCCGTTATGCAGACGGAAGCGGAGGGCATCGTTGCTCTCTATGGTAATTTTTTCAACAAGTTCACCCAGCAGTTCCGCGTCGGGGTGGTCGAGGAAGTCCGGCCCATCCTCCAGCAGGGCTATCAGCTCCCGCGTCCGATGGGCGGTGGCATCCCCCTCGGCAGTCATCAGCTTTTCTTTGTCCAGCTTGGCCTGCCGGAGTTGGCGGGTCAGCTCGTTGCTTTTGGATATAAAAATGTCAGGATCAACGAGGCCGTTTTGCTTGAGGAAGGCCAGCGTTTGATTCTGACTGGAGAGTTCGGATATTTTTTTGTTGAGGGAAACGATGTCCTCGCTCCAGAGCAATCTGCGGTCACGGAGCGTCCGGATGGTTTCGAGCATCCGCTCCAGAATGGGGAGACTCTGATGCTTGAGCTTACCCGCAGCTGCGCATTCTGCGGCTTCTCCGCCGCCTCGATCTTGATGACGCGAGGCTGCGCTGCCAGTGCCGTTGTGCCGTCTGTCAGATGCTTTTCCGCCATGCCTGCTCACCTCCTGTTTTTGCAACACAAACACTACCACAACCTTGGTCAGAAAGCTACTGAAAGATGAAGAAAATCAGAGAGAAATCATAATGTCCGCGCCGCTGTCCGCGGCGATCCGTGCCGCTACCCTCCGCAGCTCCTTTTCGCTGAAACTGCCGCTTTCCCGAAGCTGGCGCAGCAGAAGGATGATGCCGTAATAATTGACGTTCTGATCCATATCGGTACCTCTTTTCTGAATTTTGCCCTGCGGCACAAATATGAGGATCGTCCGGGGGATAAGGAGGGGGTGAATGCAGGCCGTTCAGAGGATTGAAAGAGAGAAGCGAATGGGTGGCGGGAAAAAAGAGGAAGCGGACGATCCCCATACTTCTGCCGCAAAGCAGAAAAGGCCGCTCCGTATCGGGGCGGAACTGCTCCCTGCGGAGCGGCCTTCTTGCTCTTGCGTTGCTGCCTGTATTCGACACTACTTCCCCAGGCAAGGGCGGCGGCTGGAACCGCGCTGGCGCGCGTCACGGGAGTTTCACCCCTCTGAGGTTCTCTCGGAGCTGCGTACAGGAGTATCATTGTAAGCTGACGGGGTCATGGCGAAGCAGCCTGCCAAAGCTGCATTTGACCTGAGTGGGTATCGCTCTGCACCTTCCATTGGCCGTCCTAATATGCGGAGAATGCTCCGCACAGGTGGTCCTCGTGCACCCGGTCTGACGCTCGCGCCGTCAGCAAAGGTATTCCAGTCACCGGATATGACCGCCTGGGCGGTGTTTTCAAGGTTCAGAAGATGGGGGATACTTGTCCCTTCACCAATCATCTTTTTTCAGGCTTTTTCACAACCATTTTTGGACCCCTTTTCAAAAATTTTCTCGTTTTTTCAAAGCGGAAACCAGCGATTTAGACACAGCCTGCTGTGTGACACCTTCTGCTTCGGCGATTTCGCTCTCTGTTTTCCCTTCGATGCAATACTGCCGGAGTCTGTAAAACTGTGCCCCAGTCAGTATGCTTCTGATTCCAGAAACCGCTGCCTCCGCATAACGAATCTGAGCTTCTCTGACCTGCCTTTCCGCTGCCAAAGCCTCCTCATTGGGAACAGCAAGGGAGGCTTCCGAAACCATGCCCATAGATGTGGTGTGGTCGCTTTCCTCCACATCGCTTTTGTCCTCTACGTGAAAGTCCTGGTCCGACCACCTCTTCCAACGGCGAAACTCTGCTTCATCGGTGAAATCAGCGCAGGTCAGGCAGATCAGATTTCCATCGGCGTCGCGCACAGGGCGCAAAAAAAGCCCACAGCGACACCGCTGTGGGCATAAGGATGTTCGAGGGTAACGATGGCGGACGGAGGCGGGGTATCCTCAAAAGGACGCAAAAAGTCAGGGCATCCGATGCCCGGCCATAGGTGAATGAAGGAAGGCTGCCATTCGGCAGCGACGACAGTACCGCGGATGTGAGGATACCCCATAAAAACCGCCTGTCCTGCATTGAGCCAATGTTTTTTCATTGCCGTGCAGGTTCGCCTCTCCGCTCAAAGCAGGAGATCACGACAGAAAAGCGGAGAGATTGCTGTATCGCAGTCTCTCCGCTTTCGACATGAATGGCTGTTCAGAAGCTCTGAACAGGGGGAGGTATCAGATGGTGTGTTCTCAGTGGTCGAATGCCTGCCGGATCTTTCTTAGGCGGATATAAAATGCTGCTTCAACTCGCATGTTTGTTGCCTACCGATTGGCCTCTTGTTCCTACATTTTGCTGACAACAGCCCTGATATCTACCGCTATAAAAGCTATCCCTCGCTTATTCATCTGCCTCCGATCATCCTTCTGGAAATCGCTCATTTGTGTGCTTCCGTCGATAGCTGGACCATAGTTGAAGTCCCACTGGGACAAACGGACTGGTAACGTCACATAGCTGCCGTGTTCAGCCGGATGCATCTGTTCCTGTGTTCATTTTTGAAATGATGTCAGAGAGGAAGCTGTTTGCGTTCCCGGCCCTCAGGTCCTTTTTCTGGAGCAGCAGCGCACACTCATCGTCGCAGACCACAAGCCACAAATGCAATGATTCAAAGGCGCTCTTTATCCGTGTGTACGGGAGATGTTCTTCGTTCTCCTCCACGCAGATCGTTATGCCAGCATCCTCGAAGCGGATGGTGGTTTTGAGCTTTTCCCAATCAACGGTGCGCCGCAGCTCCAGCGCTTTCCGCGCCTCCTTTTTGCAGGACGCCGGTATGCGCGGCGGTGTTCTTCCGCGAGCAAGGGCAAACTCCAGCAGGCCTGCAATGATCACGGCTCCGCCCACAATGATCACAGCGGTGGTTTTTGGCGGCATCAAGCCAAGAATCAGCGTCAACAGGCCCAGCGCCAGCAGGAACACGCCATAAATACGGCAGCGTACCGTCCGCTTTTCGCGCCCCGGGCCTTTCGCGGCGTGAGTTCTGATGCGGTCTATCGCATTCCACATAGCGGGGCAGCGCCGCCGGCTCTCAGCTTCCAAACGCTGGTGCAGCAGCTCTGCGGTTTCTCTGTCCACAGCAGGATCATCGTAGTTGCTTATTTGAAAAAGATACATGCGCTTCTCCATTTCGAAATCGTCTCATTGAGAGTGCCGGAAAATTCCATTCACAGCATATCGGACTGCCACCGGGCAGTCCGATATGCTGTGATGTGCTGATAGTTCCTTGTATGAGAATTGCCGACCGCTTGCGTCCTATTTTTCAAACAGATACAGCAGGTATCCGTAGCCCTCGGCCTCCATTTTTTCATAGGGGACGAAGCGCAGGGCTGCGCTGTTGATGCAGTAGCGCACGCCGTTGGGCGACTCCGGATCGCCGGTGAACACATGACCAAGGTGAGAATCTCCGGCGCGGCTTCTGACCTCCGTGCGGCGCATCCCGTGGCTCAAATCCTCTTTTTCCACCACAGCGAGGCCCTCGATAGGCTTTGTAAAGGCGGGCCAGCCGCAGCCGCTCTCGTACTTATCCGTGGAGGAAAAGAGCGGCTCGCCGGTGACGACATCCACATAGATGCCCTTTTCAAACTTGTCCCAGAACTCGCCCGTGAAGGCGCGCTCCGTGCCGCTCTCCTGCGTGACGCGGTACTGCTCCGCCGTCAGCTTGTCCCGGATGGACTCCGCCGCGGGCTTCTGATAGTCGCCCGGGTCGATGCGCAGTTTGGAGAAGAGCTCCATCTCCGCGCGCGGGATGTGACAGTAGCCGTTCGGATTCTTTTCGAGGTAGTTCTGGTGATATTCCTCGGCGGGATAGTAGTTCTTGAGCGGGCCGATCTCCACGAAGAATTTCTCGCTGCGGCCGCGCTCGATCTCCGCGATACGCTTCACCGTCTCTCTGGCGCTTTCGTTGGTGAAGTAAACGCCGGTCTGGTACTGGCTGCCGCGGTCGTTGCCCTGCCGGTTTTGCACCGTGGGGTCGATGACATAGAAGTAGGCCAGCAGCAGCGCGTCAAGGCTCACCTGCTCGGGGTCATACTCCACGCGCACCGCTTCCCGAAAGCCGGTCTCTCCCTTGCAGACGGTCTTGTAATCGGCGTCCGCCTCGCAGGTGCCGTTGGCATAGCCGCTCTCGGCGTCGATAACGCCGGGGATGGACTGCATCAGCTGTTCCATGCCCCAGAAGCAGCCGCCCGCCAGATAGATGACATTGTCTGTGGTATCCATATAGGTGATCTCCTCGTCGGACCGGTCAAATGCCGCTCCGTCCATGTCTGCTTCCTGTCCGCTCTTTTCCTTCGGCACAGTCTGCTGCCCGGCGGCGCAGCCGCCCAGCAGCAGCACCGAGGCGAAAAGCATGGCCAATACACTTCGATACATCGCGTTTCCTCCTTCAGGGGAATCAGGACTCACTCCGACCCTTCCTTGTCCTGTTCTTCGCTGCGGTCGGGCCGCAGGACAGTATACAGCAGCGATCCAAGGATGCATCCAATGCCTGCAAAGAGCCACGGACCCGAGGTGATAGCGCAGGTATCGGCGGCGCAGCCTGCATAGCGGCGGTACAGCCATGCTCCGGCAGTGCCTACCAGAGGTAGCGAAATGGCGCGCAGAATATCTGCCGGCTTACAACGCTTTTTCTTCATCATAGGCACTTTTTAAATCTCGGGTCAGCCCACATCGGCGGCGAGCGCCTGCTCGATGAGCTTTTGCAGCGTCTCCGCCTGCTTCTTTTCCGTGATGGCGCCGACGATGGGCTCACCCACGATATTGCCGCTGCGGTCGACCACATAGGTGGTGGGATAAGCAAAGATGTTGGTAGTAAACTTTCCCGCCTCACCATCTGAGTCAAAATACACATTCTGATAGGTGGCGCCCTTCTTGGCCAGCACGTCCTTCGCCTCGGAAATCGCTGCCTCGTCGCCGTCCAGCGTGAAGGTGTTGACGCCGATGAGGGAGCCGCCCTTCTCCGCGAGTTCCTTATTCAGCGCGTCCAGCTCGGCAAGCTCACCCACGCAGGGATTGCAGGTGGTGAACCAGAAATTCACTACGGTGACGGCGTTGCCGGAGAACAGCTCGTCGCTCTTCACCGTGTTGCCGTCCAGGTCTTTCCCCTCAAAGGCGGGGAACTTCTGCATACTGCCGTCATCGGGAGGGGTGCTCGTGTCGCTGCCTGCGGGCATGCTCATATCGCCGTCCACGGATTGCTGCACGATCTCGGGGTACTTCTCTTCCAACTCGGTCAGCTTGTTTTCAATATTGCTGATCTCCGTGGCCGACTCCTTCAGCCACTTATACTCCTCGTCGCTGAACTCTTCCTTGGCGTCCTCGATGGTCTTGAGCAGGAAGTCGCCGTAGTTTTTGCCGTCCTCCTGCATGGTCATGCCCTTATCGGCCGCCATGAACACCTTCTCCCACAGCTCGGTATTTTCCGACAGGAGCGCGTTCTCCCGCTCCAGCAGCTCCTTGTGCAGGGCGAGCGCCTCCTCGGCGGTTTTCGGCTCGCCGGTCATGGCGGAGCCGTCTCCGCTCATATCCGCCTGCTTGTCGTTGTCCTTTGCGCCGCAGGCTGCCAGGGCCAGCACCATCAGCACGGCAAAAGCCAGTGCAAAAATTCTCTTCATGTTCATTTTGATTCCTCCATCGTTGTTTTCTTTGATGTTTCTTTCCCGCTGCCGAAGCCGTAACGGAAGCACACGGCGTTCGTCGGACAGGCGCGGACGCACATTCCGCAGCGGATGCACTCGGTGTGGTTGGGCGTTTTCGTCACATCCACATCCATCTTGCAGGCTCTGGCGCATTTTCCGCAGGAGATGCACTTATTCTTATCCACCTTCATCTGGAAGAGGGACACCCGGTTGAACAGCGCGTAGAACGCGCCCAGCGGGCAGAGCCACTTGCAAAACGGCCGGTAGAACAGTACGCTCAGCACGATCACCGACAGTAGGATGCTGAATTTCCATGTAAACAGCTTGCCCAGCGCCGCCCGGATGCCGGCATTGGCAAGGGACAGCGGGATGGCTCCCTCCAGCACGCCCTGGGGGCAGAGGTACTTGCAGAAGAACGGGTCGCCCATGCCCACATCGTTCACCAAAAACGCCGGCAGCAGGAAAACCATCACCAGCAGGACAGCGTACTTGAGATATGTCAGGGGCTTAAGCTTCTTTGTGGAGAGCTTCTTTGTCGGGATCTTATGCAGCAGCTCCTGAAACCAGCCGAAGGGACAGAGGAAGCCGCAGATAAAGCGCCCCAGCAGCACGCCCAGCAGAATGAGGAAGCCTGTGATATAATAGGAAAAGCTAAACTTGGACGAGCCCACCACTGCCTGAAACGCCCCGATGGGGCAGGCTCCGGAGGCCGCCGGACAGGAGTAGCAGTTCAGCCCCGGCACGCAGACGGTCTTCCCCGCCCCCTGATACAGTCCTCCCTTGAGGAAGTTCGGCAGATGCAGGTTGGTCAGCAGCGTCGCCCCCGCCTGGATCCAGCCCCGGAAGCGGGACATGGTCTGTGAAACGCCTGAAAACTTTTTACCCAATGCCCACACACTCCAGACATAATTTGATTGCTTTGCTCAGCACCGTCGCCGCCTCGCCCCGCCAGACACCGAAGCACAGCATGGCGATTCCGGCCATCAGCAGCGCGATCTGCGCCGCGGTCTTTTTCCCGCAGCTCATTTTTCATCACCCTTTCCGATTTTGTGCCCCCATCATAGCGCGGGAGAGTTAAAGTCTCTGTTAAGAACGAAAATTTAACGCAAACCTTATCTATTTTTGCTATAATGAAAACAACACTAAAACGGAGAAATAAAAAGGAGGGCTCTCATGCACCTTTTAGTAATTGAAGATGAACGCGCCCTGTGCGAAACGATCGTCCGCAGCCTGCGGCGGCTGGCCTACAGCGTGGACTACTGCTACGACGGGGAGAAGGCTCTGGAGTTGCTGGGCGTGGAGCGCTACGATCTGGTGCTTCTTGATCTGAATCTGCCGAAAAAGGACGGCATGACGGTGCTGCGCACCCTGCGGCAGACCGACCGGGAGACGCGGGTGCTGATCCTCTCCGCCCGCAGCGAGGTGGAGGACAAGGTGCAGGGGCTGGACGCCGGGGCCAACGATTATCTGGCAAAGCCCTTCCACTTGGCGGAGCTGGAGGCCCGCATCCGCAGCCTGACATTGCGGCAGTTCACCCAGCAGGATGTGCTGCTAAGCTGCGGCGGTCTGACCTTTGACACCCGCTCCCGCACCGCCGCCGTCAACGGGCAGACGCTGACGCTCACCCGCAAGGAAACGGGTATACTCGAATACCTGATGGTGCATCAGGGGCGGCCAGTGAGCCAGGAGGAGCTGATGGATCATGTCTGGGACAACAGTGTGGACAGCTTCAGCAATTCCATTCGCGTCCACATCTCCGCCCTGCGCAAAAAGCTCCGCGCCGCGCTGGGCTATGACCCCATCCGCAACCGCATCGGCGAGGGCTATCTGATGGGAGGCGAGGAAGTATGAAGCGTCTTTCCCTGCAGTGGCGCATCACGCTGATGTCCGTCCTGCTCATCGGCATCACCTGCGTGGCCATGAATTTGCTGCTGTGCTCCTCCGGTGTGTACTATATGGACACCATTGCGGACAGCTTACAGGGCGGCGGCACAGTGATCCTGAATGATGGCGGAGCGGCGAGCTTTGACCCGCAGCTCATAGCGCCCAACGAGGAGTTGACCATCGTCGTCGATGGAGTGCAGGGGCGCTTCCGCACCACCAACTGGTACATCACGGCGGCGGTAACTCTGCTCAGCGGCATCCTCGCCTATTTCGTCAGCGGACGCGCTCTCAAGCCCCTGCGCAGCTTTACCTCGCAGGTGGAGCAGGTGCAGCTGAACAATCTTGCCGATATAAGGATCGATGAAGACGCCATTTCGGAGTTCCGGCAGCTGAGCCGCTCGTTCAACCAGATGCTGGAGCGGCTGAACAACGCCTTTGCCGCCCAGCGGCAGTTCACCGGCAACGCCGCCCACGAGCTGCGCACGCCGCTGGCGCTGATGCAGGCGCAGCTGGAGCTGTTTTCCGCAGAGCATCCTGATGTGCGACCGGAGACGGCGGAATTCCTCACGCTTTTGCGTGAGCAGACGGAACGGCTGATACAGATGACCAGGACACTGCTGGAGATGAGCAATCTGCGGCAGGTGGCGCGGAACGAGCGGATCCAGCTCGCTCCCATGATTGAGGAGATCTTCACAGATCTTGCGCCGCTCTCAGATAAGCTCGGCGTCACGCTGACGGCGGAGGGCGACGGCATTATGACCGGCAGCGATGCACTGATCTACCGGCTGATCTTCAACCTGACGGAGAATGCTGTCAAGTACAACCGGCCGGGCGGCTCGGTGCGGGTCTGTGTCACACAGGAAACGGAAAAACTCCTGATTCGCGTTTCCGATACCGGCTGCGGCATTCCGGAGAAGTATCAGCAGAGCATCTTCCAGCCCTTTTTCCGGGTGGATAAGTCCCGCAGCCGCGAGTACGGCGGTGCGGGACTGGGGCTCTCGCTGGTATGGGAGATCGCCGACCTCCACGGCGGCTCCGTTTGGGTGGAGAAAAGTTCGGAGAAGGGCACTACCATTGCGGTGGGGTTGCCAACGCAACAATCAACGAAGCCCTAAAACCCTTTTATTCGTTTTTCGCCGCTTCGCTCGCCGCGCTGCGGCGTTCCTCTCTGTATGGGGCGGTCAGCCGGAAAGAGAAGCGTCCCTTTTCAATCTCAAATTCCTTGCAGCCCGTGTCCGGGTCTACGTCCGTCAGCTTGCAGACGGCGTGGGAATGAATGCGACTTTCTTGTTATCAATTTCTTCTTTTATCAAACTTCCTACACTTGAAAAGTGCGAACATAAAAACAGCTTCATCCATATTCTCCTTTATAAATTTGTTGCTCAATTTCGTATTTAAATTATACCATAAAACTTGTGAACAATTCTACCGCAGCTTTGGACTATATGAGAAAAGTCCGAACAGTTTTCTGCCCGGACTTCCTCGCTCAATCATAAATCAATTCCGCTTTCACAATCTCCTCTGCCTGTGCCTTGCAAGCGTTCATCTGCCGCACCCATTCCATTTGGTTTTCAGCTTTCAGTTGCTCGGTCACGCCGTTTTGCTCTGCCAGTGACCGCACGATCAGCTCCATGCGGTTTCGTGCCGCTTCGTCAATCTCGGCGCAATACTGTCTTACGTACACCCAGCTATCGCGCGGAATGCCTTTTCTTTTGTTTTACAGCGCAGTCCCCTTTTTCGGCACGAAAAAGGACTTCATATCCGCCCTTTCAAGCTCGAGCAGCTTGATCTTTTTGTCGACGCCGCCTGCGTAGCCGGTCAGGCTGCCGCTCGCGCCGACCACGCGGTGGCAGGGGATGATGAGCGAAATATCGTTGTGCCCCACCGCACCGCCGACGGCCTGCGCAGACATGTGCGTTAGGCCCTGCTTCTCCGCCAGCTTTCGCGCAAGCGTGCCGTAGGTCGTTGTTTCACCGTAGGGAATTTCCAGCAGCAGCGCCCATACTGCCTGCTGGAATGCCGAACCCACGGGGTGGAGCGGCGGCGTGAAGTCCGGCTCGCGGCCCGAAAAGTAGATATCGAGCCAGCGCTTGGCCTCGCACAAAACAGGCGTCTCGCTCTCGGCATACTCTTTTGGCAGCGTGCGGGCAAAATATTTCTGCCCGTCGAACCACAGGCCCGTCAAGCCCTCTTCGTCCGCCGCAAGCAGGATGCCGCCAAGCGGCGAATCATAATGCTGGGTGTAAGTCATCGTCCTCGCCTCATTTCTTCTCTTTCGGCGCGTAATCGTGCAGCTCGGGGATCGCACCGCCGGACACTGCCCAGAGGTACAGGCTCGCCACGCTGCCATAGGGCGAAAAGCGGCGGCGGTACTTTTCAAAGAGCCCTCGGTCGATCTTTCGGTGGTGGTACACCATGCGCAGCCCCCGCTGGATGGCGAGGTCGTCGCAGCTCAACACGTCCTGCCGCTGCATGCAGAAGAGTAAAATCATCTCCGCCGTCCACACGCCGATGCCCTTGAGGGACGAAAGCTCCCGGATAGCCTCCTCGTCGCTTTTTTGCCAGATACCTTCTAAATCGAATGCGCCGGTGTGGACCTTTTCGGCAAAATCCGTGATGTACCCCGCCTTTCTGAACGTCATGCCGAGTGATTGGAGCTTGGAAACACCCGCGGCGAGGACCGTCTCGGCGTTGACCTCGCCGAGTGCCGACAGCATCCGCTGCCAGATCGTCTCCTGTGCCTTGGTCGAGATCTGCTGGCCGACGATGTGGTGCACGACGGCGGAAAAGAGGTCAGTATCCACTTTTCTCTCGACATGGCCGATGCGGTCGATGACCTCGGCCATGCGCTTATCCTTCTTTTTAAGATAGTCGGTCTCCTCTTCCCCGTAGGCAAAATACATTGAGCTTCCTCCCCGCCGCGTCATCTAAAACGTATGTTCTATATATTATATGGTGCCATTTTCTTTCTGTCAAGCGTGCAAGCTTTTGTAACGGACTATCGAAAAAATTTTCGAACCCCTCTTGACTGAAAGTGTACTTTAAGTTGTAGAGTATCGGTGAACTTTAAGAACAACAAGTTTTTTCAGGAGGAATGTCTCATGAACAAGCCTTATATCGTATGCCACATGATGACCTCGGTCGACGGACGTATCGACTGCACCATGACCGAGCACCTACCCGGCGTGCAGGAATATTACGACACGCTCGACGCGCTGGACGCGCCCACACGTATCAGCGGCCGCGTGACCGCGGAGCTCGAAATGGCGCTGCCCGGAAAGTTTGAGGCCAAGACCGCCGAAGCACTTGGCAAGGAGGCCTTTTCCAAGGCCGCCGACGCCGAGGGCTACGAGATCGTCGTTGACACCCACGGCACGCTCCTCTGGGGTGAGAGCGCCGAAGACGAGCGTCCGCTGCTCATCCTGACGAGCGAGCAGGCCAGCAAGGAGTACCTTGCGTATCTCAACGGCAAGCACATCTCGTGGATCGCCTGCGGCAAGGAACACGTCGACTTGAAGCGCGCGTGCGAAATTCTCGCCGCGGAGTTCGGCGTCAAGAGAGCCGCCGCGGTCGGCGGCGGACACATCAACGCAGGCTTCCTCGCCGCGGGGCTACTCGACGAGGTCAGCATTCTGATCGGCGCCGGCATCGACGGCCGCGGCGGCATGCAGAGCGTGTTCGACGGCCTGCAGATGGAGCGCGGCGTCACGCCGCTCAAGCTCACGAGCGTGCAGCAGTACGGCAGCGGTGCGGTCTGGCTGCGCTACAATGTGGAAAAGTAAAGCAGAGGAGGCTTTTTAACATGAAGTACGAAAATAAAGAAGCATTTGAACAGGTCAACATGTTCGGCACCGGCACGCCGAACACCGCTTACGCCAAGTTTTTCATCGGCGATTCGTTCTTAAATCCTCTGACTGACCCGAAAGGCAGCCTCTTCGCCGCGAACGTGACCTTCGAGCCCGCCTGCCGCAACAACTGGCACATCCATCACGCGACTTCCGGCGGCGGACAGCTCCTTCTCTGCACCGCGGGCGAGGGCTGGTATCAGGAAGAGGGCAAGGATGCCGTCAGCCTGCACGAGGGCAGCGTCATCATGATCCCCGCGAACGTGAAGCACTGGCATGGCGCGAAAAAGGACAGCTGGTTCAGCCACATCGCCGTTGAAGTCCCCGGCAAAAACTGCCGGAACGAGTGGTGCGAGCCGGTCTCGGACGAAGAGTACAATAAGCTGTAATCGGAGGCAATTTCCATGATCTTAAACGAAACTTATACGCTCGAAAACGGCCTGAGCATCCCCAAGCTCGGCCTTGGCACCTGGTTCATCGACGACGATCAGGCCGCCGAGGCCGTCCGCACCGCCGTGAAGCTCGGCTACCGCCTCATCGATACCGCGCAGGCCTACGGCAACGAGCGCGGCGTGGGCGAGGGCGTGCGCACCTGCGGCGTTCCGCGCGAGGAGCTTTTTGTCGCCAGCAAGGTGGCCGCGGAGCTCAAAACCTATGACGAGGCCAAAAAGTCCATCGACGAAACGCTCGAGAAGATGGGCCTTGACTACCTTGACCAGATGATCATCCACTCTCCCCAGCCGTGGAACCAGTTTCGCGTCGAAAAGCGCTATTCTGAAGAAAATAAAGCCGTCTGGCGCGCGCTCGAGGATGCGCAAAGCGAGGGCAAGGTCAAGGTCATCGGCGTGTCGAACTTTCTGCGCGGCGACCTTGAAAATCTGCTCTCCGACTGCCGCGTAAAGCCGATGGTCAACCAGATCCTGCTGCACATCAGCAACACCGACCTCGCGCTGCTCGACTACTGCCGCGAGCAGGGCATCCAGGTGGAGGCCTACTTCCCCATCGCCCATGGCGAGGCGCTCAAGAACCCCGCCATCGCGGAGATGGCGAAAAAGTACGGCGTCAACGCCGCGCAGCTGTGCATCCGCTATGTCATCGAGCTCGGCGCGGTCGCGCTGCCGAAGACGGCCAACCCCGACCACATGGCGAGCAACGCCGCCGTGGACTTCACCATCTCGAGTGAGGACATGGAGACGCTCAAGCACACGGACCGCATCGCCGACTACGGCGAGTTCAACATCTTCCCCGTCTTCAGCGGCAAGCCGCTCGCGTAACGAACGCAAAAGGAAAAGGAGAGAACGCAGCAGCGTCCTCTCCTTTTTTACAAAAGCATGCAGAAACCGATCTGCATACAGAGCCATCTTTCAAAAAGCCTCTTATTTCTTCTCTTCCTCGCGCACAAACATCATCAAAAAGCTGACTGCGAGCAGCAGGCAGGACACCCAGATGCCCTTTTCGGCAAAGCGCGCCGTCAGGACGCTGCCAAGCCCCGCGCCGACGGCAAAAATACCGATGACGCCAAAATACGTCAGTGCCTTTTTCAGCACCTCGCGGTCGTGCGTGTGGAAGTAGACGCACAGCGCCTCGGTGCCGCTGCGCATGTTGCCGATGCACATGGTGCTCGCGTAGGCGTGGCCGCGCACCTTGCGGAAGGTCTGCACCTGCATCGCGCAGACGAACGAGACGAGCGCGTTTGCAAAGGTGTTGACCTCCTGCGGCAGGAAGCCGACAAAAAACAGCAGCACGATCTCGGCCAGAATGATGAGCTGGCGCCAGTGCACCTTTTCCATGCACTTATAGCGGCGGTGGACGCATTCCGCCACAAAAATGCCCGCCATAAACGAGATCAGCGGCACAAAATAGCGGAAAACACCTGCCCAGTCACCTGCAAAAAGGTGTGTGCTCATCAGCACGATGTTGCCCGTCTGCGCGTTGGCAAACACCTTGTCGCGGCAGCAATAGGTATAGGCGTCCTGCAATCCGCCGGATAAAATGATAAACGCGGACATCAGGAACGAATCGGACATCTGCCCGTGCGGTCGATCAAGCTGCATGGTTACATTTTGGCTCCTGTTCGTTAAAATTCCGCCATGATTATACGGCGGTGGCCGCGCTTCGTCAAGTGGCTTTTGCGTCGAGCCGCGCGGTGTATCTGCGGATGCACGCCGCAGCGTAAACGGCGGTGACAAGCTCCGTGATGGGCATGGCGAACCAGAGCGAATCCGCGCCCGCAAGAAGCGGCAGCATCAGGATCAGTGCATCGCTGATGACGAGTCCGCGCGCGACCGACACGATAAACGCCGCCTTCGGCTGTAAGATGGCCTGGAAATAATACGTCGAGAAGATGTTGAACGGCAGCAGCAGGAATGAGATCGCATACGCGCGGATGATGGCCGGGGCCATCGCCAAGATCGTCTCCGTCGGGCTCATAAAAATGCGGATGTAGAGATTCGGGCACGCCACGCTCGGCACCGTCCAGAAAACGCCGAAAAATACGACCGTCCACAGCGCATCTCGCAGCGTCTCGCGGATGCGAGCCTCTTTCCCCGCGCCGAAATTCGTCGAAATGATGGGCTGGGATGCCTGTCCGACGCTGTACGCGCAGCACTGGACGAATGTGCTGACGTTGATGATGGGGCCGTAGATCGCGAGCGCGTCCGAGCCGAGGTATTGCATGATCTGGCGGTTGAAGAGCACAGTCAGAATACCCATCGCCATGTCGATAAAAAAGCTCGAAAAGCCCGTGACGGCGATCTTCCACAGCTTGCGCGCAAGCCTCTTTGGTTTCACGAGGCGCAGCGTGTTCTTCCTGCTCGCAAAGTGCGTCAGCATCACGAGGAACGACACTGCCGAGCCCAGCGCCGTGGCAAGACCCGCGCCGTAAACGCCCATATCGCATGGGAAGACGAAGAACCAGTCGCCGAGCACATTGAAACGGTTTTTGCGCCCTTGAGACGCCCCAAGCTCTTTTGATTCCCATTTGCCTTGTTTGTGGGCTGCTCCTTCTGCCTGTTTTGCTCATCGCTTTTTTCTGAATTTTCCGTGGACAATTTCTTCCCGATGGGGTAACATCATAGAAAAACAGGAAACGGAACACTTTTTCATGGACAAGTACAGCATCTTAAAGCAATATTACGGCCACAGCGCGTTTCGCGCGGGGCAGGAGGCGCTGATCGACGCGATCCTCTCCGGGCGCGATGCACTGTGCGTCATGCCGACGGGCGGGGGCAAGTCGCTCTGCTATCAGATCCCCGCACTGCTCCTGCCGGGCATCACGCTCGTCGTCTCGCCGCTCATCTCGCTGATGAAGGATCAGGTCGCAGCGCTCAAGAGCGCGGGCGTTCCCGCGGCGTACATCAACAGCTCACTGACAGGCGAGCAGATCCGCACGGTCTACGCCCGCACGCGCAAGGGTGCCTACAAGCTCATCTACGTCGCGCCCGAGCGGTTGGAAACGAACAGCTTTTTATCGCTGATGCAGGAGATGGACGTGTCGTTTCTCGCTGTGGACGAGGCACACTGCATTTCGCAGTGGGGACAGGACTTCCGCCCGAGTTACCTCGGCATTGTCGATTTCATCAATGCCCTGCCGCGCAGACCCATTGTCGCGGCCTACACCGCGACGGCGACAAAGCAGGTGCAGTCCGACATTCTGCGGCTCTTGCAGCTGCAAAGCCCGTACCGCATCGTGACGGGCTTCGACCGTCCGAACCTCTATTTCGACGTGCGCCGCCCGAAAAACAAGTTTTCCGCCCTCGCCGCACTCATTGACGAGCGGCGGGGCAGGAGCGGCATCGTCTACTGTGCAACGCGCGCGGCGGTCGAGCGCGTGTGCGACAGCCTGTGTGACCGCGGCATCGCCGCCACGCGCTATCACGCGGGCCTCACAGATGAGGAGCGGCAGCAGAATCAGGACGATTTTCAGTTTGACCGCAAGACCGTCATGGTCGCGACGAACGCCTTCGGCATGGGCATCGACAAGTCAAACGTCAGCTTTGTCATCCATTACAACATGCCGAAAAGCCTCGAGGCCTACTATCAGGAGGCGGGCCGCGCCGGACGCGACGGCGAGAATGCCGACTGCGTCCTGCTCTTCGCGCCCGCTGATGTGGAGACCGCACGCTTTCTCATCGAAAACGGCGGAGCCGACCAGCTCTCGGAGGAGGACGCTGCGCTCGTGCGCAAACGCGACTATGAGCGCCTGCAGGCGATGACGGGGTACTGCAAATCCGTCGACTGTCTGCGCGGGCGGCTGCTTGACTACTTCGGCCAGATACACCCCGCAAACTGCGGAAACTGCTCCAACTGTAAAGCGACCTACCAGACCGAGGACATCACTCTCTCGGCGCAGATGATCTTATCGTGCATCATGCGCATCCGCGAGCGGCTGGGCTACTACGTCGGCAAAACGCTCGTCATTCAGGTCCTGCGCGGGAGCCGCGACCAGCGGCTTTTGTCGCTCGGCCTTGCGAGCCTGTCGACCTATGGTCTCATGGACAAAATGTCGCCAAGCGTCATCGAGCGGTACATCGAATACCTCGAATCCGCGGGATATCTCGAGGTCGACCAGCGCTATTCGACGCTCCGGCCCACAAAAAAAGCATCCGCCGTGCTCTTTGACGGCGAATGCGTGCTGATGCAGAAGCGGGTGGAACCGAAGGCGGAGAAAAAGCGCCCGCGCGGCGCGTTTTCGGACGAATTCGAGAAAGGAAGCCTTTACGAGGCGCTGCGCGCCCAGCGCGCGGAGCTTGCCAAGCGCGAGAGCGTTCCCGCCTACGTCATCTTTTCGAACGCGACGCTCGCCGACATGGCGGAGAAAGCGCCGCGCTCGCTCTCAGAGCTTCTTGAGGTCTCGGGTGTCGGCGAGCGGAAGGCCTCCCGCTACGGAGAGGTCTTCCTGCGCACCATTGAGGAGTATATACAGCAGCAGGGGTAAAGCGGGCTCACTTCAGCATCGTGCCGTCTGCCAGCGTGATGGTATAGCCGTTGAAGTTGATGGTGCCGTTGTTGGTGAGGCTCGTAAGCGTGCAGTTGCCGGTCAGGTTCCGCGTGCAGCCGTTCTCGATCGCGACGACCGCGTTGTCGCTGACGGCGGTGCCGCCCCCGGCATTGTCGATGATGTTGATGGTGCCGGTGAAGGTGCTGCCGTTTTTCATCGTCATCGTGAGCGTCGAGATGGTATCGACGATGATATCGCCTGCAAGCGTCTGACCGTCTGCGGCGAATTCGACCTGCGCACCGTTGCTGCCGGCGGTTCCCCAGCCGCGGCTGGCGGAGTTGCCGACCACGCGCAGCAGCGCGCCGTCCGCATCATTGTTGACGATATTCACGCCGGAGAGCGTCAGCAGGCAGTGGGTGTTCGTGATGTAGAACATGTCACCGCTGCTGCCAACGAGGCTGCCGCCGGTCATCGAGAAGACGGACGTGCCGACGTCCGCGTCGCCGCTCATGGACTGGTAGATCATCACGTTGTGGACGTTTTCCGAAGAGCTCGTACCCTTGGTGTCGCTCATGTTGCCGGTGACATAGCAGTCTTCGAGCGTGATGGAGTTCTTACCCTTGATGACAAGGGCTTCGGAGTTGTTCGCCGTCAGGTTCGCATTCTTCACGGTGATGTCCGCCGTGGAGTAGACCGCGGGGGAGTTGTAGCCGTTCGAGGTGTACGCGCCGCCGCTCACGTTGACCGTACCGCCGCCGCGGTCGGAGCGGATGGCCGCGGACGAGTTGCCGGAGGTCTCGACAACTAAGTTGCTCGCGCTCGTCGTGCCGCCGCCGTAACTGAACACGCCGTTGCCATTTTGCGCAGAGGACGGGACGGTTGCATTCTTGATGGTCACCGTCGCGCCGTTCATCGCGAGAAGCGCTGCGTTCATGCCGTAAAAGTCGCCGTCCTCGGTGTTCGAGGCCGCGCCCGCGCTCTTGTCGACGGTGACGCCGTCGAGCGTGACGGCCGCGCCGTCCACGCGCAGGGCGTTTTCGTCGTCGCCGGTTGAGGTGTAGCTTTCGCCGCTGTAGGTGCCGTCCTCGCTGATGGTCGTGGCGGCGGTGCCCTGCGTCACCTCGCCGCTGCCGCCAAAGCTCTGGCCGCCGCCCACGGACTCGACCGTGGCGCTCGCCGCGGTGTTGTTGCTGCCGACCTCAACGGTCAGGATATCGCCCTCGGCGAGGTCGCTGAGCTCGATGCTCTCGTCATTTTTTGCAATTTCCGCATTCGCGAAGTCGAGCGTCACACTCTCCTCGCCCGCGGTAAAGCTGCTGCCGCCCATGCCGCCGGGGCGCTGCCGCTCGGGGCCTCGGGCGGCTGGCTGTCGGTGCTGCCGCTCTGGCTGTCGGGCTTTGCGGGCGGCTGACTGCTGTCGGACGATGCATGATCCTCACTGCTGCTGTTGCCGCTCTGCGTTTCGCCGTCCAGCTTGTCGGGCGGCGTCTGGCCGGAATCGGAACTGTCAGACACGTCATGGGACGGCATACCGCCCGCACTCAGCTCGCCGAGCTGCATCGTCACGGCAGTGCCGTCAATATCGGTGATCTCGCCGGTAATCGTCTGGCCGAAGCAGTCCGATGTTTTGCTGCCGCACGCGGCGAGCGACAGTGTCAGCGCCGCCGCACAGAAAAGAGAACGAATCTTTTTGCTTTTCATCAAAAATGACCTCCTTCGTCATTGTGTATCCCAAATGCTTCCGCGGGGCTGTTGTTTTTCGCTTTTTCCCTTGGAACGAGGTCATGATTGCCCGCCAACCTAAAAAAACTAAAGGAAAGTTTGAACATTTTGTTTTTCACGAAAACGCAAAAAGCAGTGCCGCCTGAAATCAGGCGGCACTGTTCCTATTGATATGATGTTCCCACCGGCGCGGCGCAGGCGGTTAGTTCGCTCTAACTTGCAGTCTTTTGAAAAGCCGCCGCAGGGCAGCTTTCCAATATATCCTGCTTTCCCGCTTGCCTTCGGGAAGGTGATCGACCTTGCGTATTGTAGCACAGCGATTTTCGCATTGCAAGAGCGGTTTTCAAATTTTTCGCGATATTTTCTTTGCTACATACGCTTTCTCGCCCCGTCCGCTGCGACAGACTGTTCCCATTCTGTGTCCCGCGGCACTTGCATCCCGCGGCTTTCGCTGGTATACTATGTCCAGAAGTTAGATGCATTTAACAGAATTGATATTTCACACAGAAAAGACGGTGAACGATATGGAAGCATTTTACGGCATTTTAATCCCATTTCTCGGCACGTCGCTCGGCGCGGCGTGCGTGTTCTTCATGAAAAAGTCGCTCAGCGACGCTGTGCAGCGCTCGCTGACGGGCTTTGCCGCGGGCGTGATGGTCGCGGCCTCGGTCTGGAGCCTGCTGATCCCCGCCATCGAGCAGTCGTCGGCGATGGGAAAACTCTCGTTTCTGCCGGCGTTTCTCGGCTTTTGGGTCGGCATTCTCTTTTTGCTGCTGCTCGACCACGTCGTCCCGCACCTGCACGCCAAGAGCGGGCAGGTCGAGGGGCCGAAGAGCCAACTCCAGCGCACGACGATGATGGTGCTGGCCGTCACACTGCACAACATCCCCGAGGGCATGGCCGTCGGCGTGGTGTATGCGGGCTATCTCTCCGGCAGCGCACAGATCACGGCGGCGGGCGCGCTGGCGCTCTCACTCGGCATCGCGATCCAGAATTTTCCCGAGGGGGCGATCATTTCGCTCCCCCTGCGCGCCGAGGGGATGGGCAAAGCAAGAGCTTTCTGGGGCGGCGTGCTCTCGGGCATCGTCGAGCCCATCGGCGCGGTGCTGACGATACTCGCCGCGTCGCTCATCGTTCCGGCGCTGCCGTATCTTCTGAGCTTTGCCGCGGGCGCGATGCTCTATGTCGTCGTGGAAGAGCTGATCCCCGAAATGTCGCAGGGCGCGCACTCCAACATCGGCACGGTGTTCTTCGCCGTGGGCTTCAGCCTGATGATGGTGCTCGACGTGGCGCTGGGATGAAATACGGCAGGAATGCAAGCAGGAGGCGATACCGAGCGGTACGCCTCCTGCTTTTTATGCTGACGCCAGCCTTGCGCCTATTTTTCCACCCGAATAAGATTGCTCTCATACGGCCGCTTGCCGGAGAGCACTTCGTCGTAAAAATTCTGCTTCCAGCCGATGTAGGCGACGCTGTCCTGCAATTCCCGAATGCCTGCGCGCAGTGCCTCCTGCTTCTGCGCCAGCAGAATTTTGCGCTGCGGGATGGTGCGCTCGCCTTGCAGGCAGAGGGCGAGGTAGTCCTTCATCTCCTGAATGCCCATGCCGCATTTTTTCAGGCGCGTCAGGCTGCTGATCCACGCGACGTCCCGCTCGTCAAACACGCGGCGGTTGTTTTTGTCGCGCTTGACGTTGGGGACAAGCCCCTCGTTGCAGTAAAATTTTAAGGCCTGATAGGTCATGCCCGTTTCCTTGCAGACCTGCATCATGGTGTAGCGCATGGTAATCTCTCTCTGCTGCGTAAAAATTGTGTTTTTTCCTCAAAATCTCTTGACCGGTTGTTACAACCGGTATTTATAATCGGCAGTATCAACCGGAAGCTGCCATCGGCAATGATAGCAAACAGCGGCGAATACCGCAAGAAAAACGGTCAGAGAGGATGCGTTATGATGAATAACTTTATTTTTGAAAACAAGACCAAGGTATATTTCGGCAAAGGCGGCGTGAAGGAGTGCCTCGGCGGCCTGCTCGCAAACTTTGGCGAAACTGTCATGCTGGCCTACGGCGGCGGCTCCATCAAGTGCAACGGCGTGTACGATGAGATCATGGGTATCCTGAACGCGCAGGGTAAGTGCGTTGTGGAGTTCTCCGGCATCATGTCCAACCCCACCTATGCCAAGGTGCAGGATGGCGCAAAGCTGGCACGTGGAAACCATGTTGACCTGATCCTCGCCGTGGGCGGCGGCAGCGTGTCCGACTGCTGCAAGGTCACCTCCGCACAGGCGAAGCTGGACGAGGACATCTGGGAGATACAGTACACGAAGCACACGCTGCCGACCAAGTTTATTCCCCTCGGCACCATCGTCACTGTGTTCGGCACCGGCTCGGAGATGAACAACGGCGCGGTCATCACCCACGAGGAAAAGAAGATCAAGGGCGCGCTCTGGGGTGCGCAGGCGGAATTCGCGTTCTTAGACCCGGCCTATTCGCTGTCCGTTCCCATGCAGCAGGTCATCTCCGGCGCGTTCGACACGCTGAGCCACGCGATGGAAACCTACTTCGGCAAGCCGGATGAAAACAACCTCTCCGATGATATCAATGAGGCCGTCATGCGCAGCGTCATCCGCAACATCCGCATTTTGCTGACCGATCCTGAAAATTACGACGCCAGAAGCGAGCTGGCGCAGGCGTCCGCCATGGCAGAGAACGGCGTGCTGAAGATCGGCAAGGTCACGGATTTTCAGGCGCATCAGATCGAACACCAGCTCGGCGCTTACACCAATTGCAACCATGGAGCGGGCCTGGCGGTCATCCACCCCGTTCTGTACCGCCACATCTACAAGTCTGGTGCGGCGCGGTTTGCGCGGTTTGCTCAGAATGTCTGGGCATCGCACCCAAGGGCAGTGACGGGGAAACCGCCGCCGGTATCGGCGCGCTGGCCGCGTTCATCAAGGAGATTGTCCTGCCGACTACCTTTACCGAGCTTGGCATTCCCGCCGACACCGACTTCCGAGCCATCGCGGATTCCACCAACGTCACTGCTGGCTACTGCAAGAAGCTGACCCGTGATGAAATTTGCGAAATTTTGCAGGAATGCCTGTAACGTCTGGTGTTTCCGTGGCGGCAGGACGTTGCCATTTTTGGCCTTTCTGCCTCTTGCATTTGGGCCAAAGCGTGATATCATAGGCCAGACAAATTGCGGAAAGGGGCGGTAGAGTTGAAAGCTGCATCGCAGAGAAAATCATTGGATATGCTCCACGGGACGCTCTGAGATAAAATCCCGCGCTTTGCCGTTCCGGTGGCGGCCACGGCGATTTTGAGCCAGCTGTTCAACGCCGCGGACATCGCCGTCATCGGCAACTTTACCGGCGAGCTCCGCACTGTGGCGGTCGCGGCCGTCGGCACAAACAGCTCGATCATCAGCCTGATCGTCAACCTGTTCATCGGCATCGCGCTGGGCGCGAACGTGACGATCGCGCACGCCATCGGCGAAAAGAACGACACGATGGTGCACCACGCGGAGCACACCTCCATCGTTGTGGCGGTGCTGGGCGGTTTGATCACGGCGGTCATCGGTGAGCTGTTCGCCGTTCCGCTGCTGAATCAGCTGAATGTGCCGGACGATGTGTTCCCGCTGGCGCTGCTATACCTGCGCATCTATCTTGCGGGCCTGCCGGTGATCCTGCTCTACAACTTTGAGGCGGCGGTCTTCCGCAGCGTGGGCGAGACGAAAATTCCGCTGATCGCGCTGACGGCCTCCGGCGTTCTGAACGTGATCCTGAACCTCTTTTTCGTGGCCGCGCTCCACATGAGCGTGGACGGCGTCGCGATCGCAACGGTGCTGTCGAATGCGGTCAGCGCGGCGATCTTGTGGGTCTTCCTGCTCAAAACGGACAAGGTCATCCGCCTTGAGCCGAAAAAGCTGCGCATCGACGGGCTGTGCCTCAGGCAAATTCTGCACATCGGCGTTCCTGCGGGTGTGCAGAGCGCGATGTTCTCCATCGCAAATATCGTCATTCAGGGCGCGATCAACAGCCTCGGCACGGTCGTCATGGCGGCGTCGAGCGCGGCCTACAACATTGAGGTCATCACCTACGATATCCTCAACTCCTTCTCGCAGGCCTGCACGACATTCGTCGGACAGAACTTCGGCGCGGGCGAGATCAAGCGCTGCAAGAAAACGCTGCTGCTGTGTCTTCTCGAGGGCATCATCAGCCTCGGCGTCGCCATCGCTCTGATCCTCTTTTTCGGAAAGTCGCTGCTCACCATCTTCAACGGCGACCCGCAGGTGGTAGAGACGGGCTATATTCGCCTCATGCTGATCATGCCGTCGCACCTGTTCAGCCTTTGCTACGAGGTGCTTTCCGGCTACCTGCGCGGCTTTGAAATTTCACTGCCGCCCGCCGTTTTGACGATGCTGGGCGTCTGCGGCGTCCGCCTGAGCTGGCTGCGCTGGGTCTTCCCGCAGTACAAGACGTTTATGAACATCATGCTGGTCTTCCCCATCAGCCTTGCGGCCACGGCGCTTCTAATGCTGGCAGCGGTGCTGTACTTCCGCCCCTCGCGCCGCTATGCGCATCTGCAAAAGAGTGATGGCGCGGCTTCGGCAAAAATCGAAGGATAAGACCATTCCCAAAATCGACAAAGCAGGGCGCTTGCCTAAAAGGCAAGCGCCCTGCTTTACTTTTTTGATGGGGCAGCCGTTTCTAAATCGCGGATGGGAAATTTTCACATCAGCTCGCGCGTGAAATCAAGCACGCACTCGCGCAGACGCAGAATTTCCTCTGGCGTGTTCTTGCTCAGGTGCATACCAATGCCGAGCTCCCGTCCCGTTTTCGGGCTGACCGGCAGCGTCTTTACGCCGTGCGTCCGCCCGCGCATCATGATCTCCGTCATCATTGTGATGCCAAGGCCCTTGCTGACCATGCGGATGACCGTTTCATCGTCCACATGGCAGGGGCGGATATTCGGCTTCACCTTTTTGGGACTCAGCGCAGCGTTCACGTCGATGTCGAAGCGCCCGTAGGGCATCAGGAATTCTTTTCCGTCGAATTCCTCGATGGGGAAGGTCTCTTCGCTGCCGGTGGGATAGTCCTCCGGCAGGATGGCGTACATCGCGTCGTAGTAGAGCGGTGTCCAGTCGCAGTTGATGTGGCTCTGCCGCGCGGCAAAGATGACGTCCGTGCGCCCCTCCTCGAGCAGCTCAAAGGGTTCGAGCTCGTGGTCCACCATGCGGAGATCCACGTCGGTCTCCGGACACACGCGGCGGAAGCGGTACAGAATTTCCGGCATCCAGTGCATGGCAAGGCTCGCATAAGCGGCGATTCGGATCGTCGCCGTCCGCTTTTGCGTGATGGTCTCGATCTGGTTTTCGAGCTTCGCCGTCGCGCTGAGGTATTCGCGGATCGCGGGCAGCAGCGCCTCCCCGTCCTCTGTCAGCGAAATACCGCTGTGGTCGCGCCGGATGAGCTTCATGCCGATCTCGCGCTCCAGACCGTTGATGAGGTGCGTCAGCCCCGACTGTGTGTAGCCCACGACCTCAGACGCTTTGGAAAAGCTGCCGAGGTTGACGGCGGTCATCAGAATTTCAAATTTTTTGCTGTCCATATTCCCACTCCTATAAAGGGTATTTTGATTTGTAATATACCTATTATAACCGAGCGTTTCTCTTTTTCAAGTGCAGGGTGTAATATTTTCAACACAAAGGAGTTGATTATCCCATGACTACTAAAAAATTGACCTTCCGGCAGAAGATTCTCGTCGCCGGAACGCTGTTTGGAATGTTCTTCGGCGCGGGCAACCTGATCTTCCCCGTACATCTCGGCCAGATGGCCGGCCGCAACGCGGTCGTCGCCATGATCGGCTTTATCATCACGGCGGTTGGCATCCCCATCTTCGGCGTCGCCGCCATCGGCATCACGCATTCCGACGGCCTGCAGACGCTCTCGAGCAAGGTCGGCAAGGGCTACGGCATTTTCTTTACCTGCCTTCTGTACCTGACCATCGGCCCGCTCTTCGCCATCCCGAGATGCGCGACCGTTTCGTTCACAACCGGCATCACGCCCCTGCTGGGCGCGGATTCGCCGGAGTGGCTGTATCTGCTTGTCTTTTCGGCGGCGTTCTTCGCCTTCGTGCTGTTCTTCTCGCTGCGCCCCGGTAAAATCACCCTCTGGATCGGCAAGATCATCAATCCGCTCTTCCTGTTCTTCTTCGCAGTGCTGATCATCGCGGCGCTGCTCTCCCCCGGCGCAGCGATCTCCTCGGTCGAGCCGACGGAGGCCTATCAGAACGGTTCCTTCTTTCCCGCGCTCATTGAGGGCTACGGCACGATGGACGCCATCGCCGGTCTCGCCTTCGGCATCGTGGTCATCGACGTCATTCGCCGCATGGGTGTCAACAACGACGACATCATCGCCGAGGACGTGCTCTCCTCCGGTCTTCTTGCCGGTGCGCTGATGGCGCTGATCTACGTGCTGTCCATTCTGGTCGGCGCGCAGTCGAGAGGCATTTTCGAGCTGTCCGAAAATGGCGGCATCGCCCTCACGCAGATCGCGGGTCATTACCTTGGCGGCGTGGGCCAGTTTATCCTCGCCTTCACCATCACCTTTGCCTGCCTCAAGACCTCCATCGGCCTTGTCACGGCCTGCTCGGAAACGTTTGTCAAGATGACGAACGGCAAAATTTCCTACCGCACCTGGGCGATCCTCTTCACGGTGTTTTCGTTTGCCGTTTCCAACATTGGACTGAGTGCCATCATCGAGTATTCCGTCCCGATGCTCATGCTCATCTATCCCCCGGCCATTGCGCTTATCCTGCTGGCCTTTATCGGCAAGTTCTTCGCTCATGACCGTGCCGTGTATGTCGCAACGATGATCGGTACATGGGCAGCCGCTATTTTCGACTGCATGAAGACGCTGCCCGCGTCGGTGCAGACTTCGCTCCGCCTCGATGTGCCTATCGCCTTTGCGGAAAAATATCTGCCGTTGTTCGACAAGAACCTCGGCTGGCTGCTGCCTGCACTCGTCGGCTTTGCGATTGGCATGCTCATCCGCTCGAGCCGGAAGGGCGCGCTCGTCCCCCATGCCTGACGAACCAAATTAAAGTAAAAACGCACCGCACGGCAGAGTTATTTCTGCCGTGCGGTGTCATTTTTTCAGCGGCTCCGAAAACGGAGAATCAGCAAGCTGCCGAGGTTCACCAGCAAAATCGTCGCGGCCCATGAAAGAGGGAACGCATGGTACAGCATCGGGAGCGTTGGATGCGCACAGCATGGGAGATAGATTATGTGCAGTCTTCCATCAAAGATGCTCGCCGATCTGGAGCAAAAATGGGGCATGACGCTGCTGGAGCGCAGTAAAAGCGGCGTCTGCCTGACCTCCGCCGGGGAGCCGGTCAGGCCGTTTTTGCTGCTGGAGCACAGCGGAAAAGCCTAGGTCTCCGACTTGCTGGAGCGCGCTCATGTGCAGTCGGACATCCACTTCACCGCCTGGGAGGATTTTGCCATCACGGCGATGGTGGAAAGGGGTCTCGGCGTCAGCATCCTGCCAGGCCTGATCTTGCAGCGCATCCCGTACAAAATCGAAATCCGCTCCTGCAGCAGCCCTATTACCACCCAATCGGCCTTGCTATGAAGAAGCAGGCCCACCCAACACCCGCCGTGCAGAAGTTCATCGAATACCTTCCATCGCAGGAAGTAGCGAAGTAGGCTACAACAGCGGCGCTGGCAGTCGAAAGCTGGCAAAATCACCGTTTCCGTATTTTGACAACAAAAAAGCACCGAAAACCGAAGTTTTCGATGCTTTTGGAGCTGGTGGTGTGACTCGAACACATGACCTGCTGATTACGAATCAGCTGCTCTACCGACTGAGCTACACCAGCGCATTCGCTCAAATGCAAATGGAAGTATAGCACAAAGATTTTTTCGCGTCAAGCGATTTTTCAAACTTTTTGAAAGCGGCGGCTTTGCCGCCGCTTTTTCATTCTTTCCGCCGTCTGCGGCGGATGCGGTTGATGTGGCGCTCGAAGTCGCCGCTGCCGATGAGCTCGGCAAGCACATACTGCTCAAAGACCGGCACGGTGCAGGAATAGAATCCCACCTCGCGCCGAAACTGCTCGGAGAGCGCGGGCGGCAGCACCATGTAGCCCACGCGCATCGACGGCGCGATGGTCTTGGAGAACGTATTCATGTAGATGACCGAGCGCTCGGGTTCGAGGGCGAAGAGCGTATCCTCGCTCTTGCTCGACACGCTGAATTCCGAATCGAAGTCGTCCTCGACGATGTAGCCGCCGCGCTCCTCCGCCCAGCGGAGATATTCGCGGCGTTTGCCCGCGCTGGCGGTCACCTGGCTCGGGAAGCTGTGGAACGGCGTGACATGCAGCACCGTCGCGCTCGCGCGGGTGAGCTCATCGGAGCGGATGCCGTCGCTGCCGAGGCGCAGCATCTCGCACGTGACGCCGTGCGCCTGATACACCCTGCGGATCTTGTCGTAAGACGGGTCTTCGAGCGCAAACACGCGCTCGCGCCCCAAAAGCTGCACGATGAGTCCGTAGAGGTATTCCGCGCCCGAGCCGATCACGATCTGTCCCGGCTGGACGCTGATGCCGCGCGAGCGGGAGAGATACGCCGCAATGGTGCCGCGCAGCTCGGCGCAGCCGTTGTTCGGCGACTTGACGAGAATACTCTCGCCGTACTCGCTGAGTACACGCCGCATCGTCTTGGCGAGCGACGGGAACGGAAATTCATCCTCCGTCCCGTGAGAAACGGTCGTGCGGCGCTCGGTCTCCGTCTCGGAGACCGGGAAGCAGTCCGCCGCGGCGAAGCTCACGAAAAAGCCGCTGCGCTCGCGGGATTCCAAATACCCCTCGTCGCATAGGATCGCCAGCGCGTGCTCGACCGTGATGACACTCACGCCTGTCTCTGTTGCGATCAGGCGCTTGCTGGGCATCTTCGTCCCCAGCGGGTAAACACCGCTGACGATGTCGCGCCGCAGCTGGTGATAGAGCTGTAAATACGCGCTCTGCGCGGCGGTTTTGTCGATGTGATAGTGCATAGAGCTTACTGCTTCTCGTCCGGCGCGGTAGGCTCAGCGGCGGCTTCTTCCGCCTCCGTTGTCTGCTGCACACGCTTGACAAACAGATTCGACCCGTCGGCCTTTTTGACCTTGAACTGATAGACGAGGATCCCTGCGCACACGAGCACCATCACGAGCGACAACGCCTGCGACACGCGGATGCGCTGACCAAACAGCGTCCAGTGGAAAAGATACAGGCTGTCGGTGCGCAGCCCCTCGATCCAGAAACGGCCGAGACCATACCAGATGAAGTAAAAGCAGGTGTTCTCCCCGTCGAAGCGGCGGGCGCGGGACACGACAAAATAAAGCAGCAGCAGACCGATCACATTCCACAGGCTCTCATAAAGAAACGTAGGGTGTACATCCATATACGTCGTGGCCGACGTCCAGAGCCGCATGCGCCAGGGGAGCTCCGTCGCCGCGCCGAAGGCTTCCCGGTTCATAAAGTTGCCCCAGCGGCCAATAGCCTGCCCAATGAAAAGTCCCTGCACGCAGCAGTCCGCCAGCGCCCAGAAGGAGATCTTGCGGCGGCGGCTGAAAAGATACGCCGTCAAAAAGCCCGCAATGACGCCGCCGTAGATGGCAAGGCCGCCGTCCCAGATGCGGTAGGTCGACGACCAGTTGATCGAGCCGTCGCTGTTGCGGAACAGGTCAAGGTAAAAGAGCACATAGTAAATGCGCGCACCGATGATGGAAAACGGGATGACCCAGAGCACCGTGTCGATGATATTATCCTCGCTCAGGCCGTATTTCGGTGCCTGCTTCATGCAGAAATAGAGTCCCAGCAGCATGCCCGCGGCAATGATGATGCCGTACCAGTAGATGCCGTTGCCGATGTTCAATGCCTTGGACGGCACGGTGAACTGCCAGTCGCCGAAAAGGCCGGGAAAGCTGATGGGCGCGTCGGAAAAGCTCATGGGATCGTTATCCTTCTTTCTTGGGTTCGATGATGGAGATGGCGCGGCGGCTGTCCGTCAGGTTTTCGCGCAGGAAGCGCTCGACATCCGCTTTTTCGATGCTCGCGTACGCCTCGGGGAGCCGGAGCGCATCGAAGCCGCGGAAGTAGCCGTCCGCCATGGAGATGGCGATATTTTCAAACGAGTTGAGCGCGCGCAGCGTCGCGCCGAAGCTCGCGCGGCGGATCTGCTCGAAAAAGTCAGGGTCGATGCCCTCGCGCGCGAGGCGCTGCGCCTCTTCCAAGATCGCGTCGCTCACCTGCTGCGGCTGCCCGCTCTCGCCGCCCGCGCACAGCACCGCGACGCCCGGCAGCTGGTCAAAGCCGCCGCCAAAGCTCGAATTGATGAGTCCCTCGTCGTAAAGGCGCTGGTAGAGCGGCGACGAATCGCCGAGCAGCACGTCGCTCGCCATCTCGCCGATGAGCGACTGGCGCAGGAGGTCGCCCTCGTTCGTCTCGCACTTAAAGCCGACTAAAAACTGCGGCAGCGCGACCTCCATCTGCGTGACGGTCTCCTTCTGCGCGGCAGCGTCGTCCTCTTCTTCGCCATAGCAGCGTGCGATCTCCTCGCCGCGCTCGCGGGGCAAGACCTCCTCGGCCAGCGCGATCACCGTGTGGGGATCGACGTTGCCAACAACGCACAGCGCCATATTGGACGGACAGTAGAACGCGTGGTGGCAGTCGTACAGCGTTTCCGCCGTGATGCCTGCGATGCTCTCGACCGTGCCGGCGATGGGCACGCGCGCGGGCGACGAGCGGTACAGGCAGGCAAGGAGCCTTTCGTAGACCTGCCAGTCGGGCGAATCCTCGACCATGCGGATCTCCTGACCGATGATGCCGCGTTCCTTTTCCACGCTTTCGTCCGTAAAGTACGGAACGGAGACAAACGAGAGCAGAATGCGCAGGTTTTCTTCAAAATGCTCGGTGCAGTCAAAGTAATAGCCCGTCATCGCGTTGGAGGTAAAGGCGTTCGGCTCTGCGCCGTTTTGCGAGAGTACCTGTAGGGCGTTGCCGTCCTTCGTATCGAACATCTTGTGCTCTAAATAGTGCGCGATGCCCGCGGGCGTGTCGCACTTTTCGCCGTTTCGGATGAACTGCATGTCCATCCCACCGTAGCGCGTGGCGAAAAAGGCGTATTTTTTGCGGTGCTGGGGCTTGGGGACGATGAATATCTTCAAGCCGTTCGGCAGCGTCTTTTCCAGGACCGTTTCCCCGATGCGGGGGTAGCTTTTCTCATTCATCCTTGCTGTCCTCCCCTGTCAGGAAATACACCGTGTCAAGCGTCATGCTCTGCGCGGCCTCGGCGATGCGCTCGTTCGTCACGGCGCGCAGCGCCGCGATGAGCTCATCCGCCGTCTCGCGGATGCCCGTGGCCGCCTGACCGAGGGCGTTTTCCTCCATGCGGCCCGCGCTGTCGCCGCGCGATTCGAGCGACGCGATCAGGCACGCTCTCGCGCCCTCGACCTCCCATTCCTCAAATTCGCCGCGCTGCACGCTTGCAAGCTGGGCAAGAATTTCACGCTTGGCGGTCTCCACATCCCTGCACTCAATGCCGGACGAGACCGTCACGATGCCCTTGGAGCGGTGATAGGCGGAAGAAGCATAATAGCAGAGGGACAGCTTTTCACGCACGTTCAAAAAGAGCTTGGAATTGCTGTACCCGCCGAAAATCAAATTTGCCAGCATCATCGCAGGTGCGTCGTTCGTCGACGCGCGCCAGCCCATCGAGAGCCTTCCCTGCGTCACGTCCATGCGCTCGGTGATCTCGCGCGGCGTCTCCGGCGCGTTTTTCTTCTCCGCGATGACCGGCGGCACGACACGCCCGCGCTGAAGCGGCGCAAACGCGCGGGAGATGGCCTCCTCCACGCGCTCGCGCTCGGCGCTGCCGCAGTAGAAGAGCTCCAAGTGCGCGGTGGAGAGTAACTCCTGATAGTAGCGGAAGAGCGTCTGGTTCGTGATCTTCTCAACGCGCGCGATGGAGCCGAACTTGTCCACCCCGTAGCGCTCGCCGCGGCACATCTCCTGAAGTAAGCGCAGGTCTGCGTAGTCGCGCTTGTCGTTGATGATGCCGCGGATGGCGTCGATGAGGTTCTGCTTCTCGCTTTCGACATAGTCGTTCAGGAAGCGGCCGTTGCGCGTCACGGGGTCGAGCAGCAGCTCGCCCAAAAGGTCGCACATCGGCTCGAGCAGCTTTTCTCCTCCCGGGACAAATTCCTCGTCGATGAAGCTCGCGGCAAAGCCGATGCACTGGTTCTCGCCCTTTTTGCGTACCGTGCAGCCGATGGACGAGCCATAGAGCAGGTCGAGCGCGGTGGAAAGTGAGCGCATATCGGGGTGCGACATCGTACCGCGGCGCAGCATGCTCGGCAGCAGCGCGCCAAAGCTCGCCGTTTTTTCGTTGATCGGCGTGATGAGCTGCACGCTCAGCGTCCCCGTTTTGAATTTATCCGAGCGCACATAGTCGAGGTTCACCTCGGGTGCGATCTCAAGTCTGACCGGTTCCATCACGGATTCCTCCTGTGGTCATTTTTCAGAATTTGCCCTTAGGATACCACGAAACTGTGAACAATTCCACTCTTTTCTGCTTACACCGCACTTTCCGGCGCAAAAACGGAAGAATTTTCTGCTCGCATGACGTTTTTCTTGCGATTTTTCCTTGACAATTTTGATAAAATCATGTAAACTGATTCATGTTGTAAAGGTATAAAACTTTACATAAGAATCTGCACAAGGAGGAACTTCCCGTGAAAAACCAGACCTTTCGTATGACGATGCTCTTCGACTTTTATGGGGAGCTTCTCACCGACCGCCAGAAGGAATTCTACGATCTCTACTATAACGAGGACCTGTCGCTCTCCGAAATTGCCGAGAACTACGGCATCTCCCGCCAGGGCGTGCGCGACGTCATCGTGCGCGCGGAGAACTACATGACCGAGATCGAAGACAAGACGGGGCTCATCAAGCGCTTCATGCAGCTTCAGCCCCACGTGGAAAAGATCACGGACGCGGCCGAGCAGATCAAGCAGCTCAACTTCCGCCGGTATGAGGACCGCCAGCTCGAAGAGCTTGCCGGCGTGATCGAGGCCGAGGCGGCGGCACTCAAGGAGTAATACATCCATGGCATTTGAAGGACTGAGCGAAAAGCTCAACGCCACATTCAAACACCTGCGCGGCAAGGGCCGCCTGAGCGAAGAGGACATCAAGCTCGCAATGCGTGAGGTGCGCCTGGCGCTCCTCGAAGCAGACGTGAGCTACAAGGTCGTCAAGGACTTTGTCAAAACCGTCTCTGAGCGCGCCGTCGGCGCCGAGGTGCTCGACAGCCTGACCCCTGCCCAGCAGGTCATCAAGATCGTCAGCGAAGAGCTCACCGCGCTCATGGGCGGTGCCAATGCGAAGCTGACCTTCGCCTCCAAGCCGCCGACGGTCGTCATGATGGTCGGCTTACAGGGCGCCGGTAAGACGACGAACGTCGCCAAGCTCGCGGGCTACTTCCGCAAGCAGGGCCACCGTCCGCTGCTCACCGCGTGCGACGTGTACCGTCCCGCGGCCATCACGCAGTTACAGGTCGTCGGCAAGCAATTGAATATTCCCGTTTTCGAAATGGGTCAGATCGACCCCGTTCAGATCGCGCAGGAGGCCGTCAAGTACGCCGATGACCACGGCAACGACATGGTCTTCCTCGATACCGCAGGCCGCCTGCACATCGACGAAGCGCTGATGGACGAGCTCAAGCGCATCAAGGCCGCCGTCAAGCCGACCGAGATTCTGCTCGTCGTCGACGCGATGACCGGTCAGGACGCCGTGAACGCCGCCACCGCCTTTGATGAGGCACTCGGCATCGACGGCGTCGTGCTCACGAAGCTCGACGGCGACGCCCGCGGCGGCGCAGCCCTCTCGATCCGCGCGGCGACCGGCAAGCCCATCAAGTTCATGGGCACGGGCGAAAAGCTCGACATGATCGAGCCCTTCCACCCCGACCGCATGGCGCAGCGCATCCTCGGCATGGGCGACGTGCTGTCGTTCATCGAGCGCGCCGAGCAGAGCATCGACGAGGAAAAGGCGAAAAAGCTCGAAGAAAAGCTCAAAAAGAACCGCTTCACTCTCTCCGACTATTACGACCAGCTCGTCCAGCTCAAGAGCATGGGCAGCTTTGAACAGCTCGCGGGCATGATGCCCGGCCAGCTCGGCAAGCAGATGGCAAACGCCGAGCTTGACCCCAAGATGATGGCACACACCGAGGCGATCATCCTCTCGATGACACCCTACGAGCGCGAGAATCCCGCGGTGCTCGGCGCCAGCCGCAAAAAGCGCATCGCCGCCGGCTGCGGACTCGAGGTTGTGGACGTCAATCGCCTGCTCAAGCAGTTTGAGATGATGCAGAGCATGATCAAGCAGGTCACGCGCGGCGGCAAGATGCCAAAGGGCATGGGCGGCTTCAGCGGCGGCCGGATGCGCGGTTTCGGGCGCAAGAAACGCTTCAAGTAATTTCCGTTGATAAGTGCACAAGCATTTCATCATAATACAAAATCATTTACATTATTTTTGGAGGTAGTAACCATGGTTAAAATTCGTCTGCGCAGAATGGGCGCCAAGAAGGCTCCTTTCTATCGTGTTGTCGTCGCTGATTCCCGTTATCCCCGCGACGGCCGCTTCATCGAAGAGATCGGCACCTACAATCCCTGCGTCTCCCCCGCCGAGATCAAGATCGACGCTGAGCGCGCTCAGGAGTGGATCAAGACCGGCGCTCAGCCCACCGACACGGTCCGTGCGCTGCTGAAGAAAGTCAACGCGCTGTAAGACCCGGGGTGCAAGAAATGAAAGACTTGCTGCTCTACATCGCCCGCAGCCTTGTTGAGCATCCCGATGACGTCACCGTCACGGAGAAGCAGGGCGCGGACGAGCTTACGTTGGAGCTGCGCGTCGCACCTGACGATATGGGCAAGGTCATCGGCCGTCAGGGCCGCATTGCCAAGGAGATCCGCACGGTCGTCCGTTCCTATGCTCAGCGCACCGGCGTAAAGGTGTCTGTCGACATCGTAGACTGAACTGCAAAAACGTTCCCGAGAAGCTCTCGGGAACGTTTTTTATTCTTGCCATCCCCCGCCGATTCCGCTATACTGGATGGATAGAACAAAACAAAGGAGCATGACAATGGGTCTCTTTTCCAAAAAGAGCGCGCCGCAGCCGAGCGCGCGCCCGGAATATATCGAAGTCGGCCAGATCGTGAACACGCACGGCGTGCGCGGCGAGGTCAAGGTACAGCCCTGGGACGTGAGCCCAGAGCTTCTGTGCGGGTTCAAAACGTTCTACATGGACGGTGCGCCCTTCCGCCCGACGAGCAAGCGCGTGCAGGGCGACATGGTGCTCATGAAGCTGCCCGAGGTCGACGACATGGATGCTGCCGCCGCGCTCAAGCGCAAGGTGCTCTCCATCCGCCGCAATGATGTCCAGCTCAAGCCAGGTGAGCACTTCGACGCCGAGATCATCGGCATGAACGTCTACAACTACTTCCCCCACACGTATATCGGCACGGTGGTGGACGTGCTCTCCTACCCCGCCCACAAGCTCTACAAGGTCAAAGGCGAGGAGAAGACCTATCTCATCCCCGCGGTGAAGGATATCTTCATCACGGACATCGACGAGGAATCGCGCGAGATCAGCGTGCACATGATCGAGGGGTTAGAGACCGATGAGGATTGATATTTTAACACTCTTCCCCGCTTCGGTCGACGCGATGATGAACGTCAGCATCCTTGGCCGCGCGCAGGAGCGCGGCTACATCACGATCAAGACGCACCAGATCCGCGACTACACGACGAACAAGCAGATGCAGGTCGACGACTACCCCTACGGCGGCGGGCGCGGCGCGGTGATGCAGGCAGACCCCCTGTACCGCTGCTGGGCGCATGTGTGCGAGGAGGCTGGCAGCCGCGGGCATACGATCTACCTCTCCCCCTGCGGGCGCACGTTCACACAGAGCGTGGCGCGCGAGCTGAAGGATAAGTATGACCACCTCATTTTAGTCTGCGGCCACTACGAGGGCATCGACCAGCGCTTTATCGACGAGTGCGTGGACGAAGAGCTCTCGATGGGCGACTTCGTCGTCACGGGCGGCGAAATTCCCGCCATGGCCGTGACGGACGCCATCTGCCGCATGGTCCCGGGCGTGCTGCCCGAGGAGGAATGCTTCACCGAGGAGTCCCACTGGGCTGGGCTTTTGGAGTATCCGCAGTATTCCCGCCCCGATGAATGGCACGGCCGCCGCGTGCCGGACGTGCTGCTCTCCGGCCACCACGAAAACGTGGCCAAATGGCGCAAAAAAGAGAGCTACAAGCGCACAATGCTCCGCCGCCCTGACATGTGGGCACAGTTCGACGAAAAACAGCTCAAAACAAAGAGCGAGAAAAAAGTCCTCGCCGAAGCCAAGGCCGAAGCAGAAGCCATCCGCGCCGCGGAGGCGGAGAAGGCCGAGGAAAGCGACACCGAAACAACTGTTGAGTAACAGCTCGCACTATCTGCACAAGGCAAGGCGAACGGTCAATCGACTTCATTTGCCGCCCGCAGGCGGCAAAGTATTTTGATCCGTCGCGGAGGACGACACGCGCGTCCGCAGTGACACTTTGCAGGAAATGGCGCGGTGAGCACCATTTCCTGAAGCTCTCTCATCAAGAAGCAGCTTCGCTGCTTTTTGATGAAGTAAAAAAGCGGAACAGCCTAAGCTGTTCCGCTTTCTTTATGTACTTTTACGCGATGCGCTTCGCGCCGACGTAGCGGGAAGCATAGTAGCTCGCGGACAGGCTGTCGATCGTGATCTTGCCGACGCTGTAGCGCGCGTGGATGATCTGACCGTTGCCGATGTAGATGCCGACGTGGCCGATGGCGTGTGAGGAATCCGAGAAGAACACCAGATCACCGGGCTGCAAGTCGGATTTGGCGACGGCGTAGCCGCAGTTCTTATACTGGGCGGTCGCCGAATGGGGCAGCGAGTAGCCGAGTTTTGCATAGAGATACATCGTGAAGCCCGAGCAGTCAAAGCCGTTGGGGGACGCGCCGCCGGAGCGGTAGCGCGTGCCGAGGAAGGGCATCGCCATGGAGACGACCTTTGCGCCCACTGTGCCGTCGAGGTCGGCAGGATCGCGCAGATATTCACCGAGCAGCCAGCCGGTCGTGGAGCCGAACGTGACCTGATACCAGCCGTTCGATTCACCGACGACGGTGACCTGCTTGCCGCTGACCACCTGCGTGATCTTGTCGTAATTCGTGCCGGGACCCGTGCGCACATTGATCGTGCCGCCCGTAACGACCATGGAGACGGTCTCGGTCTCGCTCACGTCTTCCTTGGCGTCGGCCTTGTCTTCAAGCTCTGCCTGCATCTCATCGAGCTTGGCGAGCTCTTCTTCGTTCGCGCTCTCGGTCTGAACGGATTCCGTCAGCACGGTCACGCGGTCAACGAGGTTGCGGATCGAACCGTCGTAAGCGGCCTGCGCCGAAGAGAGCGGCGCGAGCAGGCTGACGGAGAGAATGCCCGAAAGCAGGAACGATAAGCATCGTGAATGGTTTCTCATAGCTGAGTCATCCTTTCGTGAATAAAATCAGGGGGCTGCGCGGCGGCTATTTACATCTTGCCGCTCAGCGCGCGCTCAAGCCAGATGGAGGCAAATTCCATCGCCTCGCCAAGGCTTCCTTTTTCCGTCGAGCGGACCACACGGTCGCGCGAACGGAGGCTTGCGTCCGTCATCTGCAACTGAATGGAAACGCGCTTGGCAAGCGTGATATCCTTGAGCGGCGTGGTATCCAACACCTGCATCATCACGATATATTTATCCGCCATCGAGCCGTAGTAGATGAGATTATCCACACGGCGCAGCGGGTGTCCGCGGTAAACGAGACCTTCCGTAGCTTCTGCCATCTGACTCACTCCTGTCCTTGTAACCAATTTGTAACTTTGTAACCGTTTTGTAACTTTTTGCAGTATAGCATTTTTTGCCCCCCTTGTCAATAAAAGTGGGGCGAAAAAATGCAACAAACCCTCGGAGGCCGCGTTCACGGTCTCCGAGGGTCGTTATTCTGACGTTTTTCGCTTACTTGCCGAGGTAGCTGCGCACAAGCGTTTGCAGCAGCTCATCGCGATCCAGCTTGCGGATCAGCGTGCGGGCGTTGTTATGGTTCGTGATATAGGTAGGGTCCTCCGACAGGATGTATCCCACGATCTGGTTGATGGGATTATAACCCTTATCCTCCAGCGCGGCATAAACGGTGGTCAGAATATGACGGATCTCAGCGTCCTTTTCCTGCGCAACATTAAACTTTCGGGTAAATTCTTCCATTGGGAGAGCCCCTCCTTTCCATGCAGACAGTATAGCAACGCAATTTCAAAAAGTAAAGAGAGCGCTGTCAACTGTAACCAAATCGTAATGTTTCCTTAAGGAATTCTCAGCGGAGCACCGCGTTGTGGTCGGCCTTGAGCGCTGCGAGGATGGACTGGACGTCCTCATCTGCCTCTTCGCCGGTCAGGCTGCGGTCATCCGCGCGCAGAACGAGGTTGAACGCCACGCTCTTCTTGCCGCTGGCCACACCTGGGCCGCGGTAAATATCGAACAGCGACACATCCTTCAAAAGGCCCTTCGCGCCGCGGCGGATGCTCTCTTCGAGCGCGCCGACCGTGACGGCCTCGTCGCACACGACGGCGATGTCGCGCGTGACGGCGGGGAACTTCGGAAGCGGCTGGTAGACAGGGATGTCGCCGCGCTTTTCATACATCGCATCGAAGCTCAGCTCTGCGGTGTAGACCTCGGTGTCCATGCCGTAGTTCGCCGCGACGAGCGGATGGATCTGGCCGAACACGCCGAGGTATGTCTCGCCCGCATACACTTTCGCGCAGCGGCCGGGGTGATAAGAATCATTGTCGGTGCAGGCGACGTACTTGACATCCGTGATGCGCAGCTCGTGCAGCAGCGTCTCGATGCCGCCCTTGAAGGAGAAGAAGTCCACGCCGTCGCCGTAAGCGCCGAGGGAGAGGTACTTCGGCTCGTCAGCAAGGCCATCCTCGCGCGGCAGGTAAATTTTGCCGAGCTCATAGAGGCGGGCGGACTTGTTGCGGTAGCTGTGGTTGCGGGCAATGATCTCGAGCATGCTCGGCAGGATCGTCGTGCGCATGATGGAGGTATCCTCGCCCAGCGGGTTCAAAATCTTCAGGGAGTTGCGCAGCGAGGAATCCTTCGGCATGCGGATCTTATCGTAATAGGTCGGGCTGATGAAGGAATAGGTGATGATCTCATCGTAGCCCAGCGCGCGCACAGCGCCGCCGATGGCGCGGTCGAAGCGCTGCTGCTCGCTAAAGCCGCCGCGCGTGGTCTCGCCGCGCATGAGCGTGCAGGGAATCTTATTGTAGCCGTAGAAGCGCGCGACCTCTTCGGCAATGTCGCTGTAATGCTCGACGTCGCCGCGCCAGGACGGCACGTAGATGTCGTCGCCATTCAGGATAAAGCCGAGGGAGACAAGAATTTCGCGCATCAGGTCTTCGCTGAGTTCCGTGCCGAGCAGGGCGTTGATCTTGTCGGGTTCGAGCTTGACGACCGTGGGGGCCTTTTCCTTGGCGACCACGTCCATCACGCCGTCGACGACCTCGCCGCAGCCGAGCAGCTCCACGAGCTCGCAGGCGCGCTCGACGGCCTTGATGGTGTTCATCATGTCGAGGCCCTTTTCATAGCGGGAGGAGGCGTCGGTGCGCATGCCGAGGGCGCTGGCCGTGCGGCGCACGGAAACACCGTTGAAGTTAGCGGACTCAAAGAGCACCATCGCCGTGTCGCCGACGATCTCGCTGTTCGCGCCGCCCATGACGCCCGCGACGCAGACGGGCTTGTGCTCGTCGCAGATGCAGAGCATATTCGGCGTCAGCTTGCGCTCGTTGCCGTCGAGCGTCTGGATGGTCTCGCCCTCGCGCGCGGTGCGCACGATGATGTGGCCGCCTTCGACGCAGCTGAAGTCAAAGGCGTGCATCGGCTGGCCGTATTCGAGCATCACATAGTTCGTGATATCGACGATGTTGTTGATGGGGCGCACGCCGCTGTTGCGCAATCTCTCGCGCATCCAGCGCGGAGACGGAGCGATCTTGACGTTTTTCACCATGCGCGCGGTGTAGCGCGGGCAGAGGTCGCCGTCCTCAATGTCGATGTCGACGATCTCCGCGATGCTGCCGCCGCAGCCGTGCGGCTCGGGCGTGTGCAGCTTAAGGGGGCGCTTGAACGTCGCGCTCGCCTCGCGGGCAAGGCCGATGACGGAAAGGCAGTCGGGGCGGTTCGGCGTGATCTCAAACTCGACGATGGAATCATCGAGGCCGAGGATGTGCGCCATGTTGAGGCCCGGCTCGGCGTCCTCCTCGCGCAGGATGAAGATGCCGTCGGCGATGCAGTGAGGGAACTCCTTCTGCTCGGCGTGCAGGTCTTCGAGCGTGCAGATCGTGTCGCTCTTCGTGTTGTACGCGACAAGGTCGCCTTCGTGGAGGTTGGAGCAGCGCGTATCGGGCACAGCGGTCGCATTGCCGAGGTCGAGGCAAGTGTGGAACGTGCCGTCGCCCAGCGGGGCACATTCAAGCACCTTGGCGGCAACAACAGGGCCATAGACCTTGTCGCCGGGCTTGATGTCAGCGGGGATGGAGGGCTTCGCGGGGTCGATGGGATGATAGTCGTTCAGAAGCGCCGCGGGCGTGATGACGGCATAGGGGAAGTCATGCTCCGCCGTCATGCCAAGCTCCTTGAGCGAGCAGAGCATGCCGTTCGACTCGACGCCGCGCAGTTTGCCCTTTTCGATCTTCACGCCGCCCGGCAGATGCGCGCCGTGCAGCGCTGCGGGGACATAGTCTCCCACATGGATGTTCCACGCGCCGGTAACGATCTGCACGGGCTCAGCCTGACCGACGTCGATCTGGCAGACCCACATGTGGTCGGAGTTTTCATGGCGCTTCATCTCGAGAATTTTGCCGACGACCACGTTCTTGAGGTTCTCGTCGGGACACTCGATGGTCTCGACCTTCGAGCCGGAGAGCGTCATCTCGTCGTTGAATTCCTTATCGGTGATATCCTTGAGGTCAACGAATTCGTTGAGCCAATTACGGGATAGGATCATAGTTGTATCCTCCTAAGAAGTAACAATCAAATTTCGTTTTTTGTGACGACATGCGCGTCACAAAAAACACCGCTCAGGGTGCGCTCGTGCGAGCAAAGCGAGTGCGGCGCAGCACCCTGCGAAAGAGATCGCAGAAAGCGGCTCGCCGCTTTCGCGAGGAATATTAAAACTGTTCGAGGAAGCGGACATCGTTCTCGAAGATCAAACGCAGGTCGCTGATCTTGAAGTGGCCGAGCGCCAGACGCTCAAGGCCCATGCCGAACGCCCAGCCGGAATAGACCGTGGAGTCGATGCCGCAGCCCTCGAGGACCTTCGGGTGGATCATGCCGGCGCCGAGCACCTCGATCCAGCCCTCGCCCTTGCAGGTGGGGCAGCCTGCGCCGTGGCACTTGTGGCACTGAATGTCCATTTCGCAGCTCGGCTCGGTGAACGGGAAGTGATGGGGGCGGAAGCGCGTGACCGTGTGCTCGCCGTAGAGCTGGCGCACGACCTCGTTGAGCGTGCCCTTGAGGTCCGCCATCGTAATGCCCTTGTCGATGGCCATGCCCTCGATCTGGTGGAACATGGGCGAGTGCGTGGCGTCGACCTCGTCCTTGCGGTACACGCGGCCGGGGGCTAGAATACGGATGGGCAGCTCGCGCGTCTCCATCGCGTGGATCTGCATCGGAGAGGTCTGCGTGCGCAGAAGGATCGAGCTGTCCTCGGTGAAGTAGAACGTGTCGCTCCACTCGCGGGCGGGATGGCCCTCCTCGACGTTGAGCTTCGTGAAGTTGTACTCGGCAAGTTCGACCTCGCGGTCTTCGAGAATTTCAAAGCCCATGCCGACGAAGATGTCCTTGATCTCGTCGAGCACCTGATACATCGGGTGCTTCACGCCGATCTTTTCCTGCTTGCCGGGGATGGTCACGTCCACGGCCTCGGACTTGAGCTTGAGCTCCATGGCCTTGTCGGCGAGCTCTTTCGTCTTTTCCTCGATGTCCGCCTCGAGCTTGGCGCGCACGTCGTTGGCGAGCTGCCCGATCACGGGGCGCTCTTCGGCGCTGAGCTTGCCCATCTGCTTCAAAACGGCGGTCAGCTCCCCCTTTTTGCCAAGGTAGCGGACGCGCAGTGCTTCGAGGTCCTCCGCCTTGCCGGCGTCGGAGATCGCATCGAGCGCCGCCTTGCGGATCGCTTCCAGTTGTTGTTTCATATCATTTCTCCTTTTCAGGTAAAAATTTGCCGAATTTCAAAAATCGGCGGCAGGGGCAAAAAAATAGCCTTTCCTCCCGACACTCTCGGGACGAAAGACTTTCTTCCGCGGTACCACCCTGATTCGCGCCCAAAGGCGCGCGCTCGTTGCCCGTAACGGGGGCCGGCCGGCCGCGCATTTCCTCGCGGCTGCTCGGGGGCGAACCAAGCGACATCCCGCAGACCGGCTCCCAGCCGCCGACCGGTCCTCTCTACGCGGAACAAACACGCTATTTTCCCTTTCACAGCATTTGTCTAAGTGGTACTTATATCACAGAAAAAAGGAACTTGCAAGGGGGAATTTGCCCCTTGCCGGCAAAAAAGCGGCAAAAGCGCAAAATATCGCGCATTTTCCTCTGCGCACTCCCCTTTTCCTGCCCAAAACGCGGAAAAACCGCACTTTACAACGTGCAAAAACGTGGTATACTATAATAGTTGTTTACAAACCCACCGTGGCTGCTCTCGCAGCCGGATAAGGAGAACGATCATGGACGAAAGAAAGCGCCTTTACAAGTCCCGCAACAACAAGATGATCTGCGGCGTCTGCGCAGGCATCGCAGACTACTTCAACATTGACCCGTCGATCGTGCGCGTGCTCTGGGCGGTCCTCGCTCTGGCCGCCGGTACCGGCGTGCTCGCCTATATTGCCTGCGCGATCATCCTGCCCGAGGGCGACACCGAGGTCTGACTGCTTGACAATCCGCGCAAAAAAGATATACTAAATCCTGTTTGCCGCGCGAAACGGCAGAAAAAGATGTAAAACGCGAAGGGAGCTTCCTTTTATGGCGACTTATCCGATGCATGTCGCGGGTCTTGACCGCGACTTTCCCATCTGCAAGGTAACGGACGATCTTTATATCGGTGCTTTCATCATGTTCGGCGACGCGGAGCTGACCGTGCGCTGCGCAGAAGAGCTCTTGAAGCTCGCCGAGGGCATCGACTACGATTACCTCTTCACCGCTGAGGCAAAGTCCATCCCCCTCATCCACGAGATGGCGCGCCAGAGCGGCGCGAAAAAGTATTTTATCGCGCGCAAGGGCCCCAAGGTCTACATGCCCGACCCCATTTCCGTGGAGGACAAGTCCATCACCACCGTCGCCCAGCAGAAGCTTTTCCTCGGCTCTGACGACGCGGATCTCATCTGCGGCAAGAAGATTTTGCTCGTCGACGATGTCATCTCCACGGGCGGCTCGCTCAAGGCGATGGAGGCCCTCGTTGAAAAGGCGGGCGGCACCGTTACGGGCCGCATGGCCGTTCTCGCCGAGGGCGGCGCAGCCGACCGCAAGGACATCCTGTTCCTTGAAAAGCTGCCCATCTTCAACGCCGACGGCAGCGTGAAGTAAAAAGATTCAATCACAGAAGCGCAAAGCGCCTTTCAAAGAGCTTTCTTTGAAAGGCGCTTTCTCTGTTATTCGGTGATCTCCTCGCAGACCGTCGGCGATGTGGACCTTGCTTCGGCCTCCGGCGCTGTTCTTAGTCCGCTCAAACCGCGGCGGCAGAGCACGCAGCCCGCCGCGCATACAGCGGCCATGGCGGCAAGGAACTGCCACTTCTCCGCAAAACCGCCCAAAAGCCCCAGCGGGTCGTTCATTGCGTTGAACGCGGCGTGCGCGGCGATCGTGGGCAGGATGCTCCCCGTGCGATAGCGAATATAGCCGAAAAGCAGGCCCATGAGAAACGCGTAGCCGATCTGCACCGGCGTTCCGTGGATGAATCCAAAGAGTACCGCTTGCAGTACAATTGCGATCCACACCGGCATGGCCCGTTCCAGCCGCGACTGGATGACGCCGCGGAACACGAGCTCCTCCGCAAGCGGCGCGCCGGCCACCACGGCAAGCGCCGGGATCAGCCCCGTCTCTGTGCTCAGGCGCATGGCTTTTCCATATTCCTCCATCCAGCTTTCCGGCAGCAGGGCAAGCACCAGACTGACCAGCACATAGAGGCCGACCGCGCCGAAGGCGCAGAAGCCCACCGTCCAGCCCGAGCAGTGACGAAGGCCCGCCGCCTCGGATAGCGGCTTTTTCCGCAGCAGGAACCACAGCAGCAGTACCGCGGCGATGATCAGACACGATAGCAGCGTGAGCGCCGACAGGCTGTCCAGAAGCCGCTCCGCCACCGCCTGCGCCCCCCGTGCAAGGTCCGCTCCCCTATTGATCGCCGCATCGGCAGCGATACCGATCCCATAGACAAAGGGCAGCAAAACCTGCACCGCCACAAAAAAGAGCAGATACAAAGCGGATCTCCCCAGCGCAGCCAAAACGCCCTTTGCGGAATAGGAATGCTCGGTTTTCATATCTTCCCCCTCCTTGTCCGGTCCTAAAATTGCCGCAGCCTCCATTTTGTGTGCGGGCCACTTCAAGCAAGCCCGGCGCAGTGAATGCCAGCGCGTTTTATTCGTCTTTTAGTTGAAAATATTCATTTATCTCTATACCGTTTGTTTAATTATACTGTATTATCAGATGCTTGTAAACAGCATTTTGTGAAAAGCAATCTTTCGGCAACGGCCTGTATTTGTCCGGTCCATCATACAGTTTATGATACAGTGAACTTCTGCATTCTTCTCACTTTTCGTCAGTTTTACTAAAAATATTTTAGCTTTTTCTGCTGGACAAGTGCGAAAGAACGTAGTATCCTATAAAAAATAAACGAGGAAGATGGATGATTCATCCGATAAACTGGTCAAACACAACAAAATAAGGAGGAAAACGCATGGCATACCGGGAAAGCTACGCAGGAAAGATCAACCGCAAGCTGAACAAGAAGCTCCACGTCGTCGAGGTGGCCTCGGGACGGCAGAAGGCCGACCTCGTGCTCAAGAACGCGACGTATGTGAACGTCTTCTGCAATGAGCTCAGTCATGGCGACATCGCCGTGGCCGAAGGGCTGATCGCAGGCATGGGCGAGCATTACGAGGGCGCGGTCGAGATCGACATGGGCGGCAAGCTCGTGCTGCCCGGCTTTGTCGACGCGCACATCCACTTAGAGAGCGCGCTCGTTTCCCCCAAGGAATTTGCCAACGCCGTCATTCCGCACGGCACCACGACCGTCATCACCGACCCGCACGAGATCGCCAATGTCATGGGCACCGACGGCATCGAGTATATGCTGCAGGCGACGGAAGATCTGCCCGTTGACGTGCGCTTCATGCTCCCCTCCTGCGTGCCCGCAACGCCGCTCGACGAATCCGGCGCGGTGCTCGATTACCGCGCGATCGACTCGTTCTACGAGCACAACCGCGTCGAGGGTCTGGCCGAAATGATGAACTATGTCGGCGTCGCGAACGCCGACGAGCAGGTGCTCGAAAAGATCGTCGCCGCGCAGGCGCACCACAAAAAAATCGACGGCCACGCCCCCGGCCTTTCGGGCAACGACCTGAACGCCTACATCGCCGCCGGCGTCTATTCCGACCACGAGTGCAGCACCGTGGAGGATGCCATCGCCAAGCTCGAGCGCGGACAGTACATCATGATCCGCGAGGGCACGGCCGCGCGCAACCTCGACGCGCTGCTCCCGCTGCTCACACCGCAGTATTACACCTACTGCATGTTCTGCACGGACGACAAGCACCCGAACGATCTTCTCGAAAAGGGCCACATCGACTACATCGTGCGCCGTGCCATCAAAGCGGGCGTCGACCCGATCATCGCCGTCAAATGCGCGAGCCACCACGCCGCGCGCTACTTCCTGCTCAACAACCGCGGCGCAATCGCACCGGGCTTTCTTGCGGACTTTGTCGTGATCGACAATTTCGACGACTTCAACATCCTTGAGGTCTACAAGAAGGGCAAGCTGATGTTCGACGGCAAGACCGTCACGCCGTTTGAAGCGCCCGAGATCGATCCGCACCTCGTCAAGCGCTCGCACGAGACGTTCCACGTTGCGCACCTTGAGGCCACGGACTTTATCGAGTCCCGCCCGCGCGCGGTGCTCGGCATGGTGCCCGGCGAGATCGTCACGACCGATGCGGGCTACGCCGAAAAGATCAGCGTTGAGGACGATATCTTGAAAATTGCCGTCATCGAGCGCCACAAGAACACGCACCACATCGGCATCGGCTACATCAAGGGCTACGGCCTCAAGTCCGGCGCGGTGGCGACATCCATCTCGCACGACAGCCACAACATCATCGTCGTCGGCGCGAACGAGGAGGACATGGCTGCGGCGGTCAACCGCGTGGTCGAGCTTGGCGGCGGCATCGTCGTGATGGACGACGGCAAGGTGCTCGGCGAGCTCCAGCTCCAGATTGCAGGCATCATGAGCGAAGCGCCGCTTATCGAGGTCAACGAGGCGCTCGAAAACGCCAAGGAGCAGGCCTTCAAGCTCGGCGTCTCGCGCGGGGTCGACCCGTTTATGACGCTTTCGTTCATGGCGCTGACCGTCATTCCAACGCTGCGCCTCACGACGCGCGGCGTGTTCGACGTCATCAATCAGCGCTACGTGTGATCTTACATTGTGAAAGGCTCCGGCGCAGTGCGCCGGAGCCTTTTTTCGAAAAGTTTTGCTTGCAAATGCTCCCTGCATCGCATATAATAGTTGTTGCACCTGCCGGTGTGATGGAATTGGTAGACGTAGCGGACTCAAAATCCGCCGCTGGCGACAGCGTACCGGTTCGAGTCCGGTCACCGGCACCAAGAGCAGAGGACCTGCGCCGCAGGTCCTCTGCTCTTTTCTTTGAACGGGCAAAAGAAAATCCGGATATTAAAATTGTGGTCGTTTGGCCGGGGCAGTGCCGGAGTGAGGCTTTCCTCTGCGATCCCACTGTTGTACTTGAGAAGATCCGATAAGCAGCATTGTATTCCTCGGAAAATCTACAATGCTGTGCGAGCCTGTCTGTCATCGCCTTTCAGGCCGCAATCAAAGTAAGAAAAAGCACGCCTGCCAAGCAGACGTGCTTTTCATTTTGTGTCAGGGGTTTTGGCTTTTCAGCGTCTTCCGCCGAAGCCGCCTCCGCGGCCACCGCCAAATCCGCCGCTGCGACCTCCGCCGAAGCCACCGCCGCGGCTGCCGCCACCGCCGAATCCGCCGCCACGGCTGCTGCCGCCAAATCCACCGAAGTTTCCGCTGCCAAAGCTGCCGCCGCGGCCGCTGCTGCCAAATCCGCCAAAGCTGCTACCCGAGGAACCGGAAGGCCGTCTCGGCTGCTGGGGCGGGCGGCGATTACCGCCGGAGGAGCCGCCGCTGCGCGGCGGTCTGGGGCCGCCCTGTGGAGGACGGGGGCCGCCCGAACGGGGCGGACGCGGGCCGCGCGGAGGACGGCGTCCCCAGAAGATGGGGTGATACATCACCGTCGGCACGCCCATGCCGGGCATCATGTAGCGGCGGCGATAGCGGCGATAACGCATGCCGTCAAGCATGATCCAGAGGACAAAGAATATGATGAGGATCATGATGAACATCACACCGTTGGCCGCCTCGTCCAGCGCCGCCTCGCTCTGCTGATACTGCTGGCTCAGCTCCACATGGAGCGCGGCGCAAAGCGAGCACACCGCCGCGTCATAATCGCCCTTCTGCACGTTATCCTCCATGCAGGAGGCAACAAAGCTCTGCGAAAGGCCGCTGAGCAGATCGTAAAAATCGCCGCTGGCAAGCAGGTAGTAGTCCTGCTGCTGTTTTGCGATGAGCAAAACGGCGTCATTCTCGCCAAGCTCCATCTCCATGGCGCAGTCGTACGCCGCGTTCTCCATGTCGCTTTCCGAATCCGTCGTGACGACAGCCATGATGCTGCCGAACATCTTGTCCCAGTTGGCGTTGTAAAGACCGATAGTCTCCTCGGTCTTGTCGGAAAGGATACCGGCATCATCGTGCACAAACTGTTCAAACGCCGCCGTGGAAAGCGAGGTGTCGACCTTCTCACCGCCCTCCGGCGTAGAGACGGCGGGCGCCTTGTGCAGTCCCCACGCACTGGATGCGACGATCGCCAGAATCAGCACGGCGATGGCGACGCCGCGTTTTTGAAAGAATTTCATATGCTTCTCCTATCCGGAGCGTCTCAGCTTCTCAGCTCCATGAGCTTCTGCTTCAGCTCACCTTCGATACGGCCGAGCTCGACCTCCGCTTCCTTGCGCTTCTGCGCGCCCTCGCGCTGGATGTTCACGACCTCGTCGAGCGTGGAGACGAGCTGCTCGTTCGTGTGCTGCAGCGTCTCGATATCGACGATGCTGCGCTCGGCCTCCTTGGCCGTGGCGATGGTGCCCATCTTGAGCATGTCGGCGTTCTTCTTGAGAAGCTCGTTCGTCGTCTGCGCCACCGCGCTCTGTGCGGCCGTGGCCTGACGGCTGTGCTCCATGCCGAGCGCGAGCACCATCTGGCTCTTCCAGAGGGGGATGGTATTGACGAGCGAGGACTGGATCTTTTCGACCATCAGCGTGTCGTTGTTCTGGAGAAGTCTCGTCTGCGGGCCCATCTGGAGCGACACCATGCGCGTGAGCTCCAGGTCATGCAGCTTCTTTTCAAAGCGCTCGCACTTCTGCGCGTAGTCGTTGTAGGCCTGTGCATCCTCGGCAAGGCCGCTCGCCTCCGCCTTTTTGCGCAGCTCCTCGAGCTCACCGGAGCGGACCTCGGCCAGACGCTTTTTGCCCGCGATGATATACATGGTCAGTTCTTTGTAGTACTTGAGGTTCAGCTCATACATCTGGTCGAGCATCGCGATGTCCTTCATCAGCGTGACCTGATGCTTTTCAAGCTCAGAAACAATGCGGTTCACGCTCGTCTCGGCCTTGCCGTACTGCGCGCGCATCAGCTCGAGCTTATCCTTCTGCTTGCGGAACAGGCCTGCGAAGCCCTTCTTCTCCTCCTGACCGAAGCCCTTGACCTCGACGACGAGGTTCGAGAGCGTCTCGCCCACCTCGCCAAGGTCCTTGTTGCGCACGGAGGACAGTGCATTTTCCGAGAACGTCGCAACGCTCTTCTGCGCGGCCACGCCGTAGTTGAGCACGACATTCGTGTCCTTGATGTCGATCTTTTTCGCAAAATCGTCGACGGCTTTCTTCTCCTGCTCGGTGAGCATGCTCTCATCGACCTTGACAGGCTCGACTTCCTTTTTCTCCGCCTCGGGCGCCGTGGGCGCTTCGGGCGTGAGCGTCAGCTCAGGGACGGCCTCCTGCGCCGCTTCGGTGGGGTTCAGGGTCAGCTCGGGCATCATGTTGTCGCTCATATCATTTCTCCTCCGTATTTTGGCTTTGAGTTTGTTCTTTTTCGTGCTTTTTGATGCGCTGGATGCGGCGCAGGCACAGCAGCGTGGCCAACGCCCAGATCAGCGCGGAATAGTAAAGCGTATCCCTGTGCAGATGCAGCGCGCCGATGATGCTTGCCACACACATGATGGCAAAGATTGCACAGAAGATCGGGTCGAGCCACACGCCTTTCAGCCGTTTCAAGATCCACGCATTGACTTTGGCGTTGAACGCCATCACTTTCTTTCGCATCGCTTACTCCTTTATAGCTCAAGCTTGATGTCGTCCTGCGAGGCGGTCGCCGTGCCGGACTCGGCATGCAGCTCGCCAGTATCCTCGCTCAGGCCCTCGCGCTTCATCATGTTCTCAAGCACCGTGATATCGGCGGAAATATCCATCGCCTCGCTGCCGAAGAGCATGTCGAGCTGCTTTTCAAAAGCCGTAACGATCGTGCCCATCATACTCTCCACGCGCTGCATGGTCGCGTCGATGTTCTCGCCGCTCACGCCCTGCGCGCCCATACGGTCATAGGCGTTCAGGAGCTTAAGGGTCGTGGGCAGGTAGTAGTCCATGAACTTGCGGATCTGCGGCAGCTTCGACGGGTCGGATTTGACCTGCGCGAAAATTTTCGCGCTCAGGTCCTCGAGCCGGTCGATGTCGGCGGAGATCTTCTCATCCTTGATGGACGTGTTGAGCCGCTTCATCTCGGAGATGGCAAGATTGCCGTCCTTGATCATCTTGTCGAGCTCGGGGTTGCCGGTGCTCTCTTCCTTTTTCGGCGGGTCGGGAACTGTGACCTCCACCGTGCCGCACACGGCGTTCATGATGAAATACACCACCGCCGATACGATGGCAATAAAGATGAACTGCGGCACGCGGTAAAGCGGGAACAGCAGCGCATAAATGACCCATGTTCCCGCCGCGGCGTAATAGGGTACGGTGGATCTGCGTTTGACAGTTGCCAAGACGATCCCCTCCTGTTTTCATAAATATTTTGACTGATATATGATATCACATCGCATCAGCGCGGTCAAGCAAAGCAAGCGCTTGAAACATTGCAATATCGCACTTTTTACAAAAGAAGGCGGCGTCCGGTCCAGGACGCCGCCTTCTTGCAAAATACTGCGTTTTTCTTATTCGTTTCGGATGGCTTCGAGCGCCGAGATCTTGACCGCCTTGTTCGCAGGCTGATAGCCGGACACCAGTCCGACCAGCACCGAGAACACCAGCGCGAAGATCACAAGCTCCGGCTTGATGACGGACGTGCGCACCACGCCTTCGCCGCCGATGAGCGCCTGCTTGATAAGCTCCCACGTGACGCCCCCGCCGCCGAACGCGCCGAACGAGAACAGATTGATGATGACGGATATGATGAAGCTGAAAATAAGCCCCAAAATGCCGCCGAGAAGGCCGATGCTGCCCGCCTCCATGAGGAACATCGCGCGGATATCGCGCACATAGCAGCCGAGCGCCTTCATAATGCCGATCTCCTTCGTGCGCTCGGAGATGGACATGATCATCGTGTTCGTGATGCCGATGGCCGCGACCAGAAGCGAGATCGCACCGAGGCCGCCGAGCATCAGTTCGATCTGGCGGGTCTGCTTGTTGAGCTCGTCGCGCATGCTCTGCATAGAATACGTACTGTAGCCCAAGTCCTTGATGGACTGCTCCACATCCGACACGGCGTCGAGGCTCTCAGCCTTGACGTTGATGCTTGAATACTCGAACTTCGTGTCGGTCTTGCCGGTCAGGTCCTGAATAAGAGCTTTGAGCGCATTGATGTCCATCATCACGCCGTCGCTCGTCTCATAGCCCTTGCCTTGATCCTCCTTCATCACACCGACGACCTTGAGCTCAACCTCATAGGGGGTAGGTTCGGTGCCTGTACCGTCGTCATACGGTGTGAGTACCATGGTGATGCTCGTCTTGAGCGGGTCGAAAAACGGGTCGGGAACATTTTCGGTATCAATATTTCCGTTCTCATCCCAGACGTAACGGCTCACATAGTTTCGCCCGTCCGGCATCAGCGTATCGGTGAAGTTATAGGCAAAATACTGGCCCACGACCACCTCGTCGCTGTTTTCGGGATACCGCCCGTCCACCAGCTCAAAGCCCATGTCCTCAAGGGCGCTCGAGTCAATGCCGACAAAATTGACCCAGTCGGCCGTGTAGCGGCCGTTGACGCCCGCTTTGAAGCCTACATTATATCCGTCGAGACTTGCCTTGGGCATGACGGCCTGCACGCCCGCGATCTCGTGGAAGCTCTCGACCGCCTTGTCGTCAAGCTTGCTCTCCGTCTGCGTGCCGGTATTCTGGTTGTAGCCGCGGTAGACCTCGATGATGGAGAGGTCGCCCATATTTTTGAGCATCTGGTCGTAGGACTCCTGCATGCCCGCGCCGATGGAGACCATCACGATGATGGACGTGCAGCCGATGAACACGCCCAGTACCGTCAGGATCGTGCGTCCTTTGCGCCGTGACAGGCTGTCAAAGCACATTTTCAGGATGTCTGCGAATCTCATTTTTTCTGCTCCTCAGCACCCGTGGCCGCAGTCTCTTTGCTTTCAGCCGCCTCGGCTTCCGCTGCCTCCTGCTTCTCCTCGGCGAGCTCCTCTTCGTCCCACTTGTCCCAGAGCGCCTGCTCGGCCTTCTGCTTGGCCTTCTTCTTGCGGATGCGCAGCACGATGAGAAGGACGATAAGCGCAGCAACCACCGCGATGATGACGTACTTCCACGGGAAGGTGCTTGCCGGCTCGGGGTCGATCATGCCGGGGTCGTCCATGCCGGGGTCAGACGGCTCATAGGCCATGGCCTCGACCGTGGCTTCAAATACACGCTCTTTCGTGTTGCCGTTGGAATCCTCGTAGGTGATGACGATCTTGACCTGATTCTCGCCCTCCAGCTGCGGGGTCACGGCAAAGGCGATGGTGCCGTTCTTGCCGCCGTCGATCGTGCCGACGCGCTGATAAGGCGTGGGGGAATCAATGTCACCGGAGATGGTCGCCTCAACGTTGTTGATGGCGCTCTTGCCCTTGTTGACATAGTCGATCGTCAGGCTCGTCTCCTCGCCGACATAGCCGGTGTAGGAGCTTGTAGGCTCGCTCATTTCAAAGCGGTCGGGCTGGTAAAGAGGAACGCTCAGCGACAGCGTGGCGTTGCCCGACTTTCTTGCGTTCTGGTCAACATATTCATAGGTCACGTCGATCTTGACGTCCTGCGCGCTGGCGCTGATGAGCTGCGCGGCCTTCATCGGCACGGTGACGGTCTTGCTGCCGCTCGCGGCGACAGACTCAAAGTAGAACGTGTTCGTCGATCCGTTGAGCATCAGGTCCTGACCGCCGGTGACGGTGACCATGACGTTTTCGATCTTGATGGTCTTGCTGGTGTTCGTGAACGAGAAGCTCAGGTTCGTGCTTGAGCCTGCCGCGACGGACGAACCGCCGTAGTTGTACTTCGAGAGGATGACAATGGGCGTGGGGCTCGCAATGGTCTCCTCGTCCTTCGTATCCTTGGTGACGGTGGAGAGAACGTTCACGCTGCCGCTGGCGCTGCCGCCGGTGAGCTGCGTGCCATTGTCATAGTAGAACGACAGGCTCGCGTCGATCGTCTGCATCTGGGACTCGATCTTGTCGGGCGCCTTGACCGTCACAGTGACGGCCGTGTCGCGGCCCGCGCGGATATCGTCGAGCATGTAGTCCTGACTGCCCATGATGAGAAGCGATCCGGAGGATTTGAGCGTCAGGATAGGGTCGCGCATGGCGGTCGTGCCGGCGTTCTGGATGTAAACGGTGATGGTCTTCGTCTCGCCCGCGGCAATAGACGTGCTCGTGCCGTCGGAGTTGAAGACGGCGCGCGGCTCGGGAATCGTTTCCGGCGTCGGCTCGGGGGCGGGCGTCGGCTCGGTGTAGGGCACGCACTCGCGCACCGGGACGGTGTTGCCGTCCTGATAGCCGCCGCCGTTGCCTTCATAATAAATTGTAAAGGCAAGCTGCTTGCCGCTGTCGCCGGTGTAGGTCAGGCCGGTGAACGTAACGGTATATTCGCCGTTCTGTCCGCTTGCAACAGCGCTCGCCGTGCCGTCCTGAAAGCTGTCAAGGCCGCGCACGACGCGGATCGAATCGTTGCTGCCGTCCGTGCGGGATAAGTAGACCGTGATATCCACCGTATCGCCGGTGTAAATGCTGCTTCTGCTGGCCCGGTAGCCGGTGATCAGAAAGCTGGTTCCCGCCTGTGCCGTCGTGCCTTTGCCCGTCGCTTTGGCGACATTCACGGGCAGCAGCGCTGCGCACAGCACAAGGGCAAGGCAGAGCGAGAGCAGGGATCTTGAAATGCGTTTCATGTTCGATTTCCTCCGTTATTCGATATAAGGTGCGGCGTCGATCTCCGCCTTGACCTGATTTTCTACGTTGCTGACGATCCTGCCGTCGATGAGCGTGACGATGCGGTCGGCATACTCGGTCATCTCCGGATCGTGGGAGACGAGCACGATCGTCTGGTGGAAGCGCTTGGCAAAGCCGCGGATCATGTGCATGACCTCTTTCGTCGTCTTCGAGTCGAGGTTGCCGGTCGGCTCGTCGGCGAACACGACCTCGGGGCGCGTGACGAACGCGCGTGCGATGCCCACGCGCTGCTGCTGTCCGCCGGACATCTGGTTCGGAAAGTGGTCCATGCGGTCCTTCAGTCCCACGCGGCAGAGCATTTTCTTCGCCTCCAGCAGCCGCACATCCGGGTCGATGCCCTTGAACATCAGCGGCATGGCCACGTTTTCCGCCGCCGTCAGCTCCGGCAGCAGGTTGTAGGACTGGAAGACGAAGCCGATGTGCTTCTGCCGGAAGGCGGCGAGCTGATTTTCGTTGAGCTGTGAGATCGGCACGCCGCCGATGCGCACCACGCCGCGCGTGGGCTTTTCGAGTCCCGCCAGCTGGTTGAGCAGCGTCGATTTGCCGCTGCCGGACGTGCCGAAGATGCAGCACACCTCGCCCCGTGGAATGTCGAGGTCAATATTGTGCAGTGCGACCACGTGCTCCTGCCCCATCATGTACACCTTTCGGAGCTTTCGCACCGAAATGACGGGCTTCTGGTCATTTGCCATCGCAGTTTCTCCTCAATTTTAATCTTGGGTCCATTATAATCTCATCTTATGAGGAAGTCGTTACAATCAGGCGCGATTTGGTTACAAATTATTTAAGAGTTCCTTAATTCTCGCACCAAGCCTTTTCCTGTATTATTTAGACGGAATTTATCGAAAAATGTTTCATCCTTTTTGAAAAAAAGCGGTGGATTTTTTGATCCGCCGCTTTTTTAAGTTCATGCCGTTTTAGTTCAGCGGCACGTCGGGCACGACGTAGACCGTCATCTCTCCGCCATTTGTGTCGATGGACACAGTGTCGTCGATGGGCTGCGTCAGCTCCGCGTCCGCGTAGAGTGTGCAACCGCTGCGGCAACAGATGTTGACATACGTCCCCCTCGCCACATGGTATTCATTCACCCACCAGTCTTCGCCCCCTTCTTCCGCAGGGAGGCAGACCGTCAGCAGACAGGCGGGTCTCGTGTCGTCCGTCGCGTACACGACATCGTTCAGAAGGTAGCGGCCTGACTTGTAGGGTTCTTGATTGTAGGGCTCGTTGTAGCTCCAGTTGTAGAGCGTCGTGCCCATCTCCGTCGCGCCGCCCTCGCCGTCCGCCATATAGTCGGTCACGGACATGGCGAGAAGCTCGCCCGTCTCGGGATCGGCGTAGTAGAGGGTGGTATAGTAGTAGTCGTCCTGATCGTCAAAGCGCGTGGTGGTCGAGAGCAGCACCGCGCCGTCCTGCTCGCTGCGCTCGTCGAGCGTTTCCTCGGCGTTTTTGGCAGCGGGATCGGCGCACTGTGGCAGTATGTCAAGGAGATACTCCGTCCCCTCGCCCGGAATGGGATAGATGTTCAGGCTTGCGTTATCGTCGCTCGTCATGCGCGTGGCGTACAGGCTGCCACACCCCTCGCTCCACAGCTCATCCTCGCCCGGGCCGCTGTTGGCGGTATAGCTGTAGTGCGAGGACATGAGGATCGTGCTGTCGCCCCCGTCCGTGTACTGCAATCTTGCGGTGTAGGCCACCTCGCCGTCCCGGTCGGTGCCCTGAATGTTCACGGTCACGGCGTCGTACTTTTCGAGCAGCATGCACGGATCGTTGACCTCGCGCAGCGTTTCGAGCGTCACGTCCATCGGCGTGTCGTCCTTGCCGCCGTTCCCATCGTCCTTGCCGTCCTGCATGCCGCAGCCGGCAAGAAGTACCGCGACACAAAGCGCGCCAATGCCTGCTTTCTTCCAGTTTTTCACCTTGGTTTCCTCCTTATTTTGGTGCGGGTTCACGCCCGCGTTTCAAATTCTTTTAACGGTTCTCTTCCAGCGGCACGATATAGACCGTTGCACTCTCGCCGCTCGTGTCGACGCCCCGTGTGTCGTCGATGGGCTTGGTCAGCTCCCTGTCCGCATAAAGCGCGAGATCCGCACTGTCGAGGAAGAGGATGCGCGTGCCATGCGCCACGCGGATCTCGCTGACGCTCCAGCCGTTCTCCCCGACGTCCCAGCCCTTCTCCGAGCCCGGCGCGGGATAGAAGTACGTCAGATCGCAGACGTCCTCCTTGCTGTCCGTCGAAAACAGGACCTCGTTCAGCAGGTTGCGCCCTGCTTTATAAGGCTCGTCGTAGCTCCAGCGGTAAAGCCTTATTCCCTGCTTGGATACCGCGCCATTTTCATCTTCATGGTAGTCGGTCACCGACATCTCAAGCAGTTCACTCGTTGCGGGGTCAACGCGGTAGCACGTGGTGTAATAATAGCCGCTGGAATCCAGATAGCGCGTGGTGACGGAAAGCAGGATCGCGCCGTCCTCTTCACTGCATCCGTCAATCGTCTGCTCTGCATTTTCTCCGGATGTGGGGCATTGGGGCATCATGTCAAGAATATATTGCTTGTCATCGTGTCTAAAGTGAATACTCAGGCTTGCAGCATCGTCGCTCGCCCTGCGCTCGGCATACATTTTTTCGTTTGCTTCGCCCCACACTTCATCCTCGCCTGCGTCGCTGTTCTCGGTATACTGATAGTGATACCAGGCCAGTACCTCATCCACAACGTAGGTGTACTGGAACTTCGCCGTATCGGTCACGGCGTCATTCTGATCGCTCTCCTGCACAGTCACGGTCACAGCGTCGTGCTTTTCGAGCAGGGATCGCGGATCATTCGCGGCACGGATCTGCTCGAGCGTGATCTGCGGCTCATCGGCGCTGTCGTCCTTGCCGCCGTTCCCATCGTCCTTGCCGTCCTGCATGCCGCAGCCCGCGAGCAGACTCATCACGCAAAGCGCGGCAATGCCTGCTTTCTTCCAGTTTTTCACCTTGGTTTCCTCCTTATTTGGGTGCGGGTTCACGCCCGCATTCTAAAGCTTTTTAATGGTTCTCTTCCAGCGGCACGATGTAGACCGTTGCACTCTCGCCGCTCGTGTCGACGCCCGCCTGATAGTCGATCTCCTGACTCAACGCTGCATCATAATAGATATTGCTGCCGGTACGGCAGGCAAACATGGCATAGCTGCCGCGCGTCACGCGGTACTGCTGTGTTTCCTCGTCCGCTGTGCCGGGGTCGTAGATGAGCGTCAGCAGGCAGGTGTCAGCACTGTCGGTCTCGTGCAGTGCTTCGCCCGCAAGGTCACGCTCAGGCGCGTAGGGCTCATCGTAGCTCCAAGTGTAGCGCATCTTGCCGTCAAAGGCCTCATCATCCGCAGCATGATCAGTCACTGTCATGGCGTGAAGCTCGCCGGATCCAGGTTCAACTTCGTAGAGCGTCTTGCTGTGATAACCGCCAAGGTTCGGATATGTCACACTCCCGGAGAGCAGGTACACACCATTCTGTAATCCGATCGTTTCCTCGCTCTCCTCGGTGCCCATCTCAAATTCCGCAATTGCGGGCAGATCAGCAAGAACATACATCTCGTAATCTATTTTGGTGAAGCAGGTCATCATCGTTCTCTCTTCGTTCGATGATCGATCCAGATACACTTTTCCGTTTGCCTGCGTCCAGCGCTCTTTTGCACTGACCGGATAATTCTCGCTCGGATCATACCCATAATGCCCCCAGGACACGACATTTCCATCCGCATTACGGGTGTACTGCACTCTGGCGGTATAAGTCACATCGCCATTTTTATCGGTGTACTGTACATTCACCGTCACGACCTCATGTCTTTCGAGCAGTGCAAGGGGTATATTGATCCCTCGAAGATCCTCGACGGTATAATCCTCGCCATCTTTCAGCCCACAGTCGCCTCCACAGCCTGCAAGTAAGCTCGCAGCGCATAAAGCAACGGCGACGGCTCTCTTCCAGCTTTTCATGGTGTGCTCTCCTCTCTCATCTCCCGTCAGTCTTGATCGCCGCTTTTCACATAGACGGTCGTGCTTTCGCCGTCCGGCCACTCGATCTCAGGGGTTTGATACTCCTGCGTCATGGCGGCGTCGTAGTAAAGCATGACGCCCTTACCACTCTCTGGGGAAAAGTACGCTGCGCTCGGCACGGTAAAGTGCTGCTCGTGCTCCTGCGCGGTGCCCGGGTCCCACACGAGCGTGATTTCATGCTTGGGAACATCGTCCGACAGCATCAGCGCGTAGAGGTCTTCCTCCGGTTCATAAGGGCGGTCATAGCTGAACGTATAGCTTCCCGTGGCAAAGCAGGTGTCTTTTCCCTGCAAGTCTTTTCTGTGCCGCTCCGACTTGATCGATATCAGGTCATCGGAGGTTGGATCGACATAGAGCCATCGCAGCGAGTAGTCAGTGTCATCGTCGGTGATATAATGTTTGATCGGAAACACGAGCTGGCCGTCCTGCTCATACGGCTCTTCGACCTCCACCGTGATACCGTCACCGGCCACGGGCAAAAACGGTTCCCGCGCGGTACTTTCTTCGTACCACTCATCCGTTCCGCAGGCGATCACACTGGCAATTCGAGCGCTGCCGTCATCATTTGTTCCAGCGATAATGCACATACCGTCCGGCACTTCATCCAGGCAGACATTCACGCTATAAATATCGTCTGCGCCGTACTCATCATAATACCAGCCGTGGCTCCAGCTTTGCAGCCGGCCTTCTTCGTCGCGCGTGTACTGGTCAGTGCTCTTGACGTCCTGACCGCCGTTGCTGCTGTCTGTGCTCTCCCGTACAATAGTCACCACCTTGTGCCGTTCAAGCAGCGCGGAGATCTTATTCCTCTCACAGATGTCTTCGTAGGTGATCTGCAGCTCGTCGGCGCTGTCGTCATAGTCAAGCCCGCAGTCGCCTCCGCAGCCCGCGAGCAGCAGCACGGCGGCGAGCGCAAGGGCGCTCATCGGTCCCCAGCGGTTCATTTTGTTTCTCCTTTCATCGTCTTCTTTCCATCTTGATTATGCGGAGCTTTTTTCGTTCCGTACATTCTCTTAGACGAGAAATTTCTCAAAAAGTTTCACCCTTATGATTTTTTTAAGAAACTTTTTTCTTTCCTGTGCGAGCTCTTGCATTTTCCACCGATGCGGCATACAATGAGGACACATTTCACCCGGGAGGGGCGTTTTTATGAACTATATCGGCATTGACCTCGGCGGCACGAACATCAAGGGCGCACTCGTGAGCGCAGAGGGCGAGATCTTAAAGGAGCATTCTATCCCGACGCGCGTCGATCTCGGCCCCGAGGCGGTCGCGGGACGCATCGGTCAGGTCATCGCGCAGCTCTCTATCGGCGAGGACACCGTCGGCGGCGTGGGCGTCGGCTGCCCCGGCACGGTGGACGACGCGAGCGGCATCGTGCGCTTTGCGGCGAACCTGAATTTTGTGAACTTCGACCTGCGAAGCGCGCTGCGCGCGCACACTGCGCTTCCCATCCACCTCGGCAACGACGCAAACGCCGCGGCGCTGGGCGAGGCGCTGTTCGGCTGCGGCCGCGGCGCGGAGAGCACCATCGTCGTCACGCTCGGCACGGGCGTCGGCGGCGGCGTGGTGCTCGGCGGCAAGCTCCTGACAGGCTACACGGGCGCGGCGAGCGAGATCGGCCACATGGTCATCGCGGAAAACGGCGAAGAGTGCACCTGCGGCAGCCGCGGATGCTTCGAGGCCTACTCCTCCGCCACGGCGCTGATCCGCGATACGAAGCGCACCATGGCCGCGCACCCCGAGAGCCTGCTGCACGCGATTGCCGCGGAGCAGGGCGGTGTCGACGGCCGCACAGCGTTTCTCGCCAAGGAGCGCGGCGACGAGGCGGGCGCGCAGGTCGTGGAGGACTACATCGAGCATCTGGCCTGCGGGCTCACAAATCTTGTCAACATTTTCTTCCCCGAAGTGCTGGCCCTCTCGGGCGGCGTAGCAAATCAGGGCGACGCGCTGCTCCTGCCGCTGCGCGAAAGGGTGCGCGAGCGTTCGTTCGGCTCGCGCTATGCCGTCTCGCACACGAGCATCGAGCTCTGCACGCTCGGCTACCGCGCGGGCGTGATCGGCGCGGCGATGCTCGCGCGCGAGTGAGCGTAAAATAGCGCAAGATATGATAAGGCCCTCCGCATTTCTGCGGAGGGCCTTTTTTACCGGTAGCCGTCGGGCTCAGCCGAGCCTTCGATCAAAAACTGCACCTCGTCCACGCCGCCGAGCGACAAAATGGACTGCTCGAGCGCGCTCAGCATCAAATCGCGCTCCGCCTCGTTCTCCGGCAGTGAGCCGCTAGCAGGGAGATTCAGATAGCACACGCCGTTTTCGATGCGAGAGGAGATGACCGCAAAGTCCTCCGGCAGGAGCGAGACGAGCGAATCGTCCTCCGGCCCCTGCGCGAGCGCTTCGAGCAGCGCGTTCACGCGCGTCTGGCCCTCGTAGAGCGCGAGCGTCTGCTGCTCGGCGCGCAGCTCGCCTGTCTTGCTGTCGAGGAAATAAAGCAACACGGTGATCGGCCGCAGGCCACTCTCACGCGAGGAAAGCAGCGTATCCGCCGAGAGCAGCACTTGCGTCTCGCGGTACGGCAGCTCGCGCCCGTCCGCCGTGATGCTCACAGCGTTCACATTCGGCAGCTGCGTCAGCGTCAGCGTGATGCAGTAGTCAGCGAGCGACAGGTCGATGCCCGTCAGGCGCGCATACTGTGCGCTCAAGTCGATCTGCGCGCGGCGGCCCGACACCTTGAGCGACTTGAGCGCCGTTCCCTCCGGGATGGGCGACGAGAGCGACGGCTCGTCGGGCCCTGCGAGCAGCGCCTCCATCAGCGCGCGGACACAGTCTTCGGTCTCCATCGCGCCGTCGAGCGTCAGACGCTTTTCCTGCGTGCGGATGGCGTCGCCGCCGCCCGCGGAGTTGGGATCGCTGAGAAAATAGAGCTCGTAGCCGTTTTCGTCCATTTCCTGCGCGTGCTGGGCCGCGCAGGCGCAGAGAAGCGAAAGCAGGAGGACTAATGCCGCAGTCAGGGAAAGACGTCTTCTCATGTCTCATCCCCTCCCTCTTCGCAGCGCGGCAGGCGCACGGTAAACACCGTGCCGCCGCCCTCGCGGGCGCGGACCTCGATGCTGCCGCCGCGGCGGCGCGCCGTGTCGGCGGCGATGGAAAGGCCAAGGCCTGTACCGCCCGCGGCGCGCGAGCGCATCTTGTCCACGCGGTAGAAGCGGTCGAAAATGCGGGGCATGTCCCCCTCCGGAATGCCGATGCCATTGTCGCTGACAGTGAGAAGGCAGTCCTTTTCATCCCCCGCGAGCAGCAGCTTCACAAAGCCGCCGGGGCGGTTATACTTGATGGCGTTTTCCGTCAGGTTGTAGATGATTTCGTGAATTTCATCCTCGCTCGCAAGGGTCTGTCCCTCGCGGCGAATTTCATAGGAGAGGTCGACCTGCTTTTCCTCGGCCACAAGGCGCAGCATACGCACCACGCGCGCCATCACGGACGAGAGGTCGACGCGCTGCGCCTCGGGCAGCATGCCGCTGTCCAGGCGCGTCAATCGCAGCAGATTTTCCGTGATGCGCGCCAGGCGCTCGGACTCCTGCTCGATATCACCGACAAATTCGCGCACGGTCTGCGCGTCCATGTTCTCCGTCTGCAAAATGGAGTCGGAGAGAAGCCTGATACCCGCCAGCGGCGTTTTGAGCTCGTGGCTCGCGTCCGACACGAAGCGGCGGCGAGCGTCCTCCGTCGTTTGCAACCGGTCAGCCATGTCGTTGAACTCGGCGGCGAGCTCGCTGATCTCGTCGTGCCCGCCGACCTCGGCGCGGTGGCTGTACGAGCCCTCGCGCATCTTGCGGATGGCGTCGGTCAGTACGCCGAAGCGCCGCGTCAGCACACGGGATAAGAGTACGCTGATCCCGCCGGCGAACACCAGCACGACCGCCGAAATCGTCAGGAGATTGCGCTGCAGGGACAGCAGCAGCTCCGCTTGCTCGGTATCGTATTCGTAGGCATACACCGCGCCGATGGTCTGGCTGTGGTAGATGACCGGCGAGGCCGCGCGGCTTTTGAACGCCTTGTCCGAAAATTCGGTGTAAAAGACATCTTCTCCGCGAAGCGCCTGCACAAGTTCTGTATAAAAGGCGTAGCGGCCGATCGCGCCGTCGGTTTCGCGCGTGTCATATAGCACGCGGCCCGAGGCGTCCGTCACAAGCACGCGGGAGATGCCCGTCTCCTCCACGAGCGTCATCGCGCCCGCGACGTTTTCCTCGCTCAGCTCCTCAAGGCCGGAGAGCGCCGTCACCATCACCGAGACGCTGCCCTGCAGCGAGCTCTGCTTAGAGCGGAACGTCAGGTTTTCCGACGTGATGAGCGGATACGTGTTCAGCAGGATCAGCACCGCCAGAATGATGGCGATATAGCTGAAGCTGAATTTTCGCTGCAGGCTCGCATGCATCTGCACGGCGCTGCCCCCCTTCTCTTTCTTTTAGTGGGAAATCAGTCCTTCAAGTAGTACCCCACGCCCCATTTGGTCAGGATGTGCTGCGGCGCGGCGGGGTTTTCCTCGAGCTTTTCGCGAAGCCGCCGGATGTGCACATCCACTGTGCGGTAGTCGCCCGCGTAGGTGTAGCCCCAGACGAGGTCCATCAGATTTTCGCGCGAGTAAACGCGGCGCGGATTCTTGACAAGAAGCTCGATGAGGTCGTATTCCTTGGCCGTGAGCTCGATGATCTCGCCGTTTTTGACGGCGACGCGCTGCTCGGGGTCGAGCGTGATGCCGCCCGCGGTCAACAGGAGCGTTTCAGGCTGCTTTTGCTGCGGTGCGGCGTTCGCGCGGCGCAGCAGCGCGCGGATGCGCGCTTTGAGCTCTAAGATGTTGAACGGCTTTGTGATATAGTCGTCCGCGCCGGACTCAAGGCCGATGATCTTGTCGGCGTCCTCGCTGCGGGCGGTCAGCATGATGATGGGCACATTGGAAAATTCGCGGATGCGCATGCAGGCCGTCAGCCCGTCCACCTGCGGCATCATCAGATCGAGGATGATGAGGTCGAACCCGCCGCTTTTCGCCATGTCGATGGCGGTCGCGCCGTCGTAGGCGGTCTCGACCGTGTAGCCCTCGTTTTCCAGATTGAATTTCATGCCCTTGACGAGAAGCTGCTCGTCGTCAACCACCAGAATTTTCATCGCCATCCTCCTCCGTGAATGTGATCTCCGCGCGGAATCCCTCGAGCTTCGCCTCTCCGATGCCCTTGACGTTCAAAAGGTCCTCCGCCGCCGTAAAAGCGCCGTGCTCTGCGCGGTAGTCGATGATCGCCTGCGCGAGCGACGGGCCGATGCCCGTCAGCGTTTCAAGCTCCTCCGCCGTCGCGGTATTGACGTTCACAAGCGTCACAACGCGCGTGGGCGCGGTGATCTCGTCGGTCTTGTCCTGCGTCGTCACGGTGTAATTCCCGTGCGAGGCACCCTCGTAGGCCGTTTTGTGCAGAAAAACGAGCGAAACGGCGAACAGCACCGTCAGCGCGGCGAGCACAAGGTAGACGCCGCTGACTTTGGTTTTCTTTTCTTGCTTTTCCACGGTTGCGCTCGCCTGCCTTTTTTGCTATACTGATGTCGAAGCGTGCCGAACGGCGCGCTCCTCTTCACTGTATTCTATTTGATTGTATCATACAACGAGGTATATTTCCATGAAAAAACGCCGCTTGTTTTCACTTTTTTTATCTTTTGCGCTCCTGCTCCCGCTCTTTTCGCTCACGAGCGCTGACGCCTATGAGGACTTCACACTCGACGCGAAGGCCGGCCTTCTCATTGAGGCCGACACGGGCGAAATTCTCTATGAGAAAAACGCCCATCAGGAGAACTTCCCCGCGTCGCTCACAAAGGTGATGGTCGCGCTGCTGGTGTTTGAAGCCATCGACGAGGGCAAGATCGCGCTGACCGACTCCGTCACTGCGACGGAATCGGCGTTCGAGGGGCTCTCCAGCGACGGCAGCACGGCGAACATCGTCCCCGGCGAAACGATGACGGTCGAGCAGCTGCTCAACTGCATGCTCATCGTCTCGGCGAACGAGGCGTGCAACATTTTGGGCGAAACGCTCTACGGCTCGGTCGACGCCTTTGTCGCGCGCATGAACGAGCGCGCGGCGGAGCTTGGCTGCGAGCACACGCACTTCGCCAACGCCACGGGTCTTCACAACTCCCAGCACTACACGACCGCGTGGGACCTCTACCTCATCACGCGCGAGGCGCTGAAGCACGATAAATTCATGGAGATCTGCAACTCCAAGAGCTACACCGTGCCCGCCACGAACATGACCGACAAGCCGCGTGAGCTGCATTCGACGAACTTTCTCATTTCCAACTGGCGCGCCCGCGGTTATGTGTACCGCGACGCGCAGGGCATCAAGACCGGCTCGACACCCGAGGCGGGCTACTGCCTCATTTCGTCCGCCCTGCGCGGCAGCCGCCACATGATCAGCGTGGTGCTGGGCGCAGAGCGCGTGACGCTCGAGGACGGTGTGACCATCCAGACGCGCAGCTTCTCCGAAACGTCGCGCATGTTCGACTGGGGCTTTGACAACTTTGTCCTCCGCGACATTCTCTCCTCCTCCGACCTTGTGCAGGAGGTGCCCGTCGCGCTTTCGAGCGAAGCGAGCTACGTTTCGACCCACGCGGCGGAGGATATCTCCTGTCTTCTGCCCGACAATGTCGAGCCCGACATGCTTGAGCGCACCGTGACGCTCACGAACGACACGGTCGACGCGCCCGTTTCCGCGGGCGACGTGCTCGGCAAGCTGACGCTCTCCTACAATGGTAAGGTCTACGCCGAGACGGACCTCTTAGCGCTGAACGATGTATCGGCCTCGTGGTTCCTGACGGCGCAGCGCAGAGTGTCTGACTTTTTCGCAAAGCCGCTCGTCCGCATTCTGTTGATCGTGGTCGTACTGCTGATCGTCGCGCTCGTCGTCTATGTGACGATGTTCTCCCGCCGCCGTCGCTACGGCCACCGCCGCCGCGGCGCGGCACACGGCGGCTACCACGGGCGGAGAAGAAGATTCTAAGTACTTCAAAAAGCGGTAAAGCCGCTTTTTTGAGGAAGGCCACACTCCGCTTTGTGCCTTGCCGCCGCTGGCGGCTGCGACACGCGCGGAGCGAGAGGTGTCGATCGCCACGCGCTGGTCGCGGCGATCGACGATCAAAATTCTTTGCGTCTGCGAACGCAAAAGCAAAAATGAAGGGACGCGAAAGCGTCCCTTTTTAGTTGAGTGTGATCACGTTGTTCCCCTGCGGGAACTCCACGAAGCGGATGGAGTAGATGTCGGCGGTGATGTAGGCGCTGCGGCCGGGGTGGAACAGCGTGATATAGTCGTTTCCGACCTCCTGTAGCGTGCCGACCGCCACGACCGTGTTCTGCGAACCGACAAGAAAGCTCACGATGACTGCGCGGCCGATGTTGCGCGCGAGCATCCCCTTCCACGAATTGTAGGCCATCTTGTCGACGGTCTGCGACTCTTCGATCTTGTCGGGCGTGGGCTGGAACTGCCCGCTCGCGCCGCCCTGCAGCACGAGCGACATGCCCCCCGCCCCCGACGATCCTCCAAGCATTTCCTCATAGCTCTGGCTCGCGTTGTTGTTACTGTTGTTATTACTGCTATTATTGCTGCTATTATTGCTGCTATTATTGCTGCTATTATTGCTGTTGCCGCTCTGCTGCGCGCTCGCCATGGCGGGCACGGCAACCATCTGCTCATAAAGGCACGGCATGCTTTTTCCCATCTGGATCATAAAAACGTCCTCTCCCTTTCCCATTGCTGCTGATTTGCTTTTCTCAGGTGTCGTAATACGCGGCGGTGGGGTTATAAAAACAGTGGTCGCCGATACGCATGACGAACGTCCCCACATTTGAAGGAAAATTCGCGCGGCAGGACGGCGAAAACGGGTTAAAGAACCACAGCGCCGTTCCAAGGCCGTTCAATCGGTTGCCAGCGATGGCCCAGTCCGCGATCTCGTAATGGATATCGGTCGGGCGCATGTTGTAGATGTTCTGCGGGTTGTAGCTGCCGCGCTCGGTCTCGCTCGCGCAGACGAACTGCCCCGGCTGAAAGATGATCCTGCGGATGCTGCCCTGCCCCACGCGCGCGTATTCGCCGCCCGTCGAGCGCACACGGTTCATCACGACGCTCGCCACGGCTTTCATCCCATTCTCGCCCTCGCCGCCCGCTTCGCACTCGATGAGGCGTGCGAGCAGCTCCCTGTCGGAATAGGCCATGTCGATCTCCTCCCCCATTTCTTCTTCCCCGACAGTCTATGCGACTCCTGTGCGCGGGGAACCAAACACGCGCAAAAAAGCACCGCAGATGAATTTCATCTGCGGTGCTTTCGCTTTGTTCAGTTTTCCTCGTCCGGCGGCGGAAGCTCTTCCGCTTCCGGTGGCGCTGCTCCGTAGGCACCCTTCATCTTGAGCTCCTGCCACTGCTCTTTCGTGATAAGCAGCTGGCGGGGCTTCGAGCCCTCGAACGGGCCCACGATGCCGCGCGTCTCCATCTCGTCGACGATGCGCGCCGCGCGCGAATAGCCGAGCTTCAAGCGGCGCTGGAGCATCGAGACGGACGCCTGACCCGTCTCCATGACCACGTCGATCGCGGCAGGGAGCAGCTCATCCACATCGTCGGCGGCGTTCTGATCAGGCGCGGCATTGCCGCCTCCCTTGGCGCTGCCCTTCTCCTTTTCGGCGACGGCGGCGTTGATCTTGTCGATGACGGATTCATCGTAGTCCGTCTCGCCGTTTTCCTTGACGAAGTTGACCACGCGCTCGATCTCCTCGCTCGAGATGAAGCAGCCCTGCACGCGCTTGGGCTTGCCTTCGCCCAGCGGGGCATAGAGCATATCGCCGCGGCCCACGAGCTTTTCCGCGCCCGCGGTGTCGAGGATGATGCGCGATTCCATCGCGGAGGCGACCGCGAACGCGATGCGGCTCGGGATGTTGGCCTTCATCAGGCCCGTGATGACGTCCGCGGACGGACGCTGCGTCGCGATGACGAGGTGCATGCCCGCGGCGCGGCCCATCTGCGCTACGCGGCAGATCGACTCTTCGACCTCCTTCGCCGCGACGAGCATCAAGTCGGCCAGCTCGTCGATGACGACAACGACGCTCGGCAGCTTTTTGAGCGTTTCGTCCGTCTCCGCCACCTTATTATAGGAGGCAAGGTCCTTGACGTTGTGCTCGGAGAACATCTTGTAGCGCTTCATCATCTCGTACACGGCCCATTGCAGCGCGCCCGCAGCCTTTTTCGGGTCGGTGACGACGGGGATGAGCAGGTGCGGGATGCCGTTGTAGGGCGCAAGCTCGACCATCTTCGGGTCGACCATGATAAAGCGCACCTCTTCGGGCGTTGACTTATAGAGCATCGAGACGATCAGTGAGTTCGTGCACACGGACTTACCGGAGCCTGTCGTACCGGCGATGAGCACGTGCGGAAGCTTCGAGATATTCCCGACGATGTTCTTGCCGCTGATGTCCTTGCCGACGGCGAAGGCCGTGGTGGAAGGATGGGTGGTGAACTCCGTGGATTCGAGCACCGTGCGGATGCTGACGGGCGAAACGAGCTTGTTCGGCACCTCGACACCCACGACGGAGATCTTGTCGGGGATGGGCGCGATGCGCACGCCGCTCGCGCCCAGCGCAAGGGCGATATCGTCCTGCAAATTTGTGATCTTCGAGAGCTTCACGCCCTGACTGAGCGTGAACTCATAGCGCGTGACCGACGGGCCGCGCACCACATCGCCCGGCTGGGCGTCCACGCCGAAGCTCGTGAGCGTCTGCGCCAAGCGGCGGGAGTTGTTGCGCAGCTCCGCGCCCGCCTCAGCGGCGTTCGTCACGCTGCCCTCTTTTAAGAGCGTGATGGGCGGATACTGATATGCAGGCGGCTGGGGCTGCGCGTCGCTGCCCTCGATCTCGCGCGTGACCTCCTCGCGCGCGGCATCGACCTCGGCGCGGCGGAGCTTGTCCTCCTGCTTGTCGGTCAGCACGGCGGGAACCGTCGTTGCTGCTGCGGCTGCGGCGACGGGTGCGCTCTGCACGCTCGGCGTGGGCGCGGCAAACGGTGTGTGCATCACAGGTGCGGGTGCCGGGACGACCGGCGCGGGCGCGCTCGGCGCTGTATCAAACGGCGGCAGGTCGAAGTCGTCGGCCTCCACCGTCACAGGCTTAACGGGTGCGGACGGCGCGGCGGCAGGCGAAACGGGTGCAGCGATCTTTGTCTCCGCGGCACTTCCGCCCGCTAACAGCTCGTCGGGGCTCTTGATATTGTCGGACTTCTTGCGGAAGAAGCCGCCCGTGGAATTTTTCTTGATGACGCGCTCCTCGCCGTCGAGCGGAATGTCGATGGCGGCGTCCGGCGTATGGACCGGCGCACTGCGGCGCGGCACATGGGTGCGCTGCGGCGGAAGGTCTTCTTCCTCCACCGGCTCATAGGGCACGCGCTCGTGCGAGCGCACGGCCTCGATCACGGCGGCAGGCGTCAAGCGGAACGCCATCATCAAAAACGCGACGAACAGCACAACGAGCAGGACCATCGCCAGCACCTTTTTCACCAGCAGCACCAGCATGATCGCAAGCGATGCAGACACCGCGCCGCCGGACTCGAGCGCGTTGCCGCTCGTCCACAGAAGCTTCAAGATGCCATCCATGTTGACATACTCCTCCTTGCAGAGGGCGATGTGCATGATCGCGCCGAACACGACCGGCAGCAGCGCCGTGCCGACAAGGCAGGACGCGACGTTCCGCCCACGGTGGAAGAGCAGGATATAGCTCCCCAGCAGCAGTGCGGGCGCGACGAGGTAATAGCCCCAGCCAAAGAGCGACCGGCACAGCTTCGCCGGCTGATCGAGCAGCCACGCGCCCGACTGGAAATAGCTGAAGCCCAGGCACAGCGCCAGCACCAGCAGGATCGCGCCCGCGACCTCGCGGCGGATGGGGCGCTTTTGATTCTTCTTCGCCGTGCGCTTGCCGGAAGACGAGGAGCGGGACGAACCCGTCGTTTTCTTTTTCGTTGTGGTGGTTTTTTTCTTCTGTTGTGCCATGATTCACCTCAGAATCAAAAATTAGTGCAGGATCGTGAGCACCAGCGTCAGCACGCCGGCGGCCCAGCAGTAATAGGCAAACGCGCCGAAACGGCCCTTGTCGGCAACATAGCGCAGCAGGCGGATGCTCGCATAGCCCGACACCGCCGCGACGACGACACCGACGAGGTACACGGGCACGCTGGAGAAGTCGATGCCCGCGTCAATCGCGTCTTTGAGCGTCAGGATGTTCGCCCCCAACACCGCGGGGATGGAGAGCAGGAATGCAAAGCGCACGGCAAACTTGCGCTCAAAGCCCGTGAAGCAGCCCGCCGTGATCGTCATGCCGGAGCGGGAGATGCCCGGGCACAGCGCGATGGCCTGACCGATACCGACAAGCAGCGCGTCGAGCAGCGTGGCGGTCTTTTCCGTCTTGCGGCCATGGCGCACGCGGTCGCTCGCAAAGAGCAGGATGCCCGTGACGATCAGTGCGCCGCCGATAAAGTACATATTATCACTCAGCTCCGTGAAAAAACGGCGAAACGGCACCATGACGAAAAGCGGCAGCGTGCCCACAATGATGAGCAGAATAAGGCGGCGCGCAGGCGGCACGGGGTTCGGCGTGCGATGATGGGCAAGGTCGCCGATGCCGGTGAAAAACTCCACGATCATATCGCGGATATCATCCCAGTAAGCGGCAAACACCGCCACGAGCGTGCCGAGGTGGAGCAGCACGTCGAAAAAGTCGGGCACGTTGCTCGCGCCCTGGATGCTTAGTAAATGCTCCGCGATGGCAAGATGGCCGGAGGACGAGATCGGTAAAAATTCCGCGATCCCCTGCACAAGGCCGAGAACAACGGCGGTCAAAACTGACATAAAAAACAACTCCTTTTGCGTTTTGTTCTGTAATGGCAATATTCTAACAGGATAATTATAGCACGCTTGTTCGCGGAATACCACCCCGAATTGCCGCATCTTCTTTTTCTTTCCTTTTTCGGTGCATCCCTTGCGAACGCAGGGCGAATGTGCTATGATTGGCGCGGACTATCAGAAAAGGAGAGATAGAAATGACTTATAACTACCGCACCAAGGGCGTTTGCTCCAAGGAAATGCACATTGAGCTGAACGACGACCACACCATCAAGAGCGTAGAGGTCATCGGCGGCTGCAACGGCAACCTTCAGGGCATTTCGCGCCTGGTCGAAGGCATGAAGGCCGAGGATGCCATCGCGCGCATGCGCGGCATCCGCTGCGGCTTCAAGAATACCTCCTGCCCCGATCAGCTCGCCATCGCGCTGGGTGAGGCGCTGGCGCAGGACAAGCAGTAAGTCGTCATTTTTTGCCCGCGCGGTGCATCGCACGGGCAAAAAATGCATAAAATCCTGCAAAATGCCGTTTCCCTCTCTGGACAAACGGCGCTAAACTGTGTATACTGTTAAAAAATAAGCATTCAACGCACTATCAACGCAAAACATTTTGCTTTTGCCGGTCTGACGGGGGAACTTCATGGACATTGATATGGATATCAAAGAGCTCGAAGCGTTCGTCTACGTGGTGGAAAACTGCAGCTTTTCCCGCGCCGCGGAGCTGCTGCACCTGACGCAGCCGACCATCAGCTCGCACGTCTCCGCACTGGAGAGAAAACTGAATATCAAGCTCATCGTCCGCACCACGAAGGAGACCTACCCCTCCGACGCGGGCAAGCTCCTCTACAAATACGCCAAGGAGATCCTGCAGGTGCGCGAGAACGCGGCCATCGCGCTGCGCAACTTCTCGCAGGAGATGAAGGGTACGATCTCCATCGCGGCCTCCACGGTGCCCAGCCAGTATTATCTGCCGCACCTTTTGCAGGACTTCCGCGCCCGCTATCCGGACATCACCTTCAATATCCAGATGGAGGACAGTCCCAAGGTCGTGGAGCTCGTCGCCACGCGCAGCGTAGAGATCGGCTTCTGCGGCACGATGGTGGCGAGCCACAAATGCGTCTATCAGGATTTTGCCAACGACCCGATGGTGCTCATCACGCCGAACACCGAAAAGTATCAGGCCTTTGCGGGCAAGCCCTTCCCCATCAAGCAGCTCAAGGAAGAGACGTTCATCAGCCGCGAAAAGGGCAGCGGCACGTATCAGGCGGGCAAGGAACTCTTAAATGAGCTCGGCGTCGACATCGCCCAGCTGCGCACCGCGGTCGAGATCCGCTCGACCGAGAGCGTCAAGCAGATGGTCAGCGAGGGTCTCGGCGTCGGTCTCATCGCGCAGAGCGCCGCGCAGGACTATGTTCAGTTCGGAAAGCTTCTCGCCTTCCCCTTCCCCGACTCGCGCTTCCGCCGCCAGCTCTATATCGTCAAGCACAAAAACAGCATTTTATCGCCCATTGCGCAGGTGTTTTACGACTATGCGCGCAAAACCAAGGACAAAGCATCCGCCAAATAAGGCGGATGCTTTTTTACAGGGATCGCTCGATTTTTTACCCGATTTTTTCGCGAAATTGTCATTTACTTTTTTTCCTCTCTGGTATATGATAATGCAATAGGCAAACGGCGATGTTGCACCGGTAGGGCAGCAAGCCTTACGGGAGGGAGAGCGATGGACTGCCGCGATTCCGCGCTGTTTACAGGCGTGGACGAAGCATCGTGCGAAAATATGCTGCGCTGCTTCAGCGCTTACGAGCAGCGCTTCAGCGCAGGACAGACCATCCTCACCTGCGGGCAGCAGCAGGATATGATCGGCGTGCTGCTCTCGGGCAGCGCGGCGCTTCTGCGCCTGCACGCCGACGGCAACCGCACCGTGCTTGAAAGCATGGACGAGGGCAGCGTCTTTGGCGAGGAGCTGGCGTTCACCGGCTTTCGCGACGGCAGCGCACTCATCGAGTGCCGCGAGGACTGCCGCGTCATCTTCATGCGCTATGACCAGATCACAAAGCGCTGCGAAAACGCCTGCGCCTGCCACAGTCAGGTCGTAACGAACCTCTTCCAACTGCTCTCGAAAAAGTCTCTGCATCTGAGCCGCCGGATCGAGGTGCTTGCCTGCCGCTCCATCCGCGAAAAGCTGCTGTGCTTTTTCGAGCAGCTCGCCGACGAGCACGGCAGCCGGACGTTCCCCCTGCCGTTTTCCCTCAGCATGCTTGCCGACTACATCAGCGCCGACCGCAGCGCCATGATGCGCGAGATGCGCAAAATGCGCGAGGAGGACCTCATCAGCACCGAGGGCCGCAGCGTGACGCTGCTTTAGTTTTTTGCAAGTATTTTTCGTAAATGCAAGTTTTCCTGCATCGTCAGAATTTTGGTATTCATTGACGCAAGAAAACTTTCATGATATAAATATAGCATCATTCCATATTCCCGGCGCTGCGTCCAGGAATCCCGCCTGCCGTTCTCCCCGGACGGCACGGCGCTGAATCTCAACAAAAAGGAGAATCATTCATGTATCGCATCGTGAAGAAAGAAGCGCTCAAGCCCACCGTGACCCTCTACGAGATCGAGGCGCCGATGGTGGCAAAGAAGGCCGAGCCCGGCCAGTTCATCATCCTGCGCGTCGATGAAAACGGTGAACGCATCCCCATCACCATCCACGACTTCGACCGTGAGAAGGGCACCGTCACCATCATCGTGCAGACGATCGGCGCCACCACCGAAAAACTCAGACATAAAGCCGAGGGCGAGTACATTCAGGACTTTGTCGGCCCGCTGGGCCGCCCGACCGAGACCGAAGGCAAGAAGAAGGTCTGCGTCGTGGGCGGCGGCGTCGGCTGCGCCATCGCTTACCCCGTTTTGAAGAAGTTCCACGACTGCGGCGCGGAAGTCCACGCGGTCGTCGGCTTCAAGAATAAGGACCTCGTCATTCTTGAGGACAAGTTCCGCGCGGCGTCCAGCGTTTTGAAGCTGATGACGGACGACGGCTCTTACGGCGAGAAGGGTCTTGTCACCGATGCGCTCAAGGAGCTCATCGACGCGGGCAACCAGTATGACGAGATCTTCGCCATCGGCCCTGCCATCATGATGAAATTCGTGTCCAAGACCACCGAGCCCTACGGCATCCCCACCACCGTTTCCATGAGCCCGATCATGGTCGACGGCACCGGCATGTGCGGCGGCTGCCGCCTCACCGTCGGCGGCGAGACGAAGTTCGCCTGCGTCGACGGCCCGGACTTCGACGGTCACAAGGTCGACTGGGACGAGAGTCTCAAGCGCGGCAAGATGTACTTCGACTGGGAGCGCCACAAATACGAAGAGACCTGCAACCTGTTCAGCAAGGAGGTTCAGTAATATGCCTAACATGAGTCTGAAGAAGAACGAAATGCCCTCGCAGGAGCCCAACGTCCGCAACAAGAACTTTCTGGAGGTTGCCCTCGGCTATACCGAGGAGCAGGCGCTCGACGAAGCAGCCCGCTGCTTAAACTGCAAGAACCATCCCTGCGTCTCCGGCTGCCCGGTGCAGGTCAAGATCCCCGAATTCATCAAGAAGATCACCGAAAAGGACTACGAGGGCGCCTATCAGGTCATTCATGAGACCTCTTCCCTGCCCGCCGTCTGCGGCCGCGTTTGCCCGCAGGAGACGCAGTGCGAATCGAAGTGCATCCGCGGCATCAAGGGCGAGCCTGTCGGCATCGGCCGCCTCGAGCGCTTTGTCGCCGACTGGCACAATGCCAATGTCCAGGAAGCACCCGCCAAGCCCGCGCCCAACGGCCACAAGGTCGCGGTCATCGGCTCTGGCCCCAGCGGCCTCACCTGCGCGGGTGACCTTGCCAAGAAGGGCTACGATGTCACCGTTTTTGAAGCGCTCCACCTTGCCGGCGGCGTGCTGGTCTACGGCATCCCCGAGTTCAGACTTCCCAAGGCCATCGTGCAGAAGGAAGTCGACGGCCTGAAGGCCCTCGGTGTCAAGGTCGAGACGAACATGGTCATCGGCCGCGTCGTGTCCATCGACGAGTTGATGAGCGAGTACGGCTTCGAGGCCGTGTTCATCGGCTCCGGCGCGGGTCTCCCGATGTTCATGCACATCCCCGGCGAGAACCTCTGCGGCGTTTACTCCGCCAACGAGTTCCTGACCCGTATCAACCTGATGAAGGCTTATAAGGACGGCTCCGACACGCCCATCATGCCGCTTCAGGGCAAGAAAGTCGCCGTCGTCGGCGGCGGCAACGTCGCCATGGACGCCGCGCGCTGCTCCAAGCGTCTGGGCGCGGACGTGTACGTCGTCTACCGCCGCGGCATGGAAGAGCTCCCCGCCCGTCACGAAGAGGTCGAGCATGCCATCGAAGAGGGCATCGTCTTCAAGACGCTCAATAACCCCGTCAAGATCAACGGCGATGAGAAGGGCTATGTCTCCTCCATGACCTGCGTGGAGATGGAGCTGGGCGAGCCTGACGCCTCCGGCCGCCGCCGCCCGATCGAAAAGGTCGGCAGCGAACACGATCTGCCGGTCGACTGCGTCATCATGTCGCTCGGCACCACGCCGAACCCGCTCATCAAGAACACCACCCCGGGTCTTGAGGTCAACCGCAAGGGCGGCATCGTCGTGAACGAGGCCGGTCTCACCTCTCACCAGAACGTCTACGCCGGCGGCGACGCCGTCACGGGCGCTGCCACCGTCATCCTCGCCATGGGCGCCGGCAAGCTCGGCGCGAAGAGCATCGACGAGGCACTGAGCAAATAATTTTCGTCAGCGAAAGCGCGCAGAAGCGTACTTCTGCGCGTTTTCTCAATACCATTTCTCACGAAGGGAGAACTATTATGAATCTTTGGCATGATATTGCACCGGCGCGCGTGCGCCCTGAGGACTTTTTCGCGGTCATCGAGATCGAGAAGGGCTCGAAAAACAAGTACGAGATGGATAAAGAGACCGGCGCGCTGCGTCTCGACCGAATTCTCTACACCTCGACTCACTATCCCGCCAACTACGGCTTCATCCCCCGCACCTGGGCGGACGACGGCGACCCGCTGGACGTTCTGGTTCTCTGCTCTGAATGCATCCGCCCGCTGAGCCTCGTGGAGTGCTACCCCATCGGCGTTATTTCGATGGAGGACAGCGGCAGTCTCGATGAAAAGATCATTGCCATTCCCTTCCAGGATCCGACCTACAACACCTATCAGGACATCTCGGAGCTGCCGAACCATGTGGCAAGCGAAATCCGCCACTTCTTCCGCGTCTACAAGAGCCTGGAGGGCAAGGAGACCGTCGTCAGCGACGTCCTCGGCCGCGAGGAAGCCATCAAGATCATCATCAAGTGCCAGAACGCTTATATTGAAAAATATTGCCGTTAAAGCAAAAAAAGGGAAAGGCTGACGGCCTTTCCCTTTCTATTTTGGCATAAAGAAAGACGCATTCGAAAGAATGCGTCCTTCTTTATGCTGCATCTTCGATTTACTAAATACTCTCCTAGTAACCTCATTAGTAACCTGAAAGCAACTCGGTAACCTCAAAAAACCTCTAAGTAACCCCAAACCTTTACGGCCTTCAGCGGCAAAAAGAGGCATATCCTCACAAAGAAAAAATCCCCGAGACCATTGGGATTTATTACGGCATTTTTATCTTTGTAGGACTGCTTGTGAGAACGGAAATTCACCGTATGCCCCATATACTCCGGCTTGGACAAAATCTGCCCAACGATGTAGCCGCTCCAGTTATAGGGGTTGGGGAACTCCTCCTTGCTTTTCCAGACGCCTTTATTCTGCTTGCCAAAGTAGACCGCAGGCGTGTCGATCTTGTCATCAAACAGGATGCGGGCAATATCGTAGGGGCCTTTGCCCTCGATGGTCAATCGGAAGATACGCCGCACCACGGCAGCCGCTTCCTCGTCCACCAGCCAGTGATACTTGTTCTCCGGGTCTTTCTTGTAGCCATAGATGGCGCAGTTGGTGGTGGGCTTGCCGGATTCCCCTTTGACCCGAATGGCGGTTTTCTGCTTGCGGCTCAGGTCGCGAAGATACCATTCATTCATGATGTTGAGGAAGGGCGCAAATTCATTGCTGTTCTGGTCATCGCTGTCCACGCCGTTGGCAATGGCAACAAAATGGACACTGTGCTGCCGGAAGAATACCTCCGTGTAAAAGCCGGTTTGCAGATAGTCACGCCCTGCCCGACTCATATCCTTGACAATGACATGGGCCACCTTGCCTGCTTCAATGTCCGCCACCAGCTGTTTCCATGCCGGACGCTCGAAATTGCCGCCGCTCCATCCATCATCGGTATAGTGGCGGCAGTTGGTGTAGCCTCTCTGCTGGGCATAGCTTTCGAGGTATTTTTTCTGATTCACGATGGAGTTGCTATCACCGGCATTGTCATCGTCACGGCTTAGCCGCTCATACAGAGCGGTGATCTTTTCCTCAGTCTGTTTCATGCGCATTCGGCGCTCCTTTCAGACTGACGGCTCATTTGTGGTGCTTCCATTATATCATAAGTGCCGTCATTTGTAACCCCTTCATTGCGGATCATCCGCAGGATCTTTTCCTCCATGGTCTCCGCTGCTGTTTCGCTGAATGCGACCCTGGCCTTATAGGTGGTGCCGCCGATGCGACGGATGATGAACTGTTCCTGCTTCGTTTGCTCCATAGGCTTCCTCCTTGCGTGATTGGTCGATTTTTGATATAATAAGTCTGGTTCCGTTGGCTGTAAGCCGATCATGTCTTTATGCTGGTTTTCCATGTTCTTTTTCTCCTTTCTACCCTCTGTGTTTAAGGCAGTAACCTTAGTAACTTGCGTTTAGATTGCCCTTTCACTAATAGGAGAAAAACGGGGTGTAAATCGGAACTGTTTTTTGAGAAAAAGAAAAATATTTTTTCGGGAGGTGAAGCTGTCGTGGATTTATGGGAGGATGAGCTGCTGGGCGATGATTTTTCCGACGAGGAAGAAGGTACCGAGGAGCAAATAGAGGAAACCGGCCTTGAAACGGCTGCGGGCGGCTTTGCCGATTGGGAGGATGCATCTGACGCTGCGCCGGAGAACGAATCGCTGGAGGAAGCGCTTGCAGAAGAACGCACGCTGGAGCTGGAGAGCGAGCTGGAGCAGGACGAGCATCCCAGAGACTATGATGCCGAGCTGGAGGACGAGGAGGAAGAAGCCGCGCCCACCAGCGAAAAACGGCTCAAGCGGGAAATTCGCGCAGAGGCTCTGCGGCGGCTGGAGGAAGCAGCCCGGACGGAATCGGATTTTCTGAGTGTTGTGGACGAGTGGAACAAGCTGGACAGAAATCGGGAACGCCGGGAGCGTGACCACGAAAATCTGCGCGGGGATGTGCCGTTGGAGTTTCAGGCCGTGCCTGATCCGAAGATCGCCCCGATGTGGATGAATTTGCCAAGGTTTCGCCAGCTTTGTCAGGGAAATTTTCTTGACATCATCTTCTCCTGTCCCTACGAGC
>OJSM01000116.1_pt1 | contig 87686 bp, 77 predicted proteins | sample 1599431 | NCBI WGS metagenome assembly OJSM01 (sample SAMN04168659, study PRJEB22393) | human gut metagenome | biome: human gut microbiome; feature: stool | host: Homo sapiens | collected 2014-05-12 | reverse complement strand
GGGGTTCAAGGGGGCCATTCTCTCACGTGAGAGAATGGCCCCCTTTGCCGCACCCTGCGCCGCGCAGGGAATCCCATTGCTGCCTTCAGGCAGCAAGAATCTGTAAAGCGTTATTGCTTTAATAGTCTTTTAATTTCTTTCTCTGCAAGCGCAGTGGCCCCCTCGAAATCCACGCAGGGATGATATGCGGATTCCAGCGCGTCGTGCGCCTTCTTGGCGGCCGACAGCGCGCTCACTGCCTCGTCTAAGAGCGACGCCTCCACGCGGCGGGTAAAGCGCAGCTTCGCCTTCTGCGCGCGCGTGAGCTTCTCCTCCGCCATCGCGTCGAGACGCAGGCGGCGGTAGGGCTTCCCGTCGTACGGGTTGCGCGCGTTCGTTGTGATAAACGCCAGCCCTTTTTCCGGGATCAATACGTGATGGAGCTCCCGCGGCCGGTCTGGATTCGGGCAGGCGATGATGTCGAAATGCTTTGCCTGTGCCGCCTGCACGACGGTCTCAAGCATTTCGTTTCCCAGCCCCGCACTGTCGATGATGGCATAGATGCGCGGGCAGAGGGCTTCGACGGTGTCGAACCGGCAAATCTCGCCCCGATGCGTCACACCGCCCAAAAACGCGCGGTCGACGCGCCCGCTGCCGCCTCCCTCGCCGCGCAGCTCGCGTGCGAGGATGCCGTCGGTGCGGCGGCGGAGCTTCGAAAAATCCATCTGCGCGTGCATTGCCACGCGGCGCTCGCTCTCCACCTCGCCCATCGCGCGCAGGATGCGATAGGCGCTGCGGTAGTGTGCGCGATATTCGTCGCTCAGCGCGACGATCTCCGCGCGGCGTGCCTTAGCCGCGTCCACATCGTAGAAGCGTGTCAGATCGACATAGCGTTCGCTCGCGACCGCGTAGGTCGGCTCGAGCACATGCGGGCTGGTACCGTCCACGATAGCAGCGTTTCGGTCCAGAAAGATCGCGCCGTCGAGCGAATCGGGGGCACCCGAGCAGTTGATGTATACGATGCGCTCGCCCGCGCGCTCCATCGCCGCGCCCATGCGGCGCATGAAGGTCGACTTGCCGCAGCCCGGGCCGCCTTTCAGAATCATCAGATCGTCGAGCCGACCGCCCAAAAGCTGGTCATAGAGCGAGAAAAAGCCTTCTTCGCTGTTTGCGCCGAGGAAAAAGTACACCGGTTTCATAAGATCCCTCCCAAAATTGGTGCTTTCTCCATAGCGTATGCGTGCGTGGCTGTCCCCGCTTCCCGCCCTTCCCAAATTTTGTTTGTAAGGCAGCAGCGTTCCGTCATTCAGGAATGAAAAAAGCTCCGTTTGGGATTCCCAAACAGAGCCTTTTTATGTACTTTCTTACGCCGTGAAGATCTTGTCCTCCGCTCTGCGCGTGTAGTCGCGTTCGAGCATCGCGCGGTGCGAGAGGAACGCGGGATCGTCGAAATACTTCGCACCCATCGGGCAGTTGCGCACGCAGGAGTGGCATTTGATGCACACGCCCACGACCTCGGTGACATCATCGGGATTGATCGAGCCCATCGGGCAGAGGGAGGCGCACACGCCGCAGTGGATACACTTGTCGAGGTCGGTCTTGGGCTTCGCCTTCAGAAACACCTTCGGTTCGCCATCGAGGCCCAGCGGGCGGTAATACGGCGCGTCGGCGTCACCGTCGACCGTGACGGGCGCGGGATACTCGGTCATCCGCACGATGCGGCCCACGACCGCCGAGCCGAGCTTTGCAAGCTCCGCCATATCGTCGGAATCGGGTCTGCCGTTGGCAAGCGCGTCGGTAAAGGCGTGGCGGCAGGCAAAGGCGCCCGCGCCGATGGTGTGGAAGCCGTCCCCTTCGAGGCAGGCGCAGAGCTCGGCAAGCGAATTGTCGAAGCTGCGGTTGCCGAACGTCACGACCGGCACGGCCAGCGCGCCGTTTCCGCGGAAGCCGGACTTCACAAAGTCGAGCAGCTTATTTGGAAGCTTTCCCGCATAGGTCGGCATACCGAAGATGACAAGGTCGCCCTCGGCAAACTCATACGCTTCCTCGCGCGCGGCGGGCAGCGTGAAATCGCGTACCTCGAGCGGCACGTCAAAGCTGACGGCAAGCGCGTTGGCAAGCGTGGTGGTCACCTTTCTGGTGTTGCCGGTGGCGCTGAAATAGACTGCGTAAACCTGAGAAACGTTCATGGGAATCGGCCTTCTTTCTTTATTGTTCGGGGCGCTGCCCGGCCTTACAGGGAAAAATCCTCGGACGTGTACTTGTCGTTCAGCGTGGCGGGACGGGGCGGCACACGCTTGAGCGGATCGTAGCAGAAATGGCGGCAGTGGTCGGCAGAGTCGACCACGCCGCGGCGGGAGCAGATGACCTGCCCTTCGTTGATGACAGATCCGCTCTTGCAGTAGGCGCAGTGCTTTTCAATGTCTTTGCGGAACAGATGGAACATGGTCTCCCTCCCCTTTCTTTTACAGGCTGCGGACGACGAGCTTGCCGTCCTCCATCGACGCATGGATCTGCGTGACGGGGTGCTCGTAGGAGTCGATGATCTGCGCGGCCATGACGTCTTCGAGCTCTTTCTGAATGGTGCGGCGCAGATTGCGCGCGCCGTAGGTCGCGGAGTAGGACTTCTTGACGAGGTAGTCCTCAACATCCTCGTCCCACGTAAAGTGCAGGCCCTTGTCCTCAAGGCTCTTTTGCAGCTCATCGAGCATGATGCGGGCGATGCCGGCGAAGTTCTTCTCGTCAAGGCGGTTGAAGCAGATGACCTCGTCCACACGGTTCAGGAATTCGGGGCGCAGGAACTCGCCGAGCGCCTTCATAGCGCGGTCGCGGTTCTGCTCGTTCACCGTGTGGCCGAAGCCGACAGTGCCCTCCTTGCGCTCGCTGCCCGCGTTGGACGTCATCACGATGACGGTGTTTTCAAAGTTGACCTTGCGGCCGTGGGAGTCGGTGATCTCGCCGTCGTCGAGAATTTGCAGCAGGACGTTCATCACGTCGGGATGCGCCTTTTCGATCTCGTCGAAAAGGATGACGGCGTAGGGCTTGCGGCGAATCTTTTCGGTCAGCTGGCCGGCTTCATCATAGCCGACATAGCCCGGGGGCGAGCCGACGATGCGGGAGACCGAGTGCTTTTCCATAAACTCGGACATGTCGAAACGGATCAGCGCATCGGGCGAGTTGAAGAGGTCCTGCGCCAGCTGCTTGACAAGCTCGGTCTTGCCGACACCCGTGGGGCCGACAAAGATGAAGCTCACCGGCTTGTGCTTGGGCGAGATGCCCACGCGGTTGCGGCGTATCGCCGCGGCGACAGCCTCGACAGCCTCGTCCTGACCGACAATGTGCTCTTTTAAGCGCTTGTCAAGCTCGCTCAGACGGCGGAACTCGTCTTCACGGATACGCGAGGCGGGAATCTTCGTCCAGAGCTCGATCACGCGGGCGAGGTTGTCCATCGTGAGCTGCGGGTCACCCTGCGCGCAGAGCTCGTCGAGCTCGGTCTGTGCCTTGATGGTAAGGCTCTTGAGCTCGGCCAGACGCTCGAAGTCGGGTTCTTCTGCGCCCTGCAAAAGCTCGCGCTCCTTGTCGTAATCCTCGATCTCGCGGCGCAGCTCCATGCGGCGGTTGATGTTCTTGTCGTGCAGGTTCAGATCCGAGCATGCCTCGTCGATGAGGTCGATGGCCTTGTCGGGCAGGAAACGGTCGGTAATGTAGCGCTCGGACAGCAACACTGCCTGACGCAGAATGCCCTCGGGAATTTTGACGCCGTGGAACTGCTCGTAGTAGTGGGCGATGCCCTTCAAAATTTTGAGCGTGTCCTCCATGTTCGGCTCGTTGACCGTGACCGGCTGGAAGCGGCGCTCGAGCGCGGTGTCCTTTTCAATGTGCTTGCGATACTCGGTGAACGTCGTCGCGCCGATGACCTGAATTTCGCCTCGGGAGAGCGCAGGCTTCAAGATGTTGGCGGCGTTCATGCTGCCCTCGGCGTCGCCCGCGCCGACGATGTTGTGCACCTCGTCGATGACAAGGATGACGTTGCCCATCTTGCGGATCTCCTCGATGAGGCCCTTCATGCGGCTCTCGAACTGGCCGCGGAACTGCGTGCCCGCGACGAGCGCGGTCAGGTCAAGAAGATAGACCTCCTTGCTTCTGAGCTTGAAGGGCACGTCACCCGCGACGATGCGCTGGGCGAGGCCCTCGGCAATGGCCGTCTTGCCGACGCCCGGCTCACCGATCAGGCAGGGGTTGTTCTTCTGGCGGCGGTTCAAAATCTGGATGACGCGTTCGATCTCCTCCTCGCGGCCGACGACCGCGTCGAGCTTGCCGTCGCGTGCGCGCTGGGAGAGATTGATGCAGTAGGAGTCGAGGAATTTGTGCTTGCTCCCCTTTTCGACCTTCTTGTTGCTGCGCGGGCTCTGCGTCTGCTCGGCCTCGTTGCCATTTTGTGCGTCGCTCGCGGCAGGATTTCCGCCGAAAAAGCGGCTCAGGAACGGGAACGTGGCGGTCTTGCCGTCCTCGTCCTCGTTATCGGCGTCCGGATCGTCGGCGTCGGTCAGACCTTCGAGGTTTTCCGCGCCGCCGAAGGCGCCCATCATTTCATTGGAGATATTGTCAAGGTCCTCATCCGTGATGCCCATGCGGCGCATCATCTCGTCCACCTGCGGCAGTCCGAGATTTTTCGCGCACTTGAGGCAAAGTCCTTCGTTGACGTTCTGCCCGTTTTCCTGACGGGTGATGAACACAACGGCGATATTCTTTTTACATCTGGAACAAAGTTGCGGCTGCATAGTATTTCCTCCTTGGGGTAAAGATCAGGGTAACAGCGCGGCGACAAGCCCGCGCGGAGTATGACTCATAAAAAACGATAACAGATACGTGCCCTCGTAGTCGGCAAAGGCCTTGACGCCGAGCTTCGGTGCGACATCGCAGACGAGAAACAGCAAAAGTGCGCCCTCGATCAGGCCCAGCGCGCCGCCGCCGATGGTGTTGAGCGCGTTCAGCACTGGCAAGTCTAACACCTTGTCAATGCCTCCTGTCACTAAGCGGAGCAGCAGCGTGAGCACCAAAAAGCACAGCACGAACACGAGTGTCCTCACCACGCTGCCGAGCAGCGTCCTTACGGCGGCAAGCGCTGCGTCGCGCGCGGCATTTCGAAGCGACTGACGCACCGCGCCGTCGAAATCGAAGCGCAGCAGCTTTTTGAGAAGGCCTGTCACCGCGAACGGCGAATCGTCCTGCCAAACGTTTTCCGCGTCCTGCGCGGCGTCGCCGTTTGGCGTTTCACCCGAGGCGTCGCTCTCCGCCGGGGTCTCCCCCTCGATCTGCGGGACATCCCCCTGCGGTGTCTGCGATTCGGTATCAAACCACTCCTCCACGCTCTTTTCAAGGCGCGGCATTAGCATGTCGGTCACGGGCTCGGTCAAAGCGTCGGTCAGAAGCGACGCGCCGATCAGCGCGAGCACGATCGCCGCCAGCGCCATAAAGCTGCGAAACAGCCCCCGCTTGGCGCCGAACACGACGCTTAAAATGAGCACGAGCGCGAAGACTGCATCGATCATAAGACCATTATTCACGTTTCCCGCGCTCCTTTCAAGTCATAAATTGTAACATTTTTAGCGTTTTACAGTAATTACGGAATATAAAGCCAGGCGGACGACGAGCCGATCAGCACCGCCGTACCATCCTCGCGCATGATGACAGAGCGCGCGTACTCCGTGCCGTCCAGCCGCGCGTATTCCTGCAGCTGCGGCGTGTAGAGCACCAGACTGTCGCTGTACAGCACGGCGATATACTTCCCCGCCGCGGACATGGACAGAACCTCCTGACTGCTGTCGAGACTTGCCATCTCTGTACCGTCGGACGAGACAGTCACGAGCTTCATGGTGCTGCCCGAGCGGTAGCGGCTCAGCAGCAGCGCCGCGTAGTTGTCGCCGCCCATGCTCGAACCGCGCAGATACGGGTATTCGTAGCGATAGCTGCCGGAAAGCGTACCGTCCGATGAAAAGAGCGTCAAGCTCTCGTCCGTCAGGCACGAGAGCGTACCGGCCACGCTGTCGAGCGATAGCAGGAGCGAGCCCGTGAGTGTGTTGACCGAGTCCGCCTTATCGCTGCCGAGGGAATAGATGCTCACCGTGTCGGCGAATGTGCCGTCCGACTCGCCGAGCGTCACCGCCGCCATGCGCTTGCAGTCGCGCATGACGACCGCGTCGATGACATAGTGCTCCGAGGAGTTGAGGGCAAACGTCTTCTCGCCCGAAGCGTCGTACACCGTAACAGCGGACTTGTAGCCGCTCTTTTCGGCGTTGAGCGCCAGATAGTCCGAGGAATTGACGCTGACCGACAGGATATTGCCGCTGCACTCGCCGCTCATATCGCGCACAAGGCCGCTTGCAGAGTAAATAAGAAGCGTCTGCCCGCCGATATCATAGACCGCGGCGGTCTGGCCGCCGACAGCGATGGCGGGATTCGTGAGCTTCACACTCATGCTGTCCACCACGCTGCCGCTGCTGCTGTAGATCGACACGCCCGTCGTCGAAGCGACGATCAGATGGTCGCCGAGCAGCGCAAAGGTGTTGCTGCGGTCGTTGCTGAACGAACACAACTCTACCTTGCCCTGCTCATCCTGCGTGACCTTATTGTAGGAGAAAAGGCGGCGCACACTGTCAAGGCTGCTCAGGTCCTTCCACGCCGCGGCGACGACCACGGCCAGCACGACCACAAGCGCCAGAATCACCATCAGCGCCCGCTTGAGCCCGCCGCCGGAGCGGCGCGGGGCCGCCTGCGAGCGCCTCAGCTCCTCGCGTGTTCCCTTTTCCTCTTTGAGATCATTCATTGAGCCGTTCATCCTCATACCAAAGTCTCGTCATGTACAGTCCGCCCGGCGGCACCGTGGGGCCGGCGAGCGAGCGGTCGCCGGAGGCCAGGATCTCGGGGATGTCCTCTGGCGTGAGCTTCCCCTCGGCGGCGTAGAGCACCGTGCCGGTGATCGCCCGTACCATGTTATACAGGAACCCGTCCGCGCAGACCTTGAGCTCCAAAAGATCACCCGAGCGCGACACGCGGCAGTAGTGCACGGTGCGCACGGTGGTCTTCGTCTCCGTGCCGACAGAGCGGACGGCGCGGAAATCGTGCGTGCCCTCAAAGGCGCGCGCCGCGCGGTCCATCACCTCTTCGTCGAGGTGCTTGGGGTAAAAGTACGCCCGATTGACATAGAACGGGTTTTTGATGCGGGAATTATAGATACGATAGGTGTATTCCTTTTTTTGACACGAGAGGATCGCGTTGAAATCCTCCGCCACCTCAAGCGCTTCGCGCACGACGATATCCTCCGGCGTGTGCGTGTTGATGGCAAACGGCAGGCGCTCGACTGGAATGCGCGACTCGGTATGGAAATTGGCGATGTAGCGCTCGGCGTGCACGCCCGCGTCCGTGCGGCCGCAGCCGACGAGCTTGACGTTCCCGCCGCAGACCTTTGAGAGGCCCTTTTCCATCGTCTCGCAGACGCTTGAGACCGTCTTCTGCACCTGCCAGCCGTGATAGGCCGTGCCGTTATACATGAGCTTGAGGGCGATGTTTCGCATAAAAGCGTCCTTTCTTCTTATCGCAGCGCGATGACCGCGGCCACGAGCACGGCATAATAGCCGAGCACCAGATAGTCGCGCGTCTGGTAGTGCAGCACATTGAGCTTCGTGCGGCCTTCGTCGCCGTGGTAGCAGCGGCATTCCATGGCCGTCGCCAGCTCGTCGGCGCGGCGGAACGCGCTGACAAACAGCGGCACAAGCAGCGGCACGAGCGCCTTGGCGCGCTGCATAAGGCTTCCGGTCTCAAAGTCGGCGCCACGCGCCTTCTGCGCGGACATGATCTTATCCGTCTCTTCGATGAGCGTCGGGATGAAGCGAAGCGCGATCGACATCATCATCGCGAGCTCATGCACAGGGACCTTGATCTTCTTGAGCGGGCCCAGCAGGCTCTCCAGACCGTCCGTCAGGCGGATGGGAGAGGTCGTATACGTGAGCAGGAACGTTCCCATGATCAAAAGCGTGATGCGCAGCATCATCGTGATGGCGGCGCGCACACCCTCGATCGTGATGCGGAAGATCCAAAAATGGCACAGCTCCGTGCCGGGGGTGTAAAAGAGGTTCAAAAGCGCCGTGAACGCGATAATGAACAGCACCGGCTTTAATCCCTTGAAAAGCGCCTTCGCGCCCACGCGCGAGATGCGCACGGCGACAATCAGCGTCAGAATGAGAACGCCGTAGGCAATGTAGCTCTTCGCCGTAAAGAGCGCCACGACGTAGAGCACCGTGACGAGGAGCTTTGTGCGCGGGTCGAGCTTATGGGCGAGCGTGTCGCCCGGGAAAAACTGGCCGAGCGTGATATCCTTCAGCATTTTTTGCCGCCCCCTCTCTTGAGCGCGACAAGCTCTTTGCTGAGCTCATCGACGGTGTAAACAGCGGGGTTGATGGCAATGCCTTTATCGCGCAGCGCCATCGCGACGCGCGTGACCTGCGGCACGTCGAGGCCCGCGGTCATCAGCTCGTCGCCGCGGGCGAAGACCTCGCGCGGCGTGCCGCTCATGAGCACGTGGCTGTCCGACAGGACAACGATGCGGTCGACGTTTTTCGCGATCTCCTCCATGCTGTGGCTCACGAGCACGACGGTCGTGCCGCGCGCGCGGTGGAATTCGCGGATGTTTGAAAGCAGCTCTTCCCTGCCCTGCGGGTCAAGGCCCGCGCTCGGCTCGTCGAGCACGAGCACCTCGGGCTCCATCGCAATAACGCCCGCGATGGCCACGCGGCGCTTCTGTCCGCCGGAGAGGGCGAACGGCGATTTTTCCAGCAGATCGTCGGTAAGCCCCGCAAAGTGCGCGGATTCACGCACGCGGCGGTCGATCTCGTCTTTGGATAAGCCCATGTTCGTCGGGCCGAACGCGATATCGCGGTAAACAGTCTCTTCAAAAAGCTGGTATTCCGGATACTGGAACACGAGGCCCACGCGGAATCTTACGTCCCGAATTTTCTTCGGGTCCGACCAGATGTCCTCTCCACCGAGAAGTATCCGGCCGGAGGTCGGCTTGAGCAGGCCGTTCAAGTGCTGGATCAGCGTCGACTTGCCGCTGCCCGTGTGGCCGATGATGCCCAAAAATTCGCCGCGATAGATCGCGAGCGACATATCCTGCACCGCACTGCGGCAAAAGGGCGTACCCTCCCCGTAGGTGTGCGTCAGGTTTTCTACACGAATGATCTCTTCCAAGGTTACAGTCCTCTTAGGTAAAATTTTTCGCAATGACGTCTGCGCATTCCTCTACGGTGATGGCGTCCACGGGGACGTCCATCCCCGCCTCGCGCAGGGAAAAGAGCAGCGAGACCGTGTCCGGCACGGCAAGGCCGATGTCCTCCAGCTCCTTTTTGCGGGTGAAGACCTCGCGCGGCTTGCCGTCCATGACGACAAGGCCGTCGTTCATCACGATCACGCGGTCGGCGTGCTCGGCTTCGTTCATGTGGTGGGTGATGAGGACGACCGTGATGCCCTGCTCGCGGTTGAGCTTTTCAACGGCCGCGAGCACCTCGCGCCGGCCGATGGGGTCGAGCATGGCGGTCGCCTCGTCGAGCACAATGCACTCGGGTTTCATCGCCAGCACACCCGCGATGGCGATGCGCTGCTTCTGTCCGCCGGAGAGCAGGTGCGGCGCGTGCTTGACAAACTGCGTCATGCCGACGGCCTCGAGCGCGTCGTCCACGCGCTTTCTGATCTCGGCGCTCGGCACGCCCAAATTCTCGGGAGCGAACGCGACATCCTCTTCGACGACATTCGCCACGATCTGGTTGTCCGGATTCTGGAACACCATGCCCACGCGCCTGCGAATTTCAAGCAGGAGCGATTCGTCCATCGTGTCCATGCCCTCGACATAGACCTTGCCGCCGCTTGGCAGCAGGACTGCGTTGAAGGTCTTGGCAAGCGTTGATTTTCCGCTGCCGTTGTGGCCGAGGATCACGACAAAGCTGCCGCGCTCGATGGTCACATCCACCCCGCGCAGCGCGCGGGTGTTCACCTGGTCTTCCGTGCCCGGATAGGTGAAGGCCAGGTCTTGGGTCTTGATCATTTCCATAAAAGTTGCGTTCCTTAATCGTTATCCCGAAAGAGCCTTTCGGGGATTCATCGCCGCAAAGCGGCGGATTCCTTTATTCCGAGAACCAGCGGCCCGTCGCGCCGCAGGGCAGCGCGAGCCCCGTCTCCGTCACGGGCAGGCCCAGCTCGTCCCACGTGACCTTGCCGCCGTACTTTTCCGCAACGAGCAGGTGCAGCATGTAGCCGAGCACCGAGGGAGCGAGCCCCGTCGTATACGAGTTGATGATGACAAAAAGCGGCTTGTCCGATAAGACCTGCGCGCAGAGCTTCACGAACGGGAAAAGATTGTCCTCCAACTTCCAGACCTCTCCCCCGGGGCCGCGGCCGTAGCTCGGCGGGTCCATGATGATGGCGTCGTAGGTCTTGCCGCGGCGGATCTCACGCTCGACGAACTTCGCGCAGTCGTCGATGATCCAGCGCACCGGCGCATCGGAAAGGCCGCTGACACGCGCGTTCTCGCGCGCCCAGTTGACCATGCCCTTTGCCGCATCCACGTGGCAGACCTGAGCGCCTGCCGCCGCACACGCGACCGTCGCGCCGCCGGTGTAGGCGAAGAGGTTCAGCACGCGGATGGGCCGGCCCGCGTTTTTGATCTTCTCGCGCGCAAAATCCCAGTTGACGGCCTGCTCGGGGAACAGGCCCGTGTGCTTAAAATTCATGGGCTTGACCTGGAATTTGAGATCCTTGTAATTTACCGTCCAGCTCTCGGGCAGCTTCTCCTTGTCCCAATGTCCGCCGCCCGAGGACGAACGGTAATAGCGGCCCTGCGCGTTGCGCCAGCCGCGGTTCGTGCGCGGCGTCTCCCAGATCGCCTGAGGGTCAGGCCGCACCAGAATTTGCTTTCCCCAGCGTTCGAGCTTTTCTCCGCCGCCGCAGTCCAGCAGCTCATAATCTTCCCAACCGTCCGCGATCCACATACATTTTCTCCTTTGCCGCATGGGCATACTTGTTCATAATAATCAATGTATTATACTACGCATTCGATTGAATAGTCAATGTATAAATCGTGAACGATCCTACGCCATTCGCTTAATTTTCTTTTCCCGTGGACTTTGCCGCGCGCTTGTGGTATGCTGGCAGAAACGACACAAGGAAAGCTGGTCTTTTTTGATGGATAAACTGCTGCTGCACTCCTGCTGCGCCCCCTGCTCGGTCTACTGCGTGGACACGCTGCGCGCCGACGGGATCGAGCCCACGTCACTCTGGTTCAACCCGAACATTCACCCCTGGACGGAGTATGACGCGCGCCGCCGCACGCTGCTCGAATACGGGGAAAAAGAGCATGTAGAAGTGCATATTTTAGAGGATTACGGCCTGCGCGACTTTGTCCGCGCCGTGAGTGCGGATATCGACCACCGCTGCGCGCACTGCTACACCATCCGCCTCGGCACGGCGGCCAAATACGCCGCCGACCACGGCTACGACGCGTTCACATCGTCCCTGCTCATCTCTCCGTATCAGAACCACGAGCTCTTAAAGTCCGTGGGCGAGACGATGGGCAAGAAGTACGGCGTCGAATTCTACTACCGTGACTTCCGCCCCGGTTTTCGCGAGGGGCAGGCCAAGGCGCGCGAGATGGGCCTCTACATGCAGAAATACTGCGGCTGCATCTTCTCTGAAGAGGACCGCTATTCGACCAAGATCGAAAAGGCGAAAAAGCGCTACGCCGAAGAATAAGCAGCTTGCAAAAGGCAAGACCCGTTGGATGCTCCAGCGGGTCTTTTTTCATTCTTTCGCGGCGATCAGCGCGTCGTGCACGAGCTGCAAGGCGCGCTCTGCGTCGTCGCGCAGGACGTAAAAGCTCATGAACCGCTCCCCCGCCGCAACGGCGAAGACGGTGATCTCCGCCCGTTCGAGCGCCGTGACGGCTATCTTCTCTTTCTCGATGCTCGGCAGCGCGCCGCCGACCGCCGTGATGGCCGCAAGGCGGCTCCGCCCGCTCTTTTTCTGCGTCACGCCGACGACGCTTGCGTCTTCATCCGTTTCGCAAACGATGCTGCCCGCGCCGCCTTCCCTGCACGAGCGCACGGTGATGGGCACGCCGCCCGCCTGCGCGAGCGCCACGCTGCGGTCGTGAAGCACCTGTGCGCCCTTCTGCGCGAGCAGCAGCATGTCGTCATACGAGATCACCTCGCGCCGCACAGCGTTCTTGCAGATGCGCGGGTCAGAGGAAAATATCCCGTCCACGTCTGTGTAGATGACAAGCTCAGCGGCCTTCAGCGCCGCGGCGAGCGCCACTGCACTCGTGTCCGAGCCGCCGCGTCCGAGCGTCGTGACGTCGCCATTTTCGTCGACGCCCTGAAAGCCCGCCGCGACCACAACGTGGCCCTCGGCCAGCTCCTTCCGGATACGCGCGGTGTCGATCAGTTCGATCTCCGCGTTCCCATGTGTACCGTCCGTTTCGATGGGGATCTGCCATGCGCAGAGGGATACCGCCTCCACGCCGATGGACCGCAGCGTCATCGCGCCGAGCGCGGCGCTCATCTGTTCGCCCGCGGAGAGCAGCATGTCGAGCTCGCGCGGCGAAGGCCGCTCGCTGATCTCCTTTGCCTTTTGCAGCAGGCCGTCCGTCGTGTCGCCCTGCGCGGAGAGAACGACGACCACGTCGTCGCCTTCGTCCACCCGCGATTTGACGATGCGCGCCATGCGCAGAAGATGCGCATAGTCGCGCACGGAGCTGCCGCCGAATTTCTGTACGATCAGGCTCATAAGAACCACTTCCAACAAAAAATGGATTGACAGCGCTCATCTCAGCCGCTGCCAATCCATCGTATGAACTTGTACAAGCCCGCGTGACTCAGGCCGCGAGGATATCGAAGCGCACCACGCCCTCAAGCGCGAGCGCCCGCGCCATCATCTCCTCGATCGACTCCTGCATTTCGGACGTCTCGGCTGAGATCGTCACCGCGGCACAGCCGTTGGTGGGAATACTCTGGTTGATGGTCAGAATATTCGCGCCCGAACCGGCAAAAATAGAAAGGACGTTGGACAATACGCCGGGGTTGTTCTTGAGCATCGTGTAGAACGTGATGATGCGGCCGGTCTTCATATCGTTGAAGGGGCGCACCGCATCGCGGTACTTATAAAATGCGCTGCGGCTGATGCCGACGGTGCGGGCGGCGTCGCCCGCGGTGCGCACCTCGCCGGACTGGAGCATGCGCTTCGCCTCCGCCACCTTGATAAAAATTTCCGGAAGGGCCTCTGCCGAGACCAAATAAAATTTCGTTGCAGGCGCCATAATGTTTCTCCTTCGCGGTCATATGTCTTTATATGGCAGGATTTTAGCATATCTTAACGCATATTGCAACACTTTTTTCGGTAGGAGGTCTGCAAAATTTGAATGAAGAACGGCTGAGACGCTTCCTCACTTTGTCGCTCGCGCTTTTCATGGGTGCATCTCTCTTTTATGTCTGCTTTCGCTATGTGCTGCCGTGGTGTTTGCCGTTTCTGCTCGCGCTGCTCGTCGCGGCGCTGCTGGAACCGGTCGTTTTGTATCTGCGGCGGAAATTTCACTTTCAACGTGGCTTTTCCGCGCTGATCCTGACGCTGACGCTGCTGTTTCTGCTCGGCGGGCTACTGTCGCTCCTGTGGACTACGCTGCTTTCTCAGACGAACGCGCTGCTCGCCGCCGCGCCCGCGTTTTTCGACGCGATCCCCGCCGCAGCGGACGATCTGCTCTCCCGATTGGAGCAGTTCAGCGCATCGAGTCCCGAATGGCTCAGCAGCTATCTGCACGAGCAGCTTTTCAGGGCCGTCACGGACGCGGACAGCCTGCTGCGCTCGCTGTCTTCGCGCGCGATGGCGTGGCTCGGCTCTGCCGCCGCGGCGCTGCCGGGCGGCGTGCTTGCCATCGCGACGGGCGTGCTTGCGATCTTCTTCACCTCCGCGTCGTACCCCGAGCTCTGCGCGGCACTCGAACACGCCGTGCCGGAAGAAGCGATGGCAAAGCTGCGGCTCTTTCGCGGCGGCGTAATGCGCTCGCTTGCGCGGTGGCTGCGCGCGCAGGCAACGCTGTCGCTCATCACGTTTTCAGAGCTTCTTATCGGCTTTCTCCTCATGCGCCAGAGCTATTCCCTGCTGCTCGCCTTTCTCATCACACTGCTCGACGCGCTGCCGGTCTTCGGCACGGGCACGGCGCTCGTGCCGTGGGCGGTCTTCACGCTGCTGTTCGGCTTCCCGCCCAAGGCCATCGTGCTCCTCGCGCTCTACCTCTGCACGCTCATCACGCGCAACACGCTCGAGCCCAAGCTTCTCTCCGCGCAGGCGGGGCTGCCGCCGGTCGCGTCGCTTTTTGCGATGTACCTCGGCTACTGCACATTCGGCGTGGCAGGGATGGTGCTCTTCCCCTTCCTCCTGCTGCTGTTCGCGCAGATTCGAAACGCAAAAGCGGAAGCTGCCGCATAAAAAAGAGAACGGTGAAAACCGTTCTCTTTTTTATTGCTTTTTACCGGCCTGTGCCGCCGTTGTTGAGCAGCCAGTTGAGGAACTGGCCGTTGTCTCCGACATCGCCGGATGCGCTGTCTCCCGCCGTGCCGGTGTTGTCAGACGGCGTCTGTGTGCCGCTGTCGCCGCCAGTGGTGGCATCACCGCCCGGCGTCGTGCCGCTGCCGTCATCCGGTGCATCCGGATCCGGCGTGGGCTCCAGCGGCGTTGTGTGCGTCGTGCACACGCCGCTGTACATCAGATCGCTGTATAGCTGCACTGTGCCGCTGTTCGTGCGCACCGGTTCGCCTGCAGGGATTGACGAAATGAGCCCTTCTTCGAGCTGTGCCTGATACGTTGCCTGAAGCGCGGCGCTCAGCGGCGTCGTGAGAAGCTCGCGCTTGTAGCCCCAACCGCTGCTGACGTTCGGCTGGCTCAGATCGAGCACATAGGCCGTCGTAACATTCGGGCAGTAGTCGGAGGCGAGCATGCCGGAATCGGCGCAGACGGTTACGCTGATGTGTCCGTCGCAGCTCAGCGAGGGCGCATAGCTCTTTGCGACCTTGACAGTCTGCGAGGGACAGCCGGCCGAGGCCAGAAGTCCCGTCTGCGTGCAGACGGTCACGCTGACCATGTCGGCGCTGCTGACTTCAAAGTCCTTGTTCGGAAGGCCCGCGTGGACCTTGCTCATAAACGTCTTCCACAGCGTGGCCGCGGGGTTGCCGCTCGCCACGATGCGCGTCGGCGTGTCGTAGCCGACCCAGACCGCTGCCGTGTAATACGGTGTGTAACCGACAAAGTAACGGTCGTTGTTGCTGTTGGTCGAACCGGTCTTACCGGCGATGGTCATACCGGAGAAGTTCGCGCCCGTACCCGTACCGTTGCGCACGACGTTTTTCAGGAGTTCGTTCATCGCATAGGCGGTGCTCTCGTTCATCGCGACGTGGGACTCGGTCTTATTTTCAAGGATGACGTTGCCGTTGTGGTCAAGCACCTCGGTATACGTTCTCGGCGTGGTGTAAACGCCGCCGCGGGCAAATGTTGCGTAGGCCGCGGCCATCTCGCGCGTCGTCACGCCCTTGGAAAGGCCGCCGAGCGCGAGCGCGCCCGCCGCGGTCATGTCATCGTTCGTCAGCGTCGTGAAGCTTAAGTTTTCGGTCATAAACGCATACGACGCGGGCAGCGTCAGCTTGATGGCCGTGCGCACCGCCGTGGGGTTGGACGAATTGCGGATGGCGTCTTGCAGCGTCATAATGCTGCGGTAGCCCGAGTAGGCGTTCACCGGCCAAATGCTTCCACCGAGCATTTCAACGGGATAGTCGTCGATGACGCTCGCGGGCGTGATGACGCCGGCATCCAGCGCGGGCGCATAGACGCTCAGGGGCTTGATGGCAGAACCGCACTGACGCACAACGGTCGAATAGTCGAGCAGGAACCGGCCCTCGCGCTCGCCCACGCGGCCCGCAACGGCAACGATGTCGCCCGTTGTGTTGTCGATGATCGTCGCGCCGGACTGGAGCAGCTGGCCCTTGGACGAGGTGTAGTTCAGGTTATTGCGGTCGGCGTAAACGCTCTCCACGATCGACTGCACCTCGGGGTCGACCGTGCAGTAGATCGAGTAGCCGCCGGTGTAGAGCATGTCCTTTGCCGTTTTTTCGTTGTAGCCAAGCTGCTCGTGCATATCGGCAACGATGTCGTTGAACATACGCTCGACAAAGTAGGAGTCATATGTCGTGCTCGACGCGGTGTCCGCCCGGCTCGCCACGCTTGCGGAGGGAACGAAGTCAGGATCCCAGGTGAACACAAGCGGCTCATTTTTCGCCTGCTCGTATTCCTCGTCGCTGATCTTACCCAGCTCGTGCATCTTATAAAGAACGGTGAGCTGGCGCTCCTTGTTCTGCTCGCGGTACCAGTCGCCGCGCGCAGGGTCGTATTTATAGGGGAACTGCGTGATGCCGACGATAGACGCCGCCTCGGCGATGCTCAGCTCACCAACGGTCTTGCCGAAGTAGCCCTCCGCCGCGGCCTCGATGCCGTAGCAGCCGTTACCAAAATAAACCTTGTTGAAATACGTCTCGAGAATTTCCTCCTTTGAGTAGTTCTTCTCGAGCCGCAGCGCGCGGAAGATCTCTGCCACCTTGCGCTTGATGGTCACCTCATTCTCGCCGGTCGTGTTTTTAATGACCTGCTGGGTGATCGTCGAGCCGCCGCGGGTCGACGTGCCGGTAAGCTTGCCGAGAATGGCCTTGGCCGTGCTCTTCCAGTCAACGCCGTGGTGGCTTTCAAAGCGCTCGTCCTCAATGGAGATGAGCGCCTCCCGCACATGCTTGGGGATGTCGTCGATACTGACGAGCGTTCGGTTCTCTTCACCATGAAGCTTCGTGAGCTCCACCCACTCCCCGCTTGTTTTATCCTGATAGTAGACTGTCGAGCTCTGCTTGAGCGTGTAGGCCGAGATGTCCACATTCAGATCGAGCGACGTGTGCACGTAGACCATGAAGATGGCGAAAAACATCAGGCAGGTCGTGAGTCCGATGGCTAAGATGGTGCCGATGACCGTTTTCGCCGTGCCGGACTTTTTCTTCTTGTGTACCTGATGCGTGGGGTGCTGGGTGTGCTGTCTTCGGGGCGTCTGGTTTTCTGCGCGGTTTTCTTCCATAAAGCGCCTCCTCCTTTGCGATAGAAATATGCGCAAGCGCGCATAGCTGATTTTCAATAGTGATACAGAATATAGTATAGCACGGCTGTCAAGTGGTACGTATCTTGTCTTGCATTTTGCCGCAAGGTGCGGTATAATGCGAGCACAAACTTTCAGGAGGTGTTCCCCCATGAACGATGAGTTCGGCCCCAATTTCGTCACGCTGACCGATGACGAGGGCAACGATATAGAGCTGGAATACGTCGACGCACTCGAGCATAACGGCACGACGTATATGGCCTTCTTCCCCGTGGTCGAAGAGGACAGCGAGGACGAGGAAAACGAAGAGGAATACGGTCTCGTGATCCTCAAAAGCCAGATGGAAAACGGCGAGGAGTTCCTTGTCACCATTGACGACGAAGAGGAGATTGACAAGGTCTACGACCTCTTCATGGAGCAGATCCTTTCCGACGAAGAGTAAAACTTCGATTGCGACGGATTTTTTCTGAAAACTGAGATAAACTGAACATGCCCTGCGGGGTGCGTGATAAGTTCTTTTTAAACCCACATTTCGTCATAAGGGACGCCGGTACGCTCCGGTGGTTTGCAGGCCTCCCGGCTGCCGTCTGCGGCTGGACGTTGGAAGCAATAAAGCCGGACAGAGGCGACCCACCTGTCCAGAATGGTGCAGGTTTTGACGGGGCTTACACGGCCGCTGCGGGGCATCTTTTTATCTTTCCACGGATTGCACAAAATTACGTTTTTATTTTCTACGTCAGTTTAGACGAAAAAAACGTGCATTTTGTTCGCGATTCCTGTAAAATATTTTTACAAACTAAATTACCGTTTGGTAGCTGCAACGTAGTGCTTCGCGCACGGGCTGTACGGTCTCCCCTTTCTGGGAGATGATAAGGTCTGTGTGAGGAGCGCTTTTTTCTTTCCCCTTGCGGTGCCGCTTTCGCGGCGGGGAAAAGGCAAAAGAAAAAGGAGGAGCAAACTTATGAAACTTGTCACCAACGGTCGTCTCATCACCCGCAACGCAGATGCACAGGGCTATTATGAGCACGGCGCCGTCGCCTTCGAAGGCACGAAGATCGTCGAAGTAGGCGAGGAAGCGATGCTTCGCGCCAAGTATCCCGGTGCCGAGATCATCGACGCCAAGGGCGGCGTCATCATGCCCGCGTTCATCAACGCGCACACGCATATCTACTCTGCCCTCGCCCGCGGCCTTTCCATCGTCGGCAACAACCCGACGAACTTCTATGAAGTCCTTGACGGCACATGGTGGGCCATCGACCGCCACCTGATGATGGACGGCACGCGCGCCTCCGCCGCCGCGCTTTACATCGACTCCATCAAGCAGGGCGTGACGACCATTTTCGACCATCACGCCTCTTACGGTGAGATCCCCGGCACGCTGCACACGATCGCCGAAGAGAGCAAGCGCCTGGGCCTTCGCTCCTGCCTGTGCTATGAGGTCTCAGACCGCGACGGCGAGGAGAAGTGCTTACAGGCCATTCAGGAGAACGCCGATTTTATCACCGAATGCGAAAAGAATAAGGACCCGATGCTCGCGGCAATGTTCGGCGGCCACGCGCTGTTCACGATCTCCGATAAGACCTTCGACCGCATGGTCGCGGCCAACAACGGCCGCACGGGCTATCACATCCACGTGTCCGAGGGCATGAACGATGTGTACGACTCCCTCCAGAACTATGGCCGCCGCCCCGTCCAGCGCTTGCAGGATCACGGCATTCTCGGTCCCAAGACCATCCTCGGCCACTGCATCCACGTCAACACCGCCGAAATGGAGATCATCAAGGAGACCGGCACGATGGTCGTGAACAATCCGGAATCCAACATGGGCAACGCCATCGGCATCTGCCCCGTCCTCCAACTCCACAAGCGCGGCATTCTTCTCGGCATGGGCACAGACGCCTACACGAACGATATGCTCGAGTCCCTCAAGGTCGCCCTCTGCTCCCAGCGCAGCCAGAACTGCCTGCCGAACGTCGGCTGGTGCGAGGTCACGGACATGCTCTTCAAGAATAACGCGAAGATCGGTGAAAAATACTTCCCCGACACGCTCGGCGTGCTGAAGCCCGGCGCCGCGGCGGACATCATCGTCATGGACTATAAGCCGTTCACCCCGTTCTCCGACGAGAATATCGACGGCCACATGATCTTCGGCATGACGGGCCGCCAGTGCCAAACCACCATCGCCGCCGGCAAGACCCTCATGCTCGACCGCGAGCTCGTCGGCATCGACGAAGAAGCCGAAAACGCTCACATTCTTGAAGCCGCCAAGAAACTCTGGGGCAAGCTGAATCACAGAACCTATTAAGCAAGCGGGAGGAAAAAACAATGTCTGAAAAAATGTATCCCATTCCGTTCGACTCTCTGATGAACTGGGTGACGAGCGAATACGCGCAGTGCGGCGATGTGTTCGGCGTTCATAAGCACTATCACGCAAGCGGCAAGAGCCTGCCGATCTTCGGCGAGCGCATCGAAACACCGTTTGGCCCCGCCGCCGGCCCCAACAGCCAGCTTGCGCAGAATATCATCGCGGCCTATGCCGCCGGCGCGCGCTTTTTCGAGGTCAAGACCGTGCAGAAAATGGACGGCGCGGAGCTTGCCGCCTGTGTTCCCCGCCCCTGCATCCTCGCCGCTGACGAGGGCTACAACCAGGAGTGGTCGACCGAGCTGACCGTGCAGCAGGCGCAGGACGAGTACATCAAGGCCTGGTGCGCGCTCAAGATCATGAGCAAGGTCTACGGCTTCGGCGATCCCGACGGGTTCGTGTTCAATATGTCCGTCGGCTACGACCTGGACGGCATCAAGGGCCGCAAGGTCAACACCTATATCAACAACATGATGGACGCGGGCAAGACCGCGCAGTTCAAGGAATGTAAAAAAGTCCTGACCGAGCTCTTCCCCGAGGAAAAGGACTTCATCGCCTCGATCTCCCCCAATGTTTCCCGCTCCGTTACGCTCTCCACACTCCACGGCTGCCCGCCGCAGGAGATCGAGCGCATCGCAAGCTATCTTCTCAAGGAAAAGCATCTGCACACCTTCGTCAAGTGCAACCCGACCATTCTCGGCTACAAGACCGCGCGCAGCATCCTCGATTCCATGGGCTATGACTACATCGTCTTCGATGAGCACCACTTCAACGAGGACCTCCAGTGGGAGGACGCCGTGCCGATGTTCGAGCGGCTGCAAAAGCTTGCGGACAAGCAGGACCTTGAATTCGGCCTCAAGCTCTCCAACACCTTCCCCGTCGACACGACGCGCGGCGAGCTTCCCAACGAGGAAATGTACATGTCCGGCCGCAGCCTCTTCCCACTGACGATTGAGATGTGCAATCGCATCTCCCGCCAGTTTGGCGGCAAGATGCGCATTTCGTTCGCAGGCGGCGCGGACTACTTCAACTGTGACAAGCTTTTTGCCGCCGGCATCTGGCCCATCACCGTCGCCACCACCATCTTGAAGCCCGGCGGCTACAACCGCCTGCACCAGATGGTCGAAAAGGTCAAGGATATGCCCTACCGCGCATTTTCCGGCAACGACCCCGCCGCGATCTCCGACCTTGCCGCCTCCGCGCTGCACGACTTCCACCACCTCAAGGCAATCAAGCCGCTCCCCTCGCGCAAAAAAGATGAACAGGTGCCGCTGCTCGACTGCTTTACCGCGCCCTGCAAGGGCGGCTGCCCCATCGAGCAGGACATTCCCGAATACCTTGAGCTCTGCCGCAAGGGGCTCTACGGCCCAGCACTGAAGCTCATCACCGAGAAGAACGCCCTGCCGTTTATCACCGGCACCATCTGCGCGCACCGCTGCCAGGGCAAGTGCTCGCGCAACTTCTATGAGGAATCCGTCCACATCCGCGAGACGAAGCTTCTTGCCGCGGAAAAGGGCTACAACACCTTGATGGCCTCCCTCCGTATGCCTGAGCCGGTCGAGGATAAAAAGGTTGCCATCGTCGGCGGCGGCCCGACCGGTATCGCCGCGGCGTACTTCCTTGGCCGCGAGGGTGTTCCCACCACGATCTTCGAGCGCGAGCGCAAGCTCGGCGGCGTGCCGCGCTACGTCATCCCCGCCTTCCGCATCAGCGACGAGGCCATCGACAAGGACGTCGCGCTCATGGAGCGCTACGGCGTCGAGGTCAAGCTCGGCAAGCCTGCTCCGTCCGTCGAACAGCTCAAGAAGATGGGCTACACGCACATCCTGATGGCCACCGGCGCGTGGAAGCCCGGCAAGCTCGACATTGAAGGCAATGTGCAGGGCGTCATCGAGTGGATGAAGCGCATGAAAAAGCAGGTCAAGCCCTGCCTGAGCGGCAACATCGTCGTTGTCGGCGCGGGCAACACCGCCATGGACGCCGCGCGCGTTGCAAAGCGCATGGGTGCGCATGCGACCATTCTCTACCGCCGCACGAAGAAATTCATGCCCGCCGACGAGCACGAGTTACAGCTCGCCATCGCGGACGGCGTCGAATTCGTCGAGCTGGCCGCGCCCGTCAAACAGAGCCGCGGCAAGCTCCTGTGCGATAAGATGATCCTCGGCGAGCCGGATGAGAGCGGCCGCCGCAGCCCCGTCAAATCCGGCGAGCAGTTCACCATTCCCTGCGACATGGTCATCTCCGCCGTGGGCGAGCAGGTCGACGCCGATCTCATGGCCGCGAACGGCATCGAGATGGAGCGCAAGGGTCCCGCGTTCGAGACGAACATCCCCGGCGTGTACTGCGCGGGCGACGCGCACCGCGGCCCCGCCACCGTGGTCGAGGGCATTGCCGACGCCGCGCGCTTTGCCGAGATCGTCGTCGGTCACCCGCACATCTACGACATCCCTGCCGAGGCCGATGTGACCGAGTTCGACGCGCAGGCCAAGAAGGGTATCCTCTCGATGGCCAGTAAGTGTGTCTGCGACGGCGAGCGCTGCTTACAGTGCTCCACCGTGTGTGAAAACTGCGTCGATTCCTGCCCGAACCGCGCGAATGTCGTCATCAAGATGGCCGACGGCTCGCACGAGATCGTCCACGTCGACAAGATGTGCAACGAATGCGGCAACTGCACGCAGTTCTGCCCCTACGCAAGCGAACCCTGCCACGACAAATTTACCCTCTTCCAGACGAAGGAGGACATGGACGAGAGCGAAAACTACGGCGTGCTCTTCGAGGACGACGATATGGTCCGCCTGCGCTACGAGGACGGCGTGAAGGAATACGACTTGGCCTCCTGCGACAACGATCTTCCCGTCGAGCTGGAGGCGCTCATCCTCACCGTGCGCGATAAGTACAGCTATCTCTACCTGTAAGCAAAGCGAAAAACGAGGGAGCCGGGGCATCGCCCCGGCTCCCTCTTCCCTGTTGGAAGCAAAAAAGAGCGCTGCTTAAAGCAGCGCTCTTTTCGTTGTATTGTGCTTCGCCTTACTTCTCGATCAGGTTCAGCTGATAGATGATCTTGGCGATCTGCGCGCGGGTCAGGGTAGCGCTGGGCTCGAAGGTGGTAGCGGTCATACCGTCGATGACCTTCGCGTCGACGAGCGCCATCACGTAACCGTCGGTGCAGTCAGTGAACTTGCTCTCGGTCTTGGACTCGGCAAGCTTGTTGAGCTTGGCAGCGACCTGGCAGAACTCGAGACGGGAGATGGCCTTCGTGCCGTCGAGATCGGCGGCAGCAAGACCCAGCTCCGCAGCCTTGGCGATGACGTTCTTGCTCCAGTCGGCGCCGGTGGCGTCCGCAGCCTTGAGATCGCCGTGGCTGACAAGCAGGAGCTTGAGCGCGGCCGCCCAGGACAGCTTGGCGTCGGGCGTGTAGGTGGTGGCGGAGGTGCCGGAGATCACGCCATCCTCATAGAGATGGATCATGTAGTTGAAGTACCAGGAGGTGGTCTTCACATCCTTGAAGGGATTGAAGTAGGTGATGCGGCCCTGAGGCGCGGCATACTGCTCGCCGATGGCGCCCTTGAGCTCCTTGGTCACATACTCCATCACAGCCTCGTCCAGAGGAATACCGGTGTCGAACTGGGCGGAAGCGGCCTTAAAGGCATAGTAGGTGTCGCCGCCGGCGGCGCAGAAGTTGTTCGTCACAACGGCGTAGACCTCATTGGCCTTGAATTCCTTGCCGTTGACGCTGTTGATGACCACGCGGTTGATGGTCTTGGGGCCGTAGTAGGTGGATTCGGGATAGGTGGCGTCGTTCTTGTCATACGCCTTGCCGGTGTGGATGGTGAAGTTGATGCCGGAGACCTGTGGGAAACCGCCGACCGCCGTCGGGGTGCTGAAGGTAGACGCCTCGAGCGCTTCGAGCAGCTGCTCACCCGTGACATAGACGACCGCGACCGTGTTGCCGAACGGCAGAACGGTGTTGATGTCCTTCTTGGTCACATCGCCCTTGGCGATCGCCGCACGGATGCCGCCGCCGTTGGTGATGGCGACCACATGGTCTTCATTCACGGTCAGGCCGTCCTTGTTCTGCAAGACCTTCCAGCGCATCGCGTCGGTGATGAGGTCGCCGTTGTTGGTCTCCACGTCGCGGTTGCCGTTGGGGGCCTTCGCGCCGTTGAGTTCGACCTTGCTGGTGGCGAACTTGACACCGTATTCATTGTTGACACGGTCAACAATGACCTTTGCCGCCGCGGCAACGGTCGCGTCCTTGGCGGTGTCTTCCTTGATCTCGTAAAGGGAGTTGCTCTCGATCTTCTTGCTGGCGTCATCGATGACGATCACGCCGATGTTCTTGAACGCGGTGCCGGTGGACTGGATGGGCTCGCCCTTCTCGCCCTTGGTCATCACGGTGTGGGAGTGGCCGTCGACGATGAAGTCGATGCCCTTGACTGCGGCGTAAAGATCGGTGGAGCGGTAAGGAGCGGACTCAGCGTCCACGCCCAGATGCGCAAGGCAGATGACGACATCCGCATCCTTGAGCGCCGCGACCTGATCGGCGGCCGCCTTGGTGAAGGCGTCCTTGTCAGCGAAGGTCAGGCCCTTGATGAGCGCGGGGTTGGCCTTGGTCTGGGTCTCGGGGGTCTCCATGCCGAAGAAGCCGACCTTCACACCGGACTTGGTTGTGTAGGTGTAGCTCGCGTCGAAGATGGGGGTACCGTCCTCATTGAAGACGTCCGCGCAGACGACCTTGAACTTGGCCTTGCTCATGTTTTCCTTGAGCTGGGCATAGCCGTAGTCGAATTCGTGGTTGCCGAGGGTGACGACGTCGTAGCCCGCGGCATTCATCATCGTGACCGCATCAGCGCCCTTGGTGGAGCTGACATAGGTCGTGCCCTGGCTGAAGTCGCCGGCGTCGACGAGGATGACCTCGGCGCCCTTGGCCTCGTAGTCGGCCTTGAGCTGTGCGATGTAGGCATAGCCCTCGACCGCACCGTGCACGTCATTCGTATGCAGAATGACAGTCTTGCCCGCCATCTCGGCTTTCGCATCAGCGGCGGTGTCCGCCGCAAAGCTGGTCACAGTCAGGCTGAGGACCATCGCCATTGCGAGCAGGACGGATAGGAACTTTCGCATAGTGTTTTCCTCCTCAATTTTTTCACTCCGCTTTTTCTCTGTCCGCTCTTCGTGACACACAGCTTCTTTTCACATCTCTCAGTTGGTCTGCGCGCCAAAAGTTCGCTTTTTGTACAAATAAAAGCGGAATGTGGTATGATTTTATTGTATCGTATGTCTGCTACTTTCTCAATACGGCATTGTTCCGAATTTGCGGCAAAAATCTTGGCGCTTCTCACATTTTTTCCAAACTCTATGGAAATCAGGTAAAAAGTATGCTATGCTTTTGCTAATTTGGAACGGTATTTTTTCAAAGGAGGGTTCTTCCATGAAAACACTGCTTCGAGGCGGCTATGTCGTCAGCGGCCGCGGCTGCCGCCGCGCCGACGTGCTCATCGACGGGGAAAAGGTCGAAATGCTCGGCCACATCCCGCCCGAGCTCGCCGCGCAGAGCGAGGTCGTCGACGTGACGGGCTGCATGCTCTTCCCCGGCTTTATCGACGCGCACACGCACTTCGATCTCGATGTGTGCAACACCACGACGGCCGACGACTTTGAAAGCGGCAGCAAAAGCGCCATCCGCGGCGGCACGACGACAGTCATCGACTTTGCCTGCCCCAATAAAGGGGAATCCCTTGCCTATGGGCTTGATCTCTGGCATAAAAAGGCCGACGGCAAGTGCTACTGCGACTACGGCTTCCATATGACCATCGACGACTGGAACGAGAGCATCGAGTCTGAGCTCGACGCGATGTTCGACGCCGGTATCACGTCTTTCAAGATGTACCTCACCTACCCCGCCATGATGATCGGCGACGGCGCGGTCTACCGCGCGCTGAAAGCGCTCAAGGCCCGCGGCGGCATCGCGGGCGTCCACTGTGAGAACGCGGGCGTCATCGACGCGCGCATCGCCGAACTCAAGGCGAGCGGTTTGGGCGCGGACGTCGTATCGCACCCGATCTCCCGCCCCGACTATTTGGAGGCCGAGGCTGTTTCGCGTCTGCTGCGCATCGCGCAGGCGGCCGACGCGCCCGTCATCATCGTCCACACGACGAACCGTGCTTCTCTTGACGAGATCGCCGCGGCGCGCCGCCGCGGACAGACCGTGTATGTCGAGACCTGCCCGCAGTATTTGGCGCTCGACGACGGCGTTTACTACGATCCCGACTTTTCCTCCGCCGCGCGCTACGTCTGCGCGCCGCCCATCCGCTCGCAGGAGGACAGTGAAGCGCTCTGGAAGGCGCTGCGCCGCGGCGAGGTGCAGACCATCTCGACCGACCACTGCTCGTTCACGCTCGAGCAGAAGGACATGGGCCGCGACGACTTTACGAAGATCCCCGGCGGTCTTCCCGGCGTCGAAACGCGTGGCGAGGTCGTCTACACTGTGGCCATCAATGAAAACAAGCTCTCGCTCGGCGGCGTCTGCCGCGCGCTGAGCGAAAATCCCGCCAAGCTCTACGGTCTCTACCCCCGCAAGGGCGTCATCGCTGCGGGCAGCGACGCCGACATCGTCGTCTACGATCCCGGCGCGAGCCACGTGCTCCACGGCGCGGACATGCTCTCCAAGGCGGGCTACACGCCGTTCGAGGGCTTCCGCACGAATGGCGGCGTGTCGAAGGTCTACCTGCGCGGTCAGCTGCAGGTGGACGGCGGCAAGGTCGTCGGCGGCAAGATGGGCGAATACTTGAAGCGCGGCAAATGCGCACTGTGAGGTAAGATATGGATCTGAGGGAAATTTTATTTGCGCAGTTCCCTGCGTTTTTTCTGCTGAGTCTGCTGTTTTTGATCGCGCACCTGCGCGTGCGCAAGCACAGCGCCGTCAAGTCGGTGCTGTGGGTGCTGCTGTTCGGCGCGGCGCTGGCCGTGTCGATCCTGTTCTGCTTCCTCGGCATGCAGGCGAAGTACTGGACGGTCAAGACGCTCTTCGAGCTCAAGTTCTGGAGCTGGCTCGGCCTTGCGATCGTGGTGTTCGTGTTCGTGCTGCGGCTGGTGTTCAAGCTGCAAAATAAGCACGCTCAGCACATGGTCGAAAAGGAGCGCGCCAAGGCGGAAAAGACCCGCGAGGAGGCCGTAAAGCAGGCGCGCGAAGAAGGCCGCGCCGAGGCCATGGCCGCCCAGCAGGCGCAGGAGGCCGAAGCCGTCGCGGCAGAGCCCGCAGCGGATGAGTCTGCCTCCCCCGCTGCCGAGGATGCCGCACCGGCGGAGAACGCCGATCCTGAAAAGGCGGTCGAACGTTAAGTATGGAACAGACACAACCGCAGCGCATCGCGTATTTCGACGTACTGCGCATTCTGGCGACTTTCGCCGTCATCGTGCTGCATCTGTCCGCGCAGCACTGGGCCGATACGGACGTCTATTCAAGAGCCTGGCAAGCCTTCAACCTTTACGACAGTGCCGTCCGCTGGGCTGTTCCGGTTTTCGTGATGATCAGCGGCTCGCTGTTCCTCTCCGGCTCGCAGAGTCTTTTGCACATTCTCAAAAAGAATGTTCTCCGTCTTGTCACAGCGTTCATCTTCTGGTCGGCGCTCTACGCCGTCTTCATGGTGAACTTCGAGGGATGCCCGACGAACCTTATTTTGCAACAGTTTCTCAACGGTCACTATCACATGTGGTTTCTCTTCATGATCGTGGGACTGTATCTGATCGTGCCGTTTCTGCGCGCCATCGTGCGGGATGAAAAGCTCCTGCGCTATTTTCTACTGCTCACGCTCATCTTTACGTTCCTGCTGCCGCAGATCGCGTCGGCCGTGTCGCTTCTCTCGTGGCAGTACTGCGCTGAATTCAAGGCGCTCACGGGCAAATTCTATTATCATTTCACGCTCGGCTTCGTCCCCTACTTTGTGCTCGGTTACTATTTGGTCCGCAAGGAGTTTTCCTTGACCGCAAAGCGTGTGCTTTACGCGCTCGGTGTGCTCGGCTTCGTCCTCACGGTCGTGCTGACGTCATTCGCCTCGCGTTTGCAGGGCGCGGCAACAGAGCTGTTCTACGGCTACGATTCGCTCAATGTACTGTTTGTCTGCGTGGGGCTGTTCGTCTTTGCCAAAGAGCATCTGAACTTCCCGAACTTAAGCGAAAAGTGTCACAGGTGCATTCGCGCGCTGTCGCGCTGGAGCTTCGGCGCGTACCTCGTACACCCGCTGTTCATCGAATCGTTCGACATTTTTCTGCACTTCAACACGCTGTCACTCAACGTGTTTTTCTCCGTTCCCCTGCTGACATTGATCATCGGCGCGCTGTCGTTCCTCGTCTCAGCGCTGCTTCACCAGATCCCATTTGTCAAAAAGTATTTTGTATGAAAAGAGCCCCGCGGATCATGCGATTCACGGGGCTCTTCTTTTTCTGTTATGCTTCGGTCTTGATGCCGCGCTTGTCGAATTCCTCGACCAGCAGGTCAAGGTCGTTCGGCAGGCTCATCGGCTCGCCGCAGAACTTGATGGCGTTGGTCACGTCCTTGAGGCCGTTGCCCGTCACGACGGAGACGACCGTGTCGTTCTCACCGAGCACGCCCTGCTCGCAGAGCTTCTTGACTGCCGCCGTGCCAGTGACGCCCGCGGGCTCGCCGAAGACGCCGCAGGTCGTGCCGAGCAGCTTTTGCGCCGCCATGATCTCTTCGTCCGTCACGTTCACGACGATGCCGTTCGACTCGCGGATCGCCATGAGCGCCTTGTCCGCGTTGCGCGGCACGCCGACGGCGATGGAGTCGGCCAGCGTGTTCTCCTCCATCGGCTCCCAGGGCTTGTTCTCCGCGATGGCACGGTTGATGGGGTGGCAGCCCTCGGCCTGCGCGGAAATGAGGCGCGGGAGCTTGTCGATAAAGCCGATGGCGTACAGGTCCTTGAGGCCCTTCCACACGCCTGCGATGGTGCAGCCGTCGCCGACGGAGATGGCGAGATAATCCGGCATCTTCCAGTCGAGCTGCTCGGCGATCTCGATCGAAACGGTCTTCTTGCCCTCGGAGAGGTACGGGTTGATGGCCGCGTTGCGGTTGTACCAGCCCCACTTGTCGATGGCCTTTTTCGACAGCTCGAACGTCTCTTCATAGTTGCCTTTGACGGAGATCACGTTTGCGCCGAAGGTCATCAGCTGCGCGACCTTACCCTTGGGCGCGCGCTCGGGAACGAAGATGAAGGTCTTGAGCCCGGCGGCAGCGGCGTTGCCCGCAAGGGAGGACGCCGCGTTGCCCGTTGACGAGCAGGCGATGATCTTCGCGCCCGCCTCCCCCGCCTTGGCGACCGCCATGGCGGACGCGCGGTCCTTGAGCGACGCCGTCGGGTTCTGTCCGTCGTCCTTGACCCAGAGCTTTTTGAGGCCGAGCTGCTTTGCAAGGCGCGGCTCTTCGTAGAGCGGGCTCCAGCCCACGCGCAGCGGTGTGTCGGGTGTCGTCTCCTCGACCGGCAGCAGCTCGCGGTAGCGCCACATCGTGTTCGGGCGGGACTTGAGCGTTTCCTTCGTCAGGTTCTTTTTGATGTAGTCGTAGTCATAGATGACGTCGAGAATGCCGCCGCACGAGCAGTTCGTGAGGTTCGGCGTGGACTCGTATTCTTTCCCGCACTTGACGCAGCGGGCGCATTTGACGTTTTTTAACATAATAACTCCTTATTGTCCGCGCGCTGCGCGGTGGGTTTTTGCAGCGTGAAAGCGCTGCTGCTTTTTGTCCCCCTATTCGCAGGGGGATGCGAGACAAAGGGGGTATTCTCTTTCCAAAGAGAATACCCCCTTTGGAACCCCAAGAGAAAGGCAAGGGGTCTTACCCCTTGACCCCGCACATTGGCAGTTTTTATCTTGAAGAGCTGCACGCGCTGCGCATTGCACAGCCGTTGGCAGCTTTGCTGCCTTACGGATGCGGCATACCCCTTGCGGGTAATCAGGTGCGGTGTACATGGCTTCGCCATGAACCCCTGCGTTTCGTGACAACTCTCAACCGCGCCTTACTATCGTGAGGCGCGTGTGACGTTTGCTTGTCGACAGACTGCGTGCCAAATGCGGCATTGCTGCGCTCGCCGCATTGTGGAGACTGGCAGTAGACGGAAATTAGGCTGTACTTCTACAAGATGGGCAGAGCGGCACCCGCAAGGGGTGTGCCGCATCCGTAAGGCAGCAGAGCCGCCAACGGCTGCGCAACAGCGGGTAGTAGGAGCAGAGGCAAATCGTCTTGCAGTGCTAACGCGGCAGCGCCGCGCTATGGGCAGTGCAATCGGCAAGCATTGCAGCTCTTCGAGCTGTTCGCTTGCAATGTGAAAACCTTTCTCTTGGGGGATCAAAAGGGGACCATTCTCTTTTGTGAAAGAGAATGGCCCCCTTTGCCCCGTGCAGCGCCTGCGGCGCTGCTATCCCCCCCCCGCGGCGCGCTGCGCCACTCAAAGCTCCGGTAAAAGATCTGATATCTCCGGAAACATGAGAAACGCCGTTTGAATGCCTAAATTCTGCGCAAGCTTGACCTTTTGCCGCAAGGTCTCTGCATCGTCAAACAGCACGAAGTGCGTGCCATTTCCCGCGGAGTAGGTGAAATACTTCGCCATCAGCTCGCGGGAAAAATAGACGGACGATGGATGCTTTTCCCGCAGGGCGAGCAGCTCTTCGCGCGTGAGCGGTGTGCCGCAGCCGGAGGGACAGGGGAGGGGAAAGTCCATCATTACGCGTTCCAAGTCGAGCGCCAGACGCTCCGCGCCATAGCGGCAGGCGGTTTCCTCCAGCAGCGCGCGCAGCGACCCGCCGGAAAGGCCCGTGCCGACGAGGAGCGCTGCGCCCTCGGCCGGGAGCGAGAGGGGGCAGTAGAGCGCCATCCCCCGCGCACTCAGGCGGGCGGAGAGACGCGAGAGAAACGAAAGCCGGTCAGAATACGGATTGGTCTCAAAGTCCGCCAGCACGCCCTGAAAGCCGCGCTTGACGCATTCCGCGACGATGGTGCGGCAGAGCGTGTCGATGCGTGGGATCGCCCCGGTGCAGCGGTCGGAAAGGCCCATGAGCCCGCCGCGCGGGAAGGCCGTTGCGTCGCAGCGCGTCAGGCACCCGCCCTGACCGACGGCATAGGCCACGTGGACGAGCGGCAGTGCGGGCCTTGAGGCATACTCAGAGAGCGCCTTTGGCGTGACGGCGAGGTAGGTGAGCAGAAAAATCCCCCCTTGTGAAAAGCGCGTTCGGCGCGTATAATAACCGTAATACTTTTATGCGCGATGGGAGACCGATATGCTCAGATTGCTTTGCCCGCAATGGGTGTTTGACAATTACGAGGCCGTGACGCCGGAATTTTTGAAAGAGCATGGCGTGAAGCTGCTCCTCGCTGACCTCGACTTCACGCTCGCGCCCAAAAGCCAGAGCGAGCCGGACGAGTCGCTCACGCGCTGGATCGGCGCGCTGAAGGAGGCGGGCATCGAGTTTGCGATTTTGTCGAACAATAGAAGCCCCGTGCGCGTGGAAAAGTTCTGCAAGCCGCTTAAAGTCGGCTACGTCGGCCACGCGGGCAAGCCCGGCACGCGCGGCTTTCACGAGGCGATGGCGCGCTACGGCGTGAACGCGGGGGAGACGGCAATGCTCGGTGACAAGCTGCTCACCGACACGCTCGGCGCTCGGCGCAGCGGCGTTCTGATGCTGATGGTCGAGCCGCGCGGCGGCGCGGTGGGTGCGTGGAACCATGTGCTGCACGCCCTGCAGCAGCCGTTCAAGGCCGCGAGTGCGCACGACGAGCGGAAAAAACACTGAAATTTGCAAATTTCACCCACAACATCAAGAAAAACACTTGCATTGCCGCACTATATGCGGTAAAATACCATAGGTTTAGAACCGATACTTTGTGAATTTGAGGATAGCGATGATATCCTCGGGAATACAGGAGGAAATAGTTATGGCAACGATTACCGCTGGTGAGTTCAGAAACGGTAAAGTATTTGAAATGGAAGGCAAGTACTATCAGGTCGTCGAGTTCCAGCATGTCAAGCCCGGTAAGGGCGCGGCCTTCGTGCGCACCAAGATGAAGAACGTCGTCACCGGCGGCGTGACCGAAACTTCTTTCAACCCCACCGCGAAGTTCGAGGAAGTGGCCATCGAGCGCAAGAACATGGAGTACAGCTACAACGACGGCGATCTGTACTACTTCATGGATCAGGAGACCTATGATATGGTCCCCCTGAACCGCGATATGCTCGGCGATGCGTTCCGCTTCGTCAAGGAGAACACGATGTGCATGATCCTGTCCATCAAGGGCAATGTCTTCGGCGTCGAGCCCCCCAACTTCGTTGACCTTGAGGTCACCGAGACCGAGCCGGGCCTTGCCGGCAACACCGCGACCAACACTCTCAAGCCCGCAACGCTCGAGACCGGCGCGGAGATCAAGGTGCCGCTCTTCATCAACATCGGCGACAAGATCCAGATCGACACCCGCACGGGCGAGTATATCGGCCGTGCCAAGTAATAGACATTAAGTAAGCAGCAACAGGAAAATCGTAGTTCCGGTAACAGAAAGGAGTTTTACGATGGGTATTTCTGAAAAAGTCGCGTATCTCAAGGGCCTGATGGAAGGCATGAACCTGAATGCGGATTCCAACGAGGGCAAGCTGTTCCTCGCGATCGCCGACGTTCTTGACGAGATCGCTCTCGAAGTCGAAGACCTGACTGACGAGGTCATGGAGCTCGGCGACGGCTTGGACGTCATCAGCGACGACCTCGGCGACGTGGAAGATATCGTCTATGATGAAGACGAGGACGACTACGAGGATGAGGAAGACGACGAGGACGACGAGGAGGAGTGCTACGCCACGACCTGCCCCGAGTGCGAGGAAGAGATCTTCTTCGACGATTCCGTCCTCGAAGACGGCAAGGTCGAGTGCCCCAACTGCGGCGCGACCCTCGAGTTCGATCCCGCCGACCTTGTGGAAGACGAGGAAGAGAAGGACGACTAAGCGTCTGAAAACCGTATAAAGTAAAGGACCGCCACAGCAGGAAACTGCTGTGGCGGTTTTTGCTATTTTGAGGTTATGAAGCGGTGTGCTTCGTCTCCACTGTGCTCTTGCCAATGATCAGATAACAAGGGACACAAGGAACATGATCGCCAATGCGATCTCGAGCACGGAATTCATGCTTGCGAGCAGGGAGTTATCCTTCCACTCGATGTAGGATGTCATATTTGTGGGGATATCATAAATGAAATGCAGCAGCATGGGAATGACGATGTTGCCTGACTTGAGATAGATGACCGCAAAGGTAAATCCGATGGCCCCTGACAGAAAGAAAGCGGAGGTGCTCCAACCGGTCACCACATGAGCCGCCCCAAAGACAAGAAAACTGACAAAGGCATAGAGCAGACGGCTCCAAACGCTTTTATTCCCGTGGAAATATCCTTCCAAAATGAGGAAGCGGTAATTCAGTTCCTCATAAAGGGCAGTCGTGAGCTGCTGCAATAGGATCCTTGCGAAAAACAGCCCTGCGGTGAGGCCTGAAATTCCCCTGCATCCGACATAGACGGCGGCCACGTAGCACAGCAGAAATACGAGAAAACCGAGACCCGCTTACATGGCGATCTTGCTGTTATGAAGGCTTAGAATTTCCCTTGTCGTTTTCCCGTATAACCGTGTTCTGAGCATCAGGATGATGACTCCGAAAGCGGCGCGCAGCATACTGCTGACCAGATACCAAGGAACGCCATGCACAAAGTTCCCGATGATTCGCGATAATAAGATGAACGCCGCACCCAGTATGACGGCCCAGAGGATTCCGCTAAATCGTTTATCCCATAGTAATGGTTTCATCTTATTTAAAGCTATTCTCGTAAATATCAAAAAACTTGCTGACAAATTGGGCCTGCTGGCGCGCTTCCTCCGAGCCGGTCGTGGCTTGCCAGCCGTAAGTTTGGTAGGAGGGGTAATTGAGCTTTGAAAGCCAGAGCAGATGGAACTCTTTTCGGATGAGCGAAATGCCCTCCGGATAGTGCTCGCGCAGCGCGGCAAAGGCCTCGCCGGGGTCCTTGAAAACGGCATACCCATCTTCTCCCGCGCCGATCGCAAAGCGCGCGTCGCGCTCGTAATAGTCCTCGACGTTTACATTTCCCCTGATGTTCCCCTGACCTGCGACATAGTCCTGCACACAGGGATTCGTCACTTTGTTGATCTTGCCGTTGAAAACAAACACGGCGGCAAGGATGAGGACGGAAAGGATCGCCAGTTCTGATTTTTTCATAAGTGCTGCCTCCTGTCGGTTGTCATTTTGCGGCAAAGCGCCTTGTTTGATTTCACTCTATCACGGGGCGGCTACAATTGCAAGGCAGAACGGCTGCGGCCATGGTTTGTTTACAAATTTCCGGTTGTACGGCGCGCGAAAGCGTGGTAAACTACCTCATAGCATCGAGCGGCGGCGCTGCCGCCGAAGCAATAGACCGGAAAGGAAGAACATACTATGAAAATTGCAATTCCCTGCGAGAATGGCGAAGTGATGCAGCATTTCGGCCATGCCACGGAGTTTACCGTTTACACCATTGAGGATATCAAGCCCATCGAAAAAGAGACAGTCACGTTTGACGATACCGACCACGAGAAGGTCGCGGGCGGGCTCAAATCCCGCGGCGTCGATCTCGTCATCTGCGGGAATATCGGCGAGGGTGCGCACGCCGCCATCGACAACGCGCATATGCTGCTCATTTCCGGCGTGACCGGAAATGCCGACGAGGCGGTCGACAGCTTCCTCCAGGGCAATCTGGAGCTGATGACCGGCGACAGCAGCGCGAGTGCCGGCGGCTGCGGCGCGGGCTGCGGGGCCGGATGCAGTGCATGCGGCGGTGGCTGCGGCGGTTGTGGCGGCGGCTTCCACGAGCCGTACGTCGAGACGCGCACGTTCACCGATATCGTCACGCTGACGGAAGATAACTTCCAGACTGAGGTACTCGACGATCCGGGCCTCATCATCATCGACTTCTGGGCCGAGTGGTGCCAGCCGTGCAAGATGATGGCGCCTGTCTTTGCCGAGCTCAACGGGGAAGAGGACAAGGTCAAGTTCTGCAAGGTCAACGTCGACGAGCAGCCGAACCTCGCTTCGATGTTCGGTATCGACTCCATCCCGACGCTCGCCGTCGTGCAGGACCGCCACACGCTGACCGGCATGGTCGGTGTGCACGATAAGGCCGACATCAAGGCGATGCTGGAGAAGTGCAAGGCATGAGAATTCGATACAACGAAGACGCGGAGGTCGTTGCCCGCCTGCGCGCCGCGCTCTTAAAGCGCGATTTACAGTGCCCCTGCCGCTTGCAGAAGATCGAGGACAACGTCTGCATGTGCAAGGAGTTCCGCGACCAGATCGCTGATCCCGAATTCGAGGGCTACTGCCACTGCCGTTTGTACTACAAGGAAAAGTAAAAAGAAAAGCACCGTCGTGAAGACGGTGCTTTTTCATTCCATCAAGCGCTGCATATCCTGCGGGATAGGCGCTGTAAAGTGTAATTCCTGTCCGGTGACCGGCTGGGTGAACCACAGCTCGTACGAGTGCAGCGCGGGGCGGGCGATGAGGGTTTTGTCCTCCATACCGTAGAGCCAGTCGCCCGCGAGGGGATGACCGAGGTATGCCATGTGGACGCGAAGCTGATGCGTGCGACCCGTCTGTGGGCGCAGGCGCAGGAGCGTGAAGCGGTCGTTTACTTGCAGAGTCTCGTACTCTGTGAGGCTCTGAAGTCCGTCCGCGCGCACGCAGCGGCGGATGATGGAGCCCCCCGCGCGGCCGATCGGCGCGTCGATGACGCCGCAAGGCGGTTCAACTCTGCCGACGGCGACAGCGCGGTACTCGCGCCGCAGATCGCTTGAGTGCAGTGCGCGGCGCAGGCGGTCGTGCACATAGCCGCTCTTTGCGGCGATGAGGAGACCGGACGTTCCCTTGTCGAGTCTGCTGACAAAATGCGGCACGCTGCCCTCGCCGAGATAACTCGTCAGCATCGCTGCAAGGCTCGGCGCGGAGGCGTCACCCGACTTCGGGTGCATGGCGACGCCCGCAAGCTTGTTGAGCACGAGCAGGTCGTCGTCCTCGTAGACGATGTCGGGCTTTGCCGCATTTGCGCAGTACAGGTCCTCGCGCGGCGTACGCTCGCTGAGGACGACGCTGACGGTGTCGCCCGCGTGGACGATTGTGTTGACATGGACGCTCTGTCCGTTCAATAAAATGGCGTTTTCGCGCCATTTGAGGCTTTTGAGCAGCGTGTAGGAAAGCTGAAGACTGCCGCGCAGGATGCCTTTGACCATGCGGCCGTCCTCCTCCGGCGTCACGGTGTATGTGAGAATGCGCATGGAAGTTCTCCTTTCCCGAAGTAAACAGCGCGTAAAATTCACACATAGTATACCATCTTCGCGCGAAAAATGATATACTGAATCACACTTCGGCGCTGCCGAAAAACAAGCAACAGGAGGGCAATGGCATGGACAAGAGAACCATCTGCCTTTTGAACGATTCCTTTCCGCCCGAGATCGACGGCGTGGCGAACGCCGTCGTGAACTACGCGAAAAACATCACGAAAAGCGGCGAAAATGCCATTGTCGTCACGCCGACAATGCCCGGCGCGGACGACAGCGCGTTCCCATTCCCCGTGCTGCGCTACCCGAGCATCGACACGCGCAAGAAGCTCGGCTACGTGGCGGGCTATCCGTTTTCACCCGAGACCGCGCGCGTGCTGACGGAGCAGAAGGTCGAACTGATGCACACGCATTGTCCCATCACGTCGTGCCTGCTGGCGCGCTCGCTGCGCGCCGTGGTCGACGCACCGCTCGTGCTGACGTATCACACGAAGTACGATGTCGACATCGCCAAGGCTGTGCGCGGCAAGCTCTTGCAGGAGAGCGCCATTCGCGCGCTGGTGCAGAACATCGCAAGCTGCGATGAGGTCTGGGTCGTGAGCCGCGGGGCGGGGGAAAATCTGCGCTCGCTCGGCTACGAGGGCGACTACATCGTGATGGAAAACGGCGTGGACGTGCCGCGCGGGCGGGTGTCTGACGAGGCCATCGCCGCGGCGACGGGCAGATATGACCTGCCGCAGAACGTGCCGGTCTTTCTCTTCGTCGGGCGGCTGATGTGGTACAAGGGTATCCGCATCATTTTAGACGCGCTGAAAACGCTGTGCGAGAAAAATGTCGACTTCCGCATGGTGTTTGTCGGCGAGGGCGCAGACGGCGCGGAGATCCGCAGCTATGCGGAAGAGCGGAAGCTCTCCGACCGCTGCTTTTTCACAGGTGCGATCTCTGACCGCGAGATCATCCGCGCGTGGTATGGCAGATCCGACCTGTTTCTCTTCCCGTCGACGTTCGACACGAACGGCCTTGTCGTGCGCGAGGCCGCAGCCAGCGGTACGGCGACTGTGATGATCCGAAATTCCTGCGCGTCCGAGGGCGTGGGCGACGGGCGAAACGGCTTTTGCATCGAGGAAAACGCCGCGGCGATGGCGGCAAAGCTCGAAGAGCTCTGCCGCGCGCCGGAGGTGATGCAAGTGGTCGGCGAAAACGCCCAGCGCGAGCTGTACGTTTCATGGGAGACGGCGGTGCAGCGCGCCATGGCACGCTACGAGGTCGTCATCGACAATTACCGCAGCGGAAAATATCCGAAGCGCGAGCGCTTCGGCGACGAGTTTTTCAAAACGCAGGGTGGGCTGATGGAGGCCTTTGCCAGCGTGGGCGAGCTGAGCGAGGAGATCGCCGCGGGGCTGCGCATTGAGCGCGACGAGGCGTTGCAGACCATTGTCCGTTCGCGGCAGGAGCTTCGCGGGCGGTTCGGCGAGACAAAGCAGGAGCTCGCCGAGCGCTACGAGACGATTTTGCAAAAAGTGGACCGCTATTTATGAGAAAAAGACGAGCGAAAATTCGCTCGTCTTTTCTTTTTAATCTTCGTGTTTTGGCTTTTCCGCGGCGAACCACATGTTCCACTGGAAGGAGTATGCCCTACGCGACGCCTCGTCCGCGCAAATTAGACGCACGCGCGACGGCTGTGCGTGCTCATAGCCGTAGTCCATGATGGCGCGCAGGACGCGGTAGGCGGCCTTCAGGTCGCTGTCTGTGCAGGAGAGGGTCAGCGTGTCGCCGTCCGTGAGCGGCAGAAGTTCGGCCGCATAGTCGGAAGAGGGGAGGGCGGAGATGTCCCCGCAGATGATCTCAACGGTCATGGCAGCCTCCTCAGCGGTTCAGATACGCGCGGCACTTCGCCTCCGCGTCGTGCGCAAGCTGTTCTTCGTCGACTGTGACAAGATGACCGTGGTCGACCGTCACACGGCCCTGAACGACTGTGTAGTCAACGGGTCCGCGCACGCCGACAGTGCCGAGCACGCTTTTGGGGTCAAAGCACGAGCCGACGAGCTCGAGCCTGCGCGAGTCGATCATGAAGAGGTCGCAGCACTTGCCGACCTCGAGCGAGCCGATGTCGTCGCTGCGGCCAAGGATGGCCGCGCTGCCGCATGTTGCCATCTTGAGCACGTCGTAACCGCTGGGGGCAGCTTTGCTGCTGTTCAAACGGTGCAGCAGGAACGCGACGCGCAGTTCCTCCATCAGCGATGAGCCGTCGTTCGAGGCTGAACCGTCAACCGCGAGGCCGACCGGCACGCCAAGCTTCAGCATCTCGGGCACGCGGGCGACGCCGGAGGCGAGCTTCATGTTCGAGATCGGGCAGTGCGCCACGCCGGTGTGCGTCTTTGCCAGCACGCGCAGCTCCTCGTCGTTGAAGTGGATGCCGTGAGCGAACCAGACGTCGCTGCCCGTCCAGCCGAGGCGCTCCATGTACTCGAGCGGGCGGATGCCCTCGCGCGCGAGCATGAAGTGTTCTTCGTCCTTCGTCTCGCACAGGTGGGTGTGCAGGCGCACGCCGTACTCTCGTGCGAGCACGGCGCTCTCGCGCAGAAGGTCGGCAGACACGGAGAACGGCGAGCACGGGGCGAGCGCAACGCGGTGCATCGCGCCGAACGACTTGTCGTGGTATTTCTCGATGACACGGGCAGAATCGGCCATGATCTCGTCGACCGTCTGCACGACGCTGTCGGGCGGCAGGCCACCGTCCTTGACAGAGAGGTCCATACTGCCGCGCGAGGCGTACATGCGCGCGCCGATCTCGTCCGACGCGGCAAACTGCGCGCCAATGAGGTCGCCCGCGCCCGCAGGGAAGACATAGTGATGGTCGAAGCAGGTCGTGCAGCCATGCTTCATCAGCTCGCCAAGGCCCGTGAGCGTCGAGAGGCGGATGACGTCCTCGTCGAGGTTTTTCCAGATCTCATAGAGCGTTTTGAGCCAGTCGAAGAGCTCCATGTTCTGTACTTCCGGCAGGTTGCGGGAAAAGACCTGATAGAGATGATGGTGCGTGTTGACAAGGCCGGGGTAGCAGAGCATGTGGTTCGCCTTGATCACCTTGTCCGCCTCCTGCGGCAGATTTTTACCGATCGCGCGGATGAATCCATCCTCAGCATACAGATCGACGTTTTCATAAACCGTGTCCGCGTCATCACACGACACCAGCGAACGAATGTTTTGAATGAGCAGAGTAGACATAGCAATACCTCATAGACCCGCGCCAAACGCAGGCAGATTTAGTGAAAAATAGCAAGAAGCGCATTTTGCTGCCTCCAGCAGCAAAACAGCGTAAAAGCCTCGCAGAGTTTCACGCCGCGCACGGCGTGAAATAAATTGGAATTCGTCGCGGAGGACGACATGCGCGCGCTATTTTGCGCCGCGCACGGCGCAAATGAATTTGATCGTTTTTTGCCGCGACACGTGCGTGGAAAAAAGCGTCGCAGACTTGCCGCCGCGCACGGCGGCAAAAAAATAGAATTCGTCGCGGAGGACGACATGTGCGTCCGCAGCGACACTTTGCAGTGTTTGGAGCGGTGAGCGACAAACACTGAAGCCTATCTAAAATGAAAGCACCCATCGGGTGCTTTCATTTTAAGTGTTTTTATCTCTCTTCGCGGAAGTAGCTCAGACCCAGCGATGCGGGCGGCTGATCCTCGCGCTTCTTGCGCAGCGACACGATGATCAGAACGACCAGCGTGACGACGTAGGGGAGCATCTTGTAGAGCTCCTTGATGGCAAGGTTGGTGCCGGTGGGGATGAAGATATAGAGGATGTAGAACCCGCCAAACAGGATGGAGGCCAGCACGCTGACGTTCGGACGCCAGATCGTGAAGATGACGAGCGCGATGGCGAGCCAGCCGCGGTCGCCGAAGGCGTTGTTGGACCAGACGCCGCAGGCGTAGTCCATGACGTAATACAGGCCGCCGAGACCAGCGATCATGCTGCCGATGCAGGTGGCGAGGTATTTGTACTTCGTCACGTTGATGCCGGCTGCGTCCGCCGTCGCCGCGCTCTCGCCCACGGCGCGCAAGTGAAGACCCGTGCGGGTGTGCTTGAGGAGGTACGACGCGAACAATGCGATGACGATGGCGAGGTAGGCAAGGAAGCCGTAGGACAGGAAAACCTGACCGAACCAGCCGCCGACATTCAGAGATTTGCTGAAATAGGCGCTCGTCGCACTCAACGCGATAGAGGGGACCTCGCTGTCGGTCAGCTTGATGAGCGAGCCGCCGAAGAAGTTGCCGATGCCGACGCCGAACGTCGTGAGTGCAAGACCCGTGACGTTCTGGTTGGCGCGCAGCGTAACGGTCAGCAGGCAGTAGAGAAGGCCCATCAGAAGCGAGCCCAAAAGCGAGCAGAGCATCGGGATACCGATGGCGAGGAACGCGTTCATGTCGGCAGCCGGGGTGGACTGCTCGTAGAAGAATGCGCCGATGACGCCGCAGATACCGCCGACGTACATCACGCCCGGAATGCCGAGGTTCAGGTTGCCGGACTTTTCCGTCAGGATCTCACCGGTGCTGCCGTAGAGCAGGGGGATGCCCTGCATGACCGCACGGGGAAGAAAAGTAGTTAGATCAAATATCATTGCTTCACGCCTCCTTCTTGCTCTTGCGCAGGCTGACCTTGTAGCTGATGAAAAACTCGCTGCCGATGATGAAGAACAGGATGATGCCCGTCAGGATATCGGCGAAGGAGTGGTTTAGGCCGAACACGCTGGAGATCTCGCTCGCGCCGCGGCTCAGAACCACGATAAGAAGGCTCGTGAAGATCATCATGATGGGGTTGAACTTGGCCATCCAGGAGACCATGACCGCTGTGAAGCCGCGTCCGCCGACGATGGTGGTGGTCAGCGTGTGGTCCGTACCGGCGGTGAGCAGCAGGCCGATGAGGCCGCAGATCGCGCCGGAGAGGATCATCGTGCGCACGATGACGCGCTCGACCTTGATGCCCGCATAGCTCGCGGTGCGCTGGCTCTCACCGACAACGGCGATCTCATAGCCGTGCTTGCTGTAATTGAGATAGATGTACATAACGCCCGTGAGGATCGCCACAAGCAGGATCGGGAGGAGATAGCGCTGGCCGCCGAGAACGGGGAGCCAGCCGGCCTCGGTATTCTGGTTGATGATACCGATCTTGCCCGAGCCCTTGGGCACTTCCCACACGATGATGAAGAACGCGGCGAGCTGTGTCGCGATGTAGTTCATCATGAGCGTGAAGAGCGTTTCGTTCGTGTTCCACTTGGCCTTGAAGATACCGGGGAGGAAGCCCCACAGCGCGCCTGCCGCGACGGAGGCGACGATCATAATGACGATGAGAAAACCGTTGGGGATCTTGCCGCCAAGGCAGATCATGCAGGCCGCGGTGGCAAGGCAGCCGATGAGCACCTGACCCTCGGCACCGATGTTCCAGAAGCGCATCTTGAACGCGGGCGTGACCGCGAGCGAGATGCCGAGCAGGATCGCGAGGTTATGGAACGTGACCCAGCTCTTGCGCGACGTACCGAACGCGCCGTAGAGGATCGTGGAGTAGACCTTGATGGGATTTTCGCCCGTCAGCAGCGTTGTGACGATCGCGCAGACGATCAAAGCGAGCACGATCGCGCCGCCGCGGATCAAAACGGCCTTGTACCAGGGGAGCGTATCGCGCTTGGCGATGTGGAAGAGCGACTGTTTCTTATTCATCCTTGTTGCCTCCCCTCACGAGCGTCATCAGTGCGCCGACCTCGCGCTTGTCGGTCTTTCTGGCGTCGACCACGCCGGAGACCTGACCGCCGCAGAGAACGACGATGCGGTCGCACAGCTCAAGCAGCACGTCGAGGTCTTCGCCGACATAAACGACGGCGACGCCGTGCATCTTCTGCTCTGTCAGCAGGTTGTAAATGGTATAGGAGGTGTTGATGTCCAGGCCGCGCACGGCGTAAGCGGTCATCAGCACGGCGGGGGACTGGGCGATCTCGCGTCCGACAAGCACCTTCTGCACGTTGCCGCCGGACATGCGGCGCACGGGGAAGGACGTGCTGGGCGTGACGACGCCGAGCTCTTCCCAGATGCGGTTGGCGAGTGCTTCGGGATCTTTCCGGTCAAGGAACAGACCCTTACCCTTGCGCCAGGAGCGCAGCATCATGTTGCCCGTCATGCCCATCGAGCCGACCAGGCCCATGCCGAGTCGGTCTTCGGGGACGAACGACATCGAAATGCCGCTCTTGCGGATCTTCATCGGGTCGAGACCGACGAGTTCCTTTTCCTTGCCGCCGTCGGGCGGATAGAACGTGACATGGCCGGAGGCGACGGGGTAGAGGCCCGCAATGGACTCGAGCAGCTCGCGCTGGCCGCTGCCTGCGACGCCCGCGATGCCGAGCACCTCGCCCGCGTTGATGGTGAAGCTGACATCGTCCAGACGCTTGACGCCAAGCTCGTCGTAAGCCGTCAGGCCTTCGATGACGAGGCGCTTTTCAACGTCCTTCGGCTCGGGGCGGCTGATGTTCAGGCTCACCGTGTGGCCGACCATCATGTCGGTCAGCGATTGCTGGTCGGCGTCCTTGGTGGCGACGTCACCGACGTATTCGCCCTTGCGCAGCACGGCCACGCGGTCGGACACGTCGAGCACCTCGTGCAGCTTATGCGTGATGATAATGAGGGACTTGCCGTCGGCCTTCATGTTGCGCATGATGGCGAAGAGCTTGTCCGTCTCCTGCGGGGTGAGCACTGCGGTCGGCTCGTCCAGAATGAGGATGTCCGCCCCGCGGTAGAGCACCTTGACGATCTCGACGGTCTGCTTCTGCGAAACGGACATGTCGTAGATCTTCTGATTGGGGTCGATGTCGAACCCGTATTTGTCGCAGATTTCTTTGACCTTTTTGCTGGCTTCGGCAATGTCGAGCTTGCCTTCAAGGCCGAGGATGATATTCTCCGTTGCGGTGAAAAGATCAACGAGCTTGAAGTGCTGGTGGATCATACCGATGCCGTGTTCGAACGCATCCTTGGGGGAGGCGATCGTGACGGGTTCGCCGTGAATGTAGATTTGCCCCTCGTCGGGGAAATAGATGCCGGAGAGCATGTTCATCAGCGTCGTCTTGCCGCTGCCGTTTTCGCCGAGCAGCGACAGGATCTCGCCCTCGTGCAGCTCAAGGTTGATGGCGTTGTTCGCCACCACTTTGCCGAACCGCTTCGTGACATTCTCCATTTTAACTGCGCATGCAGTTCCCAAGGCGGTCACCCCTTTTTCCGCTGGAGGGCACAGGAAGAAAACCCCGCAGCATTGTATTTGTACAAGTCATATATTAGCATAATTGAACGGCGTTGTAAATGTAAAACAGAAAAAAACACAAAAAAAATTAGAAGCGTACAAAAATTTTTAGCAAAATAGCGATAATTGCCATAAAAAGAAAAAGATATCGGGCTGCCCGAAGGCAGCCCGATATGTAGTAGCAGAAACAATTAGCCGCCGAAATTAGTATCCAGCAGATCAATGCCGTCGATCATGAGCTGGAAGTACGGGGCGGAACGGGCGGTGGACTCAGCCAGATAACCGTCCTGGACAACCTCGGTGTCGGGTGTGTAGTCGGGATCGGTGTCGACGTCAGCCATGTAAGAGGTGACAGGCTGGCCGTCCACGGTGAAGGTGGAGCAGTCGAAGACGTGGAGCTCGCCGCTCTCGAGCTTGGCGGTCGCATCGGCAATGGCCTCAGCAGTGCCCTCGGCAGCAACGTTCTCGTTCAGGTCGGTCAGCACGACGGAGCCGGTAGCAAGGGTGCCGGTCCAGTCGGCGTCGATGGCCTCGCCGTTCATGGCAGCCTTGATGGCGTACTCATAGTAGGGGGCCCAGTCGATGCGGGAGGAGATCAGATAGGTGTTGGGGCAGGCGGCCTCGGTGGAACCGTTGTAGGAAACGTCGGGAACACCGGCGGTCTCGCAAGCGGTGGGAGCGCCCATGGAGTCGGCGTGCTGGCTGATGAGCTTGCAGCCGTTCTTGATGAGCTTCTGCGCGCCTTCCTTCTCGGCGGTCTCGTCATACCAGCTGCCGGTGAAGGTGACTTCCATCGTGGCAGTGGGGCAGACGGAGCGAGCGCCCAGGAAGAAGGAGGTGTAGCCGGAGATAACCTCGGCGTAGGTGAAGGCGCCGACGTAGCCGATCTTGGCCTCGTCTGCGGTGAACTCACCGTTGGCGATCATCTCGTTGAGCTTCATACCGGCAGCGATACCGGCGAGGTAACGGCCCTCATAGATGGAAGCGAAAGCGTTGTGGTAGTTGGAGAGACCCTCGGTGTGCGCCTTGGTGCCGGTGGAGTGGCAGAACTGCACGTCGGGGAAGTCCTTCGCGGCCTGGATCATGTAGTCTTCGTGACCGAAGGAGTCGGCGAAGATGATGTTGCAGCCGGCGTCGGCGAGCTCAGCGGCCTTGTCGTAGCACTCCTGACCTTCGGGAACGTTGGTCACGATGGTGTACTCGACGCCGAGCGTCTCGCAGGCCTCTTTCGCAGCGTTGATGAAGTTGAGGTCGTAGGTGGAGTTTTCGTCGTGGAGCATGATGAAGCCGACCTTGAAATCGGTGACTTCGTTGTTGTCCTGATCGTCGGTGTTGGTATCGTCCTTCTTATCGCCGCAGGCGACGAGGGCGAGGACCATCACGAGACTCAGGAGCAGTGCAAGGAACTTCTTCATTTCGGTAAATCCTCCTTAAATTTTACGGCAATCAAAAGATTTGAATACCGTTATCACCATGATACATAAAAAGGGGAAATTTATCAACAGGAAAAAGAAAAAATGAGGGTCAAACTTGACCAAAAAAGCAGCATGAATTTTTGTCCATAGCGGAGAAAGCACGAAAAAAAGGGCCCGCTTTTTGAAACGGACCCTTTTTAGGAAGGTTTGGCGGGATTTACATCTGCACGCGGGTGCCGGTCTTGCCCTCGATGCCCTCGGCGGCCTTCTCAAGCAGCGTGATGAGCGCGACGCGGCCGGGCTTGCTCTCAGCAAACGACATGGCGGCCTGGACCTTCGGCAGCATGGAGCCGGGGGCAAACTGCTTTTCGTCGATATACTTGCGCGCCTCGTCCGGCGTCAGGGTGTCGAGACCCTTCTGGTCGGGCTTGCCGAAGTTGATGGCGACCTTCTCGACCGCTGTCAGGATGACGAGCATGTCCGCGTCGAGCAGCTCTGCGAGCTTGGCGGAGGCGAAGTCCTTGTCGATGACCGCGGGCGTGCCGTAGAGCTTGCCGTCACGGCGCACGACGGGGATACCGCCGCCGCCGACCGTGATGACGACCGTACCGTTGTCAACAAGCGCCTTGACAGTGTTCTTTTCGATGACGTCGATCGGCTTGGGGGAGGGAACGACCTGACGGTAGCCGCGGCCAGCATCCTCGACCATGGTGTAGCCCTTTTCCGCGGCGATGCGGTCGGCGGTCTCCTTGTCGTAGAACGCGCCGACGGGCTTGGTCGGATGCTGGAAAGCGGGGTCAGCCTCGTCGACGAGCACCTGCGTCACGACGGTCGCGACGTCCTTGTTCATGCCGCGGGAGGTGAGCTCGTTGCCGATGGCGTTCTGCAGGTGGTAGCCGATATAGCCCTGGCTCATCGCGCCGCACTCGGGGAAGGGCATGTCGGACTTGATGGCCCTCGCCTCGGCGGCGGTGGCCATGCCGAGGTTGATCATGCCGACCTGCGGGCCGTTGCCGTGGGCGATGATGACCTCGTTGCCCTGCGCGATCAGGTCGACGATGGGCTTTGCGGTCTCGGTGACGAGGGCGAGCTGCTCGTAGGGGGTGTTGCCCAGCGCGTTGCCGCCGAGGGCGATGACGATTCTTTTGCTCATGATGACTATCTCTCCTTTGATTTTTTGAAAACTCTCTTCTCTCAAAAGCGGCTGACAAAAGCGGCTGACCCGCCTTTTTACATATGAAATGCGCCTTAGAACATCTTGCGCTCTTCGCCGGACTTGTCCATCTCCATCAGCGCGCGGACGGGGTCTTTGACCTGCGCGAGGAACATCATTGCGGCGATGATATACGGCTTGTAGGAAGCCTGCTTGTACAGAGGCACGATATAGCGGTCGAACACGCTGTTGTCGACCTCACCCTCGGGGCAGGAAAGACCGGTGATGTCGGCGGGCAGGCAGTGGAGATAGAGCGCCTTGCCGTCCTTGGTGAGCTTCATCATCTCTTCGGTGCAGGCCCAGTCCTTGTGTTCGGCGTTCTGCGCGAGCAGCTTTTTCTCCAGCTCGTCGATGCCGTCCTTGTCGCCGGCCTGATAGAGCTTCGTGCGCTCCTCCATGGCCTTGAACGGCGCCCAGGACTTGGGATAGACGATGTCGGCGTCCTTGAAGGCTTCCTTCATGTCGTTGCACTTCTTGAAGCTGCCACCGGTGGCCGCCGCGTTCTTCTTGGCGATCTCCTCGACCTCGGGCATGACCTCGTAGCCTTCGGGGTGAGCGAGGGTGACATCCATGCCGAAGCGGGTGAAGAGGCCGATAACGCCCTGCGGGACGGAGAGGGGCTTGCCGTAGCTCGGGGAATAGGCCCATGTCATGGCTACCTTCTTGCCCTTGAGGTTCTCCACGCCGCCGAAGTAGTGGATGATGTGGAGCATATCGGCCATGCACTGCGTCGGGTGGTCGACGTCGCACTGGAGGTTCACAAGCGTCGGGCGCTGTTCGAGGATGCCGTCGCGGTAGCCCTCTTCGAGCGCGTCCATGAAGGTCTTCTGATACTTGTGGCCCTCGCCGATGAACATATCGTCGCGAATGCCGATGACGTCGGCCATGAACGAGACCATGTTCGCCGTCTCGCGCACGGTCTCGCCGTGTGCGATCTGGGACTTCTTTTCATCGAGCACCTGCTCCTCAAGACCCAGCAGGTTGCACGCGGAGGCAAACGAGAAGCGCGTGCGCGTGGAGTTGTCGCGGAAGATCGAAATGCCGAGGCCGGAATTGAAGATCTTCGTGTTCTTGTTGCGCTCGCGCAGGTCGCGCAGCGCGTCGGCCACGGTGAAGACCGCGTCGATCTCCTCGTCGCTCTTGTCCCACGTCCAGTAGAAGTCGCTCTTGTACATGTTATTGATGTGCAGAGTCTCAAGGTGGCGTGCCAGTTCAACAGTCTTGCTCATAGATAATTTTCTCCTTTATTTTATAGTATATTAAAAATCGTTTGAAATATTTGCGCCGCGCACGGCGCGAATGATCTTGATCCGTTTTTTGCCGCGACATGCGCGTGGCAAAAAACACTTCTCACGCAGCGCGCGTCGAGCCAAAGGCGAGGCGCGAAGCGGAGTGCAGCCTCTTAATATCAAATGACGGGCGAAGCACGTTATTTGATATTATTGCCCGTTAACTCCTGACGGAAGGAGGTGGCAGAGCCGTCCTTGTTCTCGGGCTTGTAGAGACCGGGGACAGCCGCGTACAGCGCCGCGCAGGTGACGAGGTCCTGCTTCCAGGTGATCTCGTTGGGCGCGTGGGCCTGAGATTCAGCGCCGGGGCCGAAGCCGACGCAGGGGATGCCGTAGCGGCCCTGAATAGAAACGCCGTTCGTGGAGAACGTCCACTTGTCAGTTAAGGGACGGCCAGTGCGCGTGGACATGGCTTTTTCGTCCGCGCCGATGCGCTCGGTGCCCCAGAGAGCGTGGTGCGCGTCGACGAGCGCCTGCACGTGGGGCGCGGTCTCCTTGTTGATCCAGGTGGGGAAGAAAGCCTCGGTCTCGTAGACGTGACCGGTCCAGGACGGACGGTCGTACATGTACATGGAGACCTTGATGTCCTTGGCGTACTTCTTGCACGCGGGCAGGTCTTCAATCTCCTTCAGGCAGGACTGATAGGTCTCGCCTGCGGTCATGCGGCGGTCGATGGAGATCGAGCAGCTGTCGGCGACGGCGCAGCGGGAGGGAGAGGTGAAGAAGATCTGGCTCGTGGTGCAGGTGCCGCGGCCAAGGAAGCGCGCATCCTCCCAATGCTCAGGATTATACTTTGGATCGAGCATCTTGACAAGGCCTTTGATCTCCTTGTCGTCAGCGGCGTCGTTCTCGTTGAGGTCGCGTACGTTCAGAATGACCTCGGCCATCTTGTGGATGGCGTTGTCGCCGCGCTCGGGGGCGGAGCCGTGGCAGGAGACGCCGTGCATGTCGACGCGGATCTCCATGCGGCCGCGGTGACCGCGGTAGATGCCGCCGTCGGTCGGCTCGGTGGAGATGACGAATTCGATCTGGTTTCTCGCGTCCTCGGGGCCCTTGAAGTATTCGTTGACGATGGACTGCCAGCACATGCCGTCGCAGTCCTCCTCCTGCACGGAGCCGACGACCATGATCTTGTAGCCCTCGGGAATGAGGCCGAGGTCCTTCATGATCTTCGTGCCGTAGGCCGCCGCAGCCATGCCGCCCTCCTGGTCGCTGCCGCCGCGGCCGTAGATGACCTTGTCATCCTCGTAGCCCTCGTACGGGTCGTGCGTCCAGTTTTCGCGGTTGCCGATGCCGACGGTGTCGATGTGGGAGTCGATGGCGATGATCTTGTCGCCCGAGCCCATCCAGCCGATGACGTTGCCGAGCGCGTCGAACTCGACCTTATCGTAACCGAGCTTCTTCATCTCCTCGGCGATGCGGTGGGCGACGCCCTTTTCCTCGCAGCTCTCGCTGGGGATGGCGATCATATCACGCAGGAAGCGGGTCATATCGGGGCCGTAGGCCTGTGCGGCTTTCTTGATGGCTTCGAAATCCATGGTAAAACCTCCGTTAAAAGTAATAGTATTTTCTGTCGATCGAGGTCAATTTTCTGTTACACTGTCTTTATCATAGCATAAGAACGGCAGTTGTCAAACAAAAAATTTGCATTTCAAAAATTTTTTAAGAAAGTGATTGCAATTCGATCAATTTATGGTATTATAGGGATGAAAGAACATGCCCGTTCCGATGGAAAGCTGTGCAATTTGCACAGCAAAATAGGGCGGACGGGCGATCGGAGGAGGGATAGGCCATAGAAGCCGCAACGCTGAAGACTCTGGAGCAGGTCGCAAAGGGCATCGCCGCGACCTTTGGCAGCCATTGCGAGGTGGTGATCCACGATGTGGGCGCTAAGCACCCCGAGCATTCCATCGTTGCCATCGAGAACGGCCACGTCACAGGCCGCAAGGTGGGCGACGGCGCGTCGCACGTTGTTTTAGAGCAGGTGCGTCAGGCCGACGCGCAGCCGAGCGACCACTTGAGCTACCTCACCAAAACGCCGGACGGGAAGATCCTCAAGTCCTCTACCATGTATATCCGCGGCAGGAGCGGCAAGGTCGCCGCAATCCTTGGCATCAATTACGACATTTCCTCGCTCCTGATGGTCGAGGATGCGGTGCACGAGTTGATCGACACAAAGGATAAGACGCAGAGCGAGCCGGAAAAGATCGTCAACGTCAACGACCTTTTGGATGAGCTCATCGCCCAGTCTGTCGCGCTCGTTGGCAAGCCCGTCGCCCTGATGAATAAGGAGGACAAGATGCGTGCCATCGGCTTTTTGAGCCAGAGCGGGGCGTTCCTCGTCACAAAATCCGGAGACAAGATCGCAAAATACTTCGGCATATCCAAATACACACTATATTCTTATATTGACAAACAACAGGAGGAGAAGTGAACCATGGGCAAGATCGATTTGACCATCAACAAGACCGGCCTGCAGCACAACATTGAGAAGGCCAAGGAAAACAACGTCATTATTCCGACCATCGCGCAGATGCAGCATCCTGAGACCATCCCTGAGAAAATTCAGGAAAAGCTCAAGACTGTTGGCCTTTGGGACGTCAACCCGCTGAACCTCTTCCGCATCACGTGGAAGAACGAAGCCAAGGAGACCGGCGGCCTCTATCAGGCCGTGCCGAATTATGTTGAAATTCCGTCCGAGCTCTCCGGCGTTCCCTGCCGCATCCTCGCCATGGCGGGCAAGTGGTTCCCCACGGGCTGCCACAAGGTCGGCGCTTCGTTCGGCTGCCTCGCCCCGCGCCTCGTCACCGGCCAGTTCGACGCGACGTATCATCACGCCGTGTGGCCCTCCACCGGTAACTACTGCCGCGGCGGCGCGTTCAACTCGAAGCTCCTCGCCGTCGACTCCGTCGCCATTCTCCCCGCGGAGATGAGCAAGGAGCGCTTCGACTGGCTCTCCAAGATCGCCGGTCAGGTCATTGCGACGCCGGGCTGCGAGTCCAACGTCAAGGAGATTTTCGACAAGACCTGGGAGCTCAAGCAGGACCCCAGCATGATGATCTTCAACCAGTTTGAAGAGATGGGCAACCCGCTGTGGCACTACAATGTCACCGGCTACGCCCTTGCAGACCTCTTCGAGGCCGTGAAGAAGCCCGGCCAGCGTCTCGCGGGCGCGTGCTTCACATCCGGTTCCGCCGGTACGATGAGCGCGGGCGACCTCCTCAAGGAACGTTATCCAGGCATGAAGCTCGGCGTGGGCGAAGCGCTCCAGTGCCCGACGATCCTGAATAACGGCTTCGGCGGCCACCGCATTGAGGGCATCGGCGACAAGCACATCCCCTGGATCCACAACGTGAAGAACACTGACATGGCCATCGCCATCGACGATGAGGATTCCCAGCGTTTGCTGCGCCTTTTCAACACGGCAGAGGGTAAGAAGTACCTCAAAGAAGAGCTCAAGCTCTCCGACGAGCTCATCGAAAAGCTCACCTGGCTCGGCATCTCCGGCATTGCAAACGTCCTGTGCTGCATCAAGATGGCCAAGTACTATGAGCTGACCGAGGACGATGTCGTCTGCACCGTTCTGACCGACTCCGCTGTGATGTACGGCAGCCGCATTGAGGAGCTCAACGAGAAGCACGGCGCCTACAGCGAAGAGGAAGCCTGCCTTGACCACAACCTGCACATGCTCGGCCTGAAGACCGACAGCATGATGGAGCTGACGTACGAGGACCGCAAGCGCATCCACAACCTCAAGTACTACACCTGGGTCGAGCAGCAGGCGCGCGACGTCAAGGACCTCAACGCCCTCTGGTACGACACCAAGGGCACGTGGGACGCTGTCCACGCGCAGGCGAAGGAGCTCGACGAGCTTATCAACGAGTTCAACGAGGCCACCGGCCTTCTCAAAGCGCTCTAAGAGCGCGAAAGGGGAGCAGGAACCCCTTGCTCCAAACCCTGTTAGGATGATAAAAGGGGGTATCTCGAAGAGATGCCCTCTTTTTTATACCCCTCAAAGGGGGGGGGACGCGCCCTGCGGGCGCGGGGAAAGCAGCGCCGCAGGCGCTGCACGAATGCGACCCCCATTTTCTTTCCCGAGAAAGAAAACGGGCGTCGCCCGTCCAAAAGAAAGGCGTTTCCCATTGCAAGCGAGCAGCTCGAAGAGCTGCAATGCTTGCCAATTGCTACTTCCTGCGCGCGGCGTTGCCGCGGTTGGCGTTGCTATACGATTTGACTTGCTCCTATCATCCGCTGTTGCGCAGCCGTTGGAGGCTTTGCTGCCTTACGGATGCGGCACACCCCTTGCGGGTGCCGCTCTGCCCATCTTGTAGAAGTACAGCCTAATTTCCGTCTACTGCCAGTCTCCACAATGCGGCGAGCGCAGCAATGCCGCATTTGGCACGCAGTCTGTCGACAAGCAAACGTCACACGCGCCTCACGATAGTAAGGCGCGGTTGAGAGTTGTCACGAAACGCAGGGGTTCATGGCGAAGCCATGTACACCGCACCTGATTACCCGCAAGGGGTATGCCGCATCCGTAAGGCAGCAAAGCTGCCAACGGCTGTGCAATGCGCAGCGCGTGCAGCTCTTCAAGATAAAAACTGCCAATGTGCGGGGTCAAGGGGTAAGACCCCTTGCCTTTCTCTGGGGGTTCCAAAGGGGGTGTTCTCTTTGGAAAGAGAATACCCCCTTTGACCAGCAGCAGCGCCTACGCGCTGCATTCCCCCTCCGCGCAGTGCGCGGAAAAAACCATCCCGCCTGCAAGGCAACCCACCTTTACACCAATTGGTGTAAAACATTTAGAGGAGCTTTATGTCAGAAAAACTCGTGACCAAAGGCATCGTCCTTCGCGCGACGGCGACGAAGGAGGCCGACTACATATTGAATATTCTGACCGACTCGCTCGGGCGGATCGCGGTCGTGGCGCGCGGGGCGCGGCGCAAGGGAAGCCGCATCGCCGCGGGCAGTGAGCTTCTGGCCTTTTCCGAGCTCGTACTCTATCAGCGCGGGAACTGGTACTACCTCGACGAGGCGTCGACGATCTCGCTGTTCGACGGTATCCGGCAGGACATTGAGCTACTGTCGCTCGCGTCATATTTCGCCGAGATGACCGAGTGCGTCACGGCGGAGGACGAGCCCGTGCCGGAGATCTTATCGCTGCTGCTCAACTCGCTCTACGCGCTCGACACGCTGCAAAAGCCGCAGAGCATCGTCAAGGCGGCGTTTGAACTCAAGCTGCTTGCGCTCTCGGGCTACGAGCCGCTGCTCGACGGCTGCGCCGTCTGCGGCACGCACAACCCGAAAGAGCCGGTGTTTGACGCGCAGCAGGGCGTGCTGCTGTGCAAAGAATGTGCGGACCACGGCGGGGGCGGCCTTCTGCCGCTGGACGCGGGCTCGTTCGCGGCGATGCGCCATGTGCTGTTTTCCGAGCCGAAGCGGATGCTGTCGTTTTCCCTCTCGGGCGAGACGGAAAAGCGCTTTGCCGCAGCGTGCGAGGTGTTTGCGCAGGTGCAGCTTGACCGGCGATTCAAGACGCTGGACTTCTACAAAAGCATGAAAATTGACAACTAAACGAAATATCTGTCGAAAGAAATACGAATCGAAATCAAAATTTCGGAGAAAACTATGAGTGAACTGTTTGAAAAATCCATCCGCGTGCTGGAACTGCCGCGGCTATTGGAGATGCTCGAGCATCACGCGGTGAGCGCGGAGGCCAAGGCGCGGGCGCGACGGCTGACGCCATCGGATGATTTTGGCGAGGTCAACCGCCTGCTCGACGAGACGGACGCGGCGCGCAAAATGATCATGCTGCGCGGCAGCCCTGCCTTTGGCGGCGTGCGCGACGTGGGCGAAGCGCTCTCCCGCGCCGAGCGCGGCGGCATGCTCAACACGCGCGAGCTTCTCGACATCGCGGGGCTTCTCACGAATGTGCGCCGCGTGCAGGATTATTATAAGGAGGACGAGGAGGGGACGGTCATCGACAAGCTCTTCCTCTCCCTGCACCCGAACCGCTTTCTGGAGGAGAAGATCACGACCGCGATCCTCGATGAAAACGAGATCGCCGACGCGGCCTCGCCCGAGCTCGCGGAAATTCGCCGCCACAAGCGCGCGGCGGCGGCCAAGGGCCGCCAGATCCTGCAGCGCATCATTTCGTCCCCGAGCTACCGGAACGTTTTGCAGGACGCGCTGATCACGCAGCGCGGCGGGCGCTTCGTCGTGCCGGTGAAGGCCGAGTGCCGCGGCGAGCTGCCGGGCCTCGTGCACGACACGTCCTCGAGCGGCGCGACGATCTTCGTCGAGCCGATGGGCGTGGTGCAGGCCAACAACGAACTCAAGGAGCTCGAAGCAAAAGAGGAGAAGGAGATCGACCGCATCCTCTACGCCCTCTCGGGCGAGGCGGCGAGCTTCAGCCGCGACATTCTGTGGGATTATGACATTCTCGTCCACCTCGACCTCATTTTCGCGCGCGGCGAGCTGAGCTACCGCATGAATGCCATGCGCCCCGAGCTCAAAAAGGACGGCAGCGTGTATCTGCGCCATGCGCGCCACCCGCTGCTCGACCCCGCGAAGGCCGTGCCCATCGACATTGAGCTCGGCCGCAGCTTCGATACGCTTGTCATTACAGGCCCGAACACCGGCGGCAAGACCGTGAGCTTAAAGACGCTCGGCCTCCTCTGCCTGATGACGCAGTGCGGCCTGCATATCCCCTGCGACGACCGCAGCGCCGTGAGCATCTTTTCCTCGGTGTTGGCCGACATCGGCGACGAGCAGAGCATCGAGCAGAGTTTGTCGACCTTCTCGGCGCATATGAAAAACATCGTGCAGATCTTGGACGAGGCGGACGAGCACTGCCTGATCCTCTTCGATGAGCTGGGCGCGGGCACCGACCCCGTTGAGGGTGCGGCACTGGCCATCGCCGTCATCGAGCAGGCGCGTTCGCAGGGTGCGAAGATCGCTGCGACGACGCACTACGCCGAGCTCAAGACCTTCGCCATGACGACCGCGGGCGTGGAGAACGCGAGCTGCGAGTTCGACGTGGAAACGCTCTGCCCGACCTACAAGCTGCTCATCGGCATCCCCGGCAAGTCGAACGCCTTTGCAATCTCGAAGCGGCTGGGACTTTCCGAGGCCGTCATTGAAAAAGCCAAGGCGCAGATGGACAGCGAGAGCATCCGCTTTGAAGACGTGCTGACGCAGCTGGAGCAGAAGAGGCAGCAGTTAGAGAAAGAAAAAGCCGAGGTCGACCGTCTTTACGCCCAGCGCGAGGAGGACGCGCGCAAGGCGCGCGAATTCCGCACGCAGATGGAGCGCGCAAAGGAGAACGCGAGAAGTCGCGGCGAAGCCGAGGCCAAGCGCCTTTTGGCTGAGGCCAAGTCCGTCGCGGACGACACGTTCCGCGAGCTCGACGCGCTGCGCAAGCAGCAGAAAAAGCTCGACGCCCAGCAGATGAACGCCCAGCGCGCCGAGATCATGCACAACATCAAGCAGGCGCGCGACGCTGCGGGCGTGCGCGACGAGAGCGCGGAGTCCATCCCCAAGCCCTCGCGGCCCATTGAGGTCGGAGACCTGGTCGAGATCCCCGGTACGCGCCGTCAGGCTGAGGTCACAGATGTCAAGGACGGTACGCTGACGCTCAAGGCAGGCGTTTTGCAGATGAAGGTCAAAGCCGGCGAGGTCCGCCTCATTGAGGCGGCGGAGCGCGCGGCGACTGCCAAAAAGCAGCCGCAGTTTGCCCCCTCGCAGCGCATTCTGCGCACGGCGTCCGCTGCGCGCGAGCTCGATATCCGCGGCATGGAGACGCTGGAGGCCGAAAGCGTGCTCGATAACTACATTGACGCTGCCGTCATGGCGCATCTTGAGACCGTGACGATCATCCATGGCAAGGGCACGGGCGCGCTGCGCAAGGCGGTGCACGCGAGCCTCCGGCGCAACAAAGCCGTCAAGAGCTTCCGCCTTGGCAACTATGGCGAGGGCGAGTCGGGCGTCACTGTGGTCGAGTTGAAATAAATGCCTGCTCGGGGAAGCGCTTTGTCTGTGTTTATTGCCAAATCCGCGCCATTTCGCGCGAAATGGCATTGACGAATCGGCCCCCGATGGTATATGATACGATAAAGTCCGAAAGATTTTTTTGGAGAGGGAGTAGTAACGATGTATACTCAGAATGTTACGATCAACAATGAAGTAGGCCTGCATGCTCGTCCTGCCACGTTCTTCATTCAGAAGGCCAACGAGTTCAAGAGCGGCATCTGGCTGGAGAAGGATGAGCGTCGCGTGAACGCCAAGAGCTTGCTGGGCGTGCTGTCCCTCGGGATCGTCAAGGGCACGACCATCACGCTGCTGGCCGACGGCGCGGACGAAAAGGAAGCCGTGACCGCTCTGTGCGAGCTGGTTTCCAACAATTTCGGCGAATAACAAACAACCAGGAAAGGCGGCTTCCACAGGAAGCCGCCTTTTTCCATTTTACCGGCACCATTCGACCGGATATACTATTATATATTATAATGTAGAGATGAAAAGAAAGGAGGGAATGTCCCGTGACAAAGCAGGAGCTTTTGGACAAGGCGAACGACCTGCCGCTCGCGCCGGGAGTCTATCTGATGATGGACAAGACCGGCTGCGTCATTTACGTCGGCAAGGCGAAAAAGCTCAAAAACCGCGTCAGCCAGTATTTTCAGGAGAATTCCTCCCACAATGAGAAAACGCGCCGCATGGTCTCACAGGTCGACCACTTTGACACGATCTTTGTCTCGACCGAGTTCGAGGCGCTGATTTTGGAAAACTCGCTCATCAAGCAGCACATGCCGCGCTACAATATCTTGTTAAAGGATGACAAGGGCTATCCCTTTGTGCGCCTCGGCACGGAGCACTATCCGCGTTTTACGATGGCCTCTAAGCCTGCGGACGACAACGCGCTCTACTTTGGCCCGTTTGGCGGACGAAACGAGACGCGCGCGGCCATCGACGCGATCTGTGCGGCATTCCGCCTGCCGACGTGCAGCCGCAAATTCCCGCGCGACATTGGAAAGGAGCGGCCCTGCCTCAACCATCACATGGGGCGCTGCGACGCGTTCTGCCGCGGCACGCCGGATGAGGACGAGTACATGCGCCGCATTGGGCAGGCCGAAGAGCTGCTGAACGGCCACTACCGTCGCTTAACGCGCGCGCTGCGCGAGGAGATGGAGCAGGAGGCTGCGGCGCTGCACTTTGAGCAGGCGGCGGCACTGCGCGACCGCATCCGCGCCATCGAGGTGCTGGGCAAGCGGCAGAAGGTCATCGCCGGCATCTGCGCCGACACCGATATCTGGGGCGTTTACCGCGGCGCGCTCAAGTGCGGCAGCGCCGTGCTGCACATCGAGGACGGCAGCGTGACGGGTCGAGACCTGAACCTCTTCGCCGCGCCGCAGGACGAGAGCGAGCAGATGATCCTGTCTGCATTGCTGCCGCAGTATTACCTCAATAAGAGCGTGCTGCCGCGCGAAATTTTGCTGCCCTGCGAGATCGAGGGCGCAGCCGAACTCGCACAGATCCTGACCGAGCGCGCGGGCCGCAAGGTGACGCTCCACGTCCCCCAGCGGGGCGAGAAGGCGGAGCTCCTTGCCATGGCGCAGCGCAACGCGCGCGAGGACGTCGAGCGCGTGACGACCGCGCAGGAGCGCGAGAACCGCACGCTGACGCAGCTTGCGGGGATGCTCTCGCTCCCCGAGCCGCCCGGGCGCATGGAGTCCTACGATATCTCGAACACCGGCGCGAGCGACATCGTTGCATCGATGGTCGTCTATGAGGGCGCAAAGCCCAAGAAGAGCGCCTACCGGAGATTCAAGATCAAGAGCCTGTCGGCCCACCCGGACGACTACGCGTCCATGGAGGAGGTGCTTACGCGCCGCATCCAGCGCTATCTGGACGGGGACGAGAAATTCAGCCCCCTGCCGGACGTCATGCTCATCGACGGCGGCATCACGCACGCGGGCGTCGCCGAGCGCGTGTGTGCGCAGATGCACGTGCACGTGCCGATCTTCGGCATGGTCAAGGACGACCGCCACCGCACGCGCGCGCTCGTCACCGCGCAGGGCCGCGAGATCGACCTGCACGCCGCGCCGAACGTCTTCGCCCTGATCGGTCAGATCCAGGAGGAGACGCACCGCTTTGCCATCACGTTCCACCACGAGAGCCATTCGAAGTCCTCGACTCGCTCGGCGCTCGACGGGATTCCGGGCGTCGGCAAGGTGCGCGTGCAGGCACTGCTCAAGACGTTCAAGAGCGTTAAGGCGATTCGGGAGGCGGACATTTTCGCCCTTGAACGTGTGCTGCCAAAAGACGCCGCCGCGTCCGTCTACCTTCATTTTCACGGCGAAACGGACGAAAAAAAGGATGAAATGTAACTTCCTCTGCGATTGCCCATTTGACGGGAAAAGCGAAAAAGAAGCGCGATTTTTGTGACCTTTGCCAACAAAAATCAAAAAATCAGGTTGACATAAATGAATTCCAATAAATGAATTTTCAAAAAGTCAAACTTGCATATTTTGGCATCGCGACACGCTGTTGAGGCGGCTTTTCGTCCCCTGCGCCCGGAAAGGGCGCAGGGGGCGTTCCTTTGCTGTCCGAGGGGATAGAGCGTGCGGCGGAGAAGCAAAAAAGCCAGTGTTTGCAGGGCTTTCCGCGTTTTTGCCGCCTTGCGGGGCGGGAGCGGGACACACCCGGCCTGCTCCCAAGAGTTTTTTGCCCGCTCGGACGGGACAAAGAGCGTCGGCAGGTGTGCCGCCTCATCGACGCCGAGATGGCGGCGAGGCGGCGGAGAGGGGTGACGATGGTTTACATAAATCGAGAAAATTACGAATTCGATGACTTAAATCGCAACTTTTAGAAGATGAAAATAAGAAAAATATCGAAAATTTTATAAAATACAGAACTTTTAGCGAACAAACGGCGGAAACTTGACAAATCCTTTTTCAGGCGGTATACTGCCAGCAAGTTTTGGAAAAGTTACATTTTGTAATCTTTTCCGGACGCAGCGCACTTCCTCAGCTGCGCGAAGCTGCGGCGGCTCACGCCGCGAAAAAAGGAGTATCCCATGCAGAAGTTTTTGAAAAATTTGTTCACAGCCCAGCGCTGCCGCAGAGCGATGTTCTTTCTGCTCTTCGCGGCTGTGATGCTGCTGAACAGTTCGCCCGAGCTGCGCGCGGACGCGCTGTACCTCATCGCCGACGGCGATACGGTCAGCGTGCTCGACGGCACAACGGACATCCCGCAGGAGCGCGTCATTGTCACCGGCGCGCAGAGCGGTGACGCGGAAGTCACGCTCCCTGCCGGTGAAAAGGTGACGGTGACACACGGCGACGATATCGAGTACGCCACCACGAGAAACGGCGAGCGCGTCAGCGAGCTGCTGCGCCGTTTGCAGATCTCGGTCAGCCCGCTTGAGATGGTGCTGGTCGACGTCACGGAGGAAGAGGTCGAGATCACCGTTGCCTCTGACTTCACCTACTATGAGACCGCCACTGAGGCGGCTCCCCACACCACGCTGACCTCCACGTCGTACCGCATCCCCAAGGGCGAGACGCAGGTCGTCCAGCAGGGCATCGACGGCACGCGCGACATCGTTTATGAGGTCGTGTATGCCGACGGCCAGTTCGTCTCCCGCCAGGCGGTGGAGGAGAAGAACGACACCTCCGTCGCGGAGATCACCTACACCGGCACGCTCGTCGACAAGGCGCAGAGCGGCGACACGGTCAAGTCCGTTGTCACCGAGAGCAACGGCAGCGGCTATCTTCTGATGAAGTCCGGCGATTCCGTCCACTTCTCCGGCTCGATGAAGGTCACCTGCACGGCCTATACCGCGGGCTACGGCGGCGTGGGCACCAGAACGGCCACGGGCACGACGGTCCACGTCGGCACCGTCGCAGTGGATAAGAAGGTCATTCCCCTCGGTACCGAGATGTTCATCGTCGGCTCGTCGGGCTACACCTACGGCAACGCTGTGGCTGAGGACACCGGCGTGCGCGGCGCGGCGATCGACCTCTATATGAATTCCTATCAGGAGTGCAAGCAATTCGGCCGCCAGAAGAACTCGACGGTCTACTTCCTCGACTGAGCGGGGCGGTTTGTCGAATAGTACGATAAATGTATGTTCCGGATGCGTATGTTGCGCATCCGGAACATTTACTTTATTGCGGTGATGTGATACAATTGCCGACAGGAACTGAAAGGAGAACACAGGATGAAAGCCATTATCACGGTACTGGGAAAAGATCAGGTCGGTATTATCGCGGGCGTCAGCTCGCTGCTGGCAAAGTGGAACGTGAACGTTCTGGATATCAGCCAGACGATTTTGCAGGAAAATTTCACCATGGTCATGCTGGTGGATCTCGAAAATTGTTCGCTCTCTTTTACGGAACTGACGGAAAAGCTGAGCGCCCTCGGCGCGGAGATGGACATTGCGATCCGCATGCAGCGGGAGGACATCTTCAACGCGATGCACAAGATCTGAGCGGGGAGGGAAAGAATCATGCTAAGCCGCAATGATATTCTGGAAACGATCCGTATGATCGACCAGCAGCATCTGGATATCCGCACGATCACGATGGGCATCTCGCTCCTCTCCTGCGCGGACAGAAGCGCAGAGCGTGCGTGTGAAAAGATCTACGACAAGATCAGCCGCTATGCAGAGCGCCTGGTCGCAACGGGAGAAGAGATCGAGCGGGAATTCGGCATTCCCATCGTCAATAAGCGGGTTTCCGTCACACCCATCGCGCTGGTCGCCGCCGCGTCGGAGACGGAAGACTATGTCCCGTTTGCCAAGGCGCTTGACCGCGCGGCCAAAAATGTCGGTGTTAACTTTATTGGCGGTTTTTCGGCGCTTGTGCAAAAGGGCATGACGGACGCCGACCGGAAGCTGATCGCTGCGATCCCCGAGGCGCTGGCCTGTACGGACCTTGTGTGCTCATCAGTCAACGTCGGCTCGTCCAAGGCGGGAATCAACATGGATGCTGTCGCCCTGATGGGGCAGACGGTGAAAAAGACGGCGGCGCTCACGGAAAAGCAGGGCGGCTTTGGCTGCGCCAAGCTTGTGATCTTCTGCAATGCGGTAGAGGATAACCCCTTTATGGCGGGCGCGTTCCACGGCGCGGGCGAGCCGGAGAAAGTGATCAACGTCGGCGTTTCCGGGCCGGGCGTTGTGTATCACGCGCTGCAAAGCGTCAAGGGCCAGCCGTTCGACGTGGTGGCGGAGACCGTGAAGAAAACGGCGTTCCGCATCACGCGCATGGGTCAGCTCGTCGCGCAGGAGGCGAGCCGCAGGCTCGATACGCCGTTTGGCATTGTCGATCTTTCCCTTGCGCCCACGCCCGCCGTCGGCGACAGCGTGGCCCGCATTCTGGAGGAAATGGGGCTTGAGGTCTGCGGCACGCACGGTACGACCGCCGCGCTCGCCCTGCTCAACGACGCGGTGAAAAAAGGCGGCGTGATGGCGTCCTCTTCGGTGGGCGGCTTATCCGGCGCATTTATCCCCGTCAGCGAGGACGAGGGCATGATCGCCGCGGCGTCGTCCGGCGCGCTGACGCTCGACAAGCTGGAGGCGATGACCTGCGTGTGCTCCGTAGGACTTGACATGATCGCGCTTCCGGGCGACACGAGCGCAGAAACCATTGCTGCCATCATCGCCGATGAGGCGGCCATCGGCATGATCAACACGAAGACGACTGCGGTGCGCGTCATCCCTGCGCCTGGCTGTAAGGTGGGCGACACGGTGGAGTTCGGCGGACTTCTCGGCGCGGCACCGGTGCAGGCGGTCCACCCTTATTCGAGCGCGGAGTTCATTGCGCGCGGCGGCAGAATTCCCGCGCCGCTGCACAGCCTGAAGAACTGAAAAAAGCGGACAGCCCTGACTGTCCGCTTTTTTATATAGAATTCGTCTTTTCAGAACAGCAGCTCGTAGCCCATCTTGATGAAGAGAAGCCCCAGCACGACAAAGATCATGCCGCGCACGCGCTTGCTGCCGCCCTTCATAGCGTAGCGCGTGCCGCAGTAGGCGCCCAGCATATTGCAGGCCGCCGCGGGGAGCGCCAGCAGCCACCAGACCTTGCCGCTGAAGATGAACAGCACCGCCGAGGCGACGTTGGAGCAGAGGTTTGCGATCTTCGCGCAGCCCGACGCCGTGAGGAGGTCCATCGAAAGTGCCATCGTAAACGCCATGATCATAAACGTGCCCGTGCCCGGGCCGATGAGCCCGTCATAGCAGCCAAGACCCAAACCGATGAGCGCGGCGCGCGTCAGCTCCTGCTGCGGCGTGTACTCGCGCGCGGGTGCGTCATTTTCCTTGCCGAAGTCCTTTTTGAGCATCAGCAGGATCGCCGCGCAGGGCAGTGCGACGAGCATCATGATCTTCAGAATGTCCTCGTTGATGAGCAGAGCGATCTTTGTGCCGATGGCCGCGCCGAGCAGCGCGCCGATCCCCGAGACGATGGCGGGACGCAGCAGGACCTTGCCGCCGCGAAAGTATTTGAACGAGGCGAGCGCCGTGCCGGTGCCATTGACGACCTTGTTTGTCCCCATTGCAAGATGCGCGGGGATACCGGCCATCAGATAGGCGGGAAGCGTGATAAGTCCGCCGCCGCCGGCGACGGAGTCGACAAAGCCGCCAAGAAAGATGAGCGGCAGAACAACGATCAGAATTTGCGGTGTGAGCTCCATGAAAGTCTCCCTCTTTTTCTGAGATTTCTGCATTTTATCACACGGGAAAAATTTTTACTACTCTTTTGCGCAAAATATGGTAGAATCATTTTACAATTTTTTACGCCCAGCGCGCAGAAAGGAACCACGCTATGGAACGCAATGACAAAGCTGCCATCGAGGCGCTCTTAAAGCGCCACGGTTTTCATTTTTCAAAGTCCATGGGGCAGAACTTTTTGATCGACCCCGCCATCCCCTATGAGATCGCCGAGAGCTCGCGCGCAAACGAGCAGAACGGCGTGCTCGAGATCGGCCCTGGCATCGGCGCACTGAGCCACGAGCTCTGCGAGCGCGCGGGCAAGGTGGTGGCCGTGGAGCTTGACAAGACGCTGCTGCCGATCCTGGACGAGACCATGGCGCGCTTTGACAACTTCGAGGTCGTGTCCGCCGATATTTTGAAAACCGATATCCCTGCGCTTGTGCGTGAAAAATTCGCAGGCCTCACGCCCATCGTGTGCGCGAACCTGCCCTACAACATCACGACGCCCGCCATTACCGCGCTCATCGAGTCGAAGTGCTTTGAGAGCATCACGGTGCTCGTGCAGAAGGAGGTCGCCGAGCGCCTCTGCGCCGCGCCGGGCACGAGCGCCTACGGCGCGTTCTCCGTCTTCATGCAGTATTACACCGAGCCGGAGCTGTTGTTCGCCGTGCCGCGCGAGTGCTTCGAGCCGCAGCCGAAGGTCACGTCCGCCGTGCTGCGCGCCGTCGTGCGCAGGGAGCCTCCGGTCGAGGTCGAGGACGAGAAGTTCTTCTTCCGTGTGGTGTACGCCGGGTTCGCCCTGCGGCGCAAGACGCTTGTCAACAGCCTGATGACGGCGTTCGGCAGCCAGCTCACAAAAGAGCAGATCACGCAGGCGGTCACGTCCTGCGGTTTAGAGGCCAACATCCGCGGCGAGCGGCTGGGGCTCAGTGAATTTGCCGTGCTGTCCGCCGAGATCGCCGCATTACTGTGACAGCACAGAAGCATCTATTTAAAAAATTGATAAACCATATGGTTGCTATTGATAAGACATTCTGCTACAATTTTCGGCAGAAAGGAGTCAAACTCAATAGCAGCCATTTTTCCTGTGCATCGGTTAGCTCCCTGCCGCCCCAAAACGGCACAGCACACCACACAAGACGCGGTGCAAAATTTTTCTTTTTCATTACACCGTGAACATGCTACGAGGGAAAGAACAAATGACGAATTTGACGAACAACAAGGCCGTTTTGTCGTGGATCGACGAAATGACCGCCATCACCAAGCCGGACAAGATTGTCTGGATCACGGGGGAAGAGGAACAGCTCGACGCGCTGCGCGAGCAGGCCGTCAAGGAGGGCATCCTCATCAAGCTCAACCCGGACAAGCTCCCGGGATGCTACCTGCACCGCACCGACCCCGACGACGTGGCGCGCGTGGAGGACCGCACGTTCATCTGCTGTGAAAAGGAAGAGGACGCAGGCCCCACGAACCACTGGGTAGAGCCCAAGGAAATGTACGAAAGAATGTACGCTCTGGCCGACGGTGCCTATAAGGGCCGCACCATGTACATCATCCCGTACTCCATGTCCATCATTGGCTCTCCGTTCGCCAAATACGGCTTTGAACTGACCGACTCCATTTACGTCGTGCTCAACATGCACATCATGACCCGCATCGGCAAGGCCGTGTGTGACGCGCTCGGCGACGATGAGGGCTTTATCAAGGGCCTGCACTGCCAGTGCAATCTCGACAAGGACAACAAGTACATCGTCCACTTCCCGCAGGACAATACGATCATCTCGATGAACTCGAACTATGGCGGAAACGTGCTTCAGGGCAAGAAGTGCTTCGCGCTGCGCATCGCCTCGAACCTCGGCCGTCAGGAGGGCTGGATGGCCGAGCACATGCTGATCCTCGGCATCCAGAACCCGCGCGGCGAGATCAAGTACATCTCCGCCGCCTTCCCTTCCGCCTGCGGCAAGACGAACCTCGCCATGCTCATCCCGCCCGAGGGCCTGCAGCGGTGGGGCTGGCGCGTCTGGTGCGTGGGCGACGATATCGCGTGGCTGCGCGTCGGCAAGGACGGCAGACTCTGGGCCGTGAACCCCGAAAACGGCTTTTTCGGCGTTGCGCCCGGCACATCCATGAAGTCGAACCCCAACGCGCTCATCTCTACGCACAAGGACACGATCTTCACGAACGTCGCGCTTGACCTCAGCGACAACACCGTCTGGTGGGAGGGACTCAACAAGACGCCGCCCGCGCGCGCCATCGACTGGCGCGGCCGTCCCTGGACGCCGCAGAGCCCTGAAAAGGCTGCACACCCCAACAGCCGCTTCACCGCGCCCGCGCGCAACTGCCCCTGCCTGAGCCCCGAGTTTGACAATCCCGAGGGCGTGCCCATCAGCGCCATTGTCTTTGGCGGCCGCCGCGCGAAGACCGCGCCGCTCGTTTACCAGTCCTTCAACTGGCAGCACGGCGTGTTTATCGGCTCAATCATGGCGTCGGAGACCACCGCCGCGGCGACGGGCCGCGTCGGCGTCGTGCGCCGCGACCCGATGGCGATGCTGCCGTTTTGCGGCTACCACATGGGCGACTACTGGCAGCACTGGCTCGACATGGGAAAGAAGATCCCCAAGCCGCCGAAGATCTTCAACGTCAACTGGTTCCGCACCGACGAGGACGGCAACTTCGCCTGGCCCGGCTTTGGCGACAATATGCGTGTTTTACAATGGATCATCTCGCGCGCCGACGATGAGATCGGTGCGGCGGAGACCGCGCTCGGCTACGAACCCAACACCCACGATATCGACATGGAGGGGCTTGAAATGTCGATGTACGACATGCGCCGCCTGCTCTCGGTCGACCGCGAGCTCTGGCTCCAGGAGTGCGAGGACGCGCGTGAGTATTACGAGAAGATCGGCAAGGTGCCGCCTGAGCTCTACGAAGAGCTCGACGCGCTCGAAATGAGATTGAACCGCGGCTATAAGGTCAAGCACGAATAAAACGAAGCAATGCAAAAAAGGAACCGCTCGAAGAGCGGTTCCTTTTTTAACGTATCAAGTCTCGTAAAATTTGCGCCGCGCATGGCGCAAATAAATCGAAATTTGTTTTTCGCCGCGACAAGTGCGTGGCGAAAAACACTTTGCGCGGAGCGAGCGTCGAATTGGCCGCATTATGCGGCCAACCGAGGCGCAGAGCGCAGCGAAACTTTCTCAAGAAAGCGGCTTCACCGCTTTCTTGAAGCTATCTTACGACGCCAAACTGGAAGAGATAGTCTCTCCACATCGGATAGTACGCGGCCTTGACGTGGACGCCGTCGCCAGAGTATTCCGGCGTCAGCGCGCCGGTAGAGTCGTCGAAGACGGGATTGCAGTCGATGTAGAAGACCGTTTCGTTGTCGGCGAGCTTTTGGAGCTCGGCGTTGCGTGCGTCGATGGTCGAATTCTTAAAGAACGTCGCGTCGGACTTTTCCTGCGTCGTGTGGAAGATGGCCTGCAAAAAGATGATGGCGTCAGGCTGGAGCTCGCGCACTTCGTCGAGCAGGACCTTGTACTGTGCGGCCCAGCTCTCCGCCGTGCCGGTACCGAGCTCGTTGATGCCGAGCATCAGGTAAATTTTGCTGTAGTGCTTGCCGGAGAGCGCCTGCGCAAGCGTCTGCTTGCCGGGGAACTCCGCCTTTTCGACCGCCGACCAGACCGTCAGGCCGTTGTGGCAGAGGTAGTCGGCGTTCGGGAGGCCCGCATAGTCCTTGAAGCCGTCGGTGTGCGAGTCGCCGATGAACAGCGCGTCGTCAAAGTAGCTCGCGTCCACCGTGGTGAAGGGGGAGTCGGGCTCTTCCGGTTCGGGCTCCGGTTCCGGGTCCGGAAGCGGAGCGGGGTCTGGGACGGGAGGAGGTTCGGGCGCTTTGGGCTTGCTCCACGGGTAGACCCCGTCTGCGGCCGCTGTGGCCATTGCCGCGACGGGCGGCGTCGCGGCATCCAGTTTTTCAAGATAGTCCTGATATACGCCGGTGGGATCGAGCGCGGCGTAAGCGTTGAGCGCCAGCGCGCTGACAAAGCACAGCGGCAGCAGGAAAAAGGGACGAGAGGACATGAAAGGTCTCCTTAGAAACGGGAATAGAGGAAGGCGTTGCCCGACGAGGTGGCGATGAAGTACACGCACACCCAGAAGAGCAGAAACAGCGGGAGCTGGACGAGTAAACTGCCGCGGTGCTTTTCATAAAAGCGGCGCGGCTGCGGCAGGCAGAAGAAGACGGCGAGCAGCAGCAGCCACCAGTAGGACGAGAGCAGCTTGAGCACATCCTGCGCGGAGATGGCGCTGTGTGCGCCGAACAGCGGGAACAGGCGGGAAAAATACGCGCCGACGTCCTTTAAGCGTGTGATGCGGAAAATGACCCACGTCTGCGGGATGACGAAGAGGAGATAGACGTGCGAGAGCACTTTATGCTCCTTGAGAAAATCGCCGATACAGAACTTTTCGAGCAGGATGAATCCAAGCAGCATCACACCCCAGAGGACAAAATTCCAGCTCGCCCCGTGCCAGAGGCCGGTGAAAAACCACACGACCGTGAGCGAGAGCACCGTGCGGGCATTGCCGTTTCGGCTGCCGCCGAGCGGGATGTAGACATAGTCGCGAAACCATGTGCCGAGCGTGATGTGCCAGCGGCGGTAGAACTCGCTCACCGAGCGCGCGGTGTAGGGCAGGTCAAAGTTGCGTGGCACAGGCAGCGCGAGCATCTGCCCGAGGCCCATCGCCATGAGCGAATAGCCGGAAAAGTCGAAATAGAGCTGCAAGCTGTAGCTCACCGCGCCGAGCCATGTGAGCGGCGTCGACAAATATTCGTAACCGATGCGCTCGAGCGATGCCCACAGCGGCGCGAGCTGGTCGGCGAGCAGCACCTTGAAGCACAGGCCGACAACAAAGAGCTCAAAGCCGGAGAATACGTCCTCGCGCGTGATCGTGCGTTCCTTCAGTGCGCCGCGCCATTCGCGGTAGCGTAAGATCGGCCCCATCGTGAACTGGGGGAACGCGATGGTGAAAGCGGCGTAGTCGATGAGGTTTTTCTCCGCCTCCTCGCCGCGATAGACGTCGATGAGGTACCCCGCGCTCTGGAAAAGGTAGAAGCTGACGCCGAGCGGCAGCGCAAGCTCGACAAGGGAGAACGCCGTCCCCGTCAGTTTGCCCAGATTTTCCAGAATAAATGCGGCGTACTTGAAGTACACAAGGCAGAAGAGGTCCGCCGACAGCGCGATGATCAGCAGTGCTTTTCGCGTGCGGACTTCTTTCCCCGCCATTGCGCGGGCGAGGGCGTAGTGCAGAAGCAGCACGCCGGACAGCAGCAGTGTGTCGCGCGCGCCCGCGCCGATGAAGTAGAAGGCAAAGCTGCCCAGCACGAGCGCAGCATTTTTGAAGCGAAAGGGCAGGATGTAATAGACCGCGAAAAACAGCGGCAGAAAATAAAAAAGGAACGTAAGGTCGGAAAAGCTCACGGGGAAACTCCTGTCATAATTTGTCAGCGTCTTATTGTACACGCCGGGGCGGAGCGCGGCAATGGAAAAATCAGGAATTCGTCAAGAAACCGCCGGGTAAGCCAAAACATGAGATTTTGGTTTACATGCGGCGGCAAGCGTGCTACAATCCTAAGACGGCGGCTGCGAAAAACGCAGCGCTTGATATTTTATGTCAATCGTAAGCGATAAGCCGCCGACTGTCAACCTCAAAAGGGTAACAATTTCGGTTACATTTTGTAACGGAGGACGCTATGGGAAAAGAGACTGTTTTGGCGCTGCTGCTGCGGGAAAAGGGACACTTCGTCTCCGGCGAGGCCGTCAGCGCCGAGCTCGGCATCACGCGCGCGGCCATCTGGAAGAGCATTTCCGCCCTGCGCGCACAGGGGTACGAGATCGACGCCGTCACGGGACGCGGCTACTGCCTTAAGTCGCTGCCCGACACGCTGACCGAGCAGACCGTGCGCAGCTACTTGGGACCTGTCGAAACCGTCGGCAAGCGCATCGACTGCTTTGATTCCATCGACTCGACAAACGCCTACTTAAAGCGCATTGCGCTCGACGGCGCGCCGGACGGTACCGTCGCCGTCGCGGCGGAGCAGACGAGCGGCCGCGGCCGCCGCGGCCGCAGCTTTCAGAGCGCGGCGGGCAAGGGCGTTTACCTGTCGATCTTGCTGCGTCCGAAGCTTGCGCCGTCGCAGCTGATGCCGCTCACGGGTCTCATCGCCGTTGCGATGAGCCGCGCGGTCGACCGCGTGGCGGGGACGCACTCGCAGATCAAGTGGACAAACGATCTCATCCTGAACGGCAGAAAGCTCTGCGGCATTTTGACCGAGCTGAGCGTCGAGGGTGAGACCGGCGAGCTCCAGTACGTCGTGGCGGGCATCGGCTTCAACGTCAGCCAGCGCGAGGAGGACTTCGTCGGCGAGGTCTCGAAGATCGCAACGTCCATCCTGCGCGAGACGGGCAGGCTCATTTCGCGCGCGGAGCTGTCCGCGGCGATGATCGAGGAGCTCGATGCGCTTTATACGGCGCTCAGATCCGGAGAGACGAGCGGGTATCTCGACGAATACCGCCGCCGCTGCGTGACCATCGGGCGCGAGGTGCAGCTTTTGTGGCAGGATACGAAGGAAAAAGTCACGGCGCTTGACGTGGACGAGGAGTTCGGCCTCATCGTGCGCCGCGAAAACGGGACGGTCGAGACCGTCCGCACGGGGGAGGTGTCCGTGCGCGGCCTTTACGGATATGTGGAGTAAGGAGAAAGTGTTTTGAAGGAACTTTTGGAACTGTTTCTCACCTTTGCCAAGATCGGCGTGATGACCTTTGGAGGAGGTATGGCGATGCTGCCGATCCTCGAGCGCGAGGTGGTGCAGAATAAGCACTGGGCAACGGAAGAAGAGCTGGTGGACTATTTTGCCATCGGTCAGTGCACACCGGGCATCATCGCCGTCAACACGGCGACATTTGTCGGGCAGAAGAGAAAAGGCGCGATGGGCGGCATCACCGCGACGCTCGGCGTGGTATTCCCCTCACTCGTCATTATCACGATCCTGGCGGGACTCATTACGAACTTTGCCCACCTTGCCTGGGTGCAGAACGCCTTTGCAGGCATTCAGGTGTGTGTATGCGTGCTCATCCTGAACGCTGTGCTCAAGCTGCTGAAAAAGTCGGTCGTGGATAAACGCACGGCGGTCATCTTTGTTATCGTGCTGCTGGGGAATATGCTGCTGAGCGTTTCGCCGGTGTGGTTCGTGCTGCTCTCGGCGCTGTCCGGCATCGTGCTGAAAAATCTTGAGGGGAAGGCGGCAAAATGACCTTGTATCTTCGCTTATACTGGGAATTTTTCAAAACGGGCCTGTTTGCCATCGGCGGCGGCATGGCGACGCTGCCGTTCCTTAAGGATATCGGGGCGACCACGGGCTGGTTTTCGCAGACGGACCTGATGAACATGCTGGCTGTGTCGGAATCGACGCCGGGTCCTGTCGGCATCAACATGGCAACCTATGTCGGCTACACGGTCGGCGGCGTGCCGGGCGCGATCGTCGCCACCATCGGCGAGGTGACGCCGTCGATCATCGTCATTTTGATCGTTGCGGCGATGCTCGCCAAATTCCGCGACAGCCAGTATGTCGCCAACGCGTTCTACGGCCTTCGTCCCGCCTCCACCGGCCTGATCGGCGCGGCCTGCGCGGGCGTGATGCTTCAGGTGATCGCCGGGATCACGAGTGTGTCGCAGGAGGATTCCATCCTGATGAAATTCTCGTGGGACGGCGCGATCAGCTGGCGCGGCATCATCCTTGCGCTGGTGCTGCTCGTCTTCACGCGCTACATCAAAAAGACCAAGGACCTGCACCCGATCGTCTTTATCGGAGTCTCCGCGGTGATCGGTGTCGTGTTCCACTTCGCGGGAGTGTAAAAGATATTCAAAAAAGAGGGACGCAGCTGAAAGCTGCGTCCCTCTTTTTTGAGAAAGATGCGTTCCGCTTTGTGCCTTGCCGCCCGTAGGGCGGCTGCGACACGTGCGGAGCGAGAAGTGTTTTTCCGGCGTACACGCCGCCGGAAAAACGGATTCCAATTTATTTCGCGTCTGCGGACGCCTGGGCGGCCGTTGGCGGCTCTGCCGCCTTACGGATGCCGCGTACCCCTTGCGGGTAAAACTCTGCGAGGCTTTTTTAACCGCTGCGTTAGTCGGCGGAGGCGATGTGGCTGGCGATGCGCTGCATGATCATGTCGAGGGCGACTAAGTTGTGGCCGCCTTCAAGCACAATGATATCGGCATACTTGCGGCTCGGCTCGACGAACTGCTCGTGCATGGGCTTGACGGTCGTAAATACTGCGTGATGACGCTCTCGAGCGTGCGGCCGCGGTCGCGCACGTCGCGCAGCGCGCGGCGCAGAATGCGCACGTCGGCGTCGGTCTCGACAAAAATTTTGATGTCAAGCATTTCGCGCAGCCGCGGGTCCTGAAAAATGAGGATGCCCTCGACGATGACGACCTTGCTCGGCCGGATGAGCTCGGTCTCATTCGTGCGCTGGTGGTCGGCGTAGGAGTAGACGGGGCAGCGGATGGCCTTGCCCGCCTTGAGCTCCTTAAGCTGCTCGACCATCAGATCGGTCTCGAAAGCGTCGGGGTGGTCGTAGTTCTGTTTGCAGCGCTCTTCAAAGGGCCTGTCCTGATATTTATAATAGCTGTCGTGGTGCACGACGCTGATATCGTCGCCGAAGTGCTGCTTCAGATGCTCGGTGAGCGTCGTTTTGCCCGAACCGGTGCCGCCTGCAATGCCAATGAAGATGGTGTTCATCGCCAGACCCTCCATGAATCGTTTGTTGTTAAGTCGATTATAGGAAGACTTTGGCGAAAAAGCAAGGCCGCGCGGCGGAATGCGGCAAAAATTTGCGTGTTTCGGTTGACGCGGGACAAAAAAGCAAGTATTATGTAAAGGAACGCGGCACCGTGTGTGCTCGCGCGCAGAGACTCTATTTTGACAAAAGAAAGGAGCGTCGGCATGAATCTTCTCAAGTGCCCGCGCTGCGGCGAAGAATATTCCCCCAGCTATCGCAGATGCCCGTTCTGCGAGGAGGGAGACCATCCCCGCAAGATCAAGTACAACTCCAGCAAACAGAGCGGCGGCCGGCGCGTTTCGGATAAAAAGCAGACGCAGTCCGTCCGCGGTGCGATGGCGGCGGTGCTCGTCGTCGTACTGCTGCTTCTGAGCTGGTCGCTCTTTGGTGACAAGATCGTCGCAAAGATCACGCCCGCCGACGACGGCAATACCCCCGGCGTGCAGGACGATGTCAATACGCCCGACGACAGCAATACGAACACGGACGATCCGAACGCGAACAACGGCGACACCACTGACCCGAACACCGGTGATGAGCCGAACGCAAATGATCCCGCAAACGGCAGCGACACAACTGCCACCAATCCCGGCACCACGACAACCCCGTCCACCCCGACGGTGGATGCCTCGGCCCTGAGCATCAAGACGAACGTCGGCACGACGCTGCCCAAGGACGCGAACGGCAACTTTGACTGCACGATCAAGTCGAGCGAGACCATCCGCCTGAGCGTTTCCGGCACGGACGCGGCCGCGGCCTGGGCGGTGGCGGACGCGAGCGTCCTGTCCATCTCGGCGGACGGCTTGATCACGCCTGCCAAGGTGGGTACCACGACCGTGACGGCCACCGTTGGCGGCGCGGTGCTGACCATCACGGTGCGCATCAAGTAAAGAGAAAAAGAACGGCCGGGGGCCGTTCTTTTTTTGCGCAAAAAGGGGCGGCTTTCCTTGCAAGCACTGCCCGCCTGTGCTACAATTACCTTGAAAAAGTATTTGCAGGAGCTATCGACCATATGACGACCCGTGAATTTCAGCAGAAAAAGCCGCTTTCCATTCTCTTTACCTACTTCAAGCCGCACCGCGGCCTGTTTATCCTGGACCTTGTCTGCGCGACGGTCGTTGCGCTCATCGATCTCGCCTTCCCGCTCGTGACGCGCAAGTCGATGTACGACCTTTTGCCGAATCAGCAGTACCGCACGTTTTTTATCGTGATGGGCGTGATGATGGCGGCGTTCATTGTGCGCGCGCTTTTATACTATGTCATTTCCTACTGGGGACACACATTCGGCATTCTGGTGGAGGCGGACATCCGCCGCGACCTTTTCACGCACGTGCAGGAGCTGGACGTCAGCTTCTTTGACCACAACCGCACGGGCCAGCTCATGAGCAGGCTGACGAGCGATCTCTTCGAGATCACGGAGCTCGCCCACCACGGCCCCGAGGACCTGCTCATTTCGACGCTGACGATCGTCGGCGCGCTCGCCATCCTGTTTTCCATCGAGTGGCGGCTCGCGCTGGTCGTGGCGTGCATCCTGCCGGTGTTCATCGCGGTCATCATGTCGCGCCGCAGCAAGATGACGGCAGCCTCGCGCGGCGAGAAGCAGAAGACTGCCGCCATCAATGTCGGCATCGAGTCGTCGCTCTCCGGCATCCGCACGGCGCGCGCCTTTGCCAACGAGGAAGAGGAGATCGACAAATTCAACGCGGCGAACGAGGAATTCAAGGTCTCCAAGCGCAAATTCCACCACGAGATGGGTGTGTTCAACGCGACGATGGAGTTTTTTATGACGCTGCTCTCCGCCGCCGTCATCACGGTGGGCGGCTATCTCATCATGCGCGGCGAAATGAACTACATTGACCTCATCACGTTTTCCCTTTACATCGCAACGTTCATCAACCCCGTGCGAAAGCTCGCGAATTTCTCTGAGATTTTTGCTCGTGGCTTTGCAGGTCTTGAGCGCTTCACGGCGCTCATGCGCGTCGAGCCCGCGCTCAAGGACGCACCGGACGCGAAGGAGCTCGAACACTGCCGCGGCGAGATCGACGTCGACCATGTGAGCTTTTCTTACGAGGGCGAGGAGAATGAAGGCGTGCTCCACGACGTGAGCGTGCATATAAGGCCTGGCGAGATGCTCGCCATCGTCGGCCCCTCCGGCGGAGGCAAGTCGACGCTCTGCCAGCTCATCCCGCGCTTTTACGAGGTGAGCGAGGGCGCGATCCGTATCGACGGGGAAGATGTGCGCTCTCTTACGCAGTCGTCTCTTCACCGCGCCATCGGCATCGTGCAGCAGGATGTGTTCCTCTTTGCCGACACGGTGCGCGAGAATATCCGCTATGGCCGCCCCGACGCGACGGACGAGGAGATCGTCGATGCGGCGAAGCGCGCGGAGATTTACGATGATATCATGGCCATGCCGCACGGCTTCGACACCTATGTCGGCGAGCGCGGTACGATGCTCTCCGGCGGACAGAAGCAGCGCGTGTCCATCGCGCGCATCTTCCTCAAAAACCCGCCCATCCTCATTCTGGACGAGGCGACGAGCGCGCTCGACAGCGTGACGGAGGTCAAAATTCAGCACGCCTTCGACGAGCTCGCGCGCGGGCGCACGACGCTTGTGATCGCGCACCGGCTCTCGACCATCCGCTCGGCGGACCGCATCCTCGTCGTCGAGAATGGCCGCATCGCCGAGCAGGGCAGCCACGAGGCGCTGCTCGCGCAAAACGGCGAGTATGCGTCCCTCTGGCGCACGCAGAATGGGAAAGCATGATGGACAGACGGCAGCTTTTGGATCGCGCCGCGCGCAATGGCGATGAGCGCGTGCTGCTGGCGCACATTCTGGACAAGTGTGAGCAGAGCAGAAACCGCAATATCCCGTCGGCGACGGACTTTTTGAGCCCCGCTGAGCAGCGCAGCGCGCAGGACCTGCTGCACGCCGCCGCCATTCATGACGGCTGCGCCTTCTGCGGTGGGTTTGAGCGCGCGGAGCGGAGAATGCTCCTCTTTCTGCCCGACTGGCAGGAGGAGGCCGACGAGAGCGAGTACATGACGGCGCTCCGCTGCACGTATCGCAAGGAAGATACGCTGACGCACCGCGACTTTCTCGGCTCGCTGATGGCGCAGGGCGTCACGCGCGAAAAGCTCGGCGACATTTTGGTGTCGGAGGGCTCGTGCGATTTGATCGTCTCGCGCGATATCGCGCCGTATCTGCTGCAAAACGTGACGAGCGCGGGGCGCGTGAAGCTCTCGGTCAGCGAGATCGAGCTTTCAGACTTGAGCGTCCCCGAGCTCAAGGTCAAGGAGATTCGCGACACGGTCTCGACACTGCGGCTCGACGCCGTGGCGGCGAGCGGCTTTTCGATGAGCCGCGGCAAGGCGCAGGAGCTCATTTCCTCGGGCCGCGTGCGGCTCAACTACCGCGAAACGCTCAAGAGCGACGCCCCCGTCGCGCAGGGGGATGTGATCTCCGCCCGCGGCCTCGGCAAGTTCGAGGTCGCCGAGGTCGGCGGCCTGAGTAAAAAAGGAAGAACGGCGCTGCTTCTGCGCCGATACCTGTAAGGAGAAGTAAACAATGACGATGGATGAAAAGATCGCGCGCATCAACGCGCTGGCGCACAAGGCCAAAGCTGAAGGCTTGACCGACGAGGAGAAGGAGGAGCAGGCGCAGCTGCGCCGCGACTACATCGACTCGGTGAAGGCAAACCTAAAATCCCAGCTCAATACGCTCTATGTGCTGGACGAAAAGACAGGTAAAAAGACGAAGATCGTCGACTTTGAGCGCGAGCGCGCCGCGAGAGCGGGCAAGAAAAAGGAGAACAGATAAATGAGCAAGGATTTTGAATACGACCCCGAGAGCGGCTCATTCCGCTTCGACGAGGGCAGCGGAAAAACGAAGAAAAAGAACGATGTCGACGTCGGCGGCTGGATTTTGATCGCGGCGCTGTTTGCCTTCGGCCTGTGGCCCATCGGCCTCATCGCGCTCATCTCCAAGCTCTCGGACAAGCCGAAAAAGGTGAGTTCGCCGCGCAGTGGCACGCGCACGAGCACCAGTCCGAACGCGAACGTTACGGCGCGCAGTACGAACAAGGTAGAAAAGACCGTTGTGCAGACAGCGAAAAAGATGAACCGCGCGCCGAAGACTTCCGACAAGACCGCGCGCACGCTGATGATCATCGGCGGCATTATCGCCTTGGCTGCCGGCAGCGGGCTGATCTCGAATATCGGCGAGATCATCGGCTACGGCTGGTATTCCTACATGGCCGAGTACATGCTGTCCAAGTGCGGCTTCCTCGCCGGCGGTATCGCGATGTTTGCTGCCGGTCAGCGCATGAAGCGCCGCAGTGCACGCATCGCGCGTTATCTCGCCGTGATGGGCGAGCGCGGCTACATCAGCGTGGAGGAGCTCTGCACCGTAACGGGCAAGAGCCGCAAAAAGATCGAGAGTGATCTTGACTACATGGTCGAAAAGGGCCTGCTTGGCACGGGCGCGTACTTAGACAGCGGCCGCGGCATCTTCTTCCGCAGCGCCGACGCCTTTGCCGACTACGCGAATGCGACCGCGAAAAAGGAAAACGTCACGCCCAAGGAGGCCAACGAGGGCTATGCGGGCGCACTGCGCGCCATCCGCTCAGCGAACGACCGCATCGCCGACGCCGTGCTGAGCGAGAAGATCGACCATCTCGAGACCGTTGCGGGCAAAATTTTCCGCGAGGTCGAGGAGCATCCCGAAAAGCAGCAGCAGGCCGCGACGTTCCTCAATTACTACCTGCCCACGACGCTCAAGCTGCTTGACAGCTACGCAAAGTTTGAAGAGGCGGGCATCGAGGGCGAGAACCTTTCCCGCGCGCAGGAGCGCATCGAAGAGACGATGGATGCCCTCATCAAGGGCTTTGACAAGCAGCTCGACGATTTGTACCGCAACGAGGCGATGGACATCGACAGCGATATCCGCGTGATGGAAAATATGCTCCGCCGCGACACAGCGAGCGTGGAGGACGATTTCGGCCTCGGCGGCGCGGCAGTGCAGCGCGCACCGGATGAGGAATAAGGTGCTGCGCCGCTCTCATACGCTCTATGAGGAGAAAGGACAAGAGGCATGAAACAAACCGGCAGACGATTTGACGCCGCAGCCTTTTACGGCGGCACGAACAGCGAGGCCTACCGCTATCTCGGCGCGCACCGCACGCGGCGGTCGGGGAAAGACGGCTACGTCTTCCGCACCTGGGCGCCGAACGCCACGCATGTGTCCGTTGTGGGCGATTTCTGCGGCTGGAACGGCTACGCCCACCCGATGGAAAAGAACGCGGACGGTTTCTGGGAGTGTTTTGTGCCGTCCCTCAAGCGCTACGATACCTACAAGTTTGCCGTGACGGCACAATCGGGCGAAACGGTCCTCAAGGCCGACCCCTACGCCTTCCACGCCGAGACCCGCCCCGGTACGGCCAGCAAGCTCTATGACCTCGGCGGCTACCGCTGGGGGGATGACGAATGGCGCGCGAGCCGCGCAAAGGCACCCCTCGACCGCTCGCCGCTCAACATTTACGAGGTCCACCTCGGCTCATGGCGGCGGCACGAAAACGGCGATTTTTACGACTACCGCACGCTCGCGCGCGAGCTGGCGGATCACGTTCTGGACCTTGGCTACAACTGCGTTGAGCTCATGCCCGTCACCGAGTATCCGCTTGACGATTCCTGGGGCTATCAGTGTACCGGCTATTTTGCCGCAACGTCGCGCTACGGCACGCCCAGGGACTTTATGTACTTTGTCGACCATCTGCACCAAAAGGGCATTTCCGTCATTTTAGACTGGGTGCCGTCGCACTTCTGCAAGGACGCGCACGGCCTCATCGACTTTGACGGCACGCCCTGCTACGAATACGCCGACCCCAATAAGCGCGAGCACGAGGGCTGGGGAACGCGTGTGTTCGACTATGGCCGCGGCGAGGTGAAGAGCTTTCTCCTTTCCTCTGCTGCGTTCTGGCTGCGCGAGTTCCATGTGGACGGCCTGCGCGTGGACGCGGTCGCGTCGATGCTGTACCTCGACTATGGCCGCGAAAATGGCCGTTGGACGCCAAACATCAACGGCGGGCACGAGAATTTAGAGGCCATCGACTTCCTGCGCGCGCTCAACGAGACTGCGTTTTCCGTCGACCCCAACGCATTGATGGTCGCGGAGGAGTCGACCGCGTGGCCGCTCGTCACACGGCCCGCCAAGGATGGCGGCCTCGGCTTCAACCTCAAGTGGAACATGGGCTGGATGAACGACATGTGCCACTATTTGAAGCTTGACCCCTGGTTCCGCCAGTTCCACCACAAGGACATCACGTTCTCGCTGATGTACGCCTTTTCGGAGAATTTCGTCCTGCCGATCTCGCACGACGAGGTCGTGCACATGAAGGGCTCGCTTCGCGGCAAGATGCCGGGCGACGACTGGCAGCAGCTGGCGGGGGTGCGCGCGTTTACGGCGTACCTGCTCGCCCATCCGGGCAAGAAGCTCACGTTCATGGGCGCGGAGCTGGGCCAGTGGCACGAGTGGAATTTTGCCTCGCAGCTCGACTGGTATTTGCTCGAAAATAAAGAAAATCAGCAGACTCAGCGGTTTTTCAAGGACATCAACCGCTTTTACCTGTCGCAGAGCCCGCTTTGGGACATTGACTTTTCATGGGAGGGCTTTGAGTGGCTCGTCGCCGACGACAACCACAACAACGTTGTCGTCTTCGTCCGGCGCGACCGGAAAGGGCGCGAGCTCATCGCGGCGGTCAACTTCTCGCCCGTCGGACGCGCGGACTACCGCTTCGGCGTCCCGCCGAAAAAGACGTACCGCGAGGTGTTTACCACCGACCTTCCCGCATACGGCGGCACGGGCGACTGGCGCAACGAAGGAGAGCTTTTGACCGAGTCCATCCCCTCGCACGGCAGGCCCTGCTCGCTGTGCGTGACCATCCCGCCGCTCGGCGCGGTGTTCTTCGCGGGCGAGGGCGAATGGCAGGAAGAGGAGAAAACCAACGAGCCGCCCGAGGTGTGACCGGACGGCAACGAAACAAGGAGGAGAGAACAAGCGTGAAGAAAGAATGTATCGCCATGCTGCTTGCCGGCGGCCAGGGCAGCCGTCTCTACGTGCTCACGGAGAATATGGCGAAGCCCGCCGTGCCGTTTGGCGGCAAGTTCCGCATCATTGACTTTCCGCTCTCAAACTGCGCCAACGCTGGCATCGACACCGTCGGCGTTCTGACGCAGTACCGCCCGCTGGAGCTCAACCGCTACATCGGCTCGGGCCAGCCGTGGGATCTCGACCGCGCGGACGGCGGCGTGCACATCCTGCCGCCGTATCAGAGCGCGGGCGGTGCGTCGTGGTATAAGGGCACGGCCAACGCCATCTTCCAGAACATCGGCTTTGTCGACATGTACGACCCCGAGTATGTGCTCATCCTCTCGGGCGACCACATCTACAAGATGAATTACGCCAAGATGCTTGCCCACCACAAAAAAGCGGGCGCGGATTGTACCATCTCCGTTATGGAGGTGCCCTGGGAGGATGCGCCGCGCTTTGGCATCATGAACGTGGACGAAAACGACACGATCACGGAATTCGAGGAAAAGCCCGCGCATCCCAAGAGCAACCTCGCGTCGATGGGCATTTACGTTTTCACGTGGAAAAAGCTGCGTCAATACCTCATCGAGGACGAGAGCGACGAGGCGAGCAGCAACGACTTCGGCAAAAACATCATCCCCAAGATGCTGCAAAACGGGGAAAAGATGGCGGCGTACCGCTTCTCCGGCTACTGGAAGGACGTTGGCACGCTCGACTCTCTTTGGGATGCGAACATGGATATGCTCGCGACCGGCAGCGGACTTGATCTTCTCGAAAAGGACTGGCCGATCTATGGCCGCTCCGTCTCCGCGCCGCCGGCGTACTTAGGCGTCAACGCGCACGTGGAGCACAGCGTCGTCGCGCGCGGCTGCACGGTCGAGGGCGAGGCGGAGAACTCCGTCCTCTCTGAGCGCTGCACGGTGGAGGAGGGCGCAAGCGTCCAGTACTCCATCCTGATGCCCGGCGCGGTCGTCAAAAAGGACGCGCGCGTCTCCTACGCCATCATCGGCGAGAACGGCGTCGTCGGCGAGCACGCCTTTGTCGGCGCGCCGCCCGAGGCGGTGCCGCCGGAGCAGTGGGGCATCACGGTGCTCGGCCCCGGCGCGGCGGTCGCGGATGACTATGTGCTGCCTGCCAACCGCATGCGCAGCGTGGACGGAAAGGAGACGGTACGATGAACGGACTGCACGGCATCATCTTTGCCTATGAAAAGGCTCCCGGCCTTCGCGAGCTGACCGAAGCGCGCATGCCCGGCTCTGTGCCGTTCGGCGGGCGCTACCGCGTGGTCGACTTCATGCTCTCCAACATGGCGGGCGCGGGCATCACAGACGTCGGCGTTGTGCTGCACGGCAACTATCAAAGCCTGCTCGACCACATCGGCAGCGGCAAGACGTGGGACATGGCGCGCAAGAACGGCGGTCTCAAGCTGCTGCCGCCCTTTGCCGACGCGCGCAAGTTCGGCGTGGAGGAATTCCGCGGCAAGATGGAGGCGCTCTCGGGCGTGCGGTCGTATCTGCACGAGATCCGGCAGAAGTACGTCGTCCTGTCCGACAGCGACCTTATCATCAATCTGCCGCTGCAGAAGGTGCTGGACGCGCACATCGAAAGCGGCGCGGACATCACCTGCGTCTGCACCGAGAGCGGCCAGTTTGTGGAAAACGCCACGTATTTCACCGTCAACGAAGCGGGCCGCATCACCGAGACGCGCTGCGCGCCGCACAAGGCGAGTGGCTGCCGCAGCCTGGAGATCTACCTTCTGAGCCGCGACCTTCTTATTTCCCTTGTGGACGAGTGCGCCGCGCAGGACAAATACAGCTTTCGCAGCGATGTGCTCTGCGCCATGGGCGGCAAGCTCGACCTGCGCGCTTTCCTGTGGGACGGATTTGCCGCGCAGCTGCGCACGGTGCAGGAATACTATGAGCGCAGCATGCAGCTCTTAGACCCCGCCATCCGTTCCGAGCTCCTGTGTGCCGAGCGGCCCATCCTCGCTAAAGAGGATGACGAGGCGGCGTCGTACATCGCGCCAGACTCGCGCTGTGTCAATTCGCTGATCGCCGACGGCTGCCAGATCGAGGGCAGCGTAGAGGGGAGCATCCTCTTCCCGGGCGTCAAGGTCGGCAAGGGGAGTCAAGTCAAAAACTGCATCCTCTTTAAGAATACCGTGGTGGAGGACGGCGTGACGCTCGGCTGCGTCATCGCCGACAAGGACGTCCACATCCGCCGCGGCGGCACGCTGATCGGGCACGAGAGCTACCCGCTTGCCGTGAGCAAGGGCAGCATTGTATAAACGCAGCAAACAGAAGAAAGGAGCTTGCAGATGAACATTTTGTATGTGACGAGCGAGGCGGTCCCCTTTTGCAAGACGGGCGGCCTTGCCGACGTGGCCGGCAGCCTTCCGCAGGCGCTCGCGGCAAACGGAGACCGCGTGAGCGTCATCCTGCCGCTTTACGAGCGCGTGAAGGACAAGTGGGGCGAGCAGCTCCACTTTGAAAAGTGGACGTTCGTGCGCCTTGCGTGGCGCAGCGTCTACTGCGGGCTCTTTTCGCTCGAGCGCGACGGCGTCACGTGGTACTTTGTCGACAATGAGACGTATTTCCGCCGCAGCGAGCTCTACGGCTACTATGACGACGGCGAGCGCTTTGGCTTTTTCTCCCGCGCGGTGACGGAACTGCTCAAGTCCCTGCCGCAAAAGCCCGACGTTGTCCACTGTAACGACTGGCAGAGCGCGCTTGTGCCCATCTACATCAGGGATGAAGCCGTGCGCGACGACTTTTATAAGGGAATCCGAACCGTCATTACGGTGCATAATATCGAATATCAGGGCCGCTACGGCAGCCGCACGGTCGAAGACCTGTTCGGCCTGGACCATGGCTGGTTCGACGGCGGCACGATCGAATTCGGCGGCGATGTGAACCTTTTAAAGGGCGCGATCGTCACGGCGGACGCCGTGACCGCCGTGAGCCCGACCTACGCGCAGGAGCTCAAGTACGCGTACTTTGCCCACGGGCTGGAAAATGTGATGAGCATGAACGCGCGCAAACTCCACGGCGTGCTCAACGGCATCGACATGCAGCGCTATGACCCGTCGCGCGACAAGAGCCTCGCAGCGGCGTATTCGCCCGATGACCTTGCCGGAAAGAAGAAGGACAAGGCAGCGCTCCAGCGCGTGCTGGGGCTGCAGGAACGGCCCGACACGCCGATCCTTGCGATGGTCACGCGCCTTGTCTCCCACAAGGGGCTCGACCTTGTGTGCGAAACGCTCGACGCATTTATGGGCAAGGACGTACAGTTCGTCGTGCTCGGCAAGGGCGACGCGAAGTACGAGACGTTTTTTGAGTACGCCAAGCAGCGCTACGGCGGACGCATGGCCGTCTACCTCGGCTATTCCGAGCAGCTCGCCATGCAGATCTACGCGGGCGCAGACCTCTTCCTGATGCCGTCGAAGAGCGAGCCGTGCGGGCTCTCGCAGATGATCGCGATGCGCTACGGCGCGGTGCCCATCGTGCGCGAGACCGGCGGATTAAAGGACACTGTCCATGCGTATGAAGCCTGGAACGGACAGGGCAACGGCTTCACCTTTGCCAACTACAACGCTGGCGACATGTGCCACGTGATCTGCGAGGCCATTGACCTTTACCATGACAACAAGGGCGCCTACGCGATGCTCCAGCAGCGCGGCATGACCGCAGATTTCAGCTGGACGCGCTCGGCGCAGGAATACCGCAACATTTACGAATCTATCTGCCGATAAAGAAAAGGAAAACGATCTATGACCATTGACTCTGTGAAGAAAATGAAAGACGCGCTGTGCGAAAAGCTGAAGGTCAGCTTCGGCAGCACCGTGGAGGAGGCGAGCGACGCGCAGATGATGCGCGCGAGCGCCCTTGTCCTGCGCGACGTGATGGCCGAGCGCAGCGTGGACACCATGCGCGAGACCCGCGAGGAACACCGCCGTCAGGTGCACTACCTGTCGATGGAATTTCTGATGGGCCGCAGCCTGATGAAAAACGCGTTCAATTTAGGCGTCGGCGAAATTCTGACCGAAGCGCTCGACGAGCTGGGCTTCCGCGCAGCGGACATCTTTGAAAGCGAGCCCGACGCGGGTCTCGGCAACGGCGGCCTCGGCCGCTTGGCCGCGTGCTATCTCGACTCGATGACGACGCTCGACATCCCCGCCGCGGGCTATTCCATCTGCTATGAGCTCGGCATTTTCCGCCAGCGCATCGTCGACGGCCAGCAGGTCGAGCTGCCGGACAACTGGAAGGACCTCGGCGGCGCGTGGCTGCTGCCCAAGCCGCAGGAGACCGAGACCGTCTGCTTCGGCGGCACGGTCCGCCAGTTCTGGGACGACGGGCGGCTGCATGTTGTGCCCGAGGGCGCGACCGAGGTGCTGGCTATCCCCTGCGATATGGAGATCGCGGGCTACGGCACGGATCATGTGAACACGCTGCGCCTTTGGGATGCAAAGTCCCCCGTGCCGCTCGACATGTCGCTCTTTTCGCAGGGCGAATACCTGCGCGCGCAGGAGCAGCACGCGATGGCCGAGACCATCGCGAAGGTGCTCTATCCCGAGGACAACCATCCCGAGGGGAAGAGCCTGCGCTTAAAGCAGCAGTATTTCTTCGTCTCCGCGACCGTGCAGTCCATTGTGCGCAAGCACATCGAGGTCTACGGTACGGCGGCGAACTTCCACGAAAAGAATGTCATCCAGATCAACGACACGCACCCCGCGCTCGTCATCCCCGAGCTCATGCGCGTCCTGATGGATGATGCGGGCCTCGACTGGGACACGGCGTGGAACATCACGACGCACTCCGTCGCTTACACGAACCACACGGTGCTTTCCGAGGCGCTGGAGCGCTGGCCGCAGGAGTTGATGCAGTCGCTTCTGCCGCGCGTGTGGACGATCATCACCGAGATCGCGCGCCGCTATCAGGAAAAAATCGAAAACTACTACCACGACGAGGCCAAAACGCGTGAATTGGCTATCATCTGGGACGGCCAGGTCCGCATGGCAAACCTGTGCATCGCGGGCGGCATGGCCGTGAACGGCGTGAGCGCTCTGCACTCGGACATCCTGCGAAACGACGTTTTTAAATACCAGTGCGCGATGGAGCCGGAGAAGTTCAAGAATGTCACCAACGGCATCGACCACCGCCGCTGGCTCGCGCAGATCAACCCGCGGCTCGACGAGCTCGTGCGCGCGCTCGCGGGCGGGGATGAATACCTCCTGCACCCCGAAGCGCTTAAAAAGCTCGAGGCCTATGCAGACGACACCGCGGTGCTGAACCGCCTCGGCGAGATCAAGCGCGCGAATAAGCTCGATTTTGCCGCCTACGTCAAAAAGACGCAGGGCATCGTGCTCAACACCGACGCGATCTTCGACGTGCAGGTCAAGCGCCTGCACGAGTATAAGCGTCAGCTTTTGAACGCGATGCATATCATCTACCTCTATCAACAGCTGCAAAACGACCCGAACCGCGCCATGCAGCCGCGCGTGTTCCTGTTCGGCGCGAAGGCCGCGCCGGGCTACGCGGTCGCCAAGCGCATCATCCGCCTCATCAACTCCCTTGCCGCTGAGATCAACGCCGACCCCATCTGCCGCGACAGGCTGCAGGTGGTGTTCCTTGAGAACTACCGCGTGTCGCTCGCCGAGCATCTGATGCCCGCGAGCGAGGTGAGCCAGCAGATCTCCACCGCTGGCAAGGAGGCCAGCGGCACGGGCAACATGAAGTTCATGATGAACGGCGCGCTGACCGTCGGCACGCTCGACGGCGCGAATGTCGAGATGCACGAGAGGCTCGGCGACGAGAACATGTTCCTCTTCGGCCTGCACGCCGACGAGGTCGTGCGCCTCAAGCGCGAGGGCTACGCCCCGCAGAAGCTCTACGCGCGCGACGAGAACCTGCGCGCGGTGATCGACAAGCTCAAGGCGGGCTTCTCAGACGGCGTTTCCTACGACGATCTCGCCTCGCGGCTGCTGATGAACGATGAATACATGCTCTTGCAGGACTTCGCGTCCTACTGCGCCGCCGAGCAGCGCATGGCAGACACCTACGCAAGAAGCGAGGAATGGAACCGCATGTCCCTCATCAACATCGCCCGCAGCGGCATCTTCGCCGCCGACCGCGCCGTCGCGCAGTACGCGGATACGATCTGGCATGTACCGCACAAATAAAGATTTCAAAAGAGGGACAGCTTTGCTGTCCCTCTTTTGATTTTTACAAAGAAGTGGCTGTGCCACTTCTTTGTAAAGATTCGCTTCGTTCTGCGCCTCGATTGTCCGATTTAAGCGGACAATTCGACGCTCACTTCGCGCAAAGTGTTTTCTGCCACGCACATGTCGCGGCAGAAAACGGATTACATAGATTTCACGCCTGCGGGCGTGAAACTCTGCGAGGCTTTTGGAACTTTTTTGATGGTTCTTGCGTCTAAAGGAACAACTACTGATGAGGAGGACTCTGCCATGAAGAAGCTACTCTCCCTTGCGCTTGCGTGTTTGCTGCTCTTTTCGCTCTCGGCCTGCGGGCGGGAACCGAAGGAAGAGGTGAGTGACGAAAAGCCTGTGATTTATCTATATCCCGAGCAGGAGACGGATGTGCGTGTGACGCTTGATCTTGCGGGCGAGCTGACGTGCGCCTATCCCGCCTACGGTGACGGCTGGAGCGTCCGCGCCGCGCCGGATGGCACGCTGACGGACGAGAGCGGCCAAACCTACCGCTACCTCTACTGGGAGGGCACGTCGGGGGCGGATTACGACTTTTCCACCGGCTTCTGCGTTTCGGGGGAGGACACCGCGGCGTTCCTCGAGAATGCGCTCACACAGCTCGGCCTTAATCGCGAGGAGGCGAACGAGTTTATCATCTACTGGCTGCCGCAGATGCAGGACAACGCCTATAATCTCATTTCGTTCCAGCAGGAGATTTACACGGATTCGGCAAGGCTGACGATCGACCCTGCGCCCGATACGCTGCTGCGCGTCTTCATGGCGTGGCAGCCATCGGAAAAATTTGTCGGCCTTCCCGCGCAGGAGCTTTCCGCGCCCGAGCGCACGGGCTTCACGGTCGTCGAATGGGGCGGCTGCGCGGTACAGTGATAAGAAAGGAGCGTGGGAGATGAAAAAGAGACGCTGGGCGATCATAGCGTTTGCCGTGATCTTTGCCGCGGCGTATGTTGCGATGGGCTATTGCATTCCGGCCTTTCGCATCAAGCTGGAAGCCGACGGCTGGACGTATTTTCTCGCCAGCCTGCAAGCACTCGCGCCGGTGAAGCTGATCTTTTCCACTGTTCTGTCGTTCATTGCGGCGTTGGCCGTGTACAACAGCAGAATGTTTCGACAATAAAAAAGAGGGCTTGCAAAGCAAGTCCTCTTTTTTTATACGATCAACTGTTTACAGATTCTTGCCGAGTTCGTAAGCGGCGGTCAGGTCTTCTTCGTGAAGATCGTCCGCCGTGGAGCAGCCGCCGACATTCAGCGTGCCTACGATCTCCCAGCCGAGATAGTCGGCCGTGAGGTCAAAGGAAGCGTTCGCGCCGGAGGCAGTCTTTTGATCCTCATCGGCCATCGCGGTGAGGAAAACGGCCTTCTTTTTGACCATCAGCGCTTCATTGTTGGCATAAAAGCGGTCGATGACCGCCTTGAGCTGGGCGTTGATGTCAAAATAATAGATTGGCGAGACGAAGACGACCGCGTCGGCCTCGAGAAGGTGCGATTGAGCTCCTTCATGTCGTCAGCCTCGAATGTGCACTCACCGGTGCGGACGCACTTGTCGCAGCCAATGCAGGGGTGCACGTCCTTGAACGCCGCGTCGAAGCGGAAGACCTCGTGTCCCGCGCTTTCCGCGCCGCGCTGGAACTAATCGGTCAGCGCAGCGGTCGTGCCATGCCTGTGCGCGCTGCCGGTGACGATGACGATTTTCATATTGCTATCCTCCATCCATGGAATTAGTACGATGATTGTACCATAGCTTACCCCAACTGACAAGCAACCGGCGGTCAAAAATTGCGGCAGAAAACGAAGTGTCCCACAAGGGAGCGAATCTGTGCAGCTTGGCATATGCTGTGGGCCCCTTGAGCCTTATAAGGATCAGAAAATGATCGTACAATGCAAAAAGATGAAACTTTTTGCCGATGCTGTCGTCTATATAGATATCATATAAACTGAAATTTAATTTGTTAAGGGGGTAACTGTTATGAAACGAATTGCGATCCTGCTCCTTTGTGCCGTGCTTCTCCTTTTCTTATTTATCAATAGCTGGAAGAGTGTGCGGGGAACGATTTGTGATTTTGATGAAAAAACAGGAAGTATGACCGTTGTGGCGGAGGACGGGCAAAAATACATTGTCAATGACTATTTGAAGCATATTCCAACGGGAGAGGAATGGAACATAGGCGACGTTGTAAAAATCGTTTATCGGGGGAGCATTCAGGAGACCTCGCCCGCAGTTATCGAAAAAGTAAGCGCTATTGCTGTGGTCGACAGGGCACAAGACGATCAATGAACGCGATCCCGGTCTGGCAAACAGAAAGCCGTATACTGGCCAAAAGGGGCAAGGTTGAAATGCTGTGCTTCCTTTACCTTGCCCTCAGCCCGTCCCGTGAAGCGAGCGCATGTGAATTCAAGTGCCCCTGAACCTTACCGTATTGACAGCCATGATATAATCATACACGACTGAAAATATGAAAAAACAGAGGAAAACGCTATGGAATTCACACAGGGCGTGCGCTTTGACTCTTTGGGTCTGACCGAAGAGGTCCAGCGCGCACTGAAAAAGAAAAATATTGAAGAGAGTACCCCCGTGCAGGCGGGCTGCATCCCGCCGATGCGCGAGTGGAAGGACGTGATCGCCAAGGCGCCCACCGGCACGGGCAAGACCTTTGCCTTCGGCATCCCCATCATCGAGCACATCGAGCCCGGCAGCGAGGAGACCGAGGCCGTCATCTTAGCGCCGACGCGCGAGCTCGCCATGCAGATCACGGCGGAGCTGCGCGACCTTTGCGCCTATCTTCCGGGCGTGCGCATCGTGTGCCTGTACGGCGGCGCGCCCATCGGCAAGCAGATCGACGCGCTCAAAAAGCACCCGCAGATCGTCGTCGCGACGCCGGGCCGCCTGAGCGACCACATGAAGCGCCGCACCGTCAAGCTCGACAACGTCAAGACCGTCGTGCTCGACGAGGCCGACCGCATGCTCGACATGGGCTTTATCCACGATGTGACGCGCATTCTGGACAAGCTGGCTTCCCGCCGCAATCTCGGTATGTTCTCCGCGACGATCTCGCGCGAGGTCATGGACATCAGCTGGATGTACCAGCGCGACCCCGAGGAGATCACCGTGCAGGCCAAGGAGGAGAATAAGCCCGATATCGCGCAGTACCGCATCGACGTGGGCCAGAACGACAAGGCGCATGTCATGGCGCAGATCATCCGCGCCGAGGGCCACGAGCGTGTGATGGCGTTCTGCAACACGAAGGGCATGACCGAGCGGCTCAAGGCGTTTTTGATGATGGAAGGCCTCGAGGCCGACTGCATCCACGGCGATATCCCGCAGAAAAAGCGCGAGGCCGTCATGGCGCGCTTCCGCCGCGGCGAGCTGCCGATTTTTGTCGCGACCGACGTGGCCGCCCGCGGCATCGACGTCGACGACGTCGATGCGGTGTTCAACTACGACGTGCCGCTTGAAAATGAGTATTACGTCCACCGCATCGGCCGCACGGGCCGCGCCAAGCGCCGCGGCGTGGCGTACACACTGGTGTCGGATTATCCCTCCGGCATGCGGCTGGATGGAATCGCCAAGTTCACCGGCAATGAGGTCAAGAAGGCACATCTGGATGCGGAGGGGAAGTTAGTCGAAGACTAACAGAGCTTTATGCCCCTGCACCGTGCAGGGGGAGCGAATAAAAGGGGGATATTCTCTTTCACGAAAGAGAATATCCCCCTTTTGAACCCCCAA
>OJSM01000016.1_pt1 | contig 170653 bp, 163 predicted proteins | sample 1599431 | NCBI WGS metagenome assembly OJSM01 (sample SAMN04168659, study PRJEB22393) | human gut metagenome | biome: human gut microbiome; feature: stool | host: Homo sapiens | collected 2014-05-12 | reverse complement strand
CTTGCCAAAAGTTTTGCACGATGCAAAACCAACATAGCAAGCAACGCTAAACACCAATTTTCAAAAATTATATAGGTTTATCGACAGTCTGAAGCTACCGTAAAGTTCATTGCGGTAGCTTTTTGTATTTTGATTTACATTTTACACTTCCCAGCTGCCAAGATACTTTTCCTGTTCCTCAGTCAGCTTATCAATTGTAATGCCCCAGTATTTGAGCTTTCTCTCGGCAACCTCCTTGTCAACCTCGGCAGGAACGTTTACCGTCATCTTTTCGCTGGCTTTCAGCTTGTCCTTGTTCTTGACAAGATATGCGGCTGACAGAGCCTGTATAGCAAAGCTCATATCCATTATTTCTGCCGGGTGACCGTCGCCTGCGGCAAGGTTTACAAGTCTGCCCTCTGCGATAACATTTATCCTGTTGCCGTTTGCCAGCTTGTAGTACTGAATGTTGTTTCTTGCAACGCCTGTTTCTACAGCCATTTCCTTCAGCTTCGCAACGTTTACCTCAACGTCAAAGTGACCTGCGTTAGAAAGGATAGCCCCGTCCTTCATATTAAGGAATGCCTTTTCTCCGATAACATCGTTACAGCCTGTTACCGTTACAAAGAAATCGCCTATCTTAGCCGCCTCAACCATCGGCATAACCTTAAATCCGTCCATAACGGCTTCCATCGCCTTTATCGGATTTATCTCGGTTACTATTACCGATGCGCCAAGTCCCTTAGCCCTCATAGCAACGCCCTTGCCGCACCAGCCGTAGCCTGCTACTACAACGTTCTTTCCCGCAACAATCAGATTCGTTGTGCGGTTTATGCCGTCCCAAACCGACTGACCCGTGCCGTAGCGGTTATCGAACAGATGCTTGCAGTCTGCGTCATTTACAAGCATCATCGGGAACTTGAGCTGTTTAGCCTTATCCATAGCTACAAGGCGGATAATTCCCGTTGTGGTTTCTTCACAGCCGCCGATAACGTTCGGGATAAGGTCGGGATATTCGTTGTGGATAAGGTTTACAAGGTCGCCGCCGTCATCAATGATGACATTGGGAGCAATCTTGATAACCTCCGCCGTATGTGCGTGATATTCCTCCGCAGTAGCACCGTGCCATGCAAATACGTTAAGTCCGCTGTGTACAAGCGCCGCCGCAACATCGTCCTGCGTTGACAGTGGGTTACTGCCCGTGATATACATCTCTGCGCCGCCTGCCGCCATTACACGGCAAAGGTAAGCCGTTTTAGCTTCAAGGTGTACCGAAAGCGCTACTTTCAGTCCCGCAAACGGCTTTGATACCGCAAATTCTTCTTCAATTCCACGCAGTAACGGCATATTCGCCTTTACCCAGTTTATCTTTGTTTCGCCGCTTTCCCACAGGCTCTCATCTCTTATAATGCTCATTTCGTTTTCCTTTCCGTTAACCGTCTATTCTTTTCATCGCTTTATTGCATTCAAAGTAAATGCGTTCCTCGTCCATTCCCTTTATCTCACGGTTTTCCATTAAGAACTCACCGTCAACCATAACGCTTTCGACCTCATATCCGCTCGCACTGTAGCACATAGCCGCAACAGGATCGTTTACAGGCTGGAGCGAGGGATATTTCATATCCATTACGGTAAGGTCAGCCGCATAGTCTTCTTTAAGTATTCCCGTGTTGTCAAAGCCTAAAGCCTTTGCGCCCGTTTCGGTAGCCATTTTCAGCGCCTGACGTGCAGAAACCGCTGTAGCACTGCGGCAGTTGCCCTTGTGCGCAAGGCAGATAAAGTTCATATCGCTGAACATATTCAGCGTATTGTTGCTTCCTGCGCTGTCAGTGCCGATACACAGCTTTACACCCTTGTCGAGCATATCTGGTATTCTTGCAAAGCCGTTTCCGAGCTTTGCATTGCTGATAGGATTGGTAGCGGCATATACGCCTCTTTCAGCGAGAATATCAATATCCTCGTCGGATAGCTGTACGCAGTGAGCGGCAACCGTATGGAACTTGAACATTCCCATATCATCAAGATACTTGACAGGCGAACAGCCGTTCTGCGCTATGCTGTCCTCAATTTCCTTCACCGATTCGGAAAGGTGAATGTTTATGCCGAGGCCGTATTCTGCGGCTTTCTCCATTACAAGCTCAAGATAGCCCCTGTCGGTAGTATAGATAGCGTGAGGGCCCATCATGAATTTTAGACGCTTGTTGTCGCCGTAGGTACGCATATCGTACAGCGTATCCTCAATTCTTGTCTTTCCGCCCTCGTCATCTCTGCCGTTTCCTACAAGACCTCTTGATATTGTCGCTTTCAGACCGCTTTCGCTTATCGCTCTTGTAATGCAGTCACGGGCGATATTCATATCGAGAAAAGCCGTTGTACCCGTCTTTATCATCTCAAGGCAGGCAAGCTGTGTGCCGTAGTACATATCCTCGGCGGTCAGTTTGTCCTCCATCGGCATTATCCTGTCGAACAGCCAGGTGTGGAACATAAGGTCGTCCGCACTGTTCCTGAACAGCGACATATAGCTGTGCGTGTGGCTGTTTACAAGCCCTGCTGTAATGAGCTTGTCCCTGCCGTCAATAGTCCTGTCCGGAACAAAGCCGTTTTTTACTGCATCGTCACCGATATAGGAGATAACGCTGTCGCTTACCGCAATATCGCATACCTTTGCGGAAAATCCGCTTTCTTCGTCCGGAAGAATTGCGGTTATCCCTTTAAATAATGTATTCATATAAAGTCCTTTCGTCCGTTTTTTTATGGATAATTAATTATAGCATTTATGAAGGAGGATTGCAACCGGGGCAGGGTTGCTTTACAGCGGAATTTATGTTAAAATACTACAAAAGGCGAGGTGATACCATGAACAAAGAATACACGATCCGTGATCTGTACGAGATTTACTGTGAAGCGATGCCCCGCTATCCGCTGGCATATGAGCGTTTCAGGGATATTCTGCACAAAGATAACTCACAGATATTCACTGCGGAAAGCAGCAAAACGATTATCGGTTTTGTCGTAGTGAACGGTAATTCCGTAGTTATCCTGTGCGTGAAAAAAGAGTACAGACACAGCGGTTACGGAAAACATCTGCTTATAATGGCAGAGGGATTTATTTCCGCAAATTACGATGAAGTTATTCTCGGCGGGAGCGGCTTGTTACAGGGTGTGCCGTGTGACAATGACGAAGAGAGCAGTGTTCCGTTCTTTGAAAAAAGAGGCTACAGTGCAGACTTTATATCGGTCAATATGGGGCTTGAGCTTAATGATAAAGCTGTTGAAAAGCTGAAAGAAATTCCCCGCCCGAACGGAGTTACATACCGCTTTGCAGATGATAACGACAGAGAAAAGCTCTTAGCCGCCGTAAAAGATGCTCAGGCAGAATGGTTACCGGTATTCGAGGAGAATAGTGACGCTCCCGTCCTGCTTGCCGTCTGCGGTGACGAGATTGCAGGCTTTGAGATGGTCGAGGAGTACGGCGGAATGTTCTTTTCCGACAATGAAAAGCACAGTATGATAGGCTGTGTCGGCGTTACTCATAAATACCGCAGACGAGGAATAGGGCTTGCTATGACAGCCGAGGGCAGTCTGTCGCTTTATGAAAAGAACTGCAAGGATATTCAGCTTTTATATGTCGAGCGTGTAGCGTGGTACAATAAGCTCGGTTATGAGGTAACAAGCAGACAGTGGATGGGCAGAAAGAAAATACAGGATATTATGTTCTGAAATAGGAACAGCCCTGCTATAACGGCAGGGCCGACAGACTGTCGATAAACCTCTTGATTATATAAAAATGGGGTCGCAGGGGTGTAGCCCCCGTACATGTCGTCAGCCATTTGTGCCACCGCATCGTGCAGTGGCTTTGTGTGGCTGACTGCAAGCATCCTTGCTTGGTCTGGGGCGGTAGCCCCAGTAATATAGCCCCTTTCCCGGGGAAAGGGGTTTGGGGATAGGGATTGAGAACAAGCACTTTTTTTGAAAAAACATACTTTTTCTACAAGCTGAAGCCTCTGCTTTTTTTGCAGAGGCTGTTTTATCAGCTATTGACACATATGTTATAATAAAAGTGTATATACCAATCTCTGAAAGGAAAAATTTTCATATGCAAGAATATGTAATGGGAAACGGTGCGATAGCACTGGGTGCGCTTGCGGCAGGTGTAAATCTTGTTGCAGGTTATCCGGGTACACCGTCCTCCGAAATACTTGAAACCATTTCGAAATACCGGCACGACGGCGTATATATCGAATGGTCTGTAAACGAAAAAGCCGCTATGGAAGTAGCGGCGGCTGCGGCATACAGCGGCGCAAGAGCAATGGTGACTATGAAACAGGTGGGACTCAATGTTGCCGCCGATCCGCTTATGTCACTCGCCTATGTAGGCGTAAAGGGCGGTATGGTGATAGTGTCGGCTGACGACCCCGGTCCTATATCTTCACAGACGGAGCAGGATACCAGAAGATTCGCTGATTTCTGCCGTATACCCGTGTTTGATCCGTCATCTCCCGAAGAAGCGTATAAGATGATAGGAGAAGCGTTTGAGTATTCGGAAAAATACAACACTCCGGTTTTATTCAGACCTACGACCCGTGTCTGTCACGCCTATGCTTCGATTGATAACTGCGATAGCCCTTCACCTAAAAAATACGAGGGCTTTGTAAAGGATTCAAAGAAGTGGGTAATTTTCCCCCGCCTTTCTTTTGCAAATCACATTATGATAGAAAAGCGTAACGTTGAGATCGGTAAGGATTTTTCAACCTACAGCGCAAACAAAGCCGAAGGCGTTAACTCGGAAAAAGCGGTTGTCACATCTGGCATCAGCTACGCATATACAAAGGAATGCCTTAAGGATTATCCGGATGTAAAGCTGATAAAGATTGCTACGGCATATCCTTTCCCTGAAGATTTTGTGCTTTCATCTCTTGAGGGTGCGAAAGAAGTTCTCTGCATAGAGGAACTTAGCCCCTTTATTGAGGAGCAGATTCTGAAGCTGGCAGGAAAGCACGGATTACAGCTCAAAGTGTCCGGAAAACTCGACGGAAAGGTTCAGGCAGGCGGTGAAAACAGCACAGATAAGATTGCCGCTATACTCGGTGAATTTTTAGGAAAAGATTTCACAGCGGAGGGCTACGATCTGTCGGACGCTCCTGCGCTTCCTGTTCGTCCTCCTGTGCTTTGTGCAGGTTGTCCCCACCGTGCGTCATTCTATGCGGTAAAGCAGGCTATGAAAGGCAGAAAGGCGTATTTCTGCGGCGATATAGGCTGTTATACTCTCGGAAACGCAATGCCTCTCGATATGGTTGATACCTGTCTTTGTATGGGTGCGGGCATCACTATGGCGCAGGGCTTTAACCATACGGACAGCGATGGTGTATGCTTCGGCTTTGTCGGTGATTCCACGTTCTTTGCATCGGGCATCACGGGCGTTGTAAATGCGGTACATAATAACGCAGATATGATTCTCTGCGTGCTTGATAATTCCACAACGGCAATGACAGGTCATCAGTCGCACCCCGGTCTTGACAACAACCTTATGGGACAGATAGTTGACAAGATAAATATCGCAAAGGTGCTTGAGGGTATCGGTGTTAAAAAGATAATCACAGTAGACCCGCTTGACCTTGACGCATCTGTAAAGGCTGTCTGTGAATGTGCGGATATGCCCGGTGTGAAGGCTGTAATATTCAAATCACCTTGTATAGCAATATCTAAGCCTACCGCAAAATGCAGAATTTCCGACAAGTGCATACAGTGTAAGAAATGTATCCGTGAGATTGGCTGTCCCGCTCTTATTGTCGCAGACGGTAAGGTGACAATCGACAACAATCTCTGCACAGGATGCAAACTTTGCGCTCAGATTTGCCCTGTAAACGCTATAGGAGGTGGAGCCGATGAATAAAAACATACTTATCTGCGGTGTCGGCGGACAGGGAACCGTGCTTGCGTCAAAAATTATAGCGGCGTCAGCTATGATTGAAGGCAGTGCAGTGCATTCTGCCGAAACCATAGGAATGGCACAGCGTGGCGGTTCGGTAACGAGCCATGTAAGAATAGGCGAGGCATATTCTCCTCTGATTCCTTATGGCACAGCCGATATGATACTTGCCTTTGAGCCTGCTGAGGCTGTTCGTAATCTGATATATCTCAAAAAGGGCGGTATTGTTATTGTAAACAGCGTTCCGGTAAAGCCTGTTACAGAATCGCTTGCCGATACAGGCTATGACGGAACCGCAATGCTCGAATATCTTAAAAGCAAATGCGGCTGCGTTGTTATAGATGCAAAGAAGATATGCGAACCGTTCGGCTCGTCACGATATTTCAATATTGCGATACTCGGAGTAGCTGTCGGCACAGGCAGGCTCGGCATATCAAAGGAAACCATACTGAAAGAAATAGAAAAACGTGTACCTTCAAAATTTGTCGAAACGAATAAAGCGGCATTTTTTGCAGGATACGGTGAGGGTGAAAAATATGAAACTGAATGAGAAACAGCTGGCGATGGTTGACGCTCAGATAAAAAGACTTATCAAGACGGACAGCTATTACGGAAAGATGTACAGAGATGCCGGAATTGACGGTGTTTCAAGCCAGGATGACTTTGAAAAGCTCCCCTTTTCGAGCAAGGCAGATCTGAGATATGCTTATCCGCTCGGAATACAGGCTGTACCCGATGAAGAAGTGGTGCGTATCCATTCTTCCTCAGGCACAACGGGTAAGCCCGTAATTATCCCTTATACAGCCAAGGATGTTGATGACTGGTCACTGATGATAGCACGTTGCTATGAAATGGCAGGGATTACCGACAAGGACCGCATACAGATTACGGCAGGATACGGCCTGTGGACAGCAGGAATCGGCTTTCAGGCAGGCTGTGAAAAGCTGGGCGCTATGGCTATCCCGATGGGACCGGGTAACACCGATAAACAGCTTCAGATGATGGTAGACCTTAAATCGACGGTTCTTACAGCAACATCTTCTTATGCCTTACTTCTTTCTGAGGAAATAAACAAACGCAATATGCGTGATAAGATTTATCTTAAGAAGGGTATTTTCGGCTCTGAGCGTTGGAGCGATAAGATGCGTAACTACATAAAAACTGAGCTTGGCGTTGAAATATACGATATTTACGGTCTTACCGAAATATACGGACCCGGTATAGGTATCAGCTGTGCGGAAGATGACGGTATGCACTACTGGGACGATTATGTTTATATTGAAATAATCGACCCGAAAACAGAAAAGCCTGTTCCCGACGGGGTAGAGGGCGAGGTAGTAATTACTACTCTTGTAAAGGAAGGCGCACCGCTCCTGCGTTTCAGAACGCACGATATATCACGCATTATTCCTGAGCCTTGCAAGTGCGGAAGTCATTATCCCATACTTGACACGGTAAAGGGACGCAGTGACGATATGTTCAAGGTACACGGCGTAAATATGTTCCCGAGCCAGGTCGAAGAAATACTCGGAATGGTTGACGGTGTTTCAAGCGAGTACAATATCAATATTGCACACGATGAAAGCGTAAACCGTGACGTTATCCTTGTAACTGTCGAGGCAGAGGGCAGAGTCAGCTTCGACAAGACAGGCGATACTATCAGAGAACTGTTCAAGTCAAAGCTCAGCGTTACACCGAAGATAACCGTTGTTCCTGTCGGAACGCTTCCGAGAACAGAGAAGAAGGCAAAGAGAGTTATCGACCACAGAGAATAATAGGATATATACAGCAAAACCTCCCGCTTTTCGACGGGAGGTTTTTTGTTACATCTTTATTATTCCGAAAGCGTTTGCGACCGAGCTTATAAGAATTATTGCCGCAAATACTGGACACAGATATTTTATCATAAAATTGAATATCTTCTTTCGCTTGAAAGTGCCGTTTTCCGCAGTCATTTCTTCTTCAATCTTCTTCACGCCCACAACTCTCGAAACAAGCAGGCAGGTTGCGATAGCCGCTATCGGCATCATTACCGAGTTTGTAAGGAAGTCAAAGAAATCGAGCATCTGCATTCCGAGTATCTGCGCAAAGCCGAGCGGTCCGTAGCCAAGACAGGACAGCGTTCCGAGTGCTATCATAATAACGGTGACTATTACGGTTGATTTCTTTCTGCCCCAGCCGAGCTGATCCTGAAAGGTCGAAACCGCACTTTCTGTAAGTGCAATTGAGCTTGTCAGTGCCGCACATAAAACGAGGAAGAAGAAAAGTATTCCGACAAACGTTCCTGCCAAAAGGCCCGAAAAGACCTTAGGAAGCGTAATGAACATCAGCGATGGTCCTGCCTGCAGTGTATCGGGATCGCCGCCTGAGAACGCAAATACGGCAGGTATTATCATAAGCCCTGCCATAATCGCAATGCCTGTGTCGAATATTTCAACGTTGGTGGTAGACTTTTCTATTGAAACGTCTTTTTTCATATATGAGCCGAATGTTATCAGTATGCCCATAGCTATTGACAGCGAGTAGAACATCTGACCCATAGCTGATACTACCGTCATCCACGAGAAGTTAGAGAAGTTCGGTATCAGGAAATATTTCACGCCCTCAAGTGCGCCGGGCATAGTAACGGAATATGCGGTTATCATTATCGAAAGGATAACAAGCACAGGCATCATAAACTTCGATACACGTTCAATGCCGTTTCGTACCCCGCCGAAAATTACCGCAACCGTAAGGGCTGTGAAGATAAGGAAACATATCTCGGCACTGCCGCCGCTTGAAATAAAGCCTGTAAAATATCCGTCGGAGGCGAGCTGTCCGCCGTTTCCGATTATATATTCATAAAGATATTTGATGACCCAGCCGCCGATAACAGAGTAGTATGGCACTATCAGAATCGGTATTACTGCGTTTATCCAGCCGCCGAGTGTCAGCCACTTTGATTTTCCGAAAGAACGGTATGCGCCGACAGGGCTTTTCTGTGTCATTCTGCCTATTGCGGTTTCTGCGGTTATCATCGTATAGCCGAATGTCAGCGCAAGGATGATATATATCAGCAGAAAAATTCCTCCGCCGTATTTTGCCGCAAGATACGGAAACCTCCAGATATTGCCCAGTCCTACCGATGCACCTGCTGCGGCAAGAACAAATCCGAGCTTTCCCGAAAAGGAACTGCGTTTATGCTTTTGTTTTTCCATTTTTACTCCTTGATAATGCAGATAATGTATATTTCCTCTTTTAATTGCAGATATACTTTCGCCGTAAGAACGGCTGAATCTGAAATATGAGGTCAGACGAAAGTGCCGGAGATATGATTTTCACAAGTGCGTTTAGTATGGTATGTAACGTGACTCGGTAAAAGCAATAGGTCAGATGAATTTGAAACTGTCCGAATATTTTTCGTTATAAAATGAAAGGTATCCCCACAGCACGACATTAAATTATATTATACTACTTTTTTTATCTGTTGTACAGCGTTTTTACGGCAAAGATGGTAATTAAAGCAAATTCTATGAATTTTTCCTGTCGCTGTAAATAATCAAAATGCCCCCGCTAATAAAGCAGGAGCGTTTTGTTTTATTTCAGCAATTTACTTGTTGTTCTTGCGAACCGTTATAGCCATAGCCGCAAGACCGCCTACTGCCGCCGCACCGAGTGCCGCAAGCTCGAAAGCGGGAACACCTGTGTTTACGTTGCCTGTACTGCTTGTGCTGTCACCGGGTGTTACCTGTGAAATCGTGTCGGGTATTGCTGTGCTGTCGTTTGTGCTTTCGTCAACAGAGGTCGAGCCGCCGGGAGTGATGATTTCCTCCGCACCGCTTACAACTCCGTCAACAATCTCCTCTGCGCCGTTTAACACACCGTCAATGATGTTATCGCCGTCTGCCGCAGACGCAGATAAACCGCATAAGCTCATAGCGGCTATGGAAGCTAATATAGCTGCTGTCTTTTTCATACCGTTTTTCCTTTCGTTTATTCTGTTCATTAGGATTTCAGTATCCGTTTTGCTGTTCGGCATATTTATAATCAATATGCTGTGCGTTATTATTATGAGCGTATGAAAAAACGATATTCTGTAAAAACGCAGAAATGCGATGGTATAAATTACAAAACGGCAGTATCGTAACCGCCGTTTTTGATGATATATAAAATTTTAAATTATTCAAACATACTTCCAAACTGCTTTACGAATGCGTCTGCTACAACAGTTCCGCCTTCGCCGTTCGGATGACCGCCGTAAACCGCCTTTCCGGGTTCAGCCTCGGTTGACAGCAGAGCAGAGAAGTCAAAGAACTTTGCTCCGTATTTTTCGGCAATAGCCGGTATTTTTTCGTTGAGTGCAGTCCTTATGCCTTCGTTTGTTTCCTTGAAGTCCTGAGGAGGTGCGTTGAACAGGATTACATCACAGCCCTTTTCTGTGAGATATGAAACTATCGTGTCAAGGTAGCCCTCGATCTCTTCCGCAGTGCTTTTCTTTCCCCATATTTGATGTGCGGGCGGTGGCGGTAAACACCGAAACCGTAAGCACAAAAGCAAAAAACCTTCTGATTTTCTTCATAGAGTACCCATTCACACAATAAATATTAATGATATTTATAATTAAAGCGGCGACTGCTTTTAACATTCGCCGCTTTGATGATAAATTTTAGCCTGTTCCCAAAGCCTTTTTAGCGCTGTTCCAGCTGTTATCGTCAATGATATAGTCATCGCCGCTTTTGTCACCGTAAGGAATATAGAAATCGGTCACGCTCGACTTGTTCTGCGACAGCGTATAGACGATTGCCTTGACCTTTGCGTCATAATCGCTTTGCTCGATATTCGTGTTGGTGAAATTGATAATAAAGTTAATATAATCGTCCAGCGTTTTACTGCTTGTGCCGATGAAATTCTGATCGATAAACGATGAAATGACCGTTGCGTTCAGCTTGCAGGGATAAAGCTCGTCCTTGACTCCGTAATCGGGCAGTGTGAGGTAAGCGTACATCTGCTCGGCAGTAAAAATCTGCGTACCCTGCTTTATAATAGTCACGGTGTTATCCTTTTTATTCTCGTACTTTATCTCGCTCGGTACAGTCAGAGTTGTGTTTCCTACCATATCGAACAGCTCTGTAAGCGTGGATTTTGTGAAGCGGATATATTTGTTTATGCTAAGACCGGTCTTTGACGAGAGCAGTTTTGCAACCTCCGCTTCTCCCGATTGCTCACATATCTGCTTTATGGTATTTCCGCCGTCAATTACGGCATTCGGAAGATACGGCATAAGAACAAATGTGTTGTTCTTGGCTATGTATGTGATTGTCATGTATTTATCGGGCGTCTTGTCATTATCGGCGGAAAGCGTCACGAGAACAGAAAAATCGTAGGTTGAATCCGGAGTGAAAATAGCCGTTTGATTCTGCGAAACGTTTACTGTTGCGTCCTTATCCTGCGAGTCATAGAATGATTTGAGCAATATGGATGAAACCAATATCAGAAGTAGACCTGTTACCACAAATGTGATAACGTAGATATACCAGTTGCTTCTTCTTTTTTTATTCAAATTTATCAACCTCCGAAGGCTTGAAATTTACTCAGAAAAATAGTATAATACTATAATAGCATAAAAAGAGAAAAAAAACAAGGCTTATTTTACAACGGATTTTGTTGTCGCAGGTATGATATTCTTGCTGTTTTTCCCGATATTCCCGATATTCCCGATAATAATTGTATAAAGAGGTTTTGTAATGAACAGATTTCTGAAACGTGCGTGGGCTGAAATTGACCTTGACGCACTTGAGCATAATTATAATGAGATAAAAAAACTCGCAAAGGGCAAGGATATACTTGCCGTTGTTAAAGCCAACGCTTACGGTCACGATGACAAGGCGGTCTGCCTTAAATTGCAGGAGCTTGGTGTGAAGTATTACGGCGTTTCTAATCTTTGGGAGGGCGAAAAGCTCCGTCAGCACGGCATAACGGGCACAATACTGACATTCGGATATACCGATGAGGATTATTTCGATGAACTTCTCGAATACGGGATAACCCAGACGGCAGGAAGCGTTCAGTATGCAAAGCAGCTCAGCGATTATGCTGTAAGCAAGGGAGTAAAGCTCCCTGTGCATATCAAAGTGAATACCGGTATGACCCGTGTAGGAATTGACTCACAGCAGGAAATGCTTGATATTATTGCTATGCCCGGACTTGACTGCAAGGCCGCATATACTCACTTTGCGGCGGCTGACAGCCTTGACCCGTCAGATGTGGAGTATACCGACAGACAGCAGGAAAAGCTGATGAAGATAGCAAAAGACAAGGGGCTTCTTATCCATTCGCAAAACAGCGGCGGAATAATCTATCACGGCGATTTCGGCGGAGATATAGTCCGTGCCGGTGTTATACTGTACGGTCATTACCCTAACTATCCGCTTGAAGTGCCGTTTGATATGAAAAGTGTGATGACGGTAAAATCGGTCGTTTCTCAGCTTAAAACAATTCCCGCAGGTACGCAGATAAGCTACGGCAGAACATATACTGCCGAAAAGGAAATGACGGTCGCCGTTATACCGATAGGATACGCTGACGGATATTTCCGTGATTTCAGCTCCAAGGGAAAAATGCTGATAAACGGCGTGCTGTGCAACGTAGTCGGCAGGGTCTGCATGGATCAGACTATAGTTGATGTAAGCAATGTGCCGGATATTAAAACAGGCGATATAGTTTATGTTTATTCCGATAAATGCAGGGAAACAAGCGTAGATTACAATGCGTCGCTTATTGATACCATAGGATATGAGCTTACCTGTGCGGTTGCTCTGCGTATTCCGAGAGTTATCATCGAAAACGGCAGAATAAAGGAAGTAGTCCGTTACGGGCTTATATAACTGCCGTAAAAGTTAAAAACGATTAAGCCGTGAGTTATAAGAAGATACTCACGGCTTTCAGTTTGTCGAAAAAGCTCTTGGCTATTAAAAAAGGGGTCGCAGGGGCGTAGCCCCAAGGCAGGTCGCAGGGACGCCAGTCCCCGTATTTTCCCCCTTTCCGGGGAAAGGGGGGGCAGGGGGGATAGGGATAGTAAGTTAGAAGTTTATTTCAAAAACAGACTTTTTCTACAAGCAGAAAGCCGTGAGTTACAAGAAGATACTCACGGCTTTTTTATATAATTTCAGTTGCTAATAAAAACAATTTTTTTACATTATTTAATCTCTCTTGACATATATTTCAATTCACGGTATAATATGAATATACATTTACTGTAATTGTGTCAAATTTCGTCTTAGTTCTCTATGCTCGTATAATGCTCCGGTTATATTTAACCCATATCAACAGATACGCCGTTATCTTATGCAGGAGGTGAATTAATATGAAGCATCTGAAAAAAATTATCTTTGTTGTGTTGCCTTTAGCTATCTGGGTGACTATGATTTTTTATCATGGAATAATTTTAAAACCGTTCTCAGATTTAATGATGAATATATCAGCGCCGTTTGTATTGAGCTTTGTTCTTCATACTATTGTCCAATTGCTCATAATAAGCTCGCTGACAGTGACGGCAGTAAAGAAGCTCGGTTATAAATTAAAGTATTCGATTATTTCAGTTGTGTTAATGTATGTGCTTTTTGCAATCTTGTCCCCACCGTCAATTTATATGTTTGTGTTTACGGGAGGAGTGCAAATAGGCTTTGCTTCAGGTCAGCCTGCAATGCCATCTTGGGAATCGTCTATTTTCATAACTGTGCAATACGGTATCGTTATGCTGATAACAACGCTGATTGCTTGCAGAAAGAAGTGTGCAAGTGATCAAAAATGAAAATTTATTTTCAATATTCGCCGTTATGACGATATAGTTTTCGGCAAAGATTACAGAAAGGAAAAGATAACAATATGAAAAAACACCCGTTGCTTTTTAATTTCATTTTAACGATGGCGATTCAGATAGGCGTATATCTGATTGAAATATTTGAAGTGCAAATAATTGAGCCTTTGCTTCAAGCATTGGGAGTCAGAAGTGAAGGGATAATGGCGCCAACGGAAGTAGTAAGGTTCTTTGTTATGAGAGTAGTTTTAATAGCGGCGGCAATTTCGGCAGGCATCATTCGCTCAAAGGTTTATTTCTGGATACCATCTTTTCTGTTGATATTTGTTGGCTTTGCAATTTATTATCCCGATATTCTTCCAAGAGTCGAAAAAACTAACATGGTGAATTTGCCATTGATTGCAGAACATTTAGGTTATGGTAGCATAATATATTCTGCTATCTGTTCAGCTGTATCTTCGTTCCTTTTTCAGCTTCTGCCTTATTCAATTATCCGTATACTGTTACTTCGGAAAGACCGCAAACAAGGCGAACGCACTCACTGACGAAAGAAACAAATACAAATACGCTGACATCACGTCCGGGCAAATTAGCAATTATCTTATTATTTGTCAGCATAGATTGACAGAAAGGAAAAGATAACAATATGAAAAAACACCCGTTGCTTTCTAATCTAATTTTAACGATGGCGATTCAGATAGGTGTGTATCTGATTATAATATTTGAACTGCAAATAATTGAACCTATCCTTCAAGCATTGGGAGTCAGAAGTGAAGGGATAATGGCACCAACGGAAGTGGTAAGGGTCTTTGTTATCAGAGTAATTTTAATAAGGGCGGCAATTTTGGCAGGCATTATTCGATCAAAGGTTTATTTCTGGATACCATCTTTTCTGTTGATATTTGTTGGCTTTGCGATTTATTATCCCGATATTCTTCCAAGAGTCGGAAAAAACAGCATAGTGAATTTGCCATTGATTGCAGAACATTTAGGTTATGGTACTATAATGTATTCTGCTATCTGTCAAGCTGTATTTTCGTTCTTTTATCAGCTTCTTCCTTATATAATTACCCGTATACTGTTACTTCGGAAAGACCGTAAACAAGGCGAACGCACTCACTGACGAAATAAAACAAATACAAATACGCTGACATCACGTCCGGGCAAATCAGCGGCTGATACTTTCTGGGCATCAGCCGCATTTTTGCATAAAAAAAGAAGCCACAAAAAGTGACTTCTTTTGGCGCAGAAAGAGGGATTTGAACCCTCGCGCCGGTTTCCCGACCTACTCCCTTAGCAGGGGAGCCCCTTCACCACTTGGGTATTTCTGCATGGCGAATTAATAATATAAAATTTAAATGGTGCCGCTGATCGGACTTGAACCGATACGGTATTGCTACCGAGGGATTTTAAGTCCCTTGTGTCTGCCGATTCCACCACAGCGGCATATTCTGTTGTGCGGTGATTAACCTTGATATATTATACACTTATTTTCCCTGCTTGTCAAGTGCTTTTTGAAAATTTTATTAAATTATTTTCTGCTTTTCCATCTTGTATTTTATTCCGAAATAGTGTAAAATATTAATTGAAATATACCTAAAAAACAGGATACAATTTCCAACAATTCTATAGTTATCATGAAAGGGGAATACAAATGAGGATAGCTCTGTTTACAGAAACATACCTGCCGAGCATCAACGGTGTAGTCACCCACGTTAAAACTTTAAAGGAAGGTCTTGAAGCGCTCGGACATACGGTACTGGTGGTTACCGCCGATTCAAGAGTAAACAATCACGTTATTGCGGACGATGTAATGTACTGTCCCGCCGTAAAACTCAAGAAAATCTACAATTATGATATAGCGCCGCCTATAAGCAAGGAACGTCTTGATAAAATCAAGAGCTTTGCTCCCGACATAATTCATATCCATAACGAATTCGGAGTAGGCATTTCCGGTGTACTTATTGCAAGAACTCTCAAAGTACCGCTTGTATATACGCTCCATACAATGTATGACGATTATGTATATTATGTAGCAAAAACAAAAGGCTTCGGCAAGATTGTAACTTCCGCCAGCCACCTTTACGCAAAGATGCTCGCATCAACAGCTTCGGCTATTACAGGACCATCGCCCAAGGTTTCGGAATATTTCAAAGCCTGCGGCGTAAAGAAGCCCGTCCACGTTATACCGAATTCAGTGGAGCTTGACGTATTCAAGCCCGAAAACGTTGATAGAAACGATGCTGTCAGGATGAGAAGAAAGTTCGGATTTGCCGATGACGATATGGTATTCTGCTTCTGCGGCAGACTCGGCAAGGAAAAGAACATAACGCTTCTTCTTGAATACTGGGCTAAAAATGTCAGACCTGAAGATAAGATAAAGCTGTTCATACTCGGTGATGGACCTTTGCACGAACAGCATTGCAAGGAAGCCGATGAACTCGGTATATCCGATATGGTGAAATTTGCGGGCAGGGTAGAACACCCCGATTTACCCGTATATTATGCCTGCTGTGACGCATATATCACAGCGTCACTCTCCGATACCTGCTCAATATCCATGCTCGAGGGTATGGCTATGCACCTTCCTGTTCTCAGCCTTAAGGACGATCTCAATGTCGGACAGGTAAAGGACGGCATCAACGGCTATAACTTTACCGATGCCGACAGTATGTACGAGCTTCTGAAAAAACTCCGTGATATGCCTAAGGACGAGCTTGCCGAGTTTGGCAGGCGTACAAGGGAGTCAATAAAGACATCCGGCGCTATACGCCTTGCTAACGATTTGCTCGATGTGTATAAAGAGGCGATGGAGGTTTACAAGAAGAAGAACAAAAAACGTAAGCTCAAGAAACGCTATCGTGTTATCAGACACAGATATGTTAAGCGTTCCGTAACAAAAACAGGTAAGTCTATATAATAATAAGCGGCGGATATAAACAATCCGCCGCTTCAGTCTGTCGAAAAACCTTTGTGTTTTCTGAAAATGGGGTCGCAGGGGCGTAGCCCCCGACAGGGTCTAGGGGCGGTAGCCCCAGTAATATAGCCCCTTTCCCGGGGAAAGGGGCTTGGGGTTTCGGCAAGGATGCCGAGATAGAACGCCCAAAGGCTTTGCAGGACGCAAAGCCCACAAAGCGTTCTTATAGGGATAGAGAATTCGCACTATCTTATAAAAAACAGACTTTTTCTACAAGCTGAAGCGGCGGATCTAAACAATCCGCCTCTTTCTTATTCCTTCACGATTTTCAGCACAGGGTAGCCGTCAATATACGGCTTTATGATATACGGATGCTTTTTGGCATAATCCAGCATTATATCCGCAAGCGAGCCTTGTTCATCATATCTCTTGTTTATGAACGTTGACAACTTGGAAACAGGCAGAGCGGACACCGTTTCACATACGGGCGAAACGGTTATGCCGAGAAGATTTTCGCTTATGCGGTTGACTCTGAAAGGCCACACACGGCAATCAAAAGGCTTGTTGTCACCGAGCGCACAGCCCTTTTCGGTAAGCATAGGACAATAGGTAAGCTCGTCGCCGTCCTTGAAGTGCATCACAAACCTGTATCCGTCCTCATACGGCTCAAGCTCAGCGTTTTCATCAATGTTCTTTTTTATATATTCTGCCGTTTCTGGCGAAATAACAGGTATCTCCCATATATCGTCCTTGTCGAACACGCAACAGACACGGCACTTTGCGCAGGCTTCACGGCTGAGAATTTCAGTAAGCATTTAAAATCATTCCTTTCGGTTATATCTTATCACAACTGTGAGCAATGTGCAACCGTAAAATTTTGCTTTAAATTACTGTAATTATGTCAATTTGGTTACAATTTGCAAAAACTATTGATTTTAACACGTTGTTTTGGTATAATTAATAATAACTCATACTGTGTATTCAGTGAGAAATTCTGATGTTGCATCTGTGCAGCTGTTGAACAAAGGATATTATATGGAAAATAATAACTCAGTAAATTTTGCAGATTACGAATTTATACCGAAGCTTTTAACTCAGATCGAAAAAGTCATTATAGGCAAGCATGACGTAGTGAAAATGCTTGTTGCCGCCTTGCTTTCCGGCGGTCATGTGCTGATAGAGGACGTGCCGGGTACGGGAAAAACAACGCTCGCAATGACGCTCGCTAAGGCGACCTCGCTTTCGTGCAGACGTGTTCAGTTCACCCCCGATGTCATGGCGTCCGATATAACAGGCTTTACTATGTACAATAAGGAAAGCGAACGCTTTGAATACCGCAACGGACTTGTTATGAGCAATATTTTTATTGCCGATGAAATAAACAGAACCTCCCCGAAAACCCAGTCGGCTCTGCTTGAGGCTATGGAGGAGAAGAAGGTAACGGTAGACGGTGTCGCACATAAGCTCCCCGATCCGTTTATGGTAATTGCCACAGAGAATGAATTCGGCTATGTCGGAACATATCCTCTGCCGGAGGCTCAGCTTGACCGTTTTCTTATAAAGCTCTCCGTAGGCTATCCCACGGCTGAGGACGAGGCAATGATTCTTTACAGAAGAAAAAACGGCGACCCTATCGAAACCGTTGAGCCGGTATGCAGTTCCGATGATATTTCACGTTGCATTTCTGCCGTAAGAGATACGCATATAGATGCGGCTATATATAAGTACATCGTTGATATAGTTTCTGCTACGAGAAACCATCCGTTTGTGGCGCTCGGCGCAAGCCCCCGTGCGTCTATCGCTCTTATGAGAGCGTCGCAGAGCATCGCTTTTATGGACGGTCGTAATTATGTTACCCCCGAGGACGTAGCACTTATGGTGAATTATGTCCTTCCGCACAGAATACATCTCACTCAGGAGGCAAAGGTCAAGCGTGTAAGCGTTGGACTTGTTATTTCCGAAATAATGAAAGCAGTAAGACCGCCCTTTAAAAGCAACGAATAAGGCGAAAGGTCGGTTTGTATGGCTAAATACAGATTTTATTATATATTGTTCGCCGTTGTCAGCACCGTGCTTATGTTTTCGTACAAGAGCAAGCTGACCTCGGTGCTTTTCCTTATAGCGATTGCAATTCCAGCTATATCATTCGTTCTTCTTGTTTTTTCAAGGCTTCTTGTCAAAATCAGAATCGAATACCGCTCGCTCACAGCGGAAAAGTTTGAAAATACCGATATTTCGGTAACGGTTACCAACCGTTTTATCATACCCTTGTCGCCTGCGGAGCTTATAGGCTGTTTTCCGTACAGAAACAGTGAAAAGTTTGAATATCACAAGCTGATGATAAGCGTACCGCCTTTTTCTTCCGTTACGGTTAATTTCAATTCACCGATAAGGTTCAGAGGCGTTTATAAGTCGGGTATTGAGAAGTTGGTGATATATGACCTTTTCAAGCTATTTCGTATGAACAAAACGATGAAATGCTACGAGGATTTTATCGTACTTCCCAGAAAGCTCGTTATCGACCCCATAATCGACACAGGCGACGGCGACAGTGAAACGCTTTCGCAGAATAATTTTTCGCTTGATAAGAACGCTTTCGCAAGTATAAGGGAATACAGGGCAGAGGATTCCATCAAAAACGTTCACTGGACAATGTCCGCAAAGCACGACAAGCTGATGGTAAAGCAGATGGAACGCAGTATTGGCGGAAGCTGTGTGATTATTCCCGACCTTAACGAATATTTCCCGTTTGACGAGGATAATTACGAAGCTGCAGACAGCATAATAGAGGTAATGCTTGCACTTAACCTGTCGCTTATCTCAATGAAACAGCGTTGCCTCAATGCGTGGTATTCTCCTGCGGACAAGCAGTGCGAGCAGTTTTCCGTCAAGAATGAAGAAGACAATATGCTGCTGTTTGATATAATCAGCAGACTTCCTCGTCAGACGGATACCTTCCTTCCAGAAACCATTGCGAGAAGCTGTATGGAAGCCTCAGCCGATATATCTGCCGTTTACTTTGTCACATCGCAGTTAAGACGTGATTTTATCGGCAAAATGACCGATATTGAGCTGTTCCGCAACAAGAGAGTTAAAATTCTGTTGGTCAGCGGAGCCATAGAAACCGATGAGCAGGCAGAGCTTGCAGATGCCGTTGCGGTAACGCAGGGCTTTGAACTTTGGAAGATAGATAAGGATAATATCGTTCAGTCGCTCAATGCGGCGATAGAATTGCATAAAAAGCAATGACAACACATCCGGAATCTTAAAAAACATAACGGAGAATAGATTTGAAACGTAATAACAGTAAAAAGGGCAGCTCCGCTAAACAGCAGACGATTGTTCTTGTCGGAAATACTTACCGCAGGAACGTGAATCCGATACCTGTCATAGCGGTCAAGCTGGTTCTTGCCTATATGCTCACTGTCGGCACTGTAATGAGCTTTATCAATATATACGCCATACCGTTTGAATTCGGCTCTGCCATAGCGCAGGTGCTTCTTTTCGTGACGGCTTTTATGCCTGTATTCATATTCATAAAAAAACGCTACGCTTTGCCTGCGTTTGCGGTCGGTGCCGCCATAGTGTATTTTTTCTTTCACAAATCAATAAACGAATCGCTTATTTTATTCAAGGATTACATTTTTATTCAGCTTGACAGCAGGTTGCTTTCCACGTTGCAGTATGTTCCCGTCAATTCCCATGCGTTCCTTACAAGAACGCAGGATTTTGTCAGCGGAATGAATACGGCTATGCTTATTCTGACGTGCATAATCAGCTTTATATGCGTGCTGTGCTGTTATAAAAAATTCCACCCTATAGCTGTAATAATTACATGGAGCGTGATGTTCATACCTTCGTTTATGTCGGAGGATGCAGATTATTCCGTGTACATTCTGCTTGCGGCAACCGCATTTTTCGGACTTCTTGCGATAAACTCGGCAAACGGTTTCTATTCGAAGGTGCCTGTAAATAATGCGAACGGTGCAAAAAATAAACCATCCAACGATGAAAAAACGTTCAGAAAAAATCTCCGTAAGAAAAATCCGCTACAGACGGCAAAATCCGAGCTTTCACGCTACAGCAGGAACTGCCTTTGCGGTATACTTGCGGCTGTTATCGCATTCGGTGCGACCTTCGGCTCGCAAAAGCTCTTTCCCGATATGAGCTATATCAACACAGACAATATCATAAACTCTACCGTAAAATTCTTTACTGATATAGGAGAATACTTCAGCCTTGCGTTTTCGGGCAATGCAGGCGGGCTTTTCAACGGCTATTTTTCATCGGACAACTTCCTTATCAACAACAATATAGAACTCAATGCGCCGCCGCAGTCGGCAAATGAACCTGTACTTAAAGTAAGATCGACCTACGAAACAGGTATGTACCTTGTCGGAGACATCGGCGTTGATTTCACGGGTAAAAGCTGGGTGAGCATCAGAAAAAAGGTTGGAAAGGACCAGCTGTACAGCGGTGAATATAACATCAGCGACAGCTTTTCTCCCGAAAAGATAGCACAGGTAGAGCAGTATATGAGATTGTTCGGCGGTCTGACGCAGAAGACGCTTACGTCTGCGGATTATTCTTATATCTACGAGCACTCGGAATCACCGGGCTATGCGGGAATACGTCTTGCTATGGAGGAAAACAACTTCAGCGAATATCGTTTCAATCCGAACTATATGTATTCCTCGCAGAGCGTAAGCATTGAATATCTCAAGAACACAAGCATTGTGTTCAAGCCATTCCTTCCCGATAACAACGCTTATATGAAAAATGAGAATTTCGATTACTACGGCGATACGATAATAAGAATAGCTGACAGAAAAAACTGGATGAAGAGTTTTGAAACAAATGTTCTTATTCCGGCTAATACAGGAACATTTGTGTTCGCAGACGATGCTATGACCGACAGTGATAAAGCGTCAACGCTTTATTCTCTCGGATTCGGCAGTTACTCGGACGCAATGACATATATTGAAGATAAGAAAGAATACGACCGTTACGTCAGAAACACCTACACCGCAGTTCCCGAAAGCGAAAAGGAGAACATAAGAAGATTCCTTGACGAATTTGAAGGCAAAGACGGCGATAACGCAGGTACCGTTGATAACGAACTGCTGTATGTTTACGGAATGTGCGAGTATCTGCGTTCACATTACGCCTATTCGCTTACAGCCGATAATACTTCCGATAAAAGCAATACTATGCTCGGAAACTTCCTTTTCGGCACAAAGCAGGGACACTGCGCCCTCTATGCCAGCGCAATGACGCTTGCACTGCGTGAAAAAGGTATACCTGCCCGTTATATAACAGGCTTCACAACAGGAAAGCTCGAGCTTAACGGAAGCACGGGAATGTACGAAAAAACCATACACGAAAACTCACTTCATGCGTGGGTTGAAGTATATACGGAGGATTTCGGCTGGCTGCCGTTCGATCCGACAGGCTACGGCGGAAGCAGCATCTCAGGCGATTATATTGATCCTTCCCGGACGGACGCACCTGTAACTACAGCACCGCCTCAGACGACCTCAACAACGGTAACTACGACCGTGTCACCGTCGCAGACAACAGCTGCGACGCCGCCCGTTACATCCGCTCCTTCTGACAATTCTTCGGATAATTCGGGTAACAATCCTGGCAGTGACGCACCCGGTAAAACCGATTATTCACTTCTTATAAAGATAGCTTTCGCTGTACTCGGCGTAATTGCACTTACCGCACTGATATTTGCGTTTATCAAATCGGTAAAGCGTAAAAACGAAAACCGTATGAAGAGCTTCAGAAAGTCAAAGGATACAGTTTCCGCCGTAAAGGATATGTACGGCTTTATTATGAAGCTGTTCGGTACTACCGATCTTGTTCCGTGTGACAATGAGCTTCCGCTTGAATTTGCCGTCCGTGCCGATGAGAAGCTGAAAACGCTCGGAACGGATACAAGCCTTGTAAGAATTATGAACATAATCGAAAAGGCAGAATTTTCAAAAGAGGAAATATCCGAGCAGGAGCGTGCCGAGGTTTACTTGTATACAAAACAGCTTTATGCGCTTGTGCTTCAGAACTCCGGACGCATAAAAAGAATGTGGATTAAAGTCACTTTTTGACAATTAATTCAATATAATTCTTGTAAATTCCGTGATAATCTGTTATAATTATATCAGAAGTAAGCAAAATCTGCAAAGCGGAAAGGAAATATAATATGAGACTTATAACAAGATCTGATTTTGACGGTCTTGCCTGCGGTGCATTACTGCTTGAGGCAAAGGTCGTTGACAGCTGGATGTTTGCTCATCCGAAGGATATTCAGGACGGGCTTGTTCCTGTAACAGAAAATGACGTTCTCGCAAATGTACCCTTTGCTCCAGGTTGCGGACTTTGGTTTGACCACCATTCAAGCGAGGAAGAACGTCTGAAAATAAAAGGTCATTACAAGGGCGAAAGCAGGATTTCTCCCAGTGCCGCCAGAATCATATATGAATATTACGGCGGTAAGGAGCGTTTCCCGAATTTTGACGATCTGATGCTTGCTGTAGATAAGGTTGACAGCGGACAGCTGACCGCAGAAGAAATACTCAACCCTACAGGCTGGATACTCATCGGCTTCCTTATGGACCCACGCACAGGTCTCGGACGTTTCAGAAACTTCAGGATAAGCAACTATCAGCTTATGGAAAAACTGCTTGTCTGCTGTGCGACAATGTCTACAGAAGAAATTCTCAATATGCCCGATATACAGGAAAGAATCAAGCTGTATAACGAACAGACCGAGCTGTTCAAACAGATGATAGCCGAGCATTCAAGAGTTGAGGGCGATGTTATCATATCCGATTTGCGTAATGTTGATCCTATCTATACCGGAAACAGATTTATGATATACAGCCTTTATCCGCATCAGAACATATCCGCATGGATAGTAAACGGTAAGGGCGGAAAAGGATGTTCCGTAGCGGTCGGTTATTCTATACTTAACCGCACGAGCAGCGTTGACGTAGGCTCGCTTATGCTCAAGTACGGCGGCGGCGGTCACAGAGCGGTCGGCACCTGTCAGTTCAAGGACGAGGAAATCGAAGAAAAGCTCCCGATGCTGCTTGACGAGCTTGTAAATTACGACAAGTATTATTCTGCAACTCCCGTGTAAAGCACGGCTTTAAATAACGAAAGGTACATATATGACGGTACAGGAATATGCGGTAAAGCTCCGCAGTAACATTTCAAAAATCATAAAGGGCAAGGACGATAAGATAGACCTTGTCATAATGGCTCTTTTAAGCGGCGGTCACGTTCTGCTTGACGATGTTCCGGGAACGGGCAAGACAGTTCTCGCAAAGGCACTCGCAAGAAGCATTGACGCAGGCTTTTCAAGAATACAGTTTACCCCCGACCTGTTACCGTCCGATATTACCGGTATCCACTTTTTCAATATGAAAGAGCAGGAGTTTATGTTCCGTGCAGGTCCTGTGTTCACGAATATACTTCTTGCCGATGAAATAAACCGTGCTACGCCCAGAACGCAGTCGGCTCTGCTTCAGTGTATGGAAGAAAAGCAGGTAACGATAGACGGAGCGCTTTTTCTTATCGATAAGCCGTTCATCGTACTTGCAACGCAGAATCCCGTAGAAACGGCAGGAACTTATCCGCTTCCCGAGGCACAGCTTGACCGTTTTATGATAAAGCTCTCTGTAGGCTATTCCGACAGGGAATCGGAAATGCAGATACTCGATAATTCAAGAGCGGTTCACCCTGTAGAAAATCTTACTGCCGTAACCGATAAGACAGAGCTTCTTGAAATGATGAACAGGGTAGAGAACATCAAGGTGAACGAGGCTGTAAGAGGATACATTGCCGATATAGGAAATGCCAGCCGTCATAACAGCGAGATTAAGCTCGGCCTCAGTACACGAGGACTTATTGCGCTGAAAAATATGTCGCAGGCAAGGGCGGCACTGCGTGGCAGGGAATTTGTAACCCCCGATGATGTAAAGACAGTCGCACCGTATGTCTGCGTACACAGACTTATCTGCAGAAGTACGGTTATGCGTGACCCCGACAGCGCAAAACGTGAGATTCTTGACAAAATGATAAAGGAGCTTCCCGTTCCTACGGAGCAGATTTAAATGGAGCTTGTAGCGATTATTCTTGTGATTGCGGCGGTAGCAGCCGCAGAAGTGCTTATTTTCGGAAAGTACGCACTGAAAGGAATATATTACAGTGCGTCGGTAAACAAGGCCGAGGTCTACGAGGGCGAAACCCTCGAGCTGACTGAGGTCGTTGAGAACCGACGCTTTGTTGCTTTGCCGTGGATAAAGACGGAGCTTTCCGCTTCTCGCTGGCTTGCGTTCAGCAGGAAGGATTCCGCCGCACAGACAAGCGGCGGCGACAATACCTTTATTCCGGGCGTTTTTTCGCTGAAGCCACGAAGTAAATGTACAAGAGTCCGAAAAATAAGATGTATGAAACGTGGCGTATTCTCCTTTGACGATACGGTTGTGACCGCTACCGATATGCTGGGTCTTGTAAGAGTTTCAAGAGGCTTCAAGGTCGGGATAAGCATTACCGTCCTGCCTGTCGGCGCAGACGGAGAAAATGCGGTGCTGTCATTCAACGAGCCTGTCGGTGAAATTCTTGTCAGACGTTTCATAAACGAGGATCCGTTTATGATTGCAGGCTCAAGGGAATATACGGGCAGAGAACCGCTCAACCGCATAAACTGGAAGTATACCGCCGTTACCGGTAAGCTGATGGCTATGAACAACGAGTTTACCACCTCACGAAACACCCTTATACTTATGAATATGCAGAGAAAGGGAGTAGTGCCGATAACGTCCGCAGATATAAGAGATACCGAAGCGTTTATAAAGCTGTCCGTCAGACTGATGTGGGAAAGCATTGACAGCGGCTGCGGTTTTGCTTTCGCAACAAACGGCGGTAACGCAAACGGTACAGCCACCGGCTTTGTAAAGACAGCCGAACAGTGCGAGGGTGTACTCAGAATGCTTGCACAGCTTTCCGACAGCTGCAGCTTTGATTTCGGCTCGTTTTTGAATGCGCTGAATTACGGCAGTTTCACAGATGTGATTATTCTGACGCCTTATATTGACGATGAAATGGCACTGTTTGCAAAAGAGCTTGAAAGCCGTGACAAAGCGGCGGTTTTCTATACAACGGGCAACATTCCCGAAAATACAGATGCTCAGATATTGCACGCAAGAAAATTCTCATACACGTTTAATACAGGCTATGCGGAGGGTACGCAATGAAAAAGGATTTTTTAATGAAATGCGTTGCCGCTCTGGCTATGCTTCTTATTCCACTGCCGCTGATGTTCGTTTTCGAGGTGACGGCTTTCAAGGGCTTTATGCTGTGGCATTATCCGATATACTATGCCGTAGCCGCCATAGCCGCCGCATCCGGCTATTTTCTGATGTGCCTCAGACGTTCACGGCACACTCCGAAAACGATTTTTCTTGTAAATACGCTTATGGCTCTTACGGCAACGGTGCTTGTCGTTCTTGTAGCCGTAGTTTCCTCGCAGATAAACAACGTACTTGGCGAAAACGGCTTTAACGTATTCTATTTCTGCGTTGCTCTTATGCCGTCTGTTATTGTATGGTATCTTCTCGGAATGAGCCTTAAGAAGAACAGATTTGGCGATATATTCACTCCGATATGGCTCGGAATATATCTTGTTGAAACGTTCATCTGCTATATTTTCTGCTGTGTAATGTCGGCGGATATGGAATATCTCGGTGCTTCGGAACACAGGATTTCGGTTCTTCTTGTGGTAATGGCGCTTCTTACGGTATTGCTTATCAACCAGTCGAATATACGCTCCGAGATTGACAGACGCAGAAACACCAACCTTATAGTACCCAAAGGGCTCAGGCTTTACAACGCAAAGCTGATAGCGATAGTCGGTGCGGTGATACTTGCGGCGCTGATGCTCAAGGATTATGTAGCCGCAGGTCTTACTTGGCTTGTGAAAATGACCGTTAAGATAATAGATACGCTGCTCTTCAACATCCGCTTTCTGCAGACCGAGCAGATGACCCCGGAGGATACACAGCTCCCCGATTCCGATTTTCTTTCGGCTGCGGGCGAAAGCCGTGATTTTCTGCTTTATATTCTTGTCGTTGTCATTGTCGTACTTTTTATCGTATTCAGAAAGAAAATACTGTCGCTGATGCGAAAGATAGCAGGACGCATCTTCGGAAAATATTCCGTCGATGACACTGTGCAAGAGGTTTATGACGATTACACAGACAGCTACGAGGAGCTTGATATAAGGCAGGAGAGGATAGTAAACGAAACGGATAAGGACTGCCTTAAGCGCTACCGTAAAGCTAAGGATAACAACGAAAAATTCAGGCTCGGCTACAGATTATACGCTATGTGGCTTTCAAAACGCAGTACGGAGGATATTTCCACGAAAACAGTAGAACAGCACCGTCTTATCTCCGAAAAGCTGTATCACGGCACAAACAATATCGGAGCATTTTCCGACAGCTACAGCAAAATACGGTACGATGATGAGCCTGCGACCGCTGATGACATTCTTCTTTCCGACAGCCTCATAAACGAGCTTTATAAATAGCACAATGTAAAATTTGTGTAAAGTCTATTGACAATTGTAAATAAATGTGTTATCATTTCCACATGATAAAAGGGAGTAGTCGGGGGATCGGTCACAGAATGATCCCTGTACGGTGTCGTCAATACGATTTCGAACGCTTTAAGCCTCAGAGATCCGTGCCGTACTGAGTATACGCTTATGACAAGACTTTTGTCGCAATTTTTTTGCGGCAAAGGTCTGTTTTTTTATGCCTTCGCCCAAAACACGAAAGGAAAGGTTACGGTAATATGAATTATTACGACATGAACACACAGGAGGTTCTTTCACAGCTTAATACAAGTATGAACGGACTTACAGGCGGCGAGGCTGAAAGCAGGCTTTCCCGTTACGGAAAAAACGAAATAACCGAGCGGAAGAAAAAGGGCGTTTTAAGAGTATTTGCGGAGCAGTTTGCGGATTTGCTTGTAATTATTCTGATAATCTCCGCTCTTGTTTCTGTTTTCACCGACAACATAGAAAGTGCGATTGTTATCATCTGCGTTATCACTATGAATGCGGTTCTTGGCACTGTCCAGCATTTCAAGGCGGAAAAATCGCTTGAAGCGCTCAAGTCAATGTCATCACCCACTGCAAAGGTAATGAGGGATAATAACATTCATATCGTCAATGCGTCCGATGTAACCGTAGGCGATATTGTACTTGTAGAGCAGGGCGACATTGTCTGTGCAGACGGCAGACTTGTTTCGTGTGCGTCCCTTCAGGTAAACGAAAGCTCGCTTACAGGCGAAAGCAACGGCATAGACAAGTTCACCGAGATGCTGACAGGCGAAAAAATACCTCTCGGCGACAGGAAGAATATGGTCTACACAGGCTCTCTTGTAACGGCAGGCAGAGGTATGTTTGTTGTAACAGCAGTCGGAATGGATACGGAGCTTGGCAAGATTGCAGGGCTTATAAACAAGGCTGAGCGTAAAAAGACCCCGTTACAGCACAGCCTTGACAAGTTCTCAAAACAGCTTTCTGTAGCGATTCCCGTTCTCTGCCTTATAGTTATGATACTCTATATCGTAAGAGGAACACCCGTGCTTGATTCGCTGATGTTCGCCGTAGCGCTTGCTGTAGCCGCAATACCCGAAGCGTTAAGCTCGATAGTCACAATCGCCCTCGCCATAGGTACACGAAAAATGGCAGAGCAGAACGCTGTAATAAAGGATCTCAAGGCGGTCGAAGGCCTTGGCTGTGTGTCTGTTATATGCAGTGATAAAACAGGAACGCTCACCCAGAATAAAATGACCGTAAGACAGGTCTATTTAAACGGCAAAGAGCAAAACGCCGACGCTTCTGCCTGCAATGCGGATTTCGCACTTCTCGAAAGAGCAATGGCTCTGTGCAACGATGCCGCCTATTCCGACGGCAACGCCATAGGCGACCCTACCGAAACCGCACTGTCGGATTACATCGGTGTTCCGGTTTATGAAAAGATTCGCTCCGATTATCCGAGAGTTTCCGAAATACCGTTTGACAGCGAAAGAAAGCTGATGAGTACCTGCCATATAGTTGAAGGCAAGCGTACAATGTTCACAAAGGGCGCAACAGATAACCTGCTTTCACGTCTGGTTTCCGTCTGCGATAACGGCACGGTCAGAAGCATAACAGACAATGATAAAAATAAAATCGCACTTGCAAACGAGCATTTTTCCGGACAGGGAATGCGTGTGCTTGCATTCGCCTATAAGCTCTCCGAAAATGAAGCGGCAGACACGGAGGATAACTATATCTTCATAGGTCTTGCGGCGATGACCGATCCGCCCCGCCCCGAAAGCAAGGCGGCAGTCGCCGATTGCATAAGAGCAGGAATAAAGCCTGTAATGATAACGGGCGACCATAAGGTAACGGCAAGTGCTATAGCAAGAGAGATCGGCATTATGCGTGACGGCGATATAAGCCTTGACGGAGTTCAGCTTGACGAAATGACCGATGAGGAGCTTGACAGCGTTATCGAAAAGGTTTCCGTTTATGCCCGTGTATCTCCCGACAATAAGATAAGGATAGTTGAACGCTGGCAAAACAAGGGCAAGGTAGTAGCTATGACAGGCGACGGTGTAAACGATGCTCCTGCGCTGAAAAAGGCAGATGTAGGTGTTGCTATGGGTATCACAGGTACGCAGGTATCAAAGGATGCCGCTTCAATGATACTTACCGATGATAATTTCGCTACTATCATCAAATCTGTAGCAAACGGCAGAGCAATCTACGCAAATATCAAGAATGCCGTTAAATTTCTGCTGTCAGGCAACCTTGCGGCAATAATCGCAGTATTATGTACCGCTATACCCGGTCTTCCGACGCCGTTCACGGCTGTTCAGCTCCTGTTTATAAATCTTCTTACCGACTCACTGCCTGCAATAGCCATAAGTATGGAAAAAGCAGATAAATCGCTCCTTTCGCAAAAGCCCAGAAATACAGGCGAATCCTTCCTTACAAAAGCAATGTCGCTCGGCATAGTGACAGGAGGAGTGCTTATCGCCGCCGCTGTAATGACAGCCTACTTTATCGGAAGCGCAGTTTCAGCCGAGCTTGGCTGTGCAATGGCATTCAGCACACTGTGTATATCAAGGCTGTTTCACGGCTTCAACTGCCGCAGTGATAAATCAATATTCAAAGTCGGCTTAACGTCAAACAGATTCTCACTACTTGCTTTTCTTGCAGGAATAATATTCCTTGTTTTAGCGGTATTCGTTCCCGGTGTAAGCGGCTTGTTCTCGGCACAGCTTATGAATATCGGATATTTCGGTATCTCGCTTGCAATAGGCTTTGTACCTACGCTGATAATACAGCTTGTAAGAATCATCAGAGAAGCACGCAGAAAATAATCTGCGACCGATATAAATCAAAAGCAGTTCTGAATGAAAAAAAGGTTTACATTTCATTTTGTATATGGTACAATAAAACTGCGGTAATACCGTAATTTTTGTTTGGATGGTAAATAGTATGAGCATTGAAAAGAAACTCTGGGGCAATCATAACGGAAAGGATTGCTACTTATTCACGCTTGAAAACGGCAATATGACAGCCGAGATTACAAACTACGCAGGCTCGCTTGTAAAGCTGATTGTACCCGATAAGGACGGTAACAAGGGCGATATACTCTTAGGCTATGATACGCTTGACGGTTACATAGCAGGAACAAGCAGTCAGGGCGCTTTAGTCGGAAGATATGCAAACCGTATCGGCGGCGCTAAGTTCACCCTTAACGGCAAGGAATATACTCTTGCCAAAAACGACAACGGCAACACGCTCCACGGCGGTAATGTCGGCTTCAATAAGAAGGTCTGGGATGTCAAGGATTTCGGCGAAAACGGCAATCCCTATGTAGTGTTCTCCTACACGAGCGTTGACGGCGAGGAGGGCTTCCCCGGAACGCTGACGCTTGATGTTAAGTACACTCTGACAGCCGATTCGATTGAGATATGCTATAATGCGGTAAGCGACAAGGATACGGTTATGAATTTCACTAACCACTCGTATTTCAATCTGAACGGAACCGACGCAGGAAATATCAAGGATCATATCGCACAGATATTTGCCGATAAATACACTCCCGTAAGCCCTGTGCTTATCCCGACAGGAGAAATAGCAAGCGTAAAGGGTACTCCGTTTGACTTTACCGCACCTAAGAGAATAGGCGAGGATATGGATAACGGCAAGCTCCCCGGCGGATATGACCATAACTATGTTTTAGGCGAAACAAAGGAAATGAGAAAAGCCGCAGAGATATATTCCGATAAGACCGGCAGAGTAATGACCACCTACACCGATATGCCCGCTATACAGTTCTATATAAGCGGCGGTCTTGGCGGCGAAACAGGCAAGGGCGGCAAGGAAATGTTCAAGAATCAGGGCTTCTGCCTTGAAAGCCAGTTCTGCCCCGACTCACCCAACAAGCCTCAGTTCAAGCCCACTTGCGTTTATAAGGCAGGGGAGCAGTACAACTTTACTACCATATATAAGTTCTCTGTAAAATAAGAAATATAACAAAAATACCGCAATCCCATCCGGAATTGCGGTATTACAGTTTGTCGAAAAAACTATATTTTTAATAATACAGGGTTTGGGGCGTAGCCCCAAGCAGGGTGAGGGCGGCAGCCCCACACTCAGCCCCTTCCCACGGGGAAGGGGTTTGGGGTTAGGGATAGAGAATTTACTCTGTTTTTTTAAAATAAACTTTTTCTACAATCTAATACCGCAATCCCATCCGGAATTGCGGTATTATATATTTATTGTCCGAAATGTGTTGTTTCCTTCGGCTCAAGCGCAAGTTCTTCCTCCTTGCACGGTCTGACGATCAGCTTAGATATACAATTATCGTGAACCTCGATAACCTTGAAAATTATATCCTTATAGCGAACCTTCGGGTGTTCGCCCTCTTCTTCGGGAATATATCCGAGCAGGTCGGTAACAAAGCCTGCGATAGTGTCGTATTCGTGGTCTTCTTCAAGCTCATAGCCGAACAGTTCGAGTACATCTTCGGGATCGGCCTCGCCGCTGACCTCGTATGCGCCGTTCGAGCGGGGGATTATCATATCCTTTTCCTCGTCATACTCGTCCTCTATGTTGCCCATTATCGACTCGATTATATCCTCAAGCGTGATGATACCTGCCGTACCGCCGTATTCGTCAATCACAATGCCCATACCCGACTTGAGATTAGTCAGGAACTTGAACACGTCCGAACAACTGCACGATTCGGGAACATATACCGCCTCACGCAGAAAGTCCTCTATTTTCAGCTTATCCTTGTTTTCGTTTCCGACAAGGCAGAGAAGATCCTTTACTATGATTATTCCGACTATAGCGTCAATGTTTTCCTTGTATACGGGTATTCTTGAAAAGCCCTTTTCAAGCGCAATATAGACAATATCGTCAAGAGATGAATTTACATCTACTCCGACAATGTTCTTTCTGTGCGTCATTACATCCGATGCGACAAGATCGCCGAACTCAAACACGTTGTTTATCAGCTGTGCCGATTCGTCCTCAAGGTTGCCGTATTCGTTGCCCGCATCGACCATAGACATAATGTTGTCCTGCGTGGTTTCTTCCTTGTCGTAGTAGCTGTCGCCGAGTGCCTTTGATAACAGCTTATCAAGACCTTTGTTCAATAAAATCAGCGGTGCAAGCAGTATCTTTACCGCTCGCTTAGGTTTTCGGGGGTCTGCGTCCATTTTGTTTCCTTTCAAATATCAAAATATATTTTTCGGCAGAACTTCGTGTCCTGCCGCACATTGTAGAAAAGCTCTATCTTTTAATAATGGGGTTGAGGGGCGTAGCCCCCAATAGGGTCGAGGGGCGATAGCCCCAGCAAAATAGCCCCGGCACGGATGCCGGGCGTGTATGCCCAAAGGCTCTATGCAAGGACGCATACAAGTGGTCGAACAAAGTCGGTGCAGGACGCACCGACAACAAACGACCACGATTGCACAGATGCAGAGCCAACCAAGCATACACAGCTTTTCACGGGGAAAGGGGTTTCGGCAAGGATGCCGAGATAGAACGCTTTGTGGGCTTTGCAGGACGCAAAGCCCACAAAGCGTTCTTAAAGGGATAGAGAATTCGCACTATCTTATAAAAACAGACTTTTTCTACAAGCTGGACCGCTCTTAATGAGCGGTTTATTTTTATCCCCTATAATAATTTATCGCATAACCGCCGTATGACAGCCGAAAATAAGACATAAAGCAAAAAACAGTTGCAAATGCGGCGGTAATAGTGTATAATAAAATATGAATATACTGCCTTAATAGCGGTAATTTTCAAATGTGAAAGGAAAATCTATGTTACTTAATATAATGAACAGTCTTGGCGATCAGCGGAGCATTATCATCACTGTATTCGCTTATGCGGTGATCCTGCTTATTGCCATACCGATACACGAATGCGCACACTGCTTTGCGGCATATCTTATGGGCGATGATACAGGACTTCATTCGGGCAGAATCACTCTGAACCCGATAAGGCACTGGGATCTCTGGGGTACGATAGGTATGCTTACTGTCGGAATAGGCTGGGGCAAGCCCGCACCCGTAAACCCCGTCAGAGCAAGAAAGGTTTCCGCAAGAACGTTCATGGCGCTGACTGCGGCGGCAGGACCTTTATCTAATGTTATACTCTCATACATTTTCGTACTTATCGGAAAGCTTGTATGGTTCTTCTTCGGTGCTTCAAATCCCGATGTTGTAGCATATGTTTATTACGCTTTTGATATGGCGGCAAGTATAAACGTTTCGCTTGCAGTGTTCAACCTGCTCCCCATACCGCCCTTTGACGGCTCAAGAATAATGCTCGTATTCTTAAAGGAAAGAACATATTTCAAGCTGATGCAGTACGAGCAGTATATAATGATCGCCGTACTCGCTATCTGCTGGACAGGTGTACTTAATGCACCGCTGAACTTCCTTGACAATGCGGTTATGAGCTTTCTTGATTTCACGACCTCTTACGTTCCTCTTGTACCTCTCGGAGTATAAGAAATGCAGGAACTGAAATTCAAGCTGGAGGTCTATGAAGGGCCGCTCGATCTTATGCTGAGCCTTATCGCAAAGCATAAGCTGAACATTTACGATATAGAAATCTCTCTTCTGCTTGAGCAATTCTTACTGTATCTCGACCGTATGAAGCAGGCCGATATAGAAATAGCGGGCGAATTTCTCGAAATGGCGGCAAGGCTTATCTACATAAAGTCAGCCGCACTTCTGCCAAAGCACGAAGCAGAAGAAATGAAGAAAGAGCTTCAGGGTGTACTGATAGAATACGCTATGTGCAAGCAGATAGCATTGCAGCTACAGCAAAGCTGGGTAGGCGATGATGTGTTCGTGCGTCCGCCCGTACAGGTGGAAGAAAACAAGGCTTATCTCGGCATACACGAGCCGGACGAGCTTTTTCTGGCAATGTCGAACTTAAACTACAAGGATGCGGTACGAAAAGCCGTGCCTCATGTTAAGCCTGCCATTGCAAAGAGTTTTGTCAGCGTATTCACAAAGATAGTATATGTGTTGAAGCGTATAAATGACGGTCATAAGGTTGAAGTAAATTCGTTATATAAGGGTCAGTCCAGATCGGACTGCGTGGCTGTGTTTCTGGCACTTTTAGAGCTGTCGAAGAACAGCCGTATAAAGTTTACCGATGACAACAAATATCTTCACTTTGTGCCTAAGGATAAAATAGAAGAAGAATTCTCTTTCGGAGAACCGGATGAAAGCGAGGCGGCGGATAATTGAATTACAATGAATCAATCTGTATAATAGAAGCTCTGCTGTTCGCATCGGGTGAACCGATTTCGCTTGACCGACTGAGCGAAGCAAGCGGCATCGAGCCGGAAACGGTGGTAAAGCTGATTGACTGGCTTGAAAGGAAATACAACGTATCTGACAGTGCGATAAGGGTGCTAAGGCTTGAAAACTCATATCAGCTTTCGACAAGAGAAGAATATGCACCTTATATAAAGCGTGCAATGGAAAACAAGCGTCAGGCAAGGCTTTCCCCTGCGGCACTTGAGGTACTGGCTGTAGTAGCTTATAATCAGCCAGTCACTAAAGCGTTTGTCGAGCAGGTCAGAGGCACAGACAGCTCCGGTGTTATAAACACGCTGGTAGAACGTGAACTGCTGTATGAGGCAGGCAGACTTGAACTGCCCGGCAGACCTATTACATACAAGACAACGGACAACTTCCTTCGCTGTTTCAAGCTTGAAAGTCTGGCACAGCTGCCAAGCCTTCCCGACGAAGACGGACAGTTAAACCTGAATGAGATCGGCACATTACAGCAAGACGGCGATTTTATTCCGGATGACAGCTTTGAGGAATAATCCGATTACTCCTGCGGATACTCTTATCGGAGTACCGTCCGCACACCAAACCGAAACGGAGGGCTTATGGGCTGGCTTATTTTCATAGATATATTGCTCATCATCGTACTTGCTCTCATGCTGTCGGTAACAGTAAACGTACATCTGAACGATGAAACGAGAATAAAAATCAGATACGCAGGCATAACAATATTCTCTGTTTCTCCCGAAGACGAAAAACATAAAAAGCAAAAGAAAAGCAAGGAAAAACAAAAGAAATCGCCGGACGATAAAAGCGATAACATTTCTGCGGATAACGAAAAACCGGTGCAGAATACCGAAAACACTGCCGATAAAGCAAACGGCAGCAGCGATATATCCAAAGAAAGCAAGAAAACGCATAAAGTCGGAAAAAAAGCAGATAACAACGGCAACAACGGTCTTTTATCAAAGCTCGGTCTGAGCGGCGACATCAGCGAAACGATCGAATTTGTAAAACAGCTTGTGGAATCTGCTTCAAAACCGATAAAGAGGCTTATAAGCCATATCCGTGTAAGTAACTTTTATCTGTTTATAACGGCAAGCGGAGAAGATGCGGCGCAGGCGGCGATGAACTACGGAAAAATAAACTGGCTTGTACACACAGCTTTAGCGGTGCTTTACAATACCGTTAAGCTGAATGTGAAAAAGATAGATATTACCGCAGACTTTACATCGGGCAAAACGGAGTACGAGCTTTCATGCAAAGTGAAACTGAGGCTCGGAACGGCCATAGGCTGTGTCTTGTGGTTTTTATTCAGAACAGCAAAATTATATTTGAAGATAAATTCAAAGAATGCAAATAAAACTGCAACGGCTGAACGCAATACAAAGCCAAAAGCAGAGAAAGCGTGAGCTTTCGGAAAGGAAATCAAAATGGCAGAACAGCATCCAATCAACGGACTTATGGGAACTTCTATGGAGAAGATAAGAGAGCTTGTTGACGTTAACACTATAATAGGCGACCCTATCACCTCTCCCGACGGAACAATAATCATTCCCGTTTCGAAAGTCAGCTTCGGCTTTGTCGCAGGCGGCTCAGACCTGCCCACAAAAGCTCCCAAGGAAGTATTTGCGGGCGGAAGCGGCGCAGGCATCACGATAAATCCGCAGGCTTTTATCGTAGTACAGCGTGACGGCGACGTTAAAATGCTTGAGCTTGGTGCAACCGGCAACAGTGCTATTGACGGTATAATCAGCGGCGTACCCGACCTTATTTCCAAGATCAAGGCTATCTTCTCTAAGGATGACGAAGAATCTGAAGAAAAAACAGAAGAATAAGCAATAACATCTGTCCTTTTCGCATAAGATATACCAAAACTATGCGGAAAGGACAACGTTATGCAAAGAAAAATTCTATCTGTCGCAGCTGCCGTGATTTTTGCCGTTACTGCGACTGTGACAGTTTATGCCGAGAGCGCAAAAAAGCTGTGTTATCTTGAAAATACCGATAAAAGCGGAATCGGAGTATCGGCTGTCAGTGCTATTCTTATTGAGGCGGATACGGGAACTGTGCTTTTTTCTAAAAACGAAAAAGAACACAGACAGATAGCAAGCACGACCAAGATAATGACTGCTCTGTTGACCCTTGAGGCAGGAGAACCCGACAAGGAATTCGAGGTAGACCCGACCGCCATAAAGGTCGAAGGAACCTCAATGGGACTTCGGGAAGGCGATATTGTAACACGCAGAGCTTTATGCTACGGTATGCTTTTGCCTTCGGGAAATGATGCGGCAAATGCGGCGGCGGTAAATATATCGGGCAGCAAATCGGCGTTTGCCGTGCTGATGAATAAAAGAGCCGAAGAAATCGGTATGACCGACACGAACTTTGTCACCCCGTCGGGACTTGACGCAGACGGTCAGTATTCCTGTGCCTATGATCTCGCCTTGCTTACACGGGAGGCGATGAACAATAAAGACTTTGCAAAAATATGCGGATTGCCAAAAGCAAAGGTTTCTTTCGGCAATCCCAAAAGCGACCGCATACTCGTTAACTCGAACAAACTGCTCACAAGCTATGACGGCTGTATCGGAGTTAAGACAGGATTTACCGACAGTGCAAGAAGAACTCTTGTAAGCTGTGCCGAGCGTGACGGCGTAAGGCTTATAGCGGTAACGCTTAATGCGCCGAACGACTGGAGCGACCACGCAAAAATGCTGGACTACGGCTTCGAAAAAGTGACGCTTTGCGAAATGAAGTACGACTCATCAGCTCTTTCCTTATCCGTTGTCGGCTCAGAAAAGGAAACGGTCAGTGTTGAATGCGGTACCGTAAAACTGCCGCTGTGCAACGAACAGAAAGACAAAATAACAGCAGAAATATATATGCCGAAATTTATTTACGCAGGACTTGCCGCAGGCGAAAAGGTCGGCGAAATACATTACCTGCTAAACGGAAATACAATAGCAACAGCGCCGCTCCAAACGGCTGAAAGCTGTGTACAAAAAGAACGTAAAACGGATTTTTTTACCGTGATATATAAATTCATTGCAGGACTGCTGACACGCTGATACTGTATGGATACGGAATTTGAAAGGAATACGGAACAATGGAAAAAGTGAGATTACAGAAAATAATAGCAGACAGCGGCTACTGCTCACGCAGAAAAGCCGAGGAATATATCGAACAAGGCTGTGTAAAGGTAAACGGCAGACCGGTTTCTCTCGGTGACAAGGCCGATCCCAAGAACGATATTGTAACGGTAAACGGCGAAAAGATAGCTTCCTTAGGCACTCAGCTGAGATACATAAAGCTGTATAAACCGAGAGGCTATGTGACCACTATGGCGGATACGCACGGCAGAAAGATAGTTACCGACCTTCTCGACGATATTGACGAGCGTGTTTATCCCGTAGGCAGACTTGACAAGGATTCTGAGGGACTTCTGATACTCACAAACGACGGTGCGCTTGCAAATGCCGTAATGCACCCGTCACGTCATATAAAGAAGCGCTACCGTGTAACCGTAAGGGGCGAGGTAACAGATGACAAGCTGACAACGCTTGCTTCAGGTGTTAAGATTGACACGGGCGTTACACTTCCCTGCACCGTTGCGGTACTTGCCGAAGAAGAAAACAGGACTGTTCTTGAATTCACGATTGCCGAGGGCAAGAACAGACAGATAAGAAAAATGTGCGAGGCTGTAAAATTACAGATAGTGCGTCTTAAAAGAAACGCTGTCGGAAATATAAAACTCGGTATGCTGAAGCCGGGCGAATGGGCAGACCTTACCGCAGAAGAGTTAAAGGGACTGAAAGCACTGGTTTCAAGCGACAAATCGACCAAAAGAACGGGTAAAAAATGATTACGATACTTAAAAACAACATTATTACCGACAAGCTGGTGTTCGAGGCGAAGGACGGCGATACGCCTGTAGGCTCGGTCGTCTGCACAACAGACGGCGAAACATTGTTTGTGGAAAAGCTTGAAACGCAGTACATAATGCTTGTTGACGGGCTTATGAGAACCGCTATGAACTACGCTTTTAATCACTTTATAAATAAGTGTACCGTAAATATGCAATCCGAAACGGTATGGAATGAACTTTTAAAACGTGGTTTTGTGCAAAACAACGATAATCACATCTCTGACATTGATAATTTTTTCACATCTCATAAAAGTTGCAAAAAATAGCGAATTTCGCTTGTTATTAAAGATGAAATGAGTTATAATTATACTTGAATATGATGTGCCCAAAGGCATAATTATACACAGCGGTCGGCTCTTATTTTCAGCAGCTTACCGCTTCACAGAAAAGCGAGAACGGAGGAATTCTGGCAATGAAGAAAACAATTGCTGAAATGGAGCAGACAGCCGCAAGCGAAGCTGCAAACAAGCTCATCTCTCTGTTTGACGAGGACAGCTTTGTCGAGCTTGGCAAATTTGTCGGAGCAAACGGTGAAAAGACAGGCGTTGTAAGCGGTTACGGATATGTTGACGGAGCAGTCGTATATGCGTACGCTCAGGACACAAGCGTTAACGCAGGTGCGGTAAACACTGCGGCAGCTCTCAAAATCAAGAAGGTTTACGAGCTGGCGCTTAAAAACGGTGCTCCTGTTATCGGTATCTTTGACTCAAAGGGCGGAGATATCAAGGAAGGTATGAAGACACTCGGTGCATACGGTGAGATAGCCAAGATGAGTGCGGCACTTTCGGGTGCTGTTCCCCAGATAGCTGTAGTAGACGGTCTTTGCGCAGGCACAGCCGCTATGATAGCTTGTATGGCTGATGTGGTCATTATGACAGAAAAATCAGAGCTGTTCATGACAGCACCTTTTACAGCCGATGATAAGACGGCAGGTGCAGGTACAGCCGAGAATGCCGCAAAGTCAGGTGTAGCGGCTATTCTTGCAAAGGACAGCGATGAAGCTATAGCTAAGGCTAAGCAGTTATTATCCGTTCTCCCTGCGAACAATCTTGAAACAGCAGGAAACGATTATTATATGGAAAACGATGCGGCTGTATCGGCTGATCTCAAAGGCATCGAGCTTATCAACTCGGTAGCCGACAAGGAAAGCGTTATTGAGCTTTACAAACAGTTCGGTACATCTGCGGTTACCGCAATAGGAAGCCTTAACTGGAGAACAGCAGGCTTTGTTGCTACAAACAACGGTGCAAAGCTGACAGCAGACGACAGTGCAAAGATTGCACGTTTCGTTACTCTTTGTGACGCTTATTCAATCCCCGTTGTTACATTCGTTGACAGCGAAGGCTTTGAGAAGTCAAGTGCGGCTGAGCTTGCAGGAAGCATCCGTGACAGTGCAAAGCTCGCACAGGCATACGCTTCCGCTACAACAGCAAAGATTGCAGTTGTAACAGGCAAGGCTTACGGCAGTGCTTATGTTGCACTCGCAAGCACAGCGGCAGGAAGCGACTTCACATTCGCATGGGAAGGTGCGGTTATCGCTCCCACAACTCCCGAAGCGGCAGTTGTATTCTTAAACGGTGTTTCGGAAGACAATGCAAAGCAGGCTCAGGAATATGCAGACAACGAAGCAGACGCATTCACAGCTGCAGCTAACGGCTACGTTGACAGAGTTATCACAGCCGAGGATACTAAATCCGCACTGACATCTGCAATTGAAGCAACATCTTCAAAGAGAGTTGTTACTCCTGCTAAAAAGCACGTTAACTTCGTATATTAATCGACATAAGAAAGGATTTTTGTTATGAAAAGATACAATATCACAGTAAACGGTACCGCTTATGATGTAACCGTTGAAGAAACAGACGGCAGTGCAGCACCTGTTGCCGCACCCGCAGCAGCTCCCGCTCCCAAGAAGGCAGCAGCTCCCGCTGCTCCCGCAGGCGCACAGGGCGGCGTTAAGATTAACGCTCCTATGCCCGGTACTATCGTAGACGTTAAGCTCGCAGTAGGCGCTAAGGTTACAAACGGTACAGTAATCGCAGTTCTCGAAGCTATGAAGATGGAAAACGACGTTGTAGCAAGCTGTGACGGTACAATTGCAAGCATCAATGTTACAAAGGGTCAGTCTGTTGAAACAGGCACACTGATTGCAACAATCAATGCGTAACTCTTGATTGAAAGGAATAATAAAGGTTATGGCAAAAGTAGGAATTACCGAAACCGTACTGCGTGACGCTCATCAGTCGCTTATCGCAACCAGAATGACTACAGAGGAAATGCTCCCTATCCTTTCCACAATGGACAAGGTAGGCTATCATTCGGTTGAATGCTGGGGCGGTGCTACATTTGACGCATGCTTACGTTTCTTGAACGAAGACCCCTGGGACAGACTGCGTATATTAAGACGTGAAATGCCTCACACAAAGTTACAGATGCTTTTCAGAGGACAGAATATGCTCGGTTACCGTCACTATGCTGACGATGTACTGGAATATTTCGTTCAGAAGTCTGTAGCAAACGGTATTGATATAATCAGAATTTTCGATGCGCTCAACGATATAAGAAACCTCGAAACAGCCGTTAAGGCTGCAAAGAAGGAGGGCGCACACGCTCAGATAGCTATCTCTTACACACTCGGTGAAGTATTTACAGAACAGTATTACATCGACTACGCAAAGAGAATTGAAGAAGCAGGCGCTGATTCTATCTGCATCAAGGATATGGCGGCTCTGCTTACTCCTTATGAAACAGAAAGACTTGTAAAGGCGCTCAAGAGTGCTGTTAATATCCCGATCCAGCTTCACACACACTACACATCAGGACTTGCTTCAATGTGTCTGTTAAAGGGTATCGAATCGGGCGTTGACGTTATCGACACAGCAATGTCACCCTTAGCGCTCGGCACATCGCACGCTCCCACAGAGTCAATGGTTGCCGCATTACAGGGTACAGAGTATGATACAGGACTTGACTTAAAGCTCCTCACAGAGATAAGAGAATACTTTATGACGCTCCGCAAGAAGTACATCGACAGCGGTCTGCTCGATCCCAAGCTCCTTGCAGTTGACGCTAATGCTCTTATATATCAGGTTCCCGGCGGTATGCTTTCAAACCTCCTTTCTCAGCTTAAGCAGGCAGGCAAGTCTGACAAGTTCGAGGAGGTTCTTAAGGAAGTTCCCCGTGTAAGAGCAGACGCAGGCTTCCCTCCCCTTGTTACACCTACATCACAGATTGTTGGTACACAGGCTGTATTCAATGTAATTCTCGGTGAGCGTTACAAGACTGTAACAAAGGAATTCAAGGGTCTTGTAAAGGGCAGCTACGGTAAGACACCCGCTCCCATTGACCCCGAGTTCAGAAAGAAGATTCTCGGTGACGAACAGCCTATCGACTGCCGTCCCGCAGACCTTATCGAGCCTGAGCTTGAAAAGCTGAAGGCTGAATGCGCTAAGTGGTCACAGCAGGACGAGGACGTATTAAGCTACGCTATGTTCGGTCAGGTAGCTGAAAAGTTCTTTGAAAAGCGTAAGGACAAACAGCTTGGCATTGATGCTGAACACGCTGATAAAGCTAACAAGGTAATGCCCGTATAATTTAATTTAACTGCGGCAGGTTGAAATACACCTGCCGTTTTTAATAATCTGAAAAGGACGGAAATATGAACAGACGCAGACGCACAGACGAACCCGTAAAGAATATACACAAAGAAACCGAATATCACACTGTAGTAACCGATGACGGAACGCAGGACGAGGGCTTTAACTGCAAAGCCTGCGGAAAATTCATTACGGTCAGGGATTGCGGAACAAACAACCGTAATCACTGCCCTCACTGCTTATCAAGCATACATCTTGACAACATACCCGGCGACCGCTCAGCCGATTGCGGAGGGATAATGGAGCCTATCAGCATTTATGTCCGTCCCGACGGTGAATGGGCGCTGATACACCGCTGTAAGAAATGCGGAGAGCTTAAAATAAACAGGATAGCCGCAGACGATAACGAATATCTGCTGTTATCGCTTGCCTGCAAGCCGCTTGCAAATCCGCCTTTCCCGCTCAGTGCTTTATCAACACCTTTCGGCAAAGAAGACAAATAAGCATACAGACACCAAAACGAGCCGTTGCACAAATAAAGTGCAACGGCTCAATTTTATTCACGGCATTGGCTCAATCAAGAACAGCGCCTCCCCATTCAATAACCGTAAAGCCTTTACGAACGATTGGCGTAATTTCGGGCGGCATTATTTCATCACCGCTGTATTCGGCAAAGCCGAACCATATACGGTATATGCTGTCAGGCTTTACCGAGAAAGTCAGCGGCATCTGCGTTTGTTCTGTGGTATACTGTCACATTACCATTTGTATCAACCTTTGCATTTTTGTCATAAATGCTCAATAATTCTAATAAATCTTCGTTTACTTTGATACCTTGTTTTATTTTGTATCCGTAAATATCATTAATATTTTTGACATATCTGTCGGTTTCGGGGATAGATTTTTTTCTATTTTCCTTGACAGTTTCGGGAATTTGTGATATATTGTTATTAGAAGCAGATTTGTTTACCGTATCTACGCTTAATTGCGGTGCGGTCATTGAAGGCAAGTCTGCTTCTTTTATTATTGTTACTTCGTGTAAATAGAATTTACTATTTTTTTCGTAGCAGGATAAGATTTTACTATAACGCCCATAATAGCGTCTGCATTATCTATTTTTCCTCTTGCCGCTATTATATATCTATCCACACTTGTTTTCTCGTAGTTAGGCGTGTATGTTATAATATTTCCGTTTTCTATTACTGCTTTAATCGCTTTAACTGCTGACAACTTAGTTTTGCCATATCCATGAGCAATTGTGCTTTTTGCCCCTGATTTGACCAATTCTATTAAGCCAAAATCGTTCCTATAAGCAATGTTTTTTTGTTCGTCAAACACACTTAAAACATAATCAGATTTGTGTTTATAGGTTTCGACTGCCGAATCATATTCAACATCAAATACCTCTTCTTTTGAGATTTTATCTATGTTGTCTTTAATAGCACCAACAACAACCTTTGTTTCCAGCTTTTCACCAATAGACATTTTCACACCGCTACTCTCTGTATCGGTGTTTTCTTTTGCGTTCGAGATCTCAGCATGATTATTAACCGACGCCTTCAAGCTTACTCAACAAAATTTTTGAAACAAAACAGTCAAAAAACGGTCAGTAAAAAACAAACCGCACAACAATGCGGTTTCAGGCTGTCGATAAACCCACGCACCGCAAAAATGCAGAAAAGTAAATCGGCTCAAACTAAAAATCTGATAAATAAAAAGAATTTCACACAGCTGTAAAAATGGCTGTGTGAAAGCATTTTTGCTTACAGCGTCAACCGCTCCTCAACGTACCTTTGTACGCCTGTCGGAGCGGTTTCCTTGTCTGCGCTTGTTTATCAACGGCTGCATCGTGTCGGAAAATACTTTTTCGACACGATGAAACCGCACAACAATGCGGTTTAAAAAATCAAATTCTTATACTGCCCTATGCAGCTTTAAAGTCTTAGCTATAAAGCCTCCTGTTTTGCGGTCTGAAGATACTCTGATAAAACATCCCTTCATATTTATGAGCTTTCTTTCTGAATAAAAGTCCACGGCAACACCTCGGACGTAACCTCCTTGCCGTTCAGAATATCAACGAGCTTCTGAGCCGCAATTCTGCCTATGTTTCTGTCCTCATAGGAAAGCGATGTTATCGTGACCGGAGAGATCCGGCTAAGATTACTGTTGTCAAAGCTGACTACTGCAACGTCCTCAGGAACACGTCTGCCGGCAGAAAGCAGGCACTTAATAAGTCCGAACGCCACCTCATCGTTATAGCATACGACCGCCGTATTATCGCCAAGCCGATTTAATACCTCCTGAGGATTATTGAAAAGATCCTCCTTCGTTTCGGTAATGTACCAGAACACATTCTCATCGGGGATTATCAGACCGTTGCGAAACAGCTCCGAAATAAAGCCTGAATACCGCTGATGACCTTGAATGTCATCGCTTTTGAAAAAGCCTGCGATTTTTGTGTGACCACGTTCAATAAGATGCCGCACAAGCTCTGCACCGCCTGCCTGATTATCCGCACATACAGAATATGTGCCGCTGAGCGACGGGTAATATCCGTTGAAAAATACTACAGGTATATCCATTTCTATCAGCTTTTCGTACAGATCGAAATTAGGATTCGGCATAGCCGATTTTGTACCCTCTATCAGTATTCCGTCAACGGGATTCTTGAGTATTTCTTCAAGTATCGCACGCTCGTTGCAAACACAGTTGCGTGTCGCAGAAAGAACAGCGGTATACTTGTTTTCGGATAATACATCATTCACTGCCCGCAGCTGACTCGGGAAAATATAGTCGCTGATGTATGTTGCAACAACAGCTATCTTCCCTGTCCTCGGATTAAGCCGCTTCGGCCGTACCACCGAGCCGCTCCCCTGACGCTTTATTATAAGATTGTCCTCTACAAGAAGCGACAACGCCTTGCGTATCGTCTGGCGGCTCACATCATACTGAGCTGTCAGCAGCTCCTCGGTAGGAATCGGCTGTCCCTCTTTATACACACCGTTTTCAATATCGTTTTTAATTGCCTGTGCAACAGCTTCATATTTAGTCATAATTATCACCTCTATGCAAAGCACAAGTTCGTACAAAAGAATACAAATTTATTCACATATATAATACAACTTTGTCCGTTGTTTGTCAAGCAGTTTTTACTCAGCACGATATTGGTAAGTCAGAAACATCTGTTTTGTGACAAATGCACAAATCGTTCCGGCAAAAATGTTCAATTTATACATTGCATTTACTTATCTTTTGTGTTACAATAAAAAAGCAATACAGACAAAACTTAAATTTGTAACAGATTTATCTATAACTTGTCTTTTAAATTTACAGCAGAAGATATACGTCTGTTTGCAAAGATAACGAACACGGAGCTTGTTATGATTGATGGCAAGACCGACATAAACAGTTTTGAGCAGCAGCTTGAATCGCTTGATGCTACTGCAGCTCTCAAGAGGTGATAATATGACAATACAAGAGAAGATACAAAACGCAAAGACATATCTCGGAATCGAATTCGGTTCCACCAGAATAAAGGCAGTGCTTATAGACGACACATTTGCCCCGATTGCTTCGAGCGGTCACGAGTGGCAGAACCGCTATGAAAACGGCGTGTGGACTTATTCCCTTGATGACATCACAACAGGATTACAGCAATGTTATGCGGCACTCACAGAGGATATACGGCAGAAGTTCGGAGTAGCTCCGACTACCTACGGCGCAATTGGTATTTCCGGAATGATGCACGGTTATATGGCATTTGACAAGGACGATAACTTACTCGTTCCGTTCCGCACATGGCGTAACACTATCACAGAGCAGGCGGCATCCGAGCTGTCAGAGCTTCTTAGCTTCAACATTCCACAGCGTTGGAGCATAGCTCATCTCTATCAGGCAATACTGAACGGCGAGGAACACGTCAGACATATTGCTCATATCAATACGCTTGCAGGCTATATCCACTACCGTCTTACCGGAAAGCGACAGGTCGGCATCGGCGAAGCGTCCGGCATCTTCCCTGTGGACAGCACCGGTTACAACACAGACTACATCAAAAAGGTTGATGAGGTGCTTTCGGCAAAAGGTTTCTCAGTAAAGCTGGCGGAAGTTCTTCCTTCAGTGCTTAACGCAGGCGCAAAGGAGGCGTTTCTGACCGCCGACGGCGCTAAGCTGCTCGACCCGACAGGTACACTGCAGCCGGGAGTTCCCTTATGCCCTCCCGAAGGTGACGCAGGTACGGGAATGACAGCGACCGACAGTGTGCTTCCCCGAACCGGAAACGTATCGGCAGGCACCTCGATATTCGCTATGCTTGTTCTCGACAAGCCGCTTAAGGGCTACTACCCGGAAATTGACGTAGTGACTACTCCCTGCGGCGCTCCCGTTGCTATGGTGCATTGCAACAACTGCTCCTCCGAGCTTGACGCATGGGTGAAGATATTCGGTGAATTTGCACAGCTCAGCGGTCACCCTATCGCAAAGCCCGCACTTTATGATATGCTGTATTATCACGCACTGACGGGCGACCCCGACTGCGGCAACACCGTTGTGTATAATTTCCTTTCAGGCGAGCCTGTTGCAGGAGCGGAAAACGGCAGACCGATGTATTTCCGCACTCCCGACGGAAAATTCAATCTTGCAAATCTGTTCCGTGCGGAAATATACTCTACTATGGCAGCACTGAAGCTCGGAATGGATATACTTTTTGAAAAGGAGCAGGTTTCCGTTGAAAAAATAACAGGACACGGCGGTCTGTTCAAGACAAAAGGAGTTGCACAGCAGTTCCTTGCCGACGGGCTGGGTTGTGCCGTTTCCGTTATGAAGACCGCCGGAGAGGGCGGCGCATGGGGAATGGCTCTGCTTGCGGCATATACTGTATGCGGCGGCGGAAAATCACTATCGGAATTCCTTGACAGTGAGGTATTCGTCGGTATGGAATCCACCACGCTTCAGCCCGAAAAGAACGGTGCTGAGGGTTTTGCAGAATTTATGGAAAACTACAAACGTGGACTTGCGGCACAATACGCAGCGGCAAAGTAAGAAAGGACGCAATATGTTAGAGAAATTAAAACAAGAGGTGCTTGAAGCCAATCTTCTGCTTCCGAAATACAACCTTGTAACGTTCACCTGGGGAAATGTTTCCGCAATCGACCGTGAGAGCGGAATGATAGTGATAAAGCCCTCCGGTGTACCGTATGAAGAAATGACAGCCGAGGATATGGTGGTGGTCGAACTTGCAACAGGAAAAACAGCCGAAGGCAAGTGGAAGCCGTCCAGCGACACGCCTACTCATCTCGAGCTATATCGCTCCTTCTCAGCTATCGGAGGTATCGTGCATACCCACAGCCGCTGGGCTACTTCGTTCGCTCAGGCAGGTGCAGGCATTCAGCCGATGGGCACAACACAAGGCGACTACTTTTATGGTGAAATACCCTGCACCCGTGCCATGACTCCCAAGGAGATTCGCGGCGAGTACGAAAAAGAAACAGGAAAGGTCATAATCGAAACATTCAACAACATCGATCCTATGACTATCCCTGCAGTGCTTGTCAAAAGTCACGGTCCGTTCACCTGGGGCAAAGACGCACACGAGGCGGTGCATAATTCCGTAGTGCTTGAGGAAGTCGCATTTATGAATTACCATGCCCTCACTATCGCACCAACTGCAGGAAGAATGCAGCAGGAGCTTCTTGACAAGCATTATCTGCGCAAGCACGGTGCAAACGCCTATTACGGACAAGGCTGAAAGTGCTTGTAATCTGACTGCGATGCTAAAACAACCGACCGTTTTAAAAGAACAAAATAACATAACCGCAGGACTGCTCAGCTTTAAATGAGCAAGTCCTGCGGATTTTTGTTATTTTTAGGAATAATTAAAAAGTGCACACCCCCTTGCCGAAAATGCACACACTTACGACCTTTCGTTAAATAGCATAAAGGTAAAAAATAGAAAAGGCTCTGCCGTGACCGTTTTTCAGTCATCGCAGAGCCTTCTTTAGTTAAATTGTGTTGACAAATCCCATTAAACAAGGATTTCCGGATAAAGAAAACGGACACCAATCACGATACCCATTGTATCAAAATCGGTGTCCTAATATGCGTCTGCCGGGAATAAAAGATCGGGTGTTGCCATAATGTTATCCTCTTTTCGTGAAGTGTTGCCTGATAATTCGATTGTATCTGCTGTTTCAATTCTATCACAGGCAATAAATTGTGTCAAGGATTATGCATTTTAACAAAGTATATTGCAGAAGAACCGCAACTCCAATTCTCGTAAATCGCCGTTTTCTATTCTTGATTTTCTATAATAAATATGCGCTATGTGTCCACATTACATTTGGTTTATCCTTGACAACGCAAGAAATTTATGGTAAAATTTTGTCAAAGTAATATGTATTCGAGGATAAACATGGAGATAGCAATTTGTGATGACGATGAGCTTTTCAACGAAATAATGAGCGAAAAGCTTTCGACAGTAATGAATAAAAACCAAATTAAATATAATATTACACCGTTTTTTAACGGCTCTGAGTTAATCACTGCGTTAAATGATCCATTAAACCGTTTTGACGTTGTTTTTCTTGATGTTGATATGCCCGGAGTAAACGGTGAAAATGTCGCACAGTATATCAACTCTTCAAAAGCGTCAATCCCTGTCATTTTTGTCACTAATCATGACGACTTTGTGTTTTCATCGTTTAAATACAGGCCGTTCGGATTCTTAAGAAAAAGCCATGTTGACAGCGAACTTGAAGAAGCTGTTATCCGCCTTGATAATTATCTTTTCAAATCAGGGCAATGCTACACTTTTACCTTTCAGGGTAAACTGATTTCTCTGCCGTATAACAAAATAAAGTATATCGAAGCATACGGGCACGAGGTCGTTATACATACAACCGATACCGATATCCGAACGACAAGATCCTTATCGGAAACAGAAAAAGCCTTGTCGTCTTACGGATTTATCCGCGTACATAAATCATTCATTGTAAATACACGCTTCATTTTTTCGGTAGAACGCAATAATATTATCCTTACCGATAACAGCTCGCTCCCTGTCAGCAGAACAAAAACCGAAGAAATCAAGCAGGCTATGATAAAATTTGCGAGGGATTAGTATGGGACTACTTTCAACCGTTACAGAAATTATTGCAACAATCTGCGAAAATGTTATTATCCTGTGGTTCCTTACATCTTTTTTCGGTGCAAAATATACAGGCATAAAGAAATATTCGGCATTTGTTGCCACAGTCGTAATTACAACAGCATTCACATCATTTCTTTCAAACATACTGCCTGATAAGTTTCTTCTGTGCACAGCAGGATTTATAATTTTGCTTATACTATATTGCCACTTGTTTCTGCACGGTACACTTCTTTGTCATATTCTGTTCCCGGTAATAGCAGAAACTACACTCATGCTAGTTGCGATAAGTATCAACGCCCTGTCAGTCAATTTTCTGCCATTGTCTCCATCGGAAGCAATCGTTGACAGAAGCGTTCTTCGTGTGGTGATTTTGATTATATCAAAAGCCATTCTGTTCGGATTGTTCGGACTGATACTGCTTTTCACCCGAAAAAATAAAACCGAACTGCATAGCAACGAATGGATTGCATTCAGTGCCGTTTTTGCCGCTACACTGCTCAGTGGTATATGCGTTTATGAAAATGAACTCGGCGGCGAAAACAAGATAATCTTCTTCACTCTGACAGTAGCAGGTCTTATCATAATAAACATAATATCATTCTATATGCTGGTAAGAATTTCTCGCGAGCATAAAGAAAATATCAGAAAATCCATGCTACTCGTTCAGATAAATGAGCAAACGAACAATCTTGATGAAATGCGTAGAATGTATGATGAACTACGCAAGATACGCCACAACATCAAAGGTCAATTAGGCACAGTCAGCGAACTTATCAGAAGCGGCAAGAACGAGCAGGCTTTATCCTTCCTTGAAAATGCGGGCATTTCTCAGGCAGAAATGAATGTCCTCGTCTACACCGACAATGATATACTTAATGCTATACTCGGTTTTCTCAGTGGTAAATGCTCCGCTTCCGACATAGCTCTCAGAACCAATGTACTATCATCGGATATAATTTACTTTTTACCTGTGGATATATGTATAATTCTTACTAACCTTATCACAAACGCCATAGAAGCAAGCGTTTGCTCCCAAGGCAAGGAAATATTACTTGAACTGTACGTACAGCGCAATTATTATTGTATCAGAGTTGCAAATCAGATCGAAAAATCCGTCCTCGAAAGCAACCCAATGCTCATAACCACAAAGAAAGACAAAACAGCTCATGGCTTTGGTGTGGCAAGTATAAAAATGCTTGCCGAAAAATATAACGGTATGACATCCTTCTATGAAAGAAACGGACAGTTTATAGCAGATGTTTGGCTGAAATTATCAGATTTATAAATTGACACTTTTAAAGTGAATATCTTATTTTATCCCCGAAAAGCATAATTTCGGGGATTTTTGTTGCAATTTTTGCATTTCAGGAAGAAAAACATACAGTTTGGGAAAAAGCCATTGAAAAATGACGAATGTTTCAATTATAATTACAAAATGAGGGGAGTAATTTATGATAAATGCTATTGCAAAACGAATTGCTAATTATGTATGTTATAACACAGAATCATCTGATGACAAATTATATAATTATGAAATTTATGTGTACGGATTTGAGATCATCCTATCATCTATAGTAGCTTTCGGAATCGTATTACTTTTCGGATTACTGTTAGATAAGTTAATGGAACTGATTGTTTTCTTTCTGTGCTTCTATTTTATAAGGCAAAGAACCGGTGGCTACCACGCAGACACATATTTTAAATGCAATCTGATATTTACGTTAAATATAGCTATAGTCGCGCTCATAATTTCCGTTGAAACGGCGCAAATATATCAGGTTATTTTCAACGGAATCTCATTTGCAATATGTTCTCTGCTTACATTTATGAAAGCACCAATATCTAACCCTAATAAGCCGATAGTTGAATCAAAACATAAAACGTTTAAAATTACTGCTTTTATTTTGGTCTTAATATCCGAATTGATTTCTATTACAATTATGAATATATATTCTTACTCTATGAGCATATCATTAGCACTGTTTTCGATATCAGTTGCTATGATGATAAATTCTAAAACGAAAGAAGGTGTAAATAAATGAAAAAAACTGCTTTAGCTAAAGTGTTGAGTAAGATCGGAACAACCGCCGCAAAAAAAGCTGCCGGCTCCGCATCACAGTTCGGTTATCACCAGGCAAAAGAGCCGACTAACCTTAAAAAGATTAGTAAGTAATCCCTCTTAAAAACGTTATCATTATCTGATGGTGACAATTTTTAAGGAATTAATCACAATCAAAGTCATGACTCCATCGTGAGTAGAAAGGAATTTATCATGAAAATTAAAAAAGTATTTTGTTCTATCTTTATAATGTTAATTTTATCATTAACTATTTTGTCGTTAGCAGTTTCCGCCGATGTTGCTAATCCGATGAGAATATACAGTGATTCAAACCTATTCCGTACTTATATATCCGGAGAATTCACTCCATCGTATGCTACTACAGGTGCTTACGGAACGACAAAAGGAAAACATATCGAGCAAATATACGTTAAGGCTCACGAAAACGCATGGCCCAATTCTCAAATGGAGAAAGCGACTTTAAGAAACTCAAGTGTATCTTCTAATACAAGGCAATATACTTATTATACTTGCAAATATTTTTCTGGAGGCGGAAACAGAACTGTAAAAACAAGTGATAAAACAAACTCTGCAGAATGTTGTTTCTATGGTGTAGGTACATTGTTACAAGGATATTCCACAAGATACAAAGTGTTTTGCATGAACAAATAAACAAAATCTTATAATTATTTTTCAAATCTTGTATCTGATTTAGGGTACAAGATTTGAATTATGAGGTGATAATATCAGACAATTATTTAACAAAAGCGGCATGATGATAACATTCTTTGCCGTAACGTATTTTCTTTGCGCTTTTCTCATTTCCATGTTTTTAAATTCAGTAAGCTCAGGCGTCGCAGGCAGGCTTTCGGATAATGCGGAAATAATAACAGTTAATCAGGACAACAACTCTGAAAGCGCCCTTACCTACAGCGATTTAGGCGATATACTGTCAAAGTATAAAGCTGTCGGTGCAATAAAACTCGTAACCAAATACAATTCCGGCTACGCCCTGTTTGACTACGAAAAAACATCTTCTGAAAACAGCGCACCGACCGCCGTGATAAAGCCCGAACTTGAGCCGTACTGTATGACGATAAACGGAAGAAAAACGATAAACTTCATCGGACAGAATTACACCGTCAGCAGTATCAACATATACGGAGGTAAAGACAGCGATTTCATATTGCAGTCTGATAAGCTCAGCGGCAGCACGGTGCGGTTTTCGGGACTGACACTTATAATTGACAACAAAGATAAAACGCCCTCAGTCACCGAAAGCATAAAATCAGATATAACCGGGAAAAATCCCGATACCAATATCAGAACCGATGATATATCCAAGATAGCGGGAAAAGGCAATCTCTTTACATCAGGCAATATAGTTATCATCATTGCGATATTGCTTATCGGTCTGCTTATTCTTATGAATTCGGGCGTGTTCACATGGTCATGGATAAACTCCAAGTGCTCCGAAATAATGGCTCGCCGTATATGCGGTGCAGATGATGCGGACATTAAAAAAATGATATTCATAAATTTCCTTATGATCTCCGCAGTCGGCATACTTATCGGCTTTATTGTCACACTGCTCCTTACTCTTATTCCTGCCGTTTCTTATTATCTCGGCAATATCAGAATTTCCGCAGGACTTATATCCGTAGCGTTCATCCTTCTTATCGGCGGTATAATTTCCTACAGTCTGAGTGACAAGTATTCGCACGAACAGGTCATTTCGTTAAGGAGAGTGTTATGAACAAGCAACTTATAAAAATAATTCTTTTCGATATAAAATCGAACCTGCTTTCCTGCCTGCTTCTTACATTCCAGATGATAGTAGCATTCTTTGTTATAGGCAATCTTTGCAGTATCACCGCATATAAAACTGTAACTGTGAATGCCCTTGACGGCTTTGATTTTCCCAAAAACTGCTACAGCCCGTCAAGCACCGATATTTACACCGACGGCGGAATAGTGGTTGATTATGACGACATAGAAAAGGAAAGAAACCTCAGCTATTACATAGCCGAAAACTATAAAACCGAGGGGCGTTCCGAATTCTGTGAAGAAAAAGACGGCACAGACTATTCTCTGACGGTAATTACAGAGCATTACTTTGATATATTCGGCTTTGAAGTAAGTAAAGGACGGCTGTTCCAAAATACAGAATACGGCAAATATCTGTCAGATAATCCGCCCGTAGTTCTCGGCAGTGACTTTGAAAACGACTATAACATCGGCGACTTGTACCTTGATAAATATGAGGTAGTCGGTATACTGAAAAGCGGCATGAAAACAACCTTTTTGAAAGGCGACAAAAGCTCTATCATTTCCGCCGACGACGATGTATTTATACCTGTCATGAGCATTGAAAGCATGAAAGCACAAGGCATTGATTACCCCACCTCACTTATCTATGCCGATGATAAATCCGACCTTGCCGCAATAAATGATTACGCCGCAGAAAACGGCATGAATACATATAACTTCATATCTGCCGATGAAACAAGGCAGCTTATTGACCTTGTTTCTGCAAAAGCCGATATTTCGCTCATCGTCATATCATCAATAATCATTATTCTTGCGGTATTTTCAATGATACAGTCAACCCTGCTCTATGTCAGAAAAAATATCCGTGAACTGCTCATACACATGATTTGCGGTGCTTCACAGTCGGATATCCTGCTCAGGATAAGCGCCGAAGTGCTGATTATAAACCTTGTCGGCGTTGTTGGTTCATCTCTTATATTTATGTCACTCCGTACAACACTTGTTTTTATGCTGACAGGCATTGCAACGGCAGTGATAGCCATTTTGCCCGTTATGGTGAGCATTAAGAGAAAACCGCTTATTATGCAGATAAAGGAGGAAAAGTAAATGATCAGACTCGACAACATATCAAAGACTTTCCGTGACGGTGACACACAGGTTCAAGCATTGAAAAATATCAGCTTTGAAGTAAACAAGGGCGAGCTTGTCGCAATAATCGGAAAAAGCGGAAGCGGAAAATCAACGCTTCTTAATATTCTCGGACTTCTCGACAAGCAAACGGACGGCGATTATTATATCGACGGCAAAAAAGTATCTTCCATACCGGAGCGTGAAAAAGCAAAGCTCAGGAACAGTCATATAGGCTTTGTAATGCAGGATTTCGCCCTTGTTGAAAAGTACACTGTAAAGCAGAATATAAATATCCCTCTTATATACACAGATAAGCCTATCAATAAGGAAAAGGCGATAAACGATGTATTAAAAAGCGTCGGACTGTCCGATAAAACAAACACGCCTGCCTACAAACTGTCCGGCGGTCAGAAGCAAAGAGTAGCCATAGCAAGAGCGGTGGTAAACGAACCACAGATAATCCTTGCCGATGAACCGACAGGCGCACTTGACAGCATGACCGCAGATGAAATAATGCAGATTTTCGAACGCCTCAATATATCGGGAAAAACCGTCATAATCGTAACCCACGACAAAGACATTGCCGCTCGTTGTAAGCGTGTCATCGAGCTTTCGGATGGGGAAATTGCGAAAGGCACAAATTAATCAATTCATGCAGTAATGAAAAACGAGTGTTTCTGCTTGACTTTTTCAACATTCTGAGGGTTGCCGCAGCAGCCCTTTTATTATGTCCGAATTCGTAAATACGCAAAGCTAAAGTTCAGAGAAGCGGATAAATGTGACATAACGGTATTGTTATACCGGAAGCTGTTGATATTCGGTTTTAAATATAGTATAATAACCTCACATGAGTATAACACAATAACATCGTCTGCGCCGGTGACGATATAAACAAAGGCAGTGCCGTTGTATCAGACGAAGATATTGTAATGATATTCTTCGCTCACGGGCATGCTATGGATGATATTGCAAAATAATCGAAGAAAAAAGAAAGGCACTTAGTAATATGTTGAAAGACGGACTGTATGAGCAAATTATCAATAAAGGGCTGGAAACAGAGCTTTCCTCTACAGACAAGCTCTCTGCCACTGCGCCTATCGACAGTGCGGAGGCATCCAGAGTGCTGGCAAAATACATTGCCGAAGTTGTAGAAAAAGGCCTTGATAATGTTGCCGACAACGGCGGAGATGTAAACTCGCAAGTTGCTCTTGCAAACCGTATTATTTCTACAATTATCAACGAAACCAAAGAAAACGAGCTTGATGAAATGACGGTCGCAGAGCGGGCAGAACAGCTTCTCGCCCTCTTTGACAAAAAGAACAGCATTCTTGCCATAGATGAGAAGGCGGCGATTATCCGCCCAGAAACATCCATTGCGCAAAGCTCATTATTTACAGGTGCAATCCACGAACCGCAGATGTTTACCGAGCTCAAGAAAGAAATTATATCCTGTAACCGCATTGATATGCTTGTATCCTTTATCAAGTGGAGCGGACTCCGTCTTATAATGGACGAGCTTGCCGCCTTTACGCAAAACGGCGGTGAACTCCGCATTATTACAACCTCCTATATGGGAGCGACCGATGTAAAAGCAATCGAAGAGCTTCGCAAACTTCCCAACACAAAAATCAAGGTTAGCTATGACACCAGACGCACCAGACTTCACGCTAAAACGTACGTCTTTTATCGGGATACCGGTTTTACTACTGCGTATGTCGGTTCATCAAATCTTTCAAACGCCGCAATTTCCAGCGGTCTTGAATGGAATGTAAAGGTTACAAGAAAGGATCTCCCCGAAACGATTGACAAGATCGCAGCTACCTTTGAAAGCTATTGGAACTCCAATGAATTCGAATATTACAGCGAGGAACAAAAGGAACGTTTAGCCCGTGCGCTAAAAGCCGAAAAATACTTTGACAATAACAGTGCCGAAATTTATACGATGGATATTGCCCCGTATTCCTACCAGCAGGAAATTCTCGATAAACTGGACGCAGAGCGTAAAGTGCGTGGTTATAACCGTAATCTCATAGTCGCCGCCACAGGCACCGGAAAGACAGTTATATCTGCGCTTGATTACAAGCGGTTTTGCAGGCAAAATTCCGATAAGCCTTGTCGGCTTTTATTTGTGGCTCACCGTGAGGAAATTCTGAAGCAAAGTATGTACACCTTTCGTGCCGTACTGAAAGATGCAAACTTCGGAGAAATGTTCGTAGGCAACTATAAGCCGGAGAGCATAGATAATCTATTTATATCCATACAGACATTCAACTCACAGAGCTTCACAGATAAAACGTCGCCGGATTTTTATGATTATATTATTGTCGACGAGTTTCATCACGCCGCCGCACCCACATATCAAAAACTATTATCATATTATAATCCGCATATTCTTCTCGGTTTGACAGCAACGCCTGAACGTATGGACGGTAAGAGTATTTTGCCGTATTTCAATAATCGCATAGCGGCCGAAATTCGTCTGCCCGAAGCTATCGACCGTAAGCTCCTTTGCCCTTTTCAATATTTCGGAGTGACCGATTCTGTCGATCTTGATAACTTGAAATGGGCGGCAGGAGGTTATGACAAGGGCGAGCTTTCTCGAATTTATACGCTGAGCGGTATGATAGCAAATCGCCGTGCCGATCTTGTAATCTCATCATTGCTTAAATATGTTACCGATATTGATGATGTAAAAGGTCTCGGATTTTGCGTAACGGTTGAGCACGCAATATTTATGTCGGATTATTTTAACGCTCACTCGATACCGTCAATGTATCTGACCGGACATTCGCCCGACGAAGAAAGAAAAGAAGCAAAAAACCGACTTGTAAAAGGCGAAGTGCGCTTTATATTTGTTGTCGATATATACAACGAAGGTGTTGACATTCCCGAAGTCAACACGGTTTTGTTCCTGCGTCCGACCGAATCTTTGACGGTATTTTTGCAGCAGCTCGGACGTGGACTGCGTTTATCCGAGGATAAAGAATGCCTGACCGTACTTGATTTTATCGGACAGGCAAACAAAAAATATAATTTTGAGGATAAGTTCGCGGCGCTTCTTTCCAACACAACACGAGGCGTAACACGTGAGATCAGGGACGGATTTATTTCACTTCCGAAAGGATGCTATATTCAGCTTGAAAAGAAGGCGGCGAGATATATTCTCGATAACATCCGCTCATCCTACGGAAACAGTGCCGGTCTTGTCGCACGAATAGCAACCTTTGAAGAAGATACAGATCAAAAACTTACTCTTGAGAATTTTCTCGACCATTATCGTCTGGATCCTCGATCGATATATAAGTTTTCTTCTTTCTCCCGCTTATGCGCTCGTGCAGATGTGACAGAAAATTTCGAGGAACCGATTGAAAATGTTATGACAAAGGCGCTCAGCCGTTTTGCTTGCGTTGATTCAAGACGGTGGATTGCATTTATGCTCCGTATCTTAACAAATCCCGGCTATCCAGACTTTGCAAAGCTCACGGAAATAGAAAAGCGTATGTTACGGATGTTCTACATAACAATGTGGGGAAAAGCAATCGAAGATTGGACCGCAGACGAAGTATCAGAAAACATTCACGCACTTTTAAACAGCCCCACGATGCTTTCCGAACTTATCGCATTGCTCAGATATAACTATAATCGCATTGATTTCATTGATGAGCCCGTTGATCTCGGATTTGACTGCCCACTGGATCTGCATTGCTCATACACTCGTGAACAGCTGCTTGTAGCAATGGATTTTATGAAACCCAGTATAGTCCGTGAAGGTGTTAAATGGCTGCCGGATAAGAATATCGATGTATTCTTTATAACGCTGAATAAATCCGATAAAGATTACTCACCGACAACCATGTATCAGGATTATTCCATCAACGAAACTCTATTTCACTGGCAGAGTCAAAGCACGACCAACGCAGAAGGCAAAGTCGGTCAGCGATATATCAACCACCGCAAAAACGGCAGTAAGGTTCTCTTATTTGTGCGTGAATTCAAGAACGATATTTACGGAAACACTGCGCCATACACTTATCTCGGCACAGCAAATTACGTTTCGCATAACGGTTCAAGACCGATGAATATAACGTGGAAATTAGATGACCCCATCCCCGCAAAATACCTGAAGAAAACGAACAAACTGGTGGTCGGATAACAGTAAAAGCCGTGTAAGCTGTTATGAGATAAAGAGGAATTTCGATTTTTCAACATACAAAAGAATGCAAGAAGGTTCGAACGCATTAATGTTCAGGTTACCATAAACATATATTTTCACCTGTTTCGGCAGTAAAAAGAACGTGCTGTAAGCATACTCAACAAAATTTTTGAAACGAAGTTGTGACATTTTTACAGCGCCCATTTTTGCGATCAAAGCAGCAGAAACATCACTTTCTATTAAGGATAAAAAGGAAAATCATCATGAATTATCACGAAAATTATCATGATTTTATCATGCCCACCCTACAAGGTCATCAATATTTGATGTAAGGCAACACCGCACAATTAACGCCCCATTGCCATAAAAAGTGACATGCTGTGGAATTCGTGTGAGTTACCCCTCATGCTCGCCGGGGCGAACATGATATTCAATTTAGCGGTCTGTTTTTGCAGACCGTCGGCGCTGCTATTATCGTTGAATCTACTATCGTTCCATTTTTTAGGATCAGTCCTTTTGCTGTGAGTTGCTCTACCACCTGTGAAAAAAGCTTTTCCTGCAGCTCGTTTTTTGAGATGGCAGTCTTATTTTTTTACAGCGCCTCGGTCTGTCGTTTATTGATCATCACAATATTCTTGCCGTCACTGCAGTATCTTTTTTCTGTATTCTGCCGGAGAAAATCCGGTCACCTGCCTGAACTGCCGTGAGAAGAATTTTTCATCATCGTAACCGCAGCTTACTGCTGTCGCATAGATGCTCATGGCGGTAGAATACAGTAAGTAGCAGGCTTTCATTACCCTTGAATTTATGCAGTCGCGGTTGTAACTTACATCAAAGCACTGCCGGTAAATCAAGCGGAAATGCCCCTCGCTGACGCACATTTTTCTGCTGACTTCCGAAAGCTTAGGCATCTTATTAGGCATTGAAATTATCCTGTCCCTTATGTCGGCAAGTTCGTTATAATGCGGAAGTTTTCTTCGTTCGCTTATCAGACTGACATCTTGCTCTGCATTCAGCGATACGGCTGAGCGCAGTTCTTCGACCAGCGTATTATCGGAACCGTGGTATGTGATAATAACCTGCCGTTCATCGTGCCGTGAATAAACCTCGTTGTGGAGCGATATTTTCAGTTTCTCAGGAAACATTCCGTTTTCCCTTTTGAACAGGATAAGAAATGTGTTGTCATCGGTCCGGCAGCATATTTCATGCTGAGTGCATACACGTTTTATTGCTGACGCTGTTTCTGCGATTATATCGCTGTGGTGGTTTTCGCCAAACAGGTATTCTCCGCCGTCCGGGAAACTAAGCCTTACCGCCTGAATGCAAAAGTTATGCCCGGCTTCCTCCACAATGCTTTCAAATTCACGAAGATTGTAGAACCCCGTCAGCGAATCATACAGTGCGGATTGCCGCTGGCATTGCGTGAGATAGTGGATATCATTCTTCATTCGCAGAAATTCCAGCGTATCCGCAACAGTCTTGTTCCAGTCGCGGAAGCTGAAATCATAGCTCGCCGGGCGGTTGTATTCCAGCACCGTATACCCGTAAAGCCTTGTCTGAAAGCACACGGGATTCACATAGAAAATCGCAGGGGAATCGTGCTCCGTAATGAACGGCACGGGAGTTTCGCCACTGCTGAACTTTATCGGAGGTTCTGAATAATCGTTACCTATCGCACAGCACAGGAACTCACCACCGTTGAAACGTTCACTGTTCCATGCGCTGTCAAGGCACAGAAACAGCCTGTCAGCGCCGTGCAGCAGGTAGAAAAACTCGCTTACCGCTCCGGTGTATTCCTCAAGAGTACGCGATGTGGTGAGCCTGCCGGAAAACTGTGCCACGGTGCTCATAATGGTGTGATACTGGTCTATCTTTTCCGCGACAAGCTCATCTAAAAGATGCAAACGGCAGACGCCGCAGGAGCAGGTGTTTCCGCTTACGAACCTGTCGGAATTGTCTTGAATAGGACTGCCGCCGAGAATAGCATCCACAGCGTCCCGTCCCATTTTACGGCGATTTCTGCGGTAAGTCGTCAGCAGCGGATAGTGATATATCCTTCCTGCGGTATGGTCGCCGCCGGTCAGGTCGTAGCCCGTTACTGTCAGCTCGCCGGGAATATCCACTCCTGCCTCCGAAAGAACATCACACAGCCCGAACGCCATGAAATCGTTGGTGCATATCACCGCCTGAGGTCGCGGAATTTCACCGCTGAGATACCGCCGGGCAAGTTCCTCACCTGAATCGTTCCAGAAGTTTCCGTAATACACTCTGATATTATCAAAGCTTATTCCGTGCTTTCCGAATGCGCGCTTGCAGCCGTTCAGACGCTTTTGCGAAGCGGCATTGTCCCTGCTTCCCGTCAGTATGTCGATGTCTGTGAAACCGTGAACCGTTATCAGATGTTCCGTCATTTTCTCCATGTCGGTTTCATCGTCGGAATAAACGCTCTTAAATCCATCCAACTCCCCGTCAATAACAATGGCGGGGATTTTTGCAGCTCTTATTTTATCGATTGTATCGTTGATTATTTTTATATCCCGGAATGCCTCGGCTGTGACAATAACGCCGTCAAATAAATCCGGCTCAATCAGGGAGTAAATTATGTTCTCATAATTCAGCAGATTATCGTCCTGCCAGTGGTTGTATATGTTTGAGTAGACCACAACATCGGTGTCTTCCCGGAATGCGGCTTCGAATATTCCATATAGTATATCGCGCTGTTCGGACGCGTCGGCTCTTGCGGTAATGACCGCTATTCTTCTGCGCATAATATCACCCCGTTTACAGTATAGCTTAATTCCGCACTAAAGTCAAGAGCAAAAGTGCATATTATGACTAAAAAGTGGATTAAACGAATATATGCTGTTGAATTTCTGCATTACAATGTGTATAATAAAATAAAAGCAATACTGGGCAAAGATTGTGCGTGTATTGTGCAATATGACGAAAAAAAATGTCAGCAAGACACGTACAAAATCCAATAAATGGTTTTTGCGCGGTGTTGCCAAAAAAACAATGAGGTGATGCTAATGAAAATAAGCGAAAATTGCTACAAGCTGGAAAATACGGCTAATCCAATTTCTCCGAATGTATTCTGCGCCGACCCGACAGGCGTTGAGTACAACGGCAGACTTTATATTTACGGCACTAACGACCATCAGGAATACGAGGCAGTCGGCGATGACGGAAAGAACGGCTATGCTCACATAAAATCCATCGTTATGCTGTCAACTGACGATATGGTGAACTGGGAATACCATGGCTTCATAGACGTCGCAAAAATTGCGCCTTGGATAGTGAATTCATGGGCGCCGTCCGTAACTTCCAGAGTTGAGGCGGATGGAAAAACTCATTTTTACCTTTACTTTTCGAACAGCGGCTGCGGTGTAGGAGTGCTTACGGCGGAACACCCTCTCGGACCGTGGAGCGACCCTCTCGGAAAGCCGCTAATCTATCAGAATATGCCGGGGCTTGAAAACTGTCCTGCGCCCTTTGACCCGGGAGTATGCATCGACGAAAACGGCACAGGCTGGCTTGCGTTCGGCGGAGGTACCCCACCTGACGGTAATACGCTGCACACAAACATACCTAAGATAGTGCGGTTGGGAAAGGATATGCTTTCGTTTGACAGCGATTTTGTTCCGATAGACGCTCCGTATTTCTTCGAGGCAAGCGAGCTGAACTACGAAAACGGAACTTTTATCTACACATACAGCACGGACTGGCAGTCAAGAGAAAACTGGAACAGAACGGACATTCCGGCGCCGGGAACATGCAGCATGGGCTGTATGACGAGCAAAACTCCCCTTGACCCGGAAAGCTGGCAGTTCAAGGGCGGATTCTTCCTAAACGCCGGTGATTCCGGAATGGACTGGTGCAACAATCACACCCACCTTATCGAATATAAGGGAACAAAGTACATTCTTCACCACACACTTCACATTCAGGAGCGCACGAAAACAAAGGGAGGATTCCGCTGTATGTGCGTGGATCTACTGCCTTACACGGATACGGAATTCCCCGTCACAAAGGCAACACGCGAAGGCGTCGCGCAGACTCAGCCGCTCGACCCGTATAAAGCTCACAGCGGTGCGGAGATGTTCACCTGCGCAGATATGTGGTACGAACAGATATCCACCGGCAAAATGGCTGTGAAGTCGCTGGCAGAGGGTGCATGGACTTACATAAAGGGCGTGGATTTCGGCAATGGCACAGAAAAGCTGCTCGTTACCGCAAAGGGCACGGGCGTTATCGAGATTCGTCTTGATGACAGGAATGCCGAACCATTGGGAGTGATCAAACTCGCAAATGATGGATTTGATAAAATTCCTGTGGTTCTTCCCACAAAAATAACAGGAATTCACAATGTATATTTTGCATTTTCAGGCAAGGACATCTGCCTTGAAAGATGGCAGGCTGAATGAAAGGAGTAACTATGAACAAGAAGATAACGGCTTTGATTTGTACAGCTGCTATGCTGCTTGTTTCAGGCTGTTCCGAGCAGAACGGCTCGAATGATTCACCTGTGCAGACAGAAAGCTCTGCCGACAGCGTAGACAGTGTGAGCAAAGCGGAAACAAGCGACAAACCTGACAACGAAACAATAATCGACAGCCTTAATAACGGAATAATAATCGACGAGGTAAGCGGAAATGTCTACAAAAACGAGCGTAACGCCAATCCCATTTCGCCGAGTATATTCTGCGCAGACCCCACCGCGGTGGAATATGACGGAAGGCTTTACGTTTACGGCACGAACGACCAACAGCAGTCGGAAGAGGGAACAAAGAACGACTACGCCCATATCAAATCGCTTGTGGTATTTTCCACCGATGATATGGTAAACTGGATATATCACGGCAGGATAGAAGTCGACAAAATAGCGCCGTGGATAACAAATTCATGGGCACCGTCAATTGCTTCCCGCGTTGAGGAAGACGGTCTTACGCACTTCTATCTGTACTTCTCCAACGCCGGCGGCGGTGTGGGAGTTATTACCTCCACCGACCCGGTAGGTCCGTGGACTGACCCTCTCGGCGAACCGCTGGTTTATCAGAATATGCCGGGGCTTGAGAATTGCCCTGCGCCGTTCGATCCGGGCGTATGCATTGATGAAAACGGCACAGGCTGGCTTACTTTTGGCGGCGGAAATGCTGCAGACGGCGGTGTTGTACATACCAATGTCCCTAAGGTAGCACGTCTGGGTGCGGATATGCTTTCGTTTGACAGCGAGTTCGTTTCTATTGACGCCCCGTATTTCTTGGAGGCAAGCGAGCTGAATTACATCGACGGCACCTATTATTACACCTACTGCAACGACTGGCAGAACCGCAACAAGTGGGATCGCAAGGACATTCCTGAGCCGCCTACATGCAGTATGGCATACATGACCACAAAAACTCCCCTTGACGCAGACAGTTGGGAATACAAGGGTGCATATTTCTACAATTCCGGTCAGAATGCCAACGGCGAATCCGGAATGCGCTGGGGCAACAATCACACGCATTTCTGCGAGTTTCAGGGAACGAACTACATTGTCCACCACACGCTCCTTCTTGAAGAACTGACAGGCGGCACAGCAGGTTACCGCAGCATTATGGTTGATTATCTCCCGATGAATGCGGCTGACGGAGAGATCCCGATAACTGCCGCAACGCGTCAGGGCGTATCTCAGATAAAGCTTCTTGACCCCTACGCTGAAAACAGCGGCGCAGTTATGTTTACGTCTGCCGATATAGGGTACACAGATGGTAACGACCCTGCCGCAAAGAGCAAGGCAAACGGCTCATGGATCTATGTAAGAGGTGCGGATTTCGGTTATGGTGCTTCCGCTTTCACCGCTGATGTTAAAGGCAAGGGCAGAATCGAGGTTCGCCTTGACAGCATTTCCGGCAAGGCAGTATCTTACATTGAATTTGACAACGCTGATTATGCTAAGGTTCGTTCTACTGAATTCAGTAAGTTTGACGGCAGAAATCACAATATCTATCTGGTATTTTCCGGTGCGGATATTGAACTGAGATCGTGGCAGTTCACAAAGGGCAACGAGGAACTCCGTCCCGAGGAGAACATCTCAGATACCGAGATAAAGTACGAAACTCTTATACTTACCAGTCAGGCTGTAAATCCCGGCCCAAGTCCGTCGGCATATCTCGAAATGACCGGTGACGGTGAGTATTCCGTGAAGTCCACCTCATTTGAAAAAGAGAGCGAGTTGCTTAACTTCGGTTTCATCAACGTTAACCCGGACGCAAAATACAAAGTACTTGTCAAGTCCGTAGGTCTTGAAACGGAAAACGGTATCGTTGAAGTCCCTGTAAACGCAGAGCTTGACCCGACAAGCAGCTCCGCAAATGGACTTGCTAACGGCTGGATGGGCGCTGAGATAGGTTCCGTGGTTTACGGCACCAAGGAATGCGGAATAGTTGCCGCAAAAACCACTGTCGACTGGATAGGCTACCGTTTTGCGCTCATAAAAAACGGTGAGGAAATTCCCTTTACATCAATAACCTACAATCTTGAAATAAGTGGGCTTATCCTTGATTAAGGTGAGAAAATCATAATTTGGGAGGATCTTCAATGAAACGTGTTTCTGCTGTTAAAATCATAGGAAGCATAGGATTGGTTATTTCAATGTTATTAAACGGATGTACCACAAATAGTATTACGGATAACAATGTGTCCGGAAACGACCTTACCGCAACGGAGGTTATCCGGCTCATGGGCAACGGAATAAACCTCGGCAACACGCTGGAGGCATACAATCACAAAAGCTATGTGGAGTTAGGGGTAGACCCCACTTCCTTTGAAACGCTATGGGGACAGCCCGTCACCACAAGGGATATGATAGACGATATGAAAGCTATGGGCTTTGATACTCTCCGCATTCCTGTGGCATGGACCAATGGCATAAATTACGAGAGCGGAGATTACACCATTGACGAGCGGCTCATGAACCGTGTCGATGAGGTAGTCAATTATGCTCTTGACGCTGATATGTATGTTATACTGAATGAACACTGGGACGGAAGCTGGTGGGGAATGTTCGGCTCCGCCGACGAGGCAGTTCGTGAAAAAGGAATGGCACTTTATAAGTCCATGTGGACGCAGATATCCGAGCATTTTTCCGATTATTCCTACAAGCTGATATTTGAATCTGCAAATGAGGAACTTTGTCACAGACTCAACGATAGCGACGTCACCGGAACAGAAGGAGTTCTCAGCGAGGACGAATGCTACGAAACAACGAACAGAATTAACAGCGAATTTGTTAAGCTGGTACGTTCGACCGGCGGCAAAAATGCAGACAGATTCCTGCTTATCGCAGGGTACAACACCGACTTCAGGAAAACATGCGATGACAGATACCAAATGCCGGAGGACACTGCAAAGGACAAGCTTCTGCTTTCAGTACATTATTACACGCCGTGGGACTATTGCAGTGACGGCAATGCAAAACGGTGGGGAACTCCCGGCGATTATGAGGAGCAGAATTCCCTTTTTCAGATGCTGACTAAATTCACAGACCTGGGATACGGTGTGGTTATAGGCGAATATGCCGTTATGGGTGCGGCGGATAAACCCGATAGGGATAAGTTTTACGCCAATCTTCTGGATAACTGCGACCTGTATAATTACTGCCCCGTCCTCTGGGACTGCAGCGATTTTTACAAAAGGGTCCTCAGAAAAACTACCGATGAAAACATAGCAAAGCTGTACAGCGACAGACGCGCTTCGACCGAAGAAGGCAAGGATTATTCCGAGATTCAGTCTGCCGCAAGGGAGAGAATGGACAAGTCAACAAAGGCGGCTGAAGACGAATTTATGGCGGGCGTATCCATTCCGGCTTCTGATGATACCGCAGTGGCATGGATAATGTACCAGAGTCTTGATTCTTCAGTTCAGTACTGTGTCGGCAACAAGTACGACCCGACGGAAAGGACCTTGGGTATCGTTGCAAACAATGCTGAGATAACCGGTGAGGGAACCTACACCGTCAGTCTGGATTTCTCGGATTGCGGTATTCCAAAGGGAGTGCTTTTCTCGGCTCTCGGAATTTACAACGGCGAGAAGTTCTTCCCGGATTATACTATCTCTATTGATGAGGTTAAGGTAAACGGCGAAGTCCGTGAGCTATCCGGCAAGGAATATACCTGTTCCGACGACGGTAACTGCACGAGAGTAAACCTCTATAACCAGTGGGTAACATCTATCCCCGATGACTGCAGATGTGCCGATGGCGACAATTCCGGTCTGTCCGCGACTGTTCTTCCAGTCAAAGACAATGAGATACTTTCGACGCTGGAAATAACATTTACTTATTCAGCGCCATAAATCAGATTAACTGTGATATTCAAAATCAAAACCGACGGATTTCACCAGCACAGTGATCCGTCGGTTTATGTGTAAAGGCATTGGAGGAACCATTATGAATTATACAAAATCAGTTGAAAAATGGGGCGTTTTCGAGTTTTGCTCCGAGGGAACCACCGCTGGCAACCCATTTCTGGAACGCAGTATCACTGCGCTATTTGAAAGCGATTCCGAGCGCAAAACCGTAAATGGTTTTTACGATGGGAACGGAATATACAAAGTTAGATTCATGCCATCGTTTGAGGAAGAATACCATTTTACGGTCTGCGGGAATTTTTCTGACAGTAAATACGAAGGAACTTTTTCTGTCACGCCGCCGTCGGAAAATAATCACGGCTGCGTAAAGGTACATAACAAATATCATTTTCAGTATTCCGACGGTACACCTTATTATCCTGTCGGCACGACCTGTTATGTATGGAATCTGCAAAGCGATGACCTTATCGCACAAACTCTTGAAACTCTGAAAAATTCCCCGTTCAACAAGATACGTTTCTGCGTATTTCCTAAAAGCTACTGCTACAATTCACGTGAGCCTCGCTCCTATCCATACGAGGGTACTCCGGTTGACGGAAGTGCTATCACAGAGGACAATGTGTGGGGCTACACTCCGGATTCCAAGGGCAACAACTGGGATTTTGAGAGGTTTAACCCCAAGCATTTTCAGCATATTGAATACTGTATCACCGAGCTTCAAAAGCTGGGTATTGAGGCAGATATTATCCTCTTTCACCCGTATGACCGCTGGGGCTTCTCAACAATGACACCGGAGCAAAACGAACTTTATCTGAAATACACAGCGGCAAGGTTTTCGGCTTTCAGAAATGTATGGTGGTCATTTGCTAATGAATATGACCTGATAAAAAACAAGAGCATTGAGGACTGGGAACAATATGCGCAGATAATCGTAGAAAGCGACCCGTATGATCACCTGCGATCAATACATAACGGTAATCAGTTTTACGATCATACAAAGTCATGGATAACGCACTGCAGCATTCAGCGTTCTCCGGAGGGAACATCCGAGTGGAGAAAAAGCTATGGCAAACCGATAGTAATTGACGAAATGCTATACGAAGGAAATATTCAGTATGCGTGGGGCAATATTTCGCCGCAAGAGCTTGTTCGGAGGTTCTGGGAAGCACTTTGCCGCGGCGGCTACGGTGGTCATGGCGAAACCTACATAGATGATAAGGCGGTATGGTGGTCTCATGGCGGAGAGCTTAAGGGTGACAGCCCGGAAAGAATAGCTTTTATGCGAAAAATACTTGAGGAAGCTCCGGACGGCGGATTGCGACCCAAAAATATGGAATGGGACGAGCTATGTGTGGTTCCTGAAGATGAAAATCTGGCTGATGAAACCGGTTATCACCTGTTTTATCACGGGATTTCGCGTCCGGGATTCAGATATTATCATATTGACGATAATAATTTATACACTGTCGACATTATAGACACATGGAACATGACGGTTGAGAATGTCGGAAGTTTTAAGGGACGTTTCAGAATTGATTTGCCCACAAGAGAGTATCTTGCGGTTAGAATTAAGAAAGCTGAGAATGGGATAGAATAATGTTCGCCCCGATATGTTTGGTTCTGAAAAAAGAACTGTGTAAATGCGAATAATCCCGAAAAATATAGAGTAACATACGCAATCCTAATGGCAAGCACACAAAACACATCGTCCAGCAAAGGAAAATATCTGCAATACGTCAAAGTATTATCTAACAGACCGCAATGTAACACGGAAAACAAAACTGTACTCTGCGGGTATACTTGCTTAGAGGACGATATTTTCGGTGAAGTGGAGAGTTTGCTATGTATGAGTTATTCAAAGAAGCCGTGCTTGCTTCAGGACTTGATGTTCTAAATCAAACCTTGGATGTTACGAAGGATGACTACTGTCGAATTAAGAATGCCTTTTTGCCGGGGGCAAGTTATGAGCAATTCATTTCAAAAGCAGCAGATGGGCTGCTGCCAGGTGCTGGAATTGATCGTTGCATAACACACTGTGTTCTTAATCACAAATGGGTAAAGCTGTAGCTTGCAGACGGAACATAAATTTAAGCCCACTCGGTGAACTTCAGTATGAAAACGATCTGTACGCCGACAGCATATATCAAAGGCTGATGGACGGGCTTCGAAACAGTGAATGTTAATATGGACATACCACCTAAAAAAGTGGACATATCTACATACCAATCGTTAAAAGGTTTAGCCTGAGAAAATCAAACTGGCTCTGCAGCGACCGTTTTGAGATCGTTGCAGAGCCTTCTTTCGTTAAATTGTATCAATAAATCCCATTAAATAAAGACTTTCGGATAAAGAAAACGGACACCAATCAAGATACGCATTGTATCAAAATTGGTGTCCTGTTATGTGAAAGAGCGCCGTAATGATACGAAAACCTATGGAAAAACGCCAAAATGATAACCGCCAGCAGGATGTGCTTTTCCCGCTGGCGGTTCGTTTTCTCATTTCACGTATTCCTGCTCGATTGCCACGCCGCATTTGAATTCGACCACGATGCCGTCGTTCCTGACGTGTATTCTGTCGACAAGCATTTTCATGGTCGTGCCATCTACCGTGGTGAGCGTATCACTTTGCATCGTTTGCTCTATGAAGGTATCGAGCCACATCCTGACCTCGGCATATTTGGCTGCTGTTCCTTGCAGCTCATTGCGTTCGGCCTCCAGTTCCTTCATCCGCTCACTGTACTCTTTGACCCGTGATGCATATTCCACAGCCCCGATTTCCATCCGCTGCTTTGCCTTGTGCAGCGCGAGCGCGGCTTCTTGCAGCTGAATGGTTTCTTCATCGATCCTTTCCATTGCTGCTTTGTTTTCCGGTTCCAGTGCGAGCTCAGTGCCGTCCCTTACCACCTCGACTACTTCTTCAGCACTATCGACGAGCCTTCGCATTGCGGTGAGGTAAGTTGCCTCCAACACATCTTCATTGACATGATGGCTGTCGCATGCTGCTCGACCATTGTTTATCCTATTGCAGCAGCCCCATGATGCCGTCCGCTTTCCACTGCCCATTGTTCGTACCTGCCTGCGTAGCTTGGATCCGCAGATACCGCATACGAGCATCCCGCTGAATGGATAGCGGCTGCTATACCTGCCGCCACCGACCTTATTGTCATTTGCATCTCTTCTTCGCTGCATCTCTTGCTGTGCCAGATCGAACAACCCTTTTTCAATGATTGCTGGGTGCGATCCTTCGACATAGTAGATCGGCGCTTTCTTGCCGTCGTTTTTCTGTCGGTACTTTGTGAGCACGTCCGGTTTGAACGTCTTGCCGAGTAGCGCATTGCCTGTATATTTCTCATTCGTGAGGATGCTCTCGATGACATTGTGCCGCCAGTTTTCCTTGCCGAGCTTGGTTTTGACTCCATCCGCCTGTAGCCGTTTTGCGATCTGCGTAATAGAGTACCCGGCGATGAACTCCCGGTATATCCTTCTGACGATTTCCGCCTCTTCTTCGTTGATCTCATATACATCGTGGCCTTCATCATCTTTTCCGATCTTTCGGTATCCGAGCATGAGTCCTGTATTCAGTATGACGTCGCCTTTCTGGAACTTCCGCTGCCATGCCCACTTAATGTTGCTACTGATCGTGCGGCTTTCCTGTTCGGCCATAGCCGCGAGGATTGTCAGGAGTACTTCGCCTCCGGGTGTTAGCGTGTCAATGTTCTCACTCTCGAAATACACGCTGATTCCGAGATCCTTGAGCTCTCTGATGTATTGCAACGCATCGACAGTATTCCGAGCGAAGCGGCTGATGCTCTTAACCAGCACTTTCTGTATTTTCCCCGCGCGACAGTCCTCAATCATGCGGAGGAAGTCCGGCCTTTTTTCTGCTCGCGTCCCGCTGATGCCGGGATCCGCATAGACATCAACGAACTGCCACTCTGGTTTTGAGTAGATCAGCTGTTTGTAGTGCTCGACCTGCCGCTCGAAGCTGTCCTCCTGTTCTTCTTTTTCGGTGGACACTCGGGCGTATGCCGCCACCTGCAGCCGCTCAGATTGGTTATCCGCCACATCGATAAACATCTGCGGCATGGTTCGTACTACTCTTCTTGTCGCCGTTGCCATTATGACTCCTCCTTCTTTTTGTTCCACCCGACTTTGTTCCCGGGCTGCCCATTATCGTAGCTGCGCGTTATTTTCGCTCCGTTATAGAACACGAAGGTCACCGTGAACATTGTCACGACGACCTTCGATAGAAATCGTTTTGCTTTTTCTTCGCTGAATTCTGTAATCGGCACATACTCGCTTTCGGGCACACGTTTTGCCCTGCGTTCAGATATCTTTTCACTGATGTCAGTGATTTGCATTTTTACGCTTTTGCGTTCTTCCTCGTATGCCGCCTTCGGGATCAGCCTCTGCATCATGAGCTCTGCGAGCTCCTGCTCCTGCTGCCGCAGGTCTTCGAGCACTTCCTGCAGTGCTACCATTGAATCGCCCTGCGGCCTGCGCTCGATAAATTCATTGTAGGCGGATATGAATTTCTCCTTGAGCACAGTGTCCTTGATTCGGCTGTTGCCGCAGGCTTTTTTTCCATCTCTCAGATATGTGCGGCATGCCCAGATGTCTGTCTGCCATTTGCACTGGCTGTTATTGACCTTGTGCAGATAATTTTTTCCGCAGCAGCCGCATTCTATCATGCCGGTGAAGCTGTGTGCGATTCTTGTCCGGCAGTGGTTTCTGCTGCGTTCTTCCAATATGCGCTGTGCGGCTTCCCACGTATCTCTATCAACGATTGCCTCGTGTGTGCCTTCCATGTAGTAGCGAGGTGCATATTCGGCGTTTGGGTTCTTATGGTATTCCCCGAAGTGCCTGACCGATTTCCCCATGATCACATCGCCCTTGTATTTTTCGTTTCGCAGTAAGCCGATGATGTGCTTCGCATCCCACGGATACCCATTCCGGCTTTGGACGCCTGCTGCATTGAGCGTATCCGCAATTTTCTTTGACCCAATGCCGCCGTCCACGTAGGATTCGTAGATGTATCGAATCACTGCCGCCTCTTCTGGCACAATCTCCAATTCGTTATCCGCTGTCAGCTTCAGGCCGAAGAGCCCGCTGCCGACGCTGATCCAGCCATTTTCGCAGCGATGCTGAATTGACCAGCGCTGTCGTGCCGAATCTACCTCCAGATCGTTTTCTGCAATCGTCGCTGCGATCGTCAAGAAGATTTCGCTTGTCGGCTGGAATGTGTGGATGTTTTCGTTCTCAAATACCACCTCGATACCGAGGTCACGGAGTTCTCTGACAGCTTCCAGCAGCTGCGTTGTATTCCGTGCGAAGCGGGATACGGATTTCGTATAGATTTTGTCGAACTTGTGCTCCCGTGCATCCTGCATCATCACAAGGAACTTTGGGCGCTTTTGTACGCTGTGTCCGCTGATGCCCTTGTCTGCATAGATACCGATGAGGTCTGTATTCGGGTCATCTTCGAATGCACTCTGCCAGTAGTGCTCTTGGAATTCGTAGCTATGCAGCTGTGCATCTCGCTCCGTCGATACACGGATATATGCGACTGCCCGTGTTTTTTTCATGTCGTTCTTTCTCCTTTCTATGTGCTGGACTCGAACCAACGTATTTTTTTACCCCCGCCATTGGAGGCGGGGGTAAAGATACCAGAGGACTCTTAGAAAGTCCAGCCCAAAAGCGAAAGAACACAAAGAATTATCAACTTGCCTTTCTAAGGGCTTTCTGGCTGATGTTATTGATTTTTTCGCGCTGTTTCTGCGTGATCAGTCCTTTTACCCAGAGCTGTGTAGTGATTGCTTCAGCCAACGCGATTTTCACCTTTGTCCTATCACTCATGGCTGCACCTCACTTACTTCTGCGGGATTTTAAGTTTCTGCCCTGTATAGATGACAGACGATTTAAGGCCATTGAGCTTAACGATCTCTGTGTAGCGGGCTCCGCTTGCGAGGTAGGTCTTTGCAATTCCCCAGAGCGTGTCACCATGTACCACGGTATGCATGCGGTAGTCCTCGGCGGGTTTCGTGCCAGCCACGGCAAGCGCCGAGGTCTTGACCGGCGACATAATGGAGTATCTGCCGGATTCGTCCTTGTTGATGACCGTGCGGTCGCCGCTGACCTCTACCACATACCAGCGGAGCTTCTTCACCCAGCCGGGAATGGCTTTGCCGTTATAGTAGGTGCTGCCCGTGATGGTCACGAGGTCACCGACCTTGATAGACCCGGTGGGCTTGACCGGGTTGGCAGGCTTCACATCACCGCCGAGAGCCGCTGTGACCTTGGATGCCAGCTCACCCATGCGGGTATACATCCAGTTGCCGGGGCAGCTTTTGTTCGCAAACCACCGATGGACGGTCAGAACCATCTCGTCAGATTTCGGGGTGTAGTTCAGCGTCTTGGTCTTATCGCCGAGCCAGAGCAGTTTGGTTTTGCCGTTGCGCTTGCAGATGTCGGCGCAAAGCTCGATGAGCCGCTGGTACACCACATTCTTAAAAGCGTAAGGCTCGGAATTGTCGCTGGCACACTCGATGGTGACGGCTCTCTGGTCGTTGGCTGCAGAAGAGGAACACCAGGAGCGGTTCCTCTCCTCTACATACATCCCGACCCGACCATCTACGCCGATGCCGTAGTTGCTGCTTGCCTGCCGTGAGGTCGGCAAAAAGATATTGCCCAGCGTTTCCACACTGCACTGACCCACCACGCAGTGCGGCGTGATGCGGTCAATGCTGTGGGTGCGCTGCCCAGAGTGGTTCGGGCTGAGTTTGGTGTAGGACACCAGGGGGCTGTTCGTGTAAGCCATGTTATTCATCCTCCTTTTCACTGCGGTCATGAAGCTGCTCCAGAACGGATTTCAGCTTCTGCGGAATGGGCAGTCCCAGGTATGCGGCGTTTTCCAACAGAGACACGCCCTCATTCGACAAATAGAAGAAAATGACGGCGGTACGCATCACCGAGCCGCTGCCGATGACACGGGTGTCGAGAATATGCCCGATGCCGACCAGAGCGAAGATGAGCACTTTTTTGAAAATGCCCTTGAAACCGACTTCGCTGGACAGCTTCTTATCCACCACAGCGCACATGATGCCGGTGATGTAGTCGATGACTACGAAGGCCAGAAGCGCGTAAAGCAAGCCGTCACATCCTCCCAAGAACCATCCGAGCCAGCCGCCGATACCGGCGAACACCACCTGAATGGTCATCCAGAATTCTTTCATGTTGTTTGTCCTCCTTTGAAATTAAAAATGAGTATGAAAAAAGTGACGCCGGAGCGTCACACTTTTCCGATAGCATAGATTGATACTTTGTAGGTTGCCGATGGTACCGTATTTGGTCTTACGGCAAATATCTTTCCGGGGTTGGTCGTTGTAGACCAGCTACTCGAACTGCCTCGCTCCACAAACATGGCGTAATTGCTGTTCTCCGTGGAGATATGGACATGAGGAATTTCCGCGAAGGTAAATGGAAAATTAGGGAGCGCAATTGCGCCGCTCTCATAGAGCACGCCCCATGCCGTCGAAATGGCGGTCGTAAAGGAATACTGACCCCAACATTCCGCTGTACCGCTTTTCCATTTACGGTAATTCCAGATGCCGCTTGTCCCTTGCTGAATGACAAAATCCGCAAGGGGTGAGCCATCCACCCGCATATCCCCGGCAACATCCAGCATGGCTTGTGGCTCCGGCGTGTTGATGCCGACCTTCTTTTTCCGAAGCGCAATGAGCGGCGTACCCTGCGGAACAGTAAAATACAGATCCAGACTGCTCAAGGAATAGAGCTTGTCTTGGATCTGTAAGTGGAAGTCGTAGGAGCTGTTTGCATCCAGACTGCACAACTCCAAATTGGAGTAGCTGAAAGAGGTTCCGCTTTTTGTCGTGCCGGAATAGATGCTGGTGTAGCTGCCGTAACTGCTCTCACTGGTTTTCTTGTACCGATACCGCACATAAACCACGCTGTTTTTCTGCGTCCCGTCAACGGTCACAGCGGAAATAGAACCGCTGAATTTGAGCTGCATTTCCGCTTCGATGTCGTTGGTTCGTCGGAGCGTCACCGAGGATATCTTCGGCTTGGTGTACGGAATGACTGTCACCGTCTGTGAAGTTTCGGCGGTGTAGCCGCGGGAGTCCGTGACCGAGAGCGTGACCGTCACGCTGCCGGACTTGGCGATCTTTCCGACTGTGATAGCAGACCCAGTTGAATTGGATGCGGATAAACCGTTGCAGGAAGCGGTATAGTTGGAAATGGACGCTCCGTTTTTCGCGGTCGCCGTTCCGGGCGTGACCTTGAGGGTCGAGTAGTCCTGTACGAACAGCTGATCGTTGCCCGTGAGGTTCTTTGTGGTCGTGTAGCTGTCAGCATAAGTGAATCCGCTTATGGTCGGAGCGGAGTTTGCCGCCGTAGTTTGCACCGTGGCGGTCTTGCTTGAGGTGCTGCCGATCTGCGTAGAGTCGCTGAATGAAGAAACGGCAAAGGTGCCCGTGAAGGACTTCAGCGAGGCCATCCAATTGAGTAGCGTGGTTCTCTGTGCTGATGACAGGGTGACCGAGCGGTTTGCCGTACCCTTCGTCCATGCAAGCCCGGTAACGGTCAGGATGGTCGTGTTCCCGCTTTTGATCGCCAGAGAATTGATGTAAGACGGTTCGTACACGGTGACATTGAGGGTGATGGTCACTCTGGCATTGTCCGCCGTCACCGTGTTGACGCTATTTACCACTGCACCTCCCAGTGTTTTCACCGTGGAACTGCCGGAAGTGCCGTAGACTTGGTTGTATTGCCGCCTTGCTCTGACCTTCACAGTGTAACTGGTGTTCGGTGAGAGCGAGGACAGTGTTACGCTTGCACTGGTGGATGCCGTCGTTGAGAACTGCGTCCAGCTCGAACCGCCGTTTGTGCTGTACTGCCAGATGTCCGCCGTGGCAGAGGATGTAGCGGAGATTTTGAACCCGTTTGCCGTGACATTCGATGTACTGAATGTAACTGTCGGCGAAGAGCGGTCGATGGTGGTCAGCGTCATGCTGCCGCCGTATTCCTGTGAACCGTAGATATACACACGGGTCGAGAACCCGACCGTGATCGTTTTACTGCCGTTGCTGTCGTGAGCCACAGTAATCGTGCCGCTGACAGAACCTTTCTTTGCCGGGAAAACACGGTCATCCCAATAGGTACGGTCCTTTGAGTAGACGGTCGTACCGTTGATCGTTACAGTGGTCGTGTCAATGGTGTAGTAAGTGGAAGCGCCACCGGTAGAGGTCAGCGTCCAGGAAAGTGTCGAGCTGTTGTTGACCACATTCACGCTTTCTGAAATGTCCAGTTGAAGATAGCGCCCATCGTATGCTGCGCTTTTCCAAGTTGCCATAGCTTTCCCTCCTTAATCCAGAATGACGATATTCAGCCCATCGGACGCCGTTGGCATCGGGACAAACTTCGTTTTGCCCACGGTCAGTTCGCCGTCCACCGTGGTTTTCTTGGTCTGCGTTTCGTCCTTGTTCAGGGTGAAAATCACTTCATCGTTGTAGTAACCGGCGAACTCCGTGTTTGTGATGACCGTCCGCTGAGACGATGCGCTGTTGGATACCTCGATGCCACGCTTGTCGATTTTGACCTCGCTGGTGTAAATCTCGTTGGGTGCAGGCGTCCACTTTCGGGGAATCGCTCCTTCGGAAATCATGATGTCGGCGAGGTAAATGGACGCATCCCGACAGTAGCAGTAAATACGCAGCGTAGGGTCAGTCACATCCGTGAGTGTCACGGAATAGTCCGTCCAGTCAAACGCCGTGGACTTATTGAACAGATACTTCGTTTTGTTCCCGTTGTAGGTCACATAGAAATACCCGGACATGGTCGAGGTTTTCTTTGCCCGGACAGAGATCGTATAAGTGCCGGGTACTACCCCTCGGATGTACTGCGACAGCGAGGAGTATGCGCCCAGCACAAAGCAGGAGTCGGAAATGGTGTTGTTCTGGGTGTCCGTGGAGGCATCCGTTTTCACTGTGCCGGAGTAGCTCCAATCATCCGTGATGCCGTTCAGCCCGGAAGAGTTCTGCACATAGTTGATGCCGCCGATGTACTGCTCCTGCATGGTGACGGACAGTCCATCCACGGTGTGTTCCAGCTCCGAAACACGGCTTTCTGAGTTCAGTACCCGTTCCTCCAGGACGCCCTGGTCGTTGGACACTGTTTCCACCGTTTCGGTAAGGGTTGCCACATAACTGTTCAGCCCGTCGATGGTCTGCTGAAACTGTGCGTCCTTCTCGGTCAGAATGGAAATGGTGGTGCGGATCGTTTCAATGTCGTTCTGCACCACCCATTCATTTCCGTCCCATATCTTCGTTTCCGGCGGGGTCACGGAGGTGTCCACCCAGAGCTGCCCCTCATAGGGGGTCTCCGGCGGTGTGTCCGAGGTGACCACATCGCAGAGACTGATAATCGTAAACTGAGCCGATGCGATCATCTCACCACCTCCTCAGATTGCCACAACGACCATAAAGGTTGCCTTGGTATCCACATCGGCGCTGGACACCGACAGGGTCTTACCGGTCTTGCTGCCGTTGGTTCCCCAAGAGGTGTCGATTGCGCCATCCTTGTTGTACTTTGTCCAGGTGTAACTGCCGTTTCCGGCTGCGTCGACCTCGGAGCCCGCCTGATAGCAGACGGCGGTCAGCACAGTCGTGCCCTGGCCGTTCTTGAACACATCGCCGCCCGTGGAGGTGACGATAATCTGCAGCGGGTCAGAGTTGTCGATGAAGGTCGCCACATCGAAAAACTTCGTGTTGTAGGAAGCAGACGCGGAATCCGCGTCCTGGGCGCAGCATTTGAATACGGCGTAGCTGTCCACCGCTGCGGCATAGACCGTGAGCGTATTGGTGGCCGTGCCGGTGTATTTGTCGGCAGTATCCGAGAGCTTGCGCCAGCCGATGCCGAAGTCCGCATCATAGCCGGTGGAAGAAGCAGTGGTGACGGAAGCGTCCATGACCGCCCACTTATAGCTGACCTTGGTGGTATCCACCGTAGAGCCGCGCCACAACTCGGCCTTGGCGGTCAGACTGGCGACCTCCTCGTTCTTGAACACATTGCCGTTGGGCGTGGTGACCAGCAGGTCAACGATGCCGCTACCGTTGACAACACGGGAGAAGGAAATGGTCAGCGGATGGGTCAGCGACAGACCGGTACTTTCGTCCTTGTAGGTGATGATGCAGCGGTAGTCGATGCCGGGCAGCTCCGCCATGACATTGGCCTTGACCGTGAGGATGTGACTCTTGGCACCGCTCAGTCCGTAGTTTGTACCCGCAGTGATGGCGGTGTTGCTGTCGCCCACATACCACTTGACCGAGGTAACATTGGCTGTGGTGATCTGGTCGGCGGTGGTGCCGATAACATACAAACTGGGTGTCAGAACGAGGTTCTTCGTTTTCCAGTCGGGGGTATAACTGCCGTTGTCGGGGTTATACATCTGGGTCTTGGCGAGGTTCGAGCCGATGTACCCCGTCAGCGTCAGTGCGTCATTATAGTCGATAATGGTAAACTGGCCTTGTGCTTTGCTCATGTGAGAAGTCTCCTTTGAAGTTGTTGTATCTGAACCGGACACTGTGCCGGTTTCTGTTGTGGGTTCTGCGGTTGCCATAGTGAATTCCTCCGTTATAACAGGCTCTGCCTGGTCGTGGTGTCGATGAGGTCGCAATAAAAAGTGGCGCGGACTTTCACATCCGCACCGGTGATGACCACGGACTTTGCGCCGCCGAAATGCTGTTCATTCCAGACCTTGTCCGCTTCCGTATCCTCCGACACCCTTGTCCAGATAAACTGGTTGGCGTCCAGCGCGTCGGTGATGTCCTCGTCCCAGGAGTACACCTTGGCAGAAAGCAGCGTTTTCACATTGCCGTTCTTGAAGATGTTCCCGTTGGACGAGATGATGACCAACCGGAGCATTTTCTGCTCCTCAATGGTGGTAATGCGGTCGCTGACCTCGGTGACCTCCTTGCTGGTGGCGTACGCATGAAGCACGACCTCGCCGCTCTCCAAATCCCAATAAGACGAACCGTCCTGAGACTGGATAACACCCGCCTTGATGATGTTCGCCACCAAAGAGCCGGAGGTGATGAAGTCTGCGACGATCTGTCCGTCTGCCGTGATGGCGGTTTCATAGGGGCCGTTGTAGCCGTTATGGGAAAAGCCCAAGCCGCCCACATTCCACCGCCAGACATTCACGGCTTCATCAATGGAGGGAGCGTCCAGAATGAGCAGCTCATAGGGCTGTCCGTTTTCCTCACTGGTGTGGATGACCACATAGCCGCCGCTCTGACCGGTGATAAGTCCGGTGGCCTTGCCGATAGCGGTCTGGAGCAGCTTTGGAAAGCGTCCCACCGTGGACTCCACCTTATCGACCGTGGACTGCACCTCGGAGATGGTGGTGATCATGCTGGACTTGCTCTGACCGAGGGAAATGCTCACATACCGTTCGGCAAGAGTGTCGTACACGGTTTCAATGACCATAGCCGACACGCTGACACCCAGCAGCGAGTGCCGGATGGTGACGGTATCGCAAAGGTTGACCCGCTCCAGGAGTGCCGAATACTCCGGCTGCTTCCAGAGCGGCTCAAAGGACACCTTCACCGTGGGAATGGTCGCACCCAGCGGATTGGCTTTGATGTAGCTGTTGGCTTTGGCTCTGAGGGCTTCTTCGGTCACAACTCCGTCGAACTGGTCGGAAAAGTCCATGATGAGCGTTTTCGCCCGGACGATCTCCGAGGTCACAATGGGAAGCGTTACCTCCGGCAGCGTGACCACGGTTTCGGTATCCGCGCCCTCTGGGGTGTACACCGCATACGGAAGCAAAGCCGTGTACACCCCGCTGTTGTCCTCGTCCTGCTCCAAGGCGGTGAGGTTCTTGCCGTATTCAATCACCACGCCGGTTTTCTGCCCACGGTGCGAATGGAACTTAACTGTAAAGTTGTCCCACTCAAACTCGCCGTACCATTTTGATAGCATGGAGCCTTCCGTGCCGCCGAGACAGGCTCGGACGCTTTTCGGCTGTGTGACAGAAAATGCCTTTGCATCCGAGTAATCCGTCCAGCCCGTAAAGCGTGTATCTCCGGCGAGAAGCTGCGAGAGGATGAGCTGTGGAGAGCGGCTCTCGGTCGAAAACGGAAGTACCGGCACATTGGCAAGGTCATACGAAATGTGCTGACCGTAGATGGTGACGATGCCGTTTAAGGGCTTTGTAATGCGGTAAATACGGAACGCCTGGTCGGCGGCGGTGTCGTTTGGTTTTGCCTTGATGATGCACTCCTTGGTGATAAGCCCATAGTGCTGACCGCTGACCGGGTATTTGAGTAAGCATTCGAACACGCCGTTTCGTTCCTCGGTGACTTCGCAGGAAATGGTGTCCGTCAGCACACCAAGACCGAATGAGGAAAAATCCGCAGTATTTGCGGCGTAGAGTACAGGGATCATAGACAGCACCACCTCGGAATGACTTCAATCCTTGACACATCGCCGGTGCAGTTGATGGTGCAAACACCCGACTTGAAAACCGGGAATTCCGTACCTTTGACGGTGTCATTTTTGAGGACGGTGCCTTTGAAGCTGTTCATCAGCTCACTGTCGATCTCGATGTACTCGTCCAAGTCGGAAATCATCATGCCCCGGCCTTGGGGTTGTATCATTAATGCCACCGCACCGCTGCCATAGAGCTTAATATACGGCTTACTCTCAAAAGCAGTGGGATTGGTAATCGTCAGTTCAGAAGAGTCTGCTGCCACGGTTTTCTGTCCCGCGAAACTGTATTTATAAGGCTTGCAGTTAAAGGTCACGGTAAAGCTGCCGACCTTGTTCAGCTGCTCCTCAATGTCCAGAGTGCCGGAGATGACGCCGTAGCGGAAATACTCCGTATCGTAGGAGTCGGTGATCTCGTGGTATCTGTCCGGCTCGGAATACAGCCAGCCCTTGATGTCCCGCAGGACGGTGGCAAGGGCGGCCACATTCTTCCGTGCGAGGAACACCGTGTAGGTCACCTTGATGTTGGCAAAGCGGCGATTGGGGTTGATGATGTCACCGCTTCTGCCGGGAATGGAGATGAACTCCGCATCGTACTCCGGTGCGGAGAACACGTCCTTCTTCTCGATATGCAGACCGAACTCAGCGGAACTGCGGCCGTTGTAGGTAAAATAGGTCATGCGAATACCACTCCTTTCCGCTGGGCGAACTGGTTCGCCGTTTCCATGACTTCATTGGTGAGCTGACGGATGTCCTCGCTGCTGTAATTGTTGAAGGTGGCGATGTTCAGAGCGATGGTGAAAGCGGACGCCGCCTTGCCGACCACGCCGTCCACGGCGGAGCGAATCGAGCCGTTCACGTCAAAGTCGGTGGGCAGAGCCGTCTGCATATCGTGGGCAAGGTCACCCATGACGCCGTTGATGTCCTCGGCCATACCTTCGGCGGCTTTGACCGCTTCATCGCCGTTGTCGTCAATGGAGCCTGCAAGACCCTTGACCAGCATTTCACCGACCCATGCCATCTCCTTCGAGGGCGAGTGGATACCGAAGAAATCGCAGATGCCGTCCCAGATGGATGAGATCCACCCGGACACCTTATCCCACAGCCACGAGGCAAGCTGGGTAATACCGCTCCACAGTCCCTTGACGATGTTGCCGCCGATCTCCACGATTTTGTACATGAGAGAGCCGAAGGCTTTCACGATGCCCGCAATGATCTGCGGCACTGCCTTGACGATCTCCACGATGATGGTGGGCAGGTTTTCAATCAGCGCAACGAACAACTGCACGCCCGCCATGATGATTTTATCGATGTTTCCGACCAGTGCATTGACAATGCCGGAGATGATTTGCGGAATCGCCTGTACGATGGTGGTGATGATCTGCGGCAAAGCCTGTATCAGCGAGATCAGCAGATCAATGCCTGCCTGAATAATGAGCGGTATCGCATTCAGTACTGCATTGATAATACCGTCAATGATTTTCGGAATGGCTTCCACGATTGCCATAATGATATCCGGCAATGCGGCAACAAGCGAGGTCAGAAGCTGAATGCCCGTTTCAATGATCTGCGGGATGGAATCCAGCAGAAAGGTAATGATACCGTTGATAATCTCCGGCAGAGCTGCAATCAGCACAGGCAGTGCGTCCAATAGTCCCTGGGCAAGCCCTGTTATAAGCTGTAAGGCTGCGTCAAGGAGCATCGGCAGGCTGTTCACCAGTCCTTGTACGATGGTGACGATAGCCTGCACCGCCGCGGGAATGAGTGTGGGCAGTGCATCCGCAATGCCGGTCACAAGTGTAGACACCAGCTGCACCGCCGCCTCGATGAGCAGCGGCAGATTCTCAATCAGCGTGTTCACGATGGTCATGAGTGCGGACACCGCCGCAGGGATAAGCTGCGGAAGCAAAGAAAGCAGCGTTTCCAGCACCTGCGAGAACAGTTCGGTGACTGCTTCCAGCAGTGTGGGCAGCAGTTCACCCACAGCCGTCAGCAGGGCATCCAGCGCCGTGGGCAGAGCCGCCACGATGTTCTCGATGACCGGGGTGATGTTTGCCACCACGGTCTTGAAGGCATCCACCATGTTGTTGCACAGCAGCTCCATGTCAGCGTCCGCATCGCCGAAGCCTACGATGAGGTTCGACACGGCGGATTTCAGTGCATTGACAGAGCCGGAAATGGTGGCTTCCGCTTCCTTGGCGGTTGTACCGGCAATGTCCATGCTCTCCTGCATGACATGGATGGCTTCCACCACATCCGCATAGGAGGAAATGTCGTACTTGACACCGGATATCTTCTCCGCATCGGCAAGCAGTCGCTCCATTTCCTGCTTCGTGCCGCCGTAGCCCAGCTTGAGGTTGTCGAGCATCGTGTAGTTCTGCTTGGCAAAACCCTGGTAGGCATTCTGAATGGAGGACATATCCGTGCCCATTTTATTGGCGTTATCGGACATATCCGTAATTGCCATATCCGCATATTTTGCGGCTTTCTCGGTATCACCGCCGAGAGACTGGATGAGGCTTGCGGAGAAGCCCGTGACCGTTTCCATGTACTCGTTGGCAGAAAGCCCTGCCGTTTTGTATGCGTTGGCGGCGTACCGCTGGATCTCCTGCGAGGAGTCCTTGAACAGCGTGTCAACGCCGCCGACCAGCTGCTCATAGTCCGCATAGGCGGCGATGACCTCTTTGCCGAGCTTTACGGCGGCGGCACCTGCGGCGACGGCCACAGCACCGAGTGCCACACCTACGGTTTTGAGAACCTTGCCGAAGCCTTCAAACTTACTGCCGGATTCCTCCGCAGCCTTGCCACCATCCTTGATGGCTTTCTCATTCTCGTCCAGCTCACGGTTCATATCGTTGAGGGAGGCTTCGGCATTGTTGAGTTGGATCTGCCAGTTCTGGGTGCGACGGTCGTTCTCTCCGAAAGAGGTGGCGGCATTCTGCAGAGCCTTGCGAAGGGTGTCGATTTTTGTCGTCTGCTCGTCGATCTCTTTTCGCAGCACCTTATTCCGTGCGGCGAGTGCCTCCACGGATTTATCGTTTTTATCGAACTGAGAGGTGGCGAGCTTCATTTCGGAGCCGAGCACCTTGAAGGACTGGTTGATGTCCGCCAGCGCTTTTTTGAACTCCTTTTCGCCCTCAAGACCGATCTTCAGTCCGAAACTATCTGCCATTCGCCGTCACCTCCTTAAATGCCGTCCGGGATAATATCGTCAATGTAGTGTTCGTGAGCAGGAATAGCCTGCCCGTTATACTGTTTGTGGCACTCCCACAGATCCAGCAGAAGTCCAAACGGCATCAGCCACACCTCATCCTGGCTGAGATGAAGATGGGCAAGGCCATAATAGAGAAGCCGGGTAAACAGCTCCGCATCGGAGACCGTTACCCGACTTGCGCGTTTTTTGCGTCTTTCTCGCTTTCCACATTCCGCTTGGTGCCCTTGTAGAGCGCCTCCGTAATGGCGGTTTTGTATCCGGCGAGGTCGAGGGGCGTGGTCAGAAGCTCCACCACATCCTCCGTGAGCAGCTCCTTGGGATGCTCTTTATCCTTGAGGTTGTGAATGAGGATGCTCTGATTTGCCAGAAGCGTGATGAGCCACACGATCTCTCCGATGGCCATTTCAAAGTTCTCGGACTTCATCAGCTTCTCGCCGAGGTTTTCCAGCCCGCCATAGCGACCGGCGATCTCCTTGGTGGCTTTGGTTGTGAGGAGCAGCGTGTACTCCTCGTCACCGATGTTGATAACTGCGGTTCTTTCGTTATCCATTGTGCGTTACCTCCGTTAGCCCTGATTCTGGGGAGTTGTAGTATAAGTCGGCTCGTAGACTTCCTTATACCAGTTCGTGATGGTCGCAGCGGTCACATCGCCCTCCAGTGCCTCCGCTTTCCACGGGTGCTTGCCGCCTGCGTCTGCTTTGTTGCGGCGAAGAATGGTACCCTCGATGGTCGGCGTAGAGAAAGTAATGCTGTCGCCCTTGGTGGCAAGGTTCGTCGCCGGAATACCGAACTTCACTCGGTACAGCCAGTAATACTTATACTTGCCGTTGGACTTCTTGGCGCGGAAGCCCACAGCCACAGGGTCGCCGCCGTCCTCAGATGCGGAAATCAGCACCTTGTTTTTGTCGATGGTTGCACCCGTGAGGTCGGATGCCGCCGCAGAGCCGATATCGTCAATGCCGAGGGAGAGTGTGCCGGATTTGAATTCCTTTACAATCTCCGAAGCACCGTCGTCGGCATAGAGCGTCGCTTCTGCCAGTTCCACCGAAAGGTCAGCGGAGATGGCTTTCGCAAGCTGCTCCGGTGTACCGTAGGTTTCCTCACCGGCATCGTTCTCGGTGATTTTTGCGTAATACAGTCTGTCAAGACCGATCGTTGCCATAACTTATTCCTCCAGTTCGTAGATTTGCGCCACATCAATGGCGTAGTGATGATAGCCGGTTTCGGTCTCAAAGCCGATGTACCGGCGGTCGGTAATATAGAAATCCGCACCCAGCAAGGCACGGACAAGTGAATTTTTCAGCTTGGTATAGCTGCCCTTTGTGAAGAGGGACAGCCGTGCCTCCTGTGTCTCACAGCCGGGAGCGTTGTCGGCGTGGAGCTCAAAGCTGTCCGACAGCGGCGTGATGACCAGATATGTGTCCGGTGCTTTGCCGGAGAACACACCCGTTCCCACTGGAACACCGCAATGCTCGGCGATGGTTTGTAAATCGGATAGCAGGCTCACAGCTTTTCCACCTCCCCATCCAGTGCCTTGGTCATGGCATCGATGCATTCCTGTCGGGACGCCGTTTTCGCAGGTTTCAGAAACGGTTTTGCAGGCTGACCGTGCTTGCCGTATTCGAGAATGTTGGCAAGTTTGGCGTTGCTGCCGCCGTCCGAGCGAGGCTCGGCAAAACCGACCTTGATGTCGTGGTTTCCGTCCCGGTTCAGCTTGGAGGGAGAAAGGCCGAGTGCGCCTTCCAGTTCGCCCGTGGTGCGGGATTTGAACTTTGTCCCTCTGCCAATAACGGAGGAGAGATTGCTCTTGACTTTTTTCAGCACCACCTCGCCACCGGCCTGCAGGACGGTATCCGCAACGCTGTCAAAGTTGCTGCCGAGCTTGGAAATCTTCAGAAGGAAATCCTCCGGCATTTTCATGTCACACTTAGCCAACGGTCGGCACCTCCTTCTTTGCCAGCACCTCAATGTACATCCCACGCCCCTTTACATCCTCCACGGACACAATGTCGTAGCGACAGTCATCGTAGATGAGAAAATGATCGGTAGTGACCGTCAGCCCAGGAATACACCGAAAGCGGAACAGGTCGGTCGCTTCGCTGAATGCAGCGAGGTTCGCCCAACGCTGACTGCCGTGCCGACCTTCCCGATAGACACGGACGGAAGCGAGGACTTCATTCTCGGAATGGATGAAGCCCTCGCTGTCCTTGATTTGACGGGTTTCTACGATGTCGGCAAAGCCGTTCATTTTTCCAAAACTCATACCTGCCACCGCCTATCCAAGCGGAGCAGCAGATTGACGGTGTTCCACACCTGCTGCGCCGCTCCGGTGTTATCCGCAAAGAAGCCGCCCGTGCTGCCGTCCCGGCTTTCATAGAAATGGGACGACAGCATGATAACGGCTTGCTCCGTGGTAGGCGGCATGGGGTTCTCCGTGTAATAGCCCTCCGGGATGTGCTGGTAGCTTTCGGCGTAAGAAACAGCGGCGGTGATGTAGCTTTTCAGCAAGGCATCATCCGCCGTGTGTTCCAGGATAAGGTTGGCTTTCACTTTGGAAAGAAGCTCGTCCATCACCGCCGCCTCCTTTCATCAAGACGCTTTCATCTTCAGAAGCTGGATACCCTCCGGCAGGATGATCTTGCCGTCCACACGCTCGGTGGCAACAAAGCCGACCTGACCGTTGGTGGAATACAGCTCGTTCAGACGCTGAACGGTTCTGCCGGTGCGGTCAGCGATCCAGTAGCTCTGGAAATCGCCGAAGGCAATGGAGAGCGCACCTGCCGCCAGCGTGGGAGCATACGGGCTGGTGTAAATCTCGTAACCGAGCAGTCTGTCCGGCTGACCCGCCTGCAGGGAGGGCTGCCACAGATACTGACCGTTGGAATCCTTCAGCTTACGAAGTGCGGAAACAGCAGCATCGTTCATCAGGAACTTGGCGTTCTTGCGGTACGGTGCTTTCAGTGCATAGATAAGGGAAATCACCTCGTCGGTGGTGACGGCGGTCGCACTGGCTGCGGTAACGCCGACCGTGCCACCGTTGGTGGTGAACAGGCCGGTGGGCTGACCCGTACCGGTGCCGACGCAGAATGCCTGTTCCTCGGCAGCACCGAAGGCGTAGGCAAACTCACGGGCGATGTACTCTTCCAGATCGAAGGCACTGTCGTCCAGAAGCTCAATGCTTACCTTCACAAGGTCGGTCAGCTTGTAGGCATCAATGGTCTTCTGTGCGAAGGTGGGATTGCTCTCGGTGTAGGCAGCGTTTTCAGCAGTCCACGCAGCGGTGGAATGGGTCGCTGCAACGGGGATCTTACGCTCGTTATCGGTAGTGATGACCTTGCACAGACGGCGCATCACATTTTCCTCCTTGAGCGTGTCCACGATGAACTTCTCAAACTCCGTGGGGACGAGATAGCCGCCGTTGGCGTCCACGCCCTCGGAGAGCACATTGTGGAGCATACGTTTGCCGCGCAGATGCAGACCGAAATCCTCGCGGTAGGCGTTAGACGCTCTGCCGGTCTTGGCTTCGCCGGTCGCTTTCTGGGGCTGCTCGGTGATAGGAGAGGATACGGGTTTGGCAAGCTCTGCGGCAATAGCGTCGCGGCGCTCCATGCGTCTGACCTCATTGGTGAGATCGTTCAGTTCCTTCTCCATATTGGCGTAAACGGCATCGTCCTCGGCGGACAGAACGCCTTTTCGGTCGCGGTGGGTGTCGAGGAAGCCCTCCATCGTAGCCCACAGCTTGGCGCGCTTTTCGCGCAGTTCAATGATGGTCATATTGAAATACCTCCATATTAAATGTAGTTTTTGATGGTGTTCAGCTTGGCTCTGAGTTCATCTACAGAGCGTCCCGTGCGCTCCGGCACGGTGGGTTTGGGTTCAATGGCGCACTTTGCGGCGATTTTCTCCATGAGAGAGTTCACCACGTTCGCCTTGGAATACAGCATGGAAACGGTGGGTGCTACCATATCCTCGGTCTCATCGGCACGGCTCATGATTCCGTCCGCAAAGCCGAGTTCCACAGCCTTGTTGGCATCCATCCATGTTTCGGCATCCATGAGGTGCGAGAGCTTGGCACGGGAAAGCCCCGTCTTGATTTCATAGGCGTTGATGATGGAATCCTTGACGCTGCCGAGCATCTCGATGGCTTTCTGCATCTCGTCCGAATTGCCGAATGCCGCTGTCATGGGGTTGTGGATCATGAGCATGGACACCGGGGATACCAGCACCTTCGTGCCTGCCATAGCGATGACGGAGGCTGCGGATGCGGCAATACCGTCAATTTTCACGGTCACATCACCCTTGTAGTCCATGAGCATATTGTAGATTTGAGCCGCAGCCACGCAGTCTCCGCCGGGACTATTGATCCATACGGTGATGTTTCCGCTGCCTGACATGAGCTCGTCCTTGAAAAGCTGCGGCGTGACATCATCGTCAAACCAGCTTTCCTCGGCGATGGTTCCGTTCAGGAACAGCGTCCGTTCCGCTGTCTCCGTCTGGTTCTTCCAATTCCAAAATTTCTTCATCGGGTTTTTCCTCCTTTCCGTCATCGGTAGGTGTATCTGCAAAAGCACCCGCATTCTTCAGTGGGAGCATATTGCCGTTAATGAGGTACAAGTCGCCGCCGTCCTCCTCCGGGATGCGGTCGAGGTTTTCAAGCTCACGGATGTCATTTGCGGACATCCAGCCGTTCTGGCGGCCGATGGCGTACCCGTTCATGCGGCTCTGGTAATCGCCGCGAAGCAAGCCTTCCAGATTGAACTTCACGAAATACGCCGTTTTTTCGTCCCGTGAAAGGAGTGACCGCTGAATGGACTGTTCCCAGCGGATGACCCACGGGTCAAGGGTATATTTCACGAATTCAAGGGACTGCTGCTCAATATTAGAAAAGCTCGACTTTTCCAGATCACCGACCATGTGGGGCGGCACTCGGAAAATTCGAGCGATCTCATTGATTTGGAATTTGCGTGTTTCGAGGAACTGCGCCTGCTCCGGCGAGATACCGATGGGCGTGTACTTCATGCCTTCCTCCAGCACGGCGATTTTGTTTGCGTTGCCGCTGCCGCCGAAGGTGGACTGCCAGCTCTCACGTACACGCTGCGGATCCTTAATCGTGCCGGGGTGTTCCAGCACACCGCCCGGAGCGGCACCGTTGGCAAAGAATTTTGCGCCGTATTCCTCGCAGGCGATAGCCATGCCGATGGCGTTCTTCGCCATAGCGATGGGACTGTAGCCGACAAGCCCGTCAAAGCCCAAGCCGGGGATATGCAGCACATCCGATGGCTGAAGAGTTACAGCGAACTCCTTGTTCTTGATGGCTTCGTCATTGCCACGGTAATAGGTGTAGTACAGGCGACCATCCTCGTCTCTGTCCACCGACATCTTGTTCGGCATCAAGGGATACAGAGCAACGATTTCATTTTTACCGTTGCGGATGATCTGTGCATAGGCGTTGCCCCAAAGAAGCAGGTGCGTCATGAGGGTTTCCCGAAACACGAAGGAGCTCATCTCCGGGTTCGGTTCATCGTGGAGCAAGCGGTAGAGCGAATGGTCGAGCGCCATTGCTTTGCCACCGCTGTCTGTATATTTATATAGGTGTAGCGGCAGTCCTGCGACGGCTTCCGACAGGATGCGGACGCAGGAATACACGGCGGTCATCTGCATGGCCGAGCGTTCCGTTACCGCCTTGCCAGATGTCGTGCCGCCGAAGAAGAAAGCATAATTGCTGCCTGCTGTTCTGTCTTGAGGCTTGTCCCTTGATTTGAAAAGTCCACTGAAAATTCCCATTTGTATCCTCCTGTACTACATATTCATATAAACAAAAGCCCGCGCGAGTTATATACTGACTCGTCGGGGCCTTGGTGGCGAATTGCACGGTCGAGCGCCATGATCGTTGCTACTGCACCGTCAATGCGCTCTGTGCTCTTTTCCTTATCCGGTTTGATATTGCCTGCGGGATCTGTCCGCACATAGATGTTATCCATCATCCATCGCAGCGGGGCGTTGCCGCCGTGGGCGATCCTACCTTCGAGTACCAGCTTCATGAGCTCTTTCGTCGGCGGACTCATATCTTTGAATCCCTGACCGAATGGTACGATCGTGAAACCTGCGTCCGCAAGGTCTTGGCTCATCTGCACTGCGCCCCATCGGTCGTATGCGATCTCTTTGATGTTATACTTGGTGCCGAGCTCAGTAATGAACTGTTCGATGAATCCGTAATGAATAACGTTGCCTTCGGTTGCCATGGCCGAGCCTTGCGCCTTCCACACATCATACGGTACATGGTCGCGCCGCACTCGGAGGTCAATCGTGTCCTCCGGCACCCAAAAGTACGGGAGAACATAATACGGCTCGTTCTCTTCGCGCGGCGGAAACACAAGTACAAATGCTGTTATGTCCGTACTACTTGAAAGGTCAAGCCCACCGTAGCACCCTCGGCCAAGGAGTGTTTCCGGATTTACGAGGGTATCACATTTATCCCACGCATCCATGGGCATCCAGCGCACCGACTGCTTTACCCATTGATTGAGTCGCAGCTGCCTGAAAAGGTTCTCTTCCGCAGGATTGTCCTTCGCGCTCTGGTAGGCAGCGCGGAGCTTCTCCACATCTACGGTCACATCCAGAGAGGGATTCGCCTTGTACCAATTGCGTTCATCCGACCAATCCGCATCATCGTCGATGCCATAAATCACAGGGTAGAAAGTCGGATCGTTTTTGCGCCCGGCGAGAATGTCCTCTGCCTTCTGATGCACCTCCCAGCAGATACTGTTCCTATCGGTGCCTGCCGTTGTGATCAGGAAGAACAGAGGCTGTTTTCGCGCGTCGCCGGAGCCGTGGGTCATAACGTCATACAGCAGCCGGTTTGGCTGGGCGTGGAGCTCATCGAAAACGACACCATGGACGTTCAGCCCGTGCTTCGTATAGGATTCTGCCGACAGCACCTGATAAAAGCTGTTGAGTGGTGTGTAAACCAGTCGCTTCTGGGAAAGCACCGGTTTGATGCGTTTCTTCAGTGCAGGGCATTGCTCCACCATCTGGCAGGCGACGTCAAAGACGATAGATGCCTGCTGCCGGTCTGCTGCGCAGCCGTAGACCTCCGCGCCCCATTCGCCGTCACCGGCCAGCAAATAAAGAGCGACCGCTGCTGCGAGTTCGCTCTTTCCTTGCTTCTTCGGTATTTCAATGTACGCCGTGTTGTATTGCCTATATCCGTTTTCTTTAACTGTCCCGAAAACGTCTCGCACAACTTTCTCCTGCCACGGCAGCAGCTCAAAGTTCTTACCATGCCATTCGCCTTTTGTATGTTTCAAGGCGGATATAAAGGCAACGGCGCGATCGGCGAGAGTGGCGTTCGTAATGATTTTCTTTTCCGGGACAATGATCTTGTTGTCCGCCAATCGCTCTGCCCCTCCTATATTTTTCGACAAAAAACGACAGCGTCCGACGCTGCCGCATTCCTCCTTATTTTGCTGTATCTATGAGCGTGACCTCTTCACCGATCAGCTGCAACGCATCGTTGTAGCTGTCCGCGCTCTGCACACGCTTCCATAATTCGTTGTACGCGGTGATTCGGTTCTGCTCTCGCAGCAGCCGCCTGACCTGACCGAGGATCCAGAAGATGTTGCCGCTTTCGCCTCGACTGTTGTAGATGAGTTCCGGCTTCTTCATTCGTCGATCCTCCTGCACATGTCTTCGCCGTATGCCACCGAGAGCCCACAGCCGTTGTCCCATCTGACCATGATGCTGCCAATGTCGTCGACGCCTCTGACCGTTCCCTTCGTCCCGATCGGGGGTGCCTGCACGTCATCCATCTGTACGAGCTCGACTCTGCAGCCGACAGGGTATTCCCGGCGCAGGCGCTCGACCGTCTCTCTTCTGATTCCGAACATCGTCAATCCCTCCTTACAGCGTGTACTGGTGGAGGATGATGTCCTTCACCAGCTCGGTGTCTTCGTCGATGGGCTTTACGTCCCAGCCGCGATCGTAGTTGCAGACGATTTCGCCTTTGCGCTTCAGCATCAGCTTCGAGACGCGCCCGCCGCCGATCCCGTACTTAGAGCTCTCAGGGTACTGCTTTACCCAGTAGTGGTAGATCCGGTCATGGACTCGGATCGTGCCTTCCTGCCAGTTGCTGCCCGCTGGCCGGGTTTCCTTGACCTTGATCTTGAAGGTCAGGTGGCCGCTGTCGTTCATGCTGAAGTCCTCGACCGGGCAGGCGCTGTATTCGTCTGGGATGTCCCGTGCGCTGCCGGTGAAGATGTTCGTGCGGCACCGGGTGTTCAGCAGCGTGACCTGTGCGTTCCGGCTGATCAGATCGTAGAAGCTTTCGAGTGTGATCACTGCGTCCACCTCCTTACATGCTGATGAGCGTTACGCTCATGTCCGCGTTCAGCCGGGTTGTGTACCGGTGTTCGTTGCCTTTCCTGTCTCGGCTGATCACGCGGATGTCGCCTTCGTAGGAGCGGTACATCCTGTTGAGCGTTTCGCCTTCGGGGAGCTGGGCTTTGACCTGCTTGATCTGTTTCTCTGTCATGGTGGGGTTGTCTCCTTTGTTTTTGGTAGGACAATTAAGCCAGAGAAGAACGGGAAAGTCCAGACCAAAACCGGGAAATTAGCAGAAAGAACACAATTAAAAAGCGACCGCAGAACCGTGTTCTGCGCCGCTGCTGTCCTTATTTGAGCATCTTAAGCGCCTCGACCGTCCCGTCCTCGAAGAGTTTTTCGATGTGCTCGACCGCCTGCTGTTCTGTCCATCCGCTGTTCTCTGTGTAGTAGGCCATGAGCGCCTTGATCCCTTCGGGGCGGGTACCTGTCTGTTCGCAGAGAGCGTCGAGCTTCGGGGGCAGGCCGTGCTGCGCTGCGTTCAGCTTTTCGACCGCTGCAGCCGCCGCGCGTTCGGCTCTACCTGCGGAGATCTGTGCGATCTCTGCTTTCTCGAAGGCGTCGAACTCTGCTTCGGTCATGTCTTCGCCCACCAGTGCCCACAGCGCTTCGTGCGCCTGCATCGCGCACCGTGCTGCCATTCTGGCCTGATCCGCGAGCCGCCATGCTGCGCTGCATTGGCCTTCGCTCGCTTTCCGGATGGCCGCCGTGCTGAATCGCTCGGCTGCCGCTGCTTCGTATTTGCAGGCGTCCGCTGCTTCTTTTCTGGTTTCGTACATCGTGTCCGCCTCCTTACATCTCGAATCCGGCGCATCGAACGATCTCGCCAATGGCGTTGAATGCCCGCCTCGGGCTTGAGTAGTCACGGGGCTTGTCTTCGCGTCTGCCGTCGCGGACGATCCTGACCAGCGGGATGCCGTAACTCATGCTGATCTTGATCTCCAGCGTGCTTTCGCATTCGCCGTACCACACGACCTGCGTTTTCTTCGTCCAGCGCCGAGTGAAGATCTGCCGTCCGTCGTAGGTGAGTTCGCCTTCGTAGTTAAAGCCGTGCTGCGCGACCAGCGCCTGCATGTCTTTCGTTGCCTTTTCCAGTGTCATGGTGGGTACCTCCCTTGTTTATGGTAAGGGTATTAAGCCAGAAAGGAACGAGGAAGTCCAGATGCAAAACCGAAAAGCAGAAGAATTAGCAGTTATAACATATTCGCCGTGACCGGCTGCTTTTTGCCTCCGCGCACGAGCTCGGCGTGATCCGCGCCGGTGAATTTCAGCCAGCGTTTGACAATCACGTCCGCGTACTTCGGGTCGAGCTCCATCGTGTAACATGATCTGCCAAGCTGTTCGCAGGTGATGAGGGTCGAGCCGCTGCCGCCGAAGGTATCGAGCACGATGTCGCCCTGCCGCGAGCTATTTTTGATGAGCCGCGCCAAGAGCTTCAACGGCTTCATCGTCGGGTGATCCGCGTTTCGGGCGGGCTTGTTTTCGTCGATCACGGTCGTCGAGACCTTGTCCGAGAAGATTTCCCGCAACAGATTGCGCATTTCTTCCTTCTTCAGCTTATTGATATCAATGCGCTTGTCCTCGATCACCGTTGCCTGCGTCCGGTCGTCCACGAAGTAGTGGGAGCCGCCGTCTGTCCAGCCGTAAATGCAAGCTTCGTGCTTCCACTGGTAATCTTGGTGTCCCATGGTGAAGGCGTTCTTATTCCACACCAGCATCTGGCGCACCTTGCCGAGTGCCTCGTTCGTCGCTCTGCGGAATGCGCCGCCGACCGTCTCGGCGTGCCAGATGTAGAATGGGGTGCCGGGTTTCATGACCTCATGCATTCTGCTGAACGCTGCGATCAGGAACGCGAGGAACTGTTCCTCTGGCATATCGTCGTTCTGGATTGTCAGTCCGTTGCTGCCTTCATATGCCACGTTGTATGGCGGATCCGTTACCACGAGGTCGGCCTGCTTGCCGTCCATGAGTGCTGCGATGTCCTTTTTCTCGGTGCTATCCCCACAGTAGAGGACATGCCTGCCGAGTAGCCAGCGATCGCTGAGCTGTGAGAATGGCTCCGTGCCTTCCGGCGCTGCCTCCGGGAGATCGTCTTCCACGATCTCGCTCTGATCGTCGAACAGTTCGCTCATCTCGCTGACGTCGAAGCCGGTGAGGGTGGCATCGAAGCCGCTCTCATCCAGATCACGCAGCAATGCAGTCAGGAGCGGAACGTCCCACGCGCCGCTGATTTTATTCAGCGCCACGTTCAGGGCTTTTTCCTTCTGTTCGTCGATGTCGAGCACGACGCAGTCCACCTCGGTGTAGCCGAGGTGCTGCAGCACCTTGAGCCGCTGGTGCCCGCCGATGACCACACCAGTTCGCTTGTTCCAGATGATCGGCTCGACGTAACCGAACTCGGTTATGCTGCGCTTCAGCTTCTCGAACTCAGGGTCACCGGGCTGCAGGTCTTTTCTGGGATTGTACTTCGCGGGGAGCAGTTTCTCCACGCTGATCTTTTCAATGTTCATACCAAACCCCATTCTGCGAACTTCTCAAACCCGCCGATCCTGCGGATGTAGTCGCGGGCGATGCGGACAATCTCGGCATAGGGTCTGCCGTCCACGGTATCGTCGCCGATCGCACAGCAGAGCTCGACCGGTACTTCGTCCCGCTGGGCTTTGAGCCATGCGTAGATGTTCACGCTGACATCTGCCTTCGAGAGGTCTTTCCCATGAAGGCCTCCGCCCGTAATACTGTCTGCCATATCGCTGCCGAGCTTTCGGTTGGTCGCGCCGGTATCCACATCGATGCCGCCTGTCCAGTCGCCGAGCGGGTTGATCTCCGCGCCGGGGAACTGATCTTGCAGGTCTTCGGTATCCGCGCAGCTTTGGCAAATGATGAGCCGGTCACTGTCGAGAATGTATTTACCATCCGAGGGGTATCGTGCGAAGATTTCTCTTGCGATCTCTGCCAGCACACGCTGTTCGTCCGTGACGGGGACGCCTCGGAAGATGCCGTTGTCGCCGCAGCGCACGGCATTCGCCTGATTTCTTGCGAGAATGGGATCCTGCGCAACCTCATGGTAGTTTACGACCACGTCGCCCGCGATCCGCGAGACTGCTTCCAGAATATCCGTTGCTGAGATATGCACGGAGGACTCCGCCGCGATATTGCACATGCCGTGCCCGATCAGCACCTCCACGGCGATCTTCGGGTTCGCGTTTTCGTTATATGCCAGATCCACGATCGCACCTGCGATCCGATCGGCGATTTTGTCCGGGTGCGCCGGATTCACTTTTTCAAACATTGTCTTCCTCCTCCAGCATGAAGTTTTCGTAGGGCACGCCCATGTATTCCAGTACCTCGCGCATGCCGAGCCCGCCCTTGTCCCACGGTTTCATGCAGTAGCGCCACAACTGTGGGTGCGTCCGCTGCAGCCGCTGGAAGCGGTTCGGCTCGCTGTCGAGGTGAACGCCGAACATGCAGAAGATGCAGCCCGTCCGAACGTAGCCCATATCGTAAATCTTGCAGTATGGAATATCGTAGGTGCGGATGTATTCCCAGATGTCCGCGTCAGTCCAGAACGAGAGAGGTGCCGACGTCGCCTTCTTGTTATCGTAGGCGTTGCAGCCGTATCGGAGCCAGTTGCTTGTCCGCAGCGATGACTCGCACGCCATTGTGCCCACGATCGGAACGCGGCCGCTCTCTTTCGCGTACTTGGCGATCGGCTTCTTTTTCATCTCGTTGCAGCAGCCCGCGCCAATGTCGAAGGGCGCGTTCAGCATGAATTTCCACCGCTCCGAAATCTTGAAGCGGGAGGGCTGGCCGTTGGTGCGTATGCCGTAAAAGTATTTCTGGATATCGCGTGTGTTCTTCTGGCCGAGGCGGATCCGGTGTATCCATTCCGCCTGCTCCTTCGAGATACAGGGATATCCGCATTTCTCGATGACCTTGCGGAACGTGAGCTCCGGCTTTACCCAGACCACGTTATCCTTGGTCTTCACGAATTCGCGGATCTCCGGGAACTCCAAGCCCGTATCGCTGTACACGGCGACGATGTTCGGGTACATCCTGCGGCAGATATCCAGCAGTACCGTGCTGTCCTTGCCGCCGCTGAATGAAACGTACACGCCGTCTTCGCCCCAGTATTCCACCCAGTCGCGTATCCGGCGCTGCGTCATCCGCACCTTGATCTCCAGCGGAAGGGATTGCATCTGATACAGGTCTGATATGGTGTGGCGGTTATTCTGCGTCGGCATGGCTGGTGATCCTCTCTGCCTTCTGGCCGGTGAACTGCTCCCAGCGCTTGACGGCGAGGTCGCAGTATTCCGGGCTTTTCTCCATTGCGTAGCACACGCGCTCCAGCTGCTCACAGGCGATAATCGTTGTACCGCTGCCGCTGAACGGCTCCAGCACAATGTCGCCGCGATCGGAGTGCATTTTGATGCAGCGCCACGGCAGCTCCACCGGGTACATCGCCGGGTGATCCTTGTTCGCGCGTACCGTGTTCATCTCCCAGATACCGGCATAGCCCCAGTTCTTGCGTTCCTCTTTGGTGAGGCGCTTGACGAAGCGGTATGCGTGACCGGCGTATGCAGACAGCCACATGTATTCCTGATCGTTGTACTCGACGTCGCCATTTTTGCTGAACGCGGAGATGTATTCGTACTGCTGCACCGGCTTGTTCGTCACGAGGTGGTACGGGCCGACGCCGTAGTTCATTCCTTGCTTCTTCCAGATGCGTATCCAGATTGGGCGGAAGCCCTGCTCCGCAAAAAGCTGGGAAGAGTAGAAGTTCGTCGGCTCGATGAACTGTGTGCCGGTGGCGTAGAGGTCGCCGAGGTTCCAGCAGACGATTCCAGCGTAGCGCGTCAGGTTCTTGACCACCGGACGCATGGTTTCAAACCACGGCTCGATGCCTTTGCTTTCGTAATCCTTGCCGACGCCATACGGCGGGGACGTGACCGTCATCTGCGCTTTGTTGCCGTTCATGAGCTTGGCGAAATCCACCTCCGAGGTAGAATCGCCGCACATGAGCCGATGTACCCCCAGCTTCCAGACATCGCCGGTCTTAGTGATCGCACCCTTTGCCTTGATTTTTTCGGTCTCTTCGTCAACATCGAAGTCATCCTGTACGGCTTCCTTGGAGTAGAAGGCGTTCAGGAGCTCATCGACCTCGGCGGCATCGAAACCTGTGAGGGTGACGTCGAACTCGCTGCCGTCGAACTCCGTGAGCAACGCGGCCAGCTTATCTTTGTCCCATTCACCCTGAATCTTATTGAGTGCCACATTCAGCGCCTTTTCGCGCATCGGGTCGAGATCCACCACGACGCAGTCAATCTCTGTGATCCCGAGATCACGCATGACCGTCAGCCGCTGGTGGCCGCCGACCACGTTGCCGGTCTGTTTATTCCAGATGACCGGCTCCACATAACCGAATTCCGTAATGCTGCGCTTGAGCTTTTCGTATTCCGCGTCACCGGGCTTGAGAGCCCGACGCGGGTTGTATTCCGCAGCTTTCAGCTTTGCCACGGGGATTTTGTCTATTTGCATGTGTATCTCCTTATCCGAGCAGCCGCTCCATCAGATCGTCGTTCGGGTTGCTGCTACCGATGGGCGTTTCGCAGTTGTCCTTCACGATCTGGTAGATCTGCAGCCATAATACGTTTGCCTGCTTTAAAAACGAAATGCCCATATTCACATACGGGCTGGCGATCGGCAGTTGTGTGGTCGGGTGCTTGGCAAGCAATCCATATTGGTTGATGCCTTCCTCACACTGGATCCAACGCTGCATGTACAGCGCATACTGCTCAATCAGTTCTTTCTTGACGTAGATGGCGCACCCGCGCTCATTGAGCCAGCGCCACGTGTCTTCGTAAATCTGCGGTGCAAGGTTTTGCTGCGAGTTTTTTGTGACCTGCTTCAGGTATTCGGCGACCGGCGGCATGTCCTCACCATGCATATCCGTCTTCTGAATTTCAAACTGCAGCTTCGTCAGCGGTGCCTTGCCGGGGTTTCCATCCATAATTTTCTCAGATAGCGCTTTCTTCTTGCGCCCTGCGCCGGGGCGAGCACCGCCATGTCCATTTGCCATGTGCGCTACCTCCATTTCGTTTGATTTCTTGAAATCGCGGGGGCTATACCCATCTTGATTTCCAGATTTTTCGCGCGTGACCCCGCGCCGTTGTCCGCGTAATCAAGTTTTCAAGATTTTTATCCCCCTACCGGTCACCTAGGTCGTGGTGAATCTTGTTATGACAGCTTTGGCATAGCGACATTAGGTTGTCCGCTGCGTGAGTTCCGCCACGGCTGATCGGCACGATATGATGTACTTCTTCTACCGGTGTGATCCGACCTTCTTTAAGGCACTGTTCACACAGCGGATGGGATGCTACATATCTGGCGCGGATCCGGTGCCACGCTCTTCCGTATTTACTCGCGGTATGTGGTGACCGCTCATATCGATCATACTGCTGCCTTGCGTATTTCCTGTGCTGCTCACAATATTGCCCGTCTGTCAGGTTAGGGCATCCGGGGTAAGCGCACGGCCTCTTTGGTTTACGCGGCATAGTCTCACTTCCTCTTGCGGAAGTGCTCTCGCAGCCAGTATTTGAGGACATACCAACACTGCTCTAAAGTGCCGACTTTCCTATATGACATTGATCTGCTCCTTCCGCCTGTATTGGCGTATATAAGAAAAGCCCACGCGGGATGTCCCGTGTGAGCTCTCTATGTTCTTCGCCTATTATAATGATACCGCATTTCCTGACTGACTTTAACTGACATCGACTGACATCACATGACATCTTTCAATCGATTATCGAGTTCCTCGACCGCTGCTTTGTGCAGCCGGTAAATGTGTCTTTCGCAAAAGCCCATCTCTACCGCGATATCGTCCCACGGCGTTTCCTGCACATACCGCAGAATTAGGAGCCTCGATAAGTCATCATTATCTAAGAGGTCGATTTTAGCAATCAGGGCTTTGCGCTCTTCAGCGAGCTTTGTGATCTCCATCTCCAAATCGACCTTCCTGCAGATGGCGCTTGCCATAGGCGAAGAGTCGGAGCTTGGATTATGCGGCATTCCGGTCAAGCGGGCGGAGGTGTTCTCCGCCTGCTCGATCAGTGCGTCGATTTTCGTTCTCCGATAATCGATCGCTTTCCGGATTTTGATAATGCGTTCCAAAAGAGCCTTCGCCGTCATATCTCAGCCCTCGCAAGATAGTCGAGCAGGTAATCCGGGTCTACATTCGTCAGGTAGTGAAACCATTCGGAGTGAAAGAACCGCTCGACCTCATTTTTCTCGTTTCTGGCCGTTTCGTATCTCGGATTATGCCGTAGCTGCCGCAGCGCTTTCCGGTAATCCTTAGCGGCCTGTACGACAATGGCGTTTGCCAGATTTCTATAGGGATCATCCATCATACAGTGCCTCCTTCTTTGATATGACCGCCTGCACGTCCTCAACGCTATAAACGACTACTGCTGTTCCACCAGCTTTTCGGATCTGGTCAATGGTAGCCGCCTGCAGTTTTGTCGGGGTGTTTCTGCCGACCTTGGCTTCCAGCGCAATGAAGCGTCCCTTGTGACAGACGATGATATCGGGAATACCAGCGGTACCATATTGCCCACCGTGCTCCTTCCAAAAGAAGCACTCCGGTACCGTGGCAAGGTATTTGCGTATTTTCTGAATCAATGCTGCTTCGTTCATCTGCGTTCCTCCAGCCGCTGAGGTATGAACCATACTGACTGCTTTTTCTGTTCTTTTTCTATATTTCTTCTCACATACGGCTTTATAGAAAAAAGAATCAGAAAGAATCGTACCTCAGTCATAGCCTCGATGCGACACCGCGAATGGACAGCCCGATCCATTCCACGGCTCCTGTGCTTGCGGAACGCTTCTTTTCAAAGCCCATTTCCAGAAGCTTCTGGCTGAACGGGCGCTGGGAAAGCGCATATTCGCCGTTGTCTTTGCACCACTCGTCATAGGAAGAACGCAGCATTTTGTTTGATACACGGACACCTTCCCGCGCCTCGCAGCATTCCTCAAAGAACGTAGCGAATGAATCCATTTCTGTCCGGTACTCTGTTGTCGCTCTTTTGACACTGGGCGGATCCTGTATACCTTCGCGTTGCCAGAGGAGGCACCCTTTAACCGCCCAAGCAAGAATACCGGGCATCTCCTTTGCCATAATCTTATCGGCAAAGTGTTTGTCGCGGTTTGCCTCCGTGAACGTGTTCTCGAAAGGCATGAGCTTGATCCTGCGCCAGATCGAATGGGTCGTATCACGGATGATCGGCTTATGGTTCGCCGCCAGAAACACCTTGAACTGCGGGACGTACTCGAAGTATTCGCCGTAGAGGAAGCGCGTTACCAGCTTGTCTCCGCCGGTCATGGATTTGATCAGGGATTCGGCAAGCCTCTTGTTCTCTTCCATCTCAATAGCTGTAACAAACCGCGCACCCTTGAGGCGAGCAATATCGTTATTTACGCTTTCGTTCTTTTTCTGCATGAACGCATCGCTCGACGCACTCTGGGCGTAGGTATTCATCACAGCCGAGAAGATATTGAGAAATGTGCTTTTTCCGTTGCTGCCGGTTCCGTAAAGCATGAACATCGCCTGCTCGGATGTATCGCCGGTCAGCGCATAGCCGAGTGCCTTCTGCATGTACCGGATTGTGTCGGTATCACCCTTTGTGATCGTCTCCAACAGCGTATCCCATAACGGCGTAGCGCAATTCTCATCGAAGGAGGCGTTGCAGATGCGGGTAATGTAGTCCGCCTTATTAAACGGCTGCAGTTTTCCGGTCTTCAGGTTGATCGTGCCGTTCTGGCAGTTGAGCAGCCACGGGTTCGCATCCCAGTCGTCAGGCGCAATCGCCAGATCCTTCATGCCTGCCGCAAGCGTAATGAGAAGTTTGATCTTATTGCCGCTTTCGCTACGCATGGCATGCTGGATCAATGCTTTTCGCTGATCGCCTGCGGGAAGCATATCCGCGTAAGTGTAAATGCTGCGGACACACTGAATCGCATATTCTACAATCGTGCCTTCGTCCTGCTCCCAGAACTTTCCGTTCCAGATAAACCATTTCTTATATACAGAGCAGTATTTGACCTCATCTTTGAACATTGCCACAAAGCGCTCCGCGTTTCCGACGTCGGTCAGCTTGTACTGCGGGTCAGGTTCGTCCGGCTCATAGCGGGTGATACTCTTGGCGATTGCCACGACCGTCTCATCGTCAAGGGGCGGATCGAGACGTTCTTTGTTTTCGGCGTGGAGTGTCGCAATGATGCCATCCTCTCCGATGCCTTTACGGCGAAGTGCTCCGGCAAGAGAGGCTAAGTGATTGTTTCTGCCGCCTTCTTTGATCTTCTTGCGGGGCTGCTTGTCCGCAGCCTTTTTCTTTTGGGTAAGCTTAGTGCCAACCTTGCGAATCTCATCTACCAGCCAGCTCGGCATTTCCGCCGCATCACACTCAAAAGGAGAGAGTCCAGTGTCCCACGCATATCGATTGCCGCTCTGATGCATGCTGGGTGCTGCAACGATCAATCCACCTTGTGTGCGCACATCAAGGCCGTCACGGAATCCAACCACATTTTTGAGTGCCAGTTCTTCTGTGTATTTGAAAATGTAGTGTTTACCGCCACTACCAGTCGTCGCCGTGATCGTCTTCGGCAATGCACCGTACTCTGCGACCAGATCCGTGAGACTCTTATCTCCATCATGTCGAGTGTCAACGTCCAGCGCTACCAGACCGCTCTTTTCACCCATGGGAATACCAATGTTGGCAAGGGGCGTCTGATTCCACCATCCAGTGATCTTGGCGACATCCGTTGTCGCTTCGTCACTCCAATTCTTAATACGGGGGTGTTTGCCCTTGGCCTGACACATATCCCCAAGCCTGCAGGAGCATGTGCCATCCTGTTTGAGCCAGTGGAGCGGGAAAACGGGAATGCCTGCTTTTGCATATCGCAGGGCTTCATCTATCATCTTCATGGATTTCCTCCAGTCGTTCGCTATAATATCGGATGCGTTTCTTCAGCCGATGGGCTTCGTGGATCTCTGCCTGCATGCCGGATGAGTGCTCTGCCCCGAACACCCACACTTCCTCGCACAGCGCCAGCAACGCCTGTCCGAAGAGTAGTCCAAGCTCGCGCTGCTCCGGGTCGCCGTCATCCAGAATCTGCGGGTACAGCAGGTGACTGACCACGGGAAGGCGCTTTTTCTCTATGGCGAAGCGGGCATAGCGGATCGCCGCTGCCGTGTTTCTTTCAATGTTCCCAGCGTACTTCGAGACGACGTATACCTTTGGTCGCGCCTTGATCTCCGAGTGCTTGCGGTAGATGCGGCGCTGGTTCTGGCGGTATTCCTTCATGATCGACGCCATCGCTGCGCCTGCCGTGGGATCGGTGTAACCTTCCTTGTTCTTAAACATGGGGCACCTCCAGCTCATGCAGCTTGCCGAAGCAGGTGCCGTGTTCGCCCTCGGCGACGATCGGGATATCGAAGGCCGCAAAGGGCTGCCGCTCCATCGCCGTGCGAATGATGCGGATCGCTTCGTCTTCGTGTCCGTCATCCACCTCGAAAAGCAATTCATCGTGAATCTGCAGAATCGGGCGGATATACGGCTTGTCCGCAAGCTCTCTGATCAGCTCCGCCATCGCCAGCTTCAGGATCTCCGCTGCGGTGCCCTGAATCGGGGTATTCATGCTGCAGCGTTCGGCAAAACTCCGCTTGCCCCAGTCGGCGCGGTTATTGATATTGGGAAGATAACGTCTTCTGCCGAAAGACGTCTCGCTGTACCCATTGATCCGAGCCGCTCTGACCGTCTCTTCCTGCCATTCAGACAAGCGCGGATAACCGGTCTTCAGGTTAGCAATGATACGGGCGCACTGATCCTCGGTCTTTTCGAGCCCCGCCTTGAACTTGAGCGTCCGTTGCAGGCCACGAGGGAACAGACCGTAGAACGTGCCGAAATTCACGTTTTTGGCGATCGTCCGGCGCTCCTTGTAATCTGGATCGTCCTTGTCCTGTGCCTCATCGACGCTGATCCCGAAAATGACCGATGTGGTGCTGGCGTGGATGTCGCCACCGCTGCGATATGTTTCCATCATTCGGTGATCACGACAATAGAACGCACCCACACGCAGCTCGATCTGCGAGAAATCGAAATCGAGGAATGTCGTACCCTTCGGCGCAACAACGAACTGCCGAACACCGATCGGGTCGGAACCCTTGCGGGGCATATTCTGCAGGTTGGGTCTGCGGGATGCGAAACGTCCAGTGTCGGTTCCCATCGGCAGGAGGTCGGGGTGTATTCTACCAGTCGCCGGATTGATCCATTTGAGATACCCGTCGATATAGGTGCTCTTGATCTTTGCCCATTTTCGAAACTCCTGCACGGTATCGAAGAAGGAAACCATCTCAGGACGGTGCTTTTTGCAATATGCACGAAGTAGCTGCATAGCCTCATCGTCCGCTGCCTCGGCATATTTGGTTGTGGTCTTCAGGACGGGCAGGTTTTCTGTCTTATACAGATAGTCCTTGAATGCCTGCGTTCCACAGTTCTCTCCGATATCCACATTGCCGATGACCGCCTGCAGCTTTGCTCGAAGATCCACAAGGTGTGCTTCGGCCTCCGCCTTCTTTTCCTCCATGAGGTCGGTATCGAACAGGACGCCGTTATACTTCATCATGCCGGTGAAAACGGCGGTTGGGCTTTCGATCTTTTCACAGATCAGGCGGTGCTTCGGGATGTTGTTCTCAAACCATTCGTTGAACGTGTAGTAAAGCTGCAATGCCCAGTCGCTATCCGCACAGGCGTACCGGCAGGTGTCCCATGCATCTGGGTCGAGCTCATCAAAACTGTGATCGCCAACCACATCCTCAAATTTCGGGAGTTCAACGCCATACAGATACGGGACAAGGGTTTTAAGTCCGCTGTCGCCGAGATCGCGGTACTCGAAATCATTTTTCAGCGTAAGCTGTGAAGCAACGATCGTGTCGTACACCGGCTCCTGCAGCACGATCCCGTCTTTATACAGGAACAGTGCCTCAAACGCCATGTTGTGTGCGATTTTGACTGTTTTCGAATTCTGAAATACGCGCTGCCGCAGGAATTTCATAACAGAAGCGAGGCTGGCATTCTTACCGACGCGATGCCGGAGCGGGATGTATCTGCCTGTGCCAGCCTTCACGGAAAGCGACACGCCGGTGATGTCCGCCTTATGTGCATCCAATGCCGCTTTGCCGTCACTGCGATATTTTTCCGTGGGCGATGTCTCGAAGTCAAAGGAAACAACGCCAGCGCTGCCGATATATTCTTCAATTTCCGCAATGTCGCGGATCGTCTTATAATCATTCATAGTCTCTACCTCAAATCGTGCAGCCGTGAGCACCGTGAATAGGCGCTCACGGCTGCTTTGTCTTTATTCCGCTGCAGTCTCGGTTTCGGCAACAGAAACCTTGCCTGCGATGAGCTTGACCTGCTCGGTCATGGATGCGATATTCTTCTTTTCCTCCGGGGAAAGAGGACGATCCACAGAGCAGATCACCTGACTGTAATTGATGCCGGTGCTATTCTGCGCACGCTTCAGAGAGAACTTTGTCACCACATGATTCGCCTTCATGCCTCGGGTAACGAGTCGGGTGACGTATTTCGTGAACTCCGCCAGCGAGCCGGTGGGCAACGTCATAATCATTGGAAGCATTTCACCTTCGCGCAGGAGGTACATGCGACGCTTCTGTTTGCAAGCCATGCCGCCGTTTTCTCCGCTGCCAAACTTGGCGTACGGACAGGTCTTGCAGTCCCTGCATTCGCCGGTCTCGGCAACGACGCCAATCTTACCGTCCAAGCTGGAGCAGTCGGGCGGATTGTTGCCTCCGGTGAATTTCTCTTTATAGTAGCTGTTGATCGGGTGATGATACAGAATGACGGCGCTAAAGTCTTTGGCGCTGTCGGGGCTGTTCGGATCGTCGCCGGGTACTTCGTAGGCGAGCCCGCCGCCTGCGGGAATCTTGATGCGCTCGAAGCTGGGACGCAGGCCGTCAAGCTCTTCACTAAACAGCTCGGCGAGATTTACAGTTTCGGTAAGATAACCGGTGTTCTGATCGGTGGTAGCAATTGCAGTGGTGTTCTTTGTGTTCATGGTGTTTATCTCCTTTTTTATTTCTTAGATTTGGATACGCGGATGCTCGGCTGCTCGAACACCTGAATCACACCTTCGAGCCAGTCGGGGAGCACATCGTCGTTGTTGGCCTTGAGCTCTTTGACCGTAGCACCAAGCGTCATGGTGTTGATGGTGAACAGATGATCGAAGCCATGTGCTCGCATCCTTCGGTATAGTTCTTCCTTTTCTTCCGGTACCGCACCGGGGAATTCACGAATTACAAGGGAGAAGCGGGATCCGTTGCGGTCAAAGCCGGTGCATTCTTCATCCGTCATAAGCTGGATCAGCTCGGCCTCCACCGAATCGATGCGTTCCTGCACATCTTTGAGCTTTGCCTGAAGGTCAGATTTCTCGTCGCGCAGCGTCTTCAGGGTATCCGCCGCAGCGAGCATGCTTTTTTCATTCATATCGTTATCCTCCTATGATTTTTTTGTAGTCGTCGACGAGTAGCTTGGAAACATCGGCCTTCTGCTTGAGCGCACCCATGACTTTTTCATCAATGGTGTCTTTGCAGACAAGGTGAATGTAAACGCCGCGCTTCGTTTGCCCGATCCGGCGCACACGCGCCATGGATTGCTGGTAGTTGGCATAGCTGAAATCCAGCGAGTAGTACACGCAGACGCTGCCTGCCGTGAGGGTAAGCCCCATGCCGGTGGTCTGTAACTGCCCGACAAACACCTTGGTGTCGGGATCGGTCTGGAAGGCGGAAACCTGCTCGGCGCGATCCTTCACGTCACCTTTGATCAGGGCGTACCCGATGTTCTTCTTGCGGAGCATACGGGCGATCGCATCGATCTCTGGCACGAAGCGGGCGAACACGATGACTTTTTTGCCTTCCTCCATGCAGCTGTCGATCACGTCCTCGAGGGCGTCGAGCTTTGCCGTCGATAGCTGCTGGGTGTCATCACCGTCATCGTTGCGGACGAATCCGCCTGTGATCTGTGAGAGGCGTAGAAGCTGGGTCAGCACGTTGCGGGTCGTGATTTCGCCGTTCATGAGCTCGGCGAAGCTATCCTTTTCAATGCCGTCATAGATCTTCTGGGCATTTTGCTCCAGCTTTACCGGTCGTACCTCTTCCACAAATTCCGGCAGATCAACCGCCTCATCGATACGAATGCGATATGCGATGGAATGTGCCTTTTCGACCATCTCCGCCAGATGCTTGTAACCGACAATCTGGTGATTCTGGAATCCTCCGAGGATGGCGTAGTAGGCGCGGAAGCCATAGAAGCTGCCACCGAAGATGCTTTCATCCAGAAACTTGTACTGGCTAAAAAAGTCCAGAGGGCTGTTTGTGATGGGGGTGCCTGTTAGAATCAGGTTATAGCTACTGATCTTACCGAGCCGGTGCAGTGCTTTCGAGCACTTTGCCTGCGGATTCTTTATTTTGCTGCTTTCGTCACACACGATCATGTCCGGGTGCCAACGAGTGAGTTCCACCTCCAGCCTCCAGCAGCTTTCGTAGTTGACTACGATGATCTGAAGGCCATTGCCGATCATGTATCGGATGGTATCGGCTTTTTTCGCGCTGGTTCCATCGAGCACAGCCAGTTGATAAGGGAAATCTGCGAATTTTTCAAACTCTTGCTCCCAGACGTCCACGATCGATTTCGGGCAGACGACCAACATCTGCGTGATTTTGTGCTTGTGGTGGAGCGTACCCGCCAGCGCAATTGTGGTGATCGTCTTGCCGGTGCCCATGTCCATGAGAAAAGCACAGCCTTTACTTGTCATCGGAATCACCGCCTTCCATCTGCTCTATGGCAAGCGCCATGTGAAGCTGCCGGTGCTGCCTGTCAGGCATGATCAGCAAGTTCTCCGGACTGTTGTCGGAGGCATCGCCGTTCATGTGATGGACGACTTCGCCATGCTCCAGTGGTCTACCGATGTACACCTCTGCTGCGGCACGCGCCTTCTTTGAGTTGGCTTTGCCGCGATCGGCGATATGGCAGTATGGATTACGCTGGCGATTGAGATCCGTGAGGTGAGCCGCCTTATGGCCACGGGCGAGTTTGGCGAAATCCACATTCTCGCTCATCCATAAATTCCGGTGCTCCACAGAGCAGAAATTCTTTCTGCTTGGCTTTTTCCGCTCGATGGCCTTCCCACAGACCACACAATGCACGATCATGCTGTACCTCCGATCCCGAAGGTTCGCAGGGCAAAGTTGTATGCTCTGATCTGGTGCTGATAAGGTGTTGCCTTGATCGGCATCGGAATGAGCGGGACTTCGTCGCCTGTGTCCTGCTTCTTGATATCCGGCGAGAGCGTATCGTCGAGGAATGCACCGAGCAGCTGTAGCAGTGCTACATTTTCCTTGGAATAGGGCACCACCCATGCCTTGTCGTCTGGATCATAAAATCTTCCGTCGATTTCTTTGATGCTCTCTTTCGCCAGAAATGCGTCATAAATGCGAATGTGATTGCCGTCTCTTATTGCATTCAATGATTTTTCTCCTTCACGTTTGGTTTAGCGAAGGCGGAAAGGATACGCTGCATCGTTTCCTGCTGATCCGGCTGCAGTCCGGGGAGGAGGGAGCGAAGCAGAGACTCCTGATCGTCGTTTAAGTACCGGCGAGTGACGTACCATCCGTCCATGGCGCGGACACCGCCCGCTGCGCCTTGTACTGTGACAATGGGGTAAGAACATGAGAGTACGAGAATGTCGCGCTCAATCGTCCTTCTGCTGACACCGAATTCAGCTGCTAAGTTCTCAATGCGTTCTGTCCTTCGGTCGCTGATTGCCTCCAGCACTTGCTGTCTGCACTCAATCGCGCTCTGCATGTTCTCACCTCCTTCCGTCCTTCGTTGTGTTTATTTTCAGGGATAAACCCGACACCTAATGTCGTGTTCAAAAGGGTTTTTCAAATAATCTTCTTTTTTCTCAGTAGAAATGAAAAATGCCCGCTGCAGCAGGATTGCTCCTACCGCAGCGGGCATAAAAAGACCGGCAGATAGAATTATCCTTCAGGATTTCTATCTGCCGGAAGCCTATTGATCTGTGTCAATTTCGATCCCATAACAGATTTTACTGTCGTGTCGGCACCCCTAACGGTTCTGGCCGAGTCCAGTGCTCATGGCGCAACAGCAGTCTTATTTGATTTCATTGTGGTTGCCGATGTACGTTGTACCAGCTCCACCATGACCTTTGCGTCCTGATCTACGACCACACGCAAAGAGCTTCCGCATTTCGGACAATTTAGCTCCATACCATCACAGCGCTTCGATCTGCCGATCGGCTTGCTACACTTTGGACAGCAGGCATACAAAAGCGTGTCTAATTCGCCCATCCGACTTCCTCCTTGCTTCCTGTGGTACGCGCGGGCATTTATACGGCCTCCGGGGCAACGTACTGCGCGAGCTGTCCCATTTTAATAAGAGGGATCCGCACAGTGTGCTTACGGGCGTATTCGCCATCCATAACCATGGTGTGGCAATGCTCACATTCCATCCATCCGCCTGTTTCATCTAAAAACAAGCCTTTATTCAAAGTGCCACAAATCGGGCACATAACATCGTATTGTTCCATCTCAGTTCCTCCGTTCAACCTAAATCTGTGATTTCAATGGAGTAGATATCCTCAAAATATATCTGCTCACCATCCAGCTTGAGCCAACGGAACGTACAGCTCACGTCCGTGATCCTGCCACATTTGGTGACGTCGTGAAAGGCGCAGTAGCAGTCAATTTCAACTTTCATGCCGCGCCGAAGCTTCAGGAAAATCCGCGAGTTGTGTTCTGCCTGCTCTTCGCAAATATCATGGCGCTCCACCCGCAGGTGTCGTTCTTCACGATCCCGCAAAGCCTCCTGTAAGCCCTTCATTGCATCAAACGGGCTGAATATTTTAGCTCTTTCTGCTCTTGTCATCATATCCTGCTCGATGCCCTCCTATAAAACCGTTCCGTTCACGCTGCGTACCCTCCGGCATATAGTTTATGCCACGGAGAACGGCGTTTTTGCCATACCGCTGCCGAATATCCAAAACGGTCTGCTGAACAGTTCGCTCCCGCTCGACGGCATCAAAGTTTGTGAACAAGTTGTAGCCCTCACAGCCTTCATCGCACACATCCTCAAATGTGATGCCGAGCCGTCTGATTTTGGTACAGCGATCTGTGGTTTTGTCGTATACCCGCAGCGCCGCCTCCACGAGGAAGGAGGCGAGGGCGGTTGTCACATCCAGCTTTGCCATACCCTTGGTGGGCGCAAGCTCATCATGAGTATAGCCGACAAAGATACCGACCTTACTGGTGATAACTTTCCGCCGCATAAGCTCGGCGGCTCCATTGAGCGCCATCTCATGCATGACTGTCCGGGCTTCCTGAAAGGTGTAATCCCGAGGCAGAATCTGCGAAAACAATACGGATTTTGATTTGCTCTTGTATGCTTTGATGTCAGAAATCAAGCACGGCTCACGTCCCCACGCATGGTCTATAAGCAGTTCTGCATTCTTGCCGAATACTTTGTACATGAGCCCTGTGTCCATCTGGGTCACGCCGCGCATATCGAAAACGCCATAGCGTTCCAGCCGTCGTGCTGTTCCGCCTGCGACCATCCAAAAATCAGTGATCGGGCGGTGATCCCATAATGTCTGCCGGTATTTCTCTTCGTCCAGTACCCCAACGTGATCTTTGGCGTGTTTTGCTGTAATGTCCAGCGCAATCTTGGCGAGGTAGAGGTTCGTCCCGATACCCGCTGTTGCAGGAATATGAAAGCGATCTGCGATTTCATTCATCAGATGCTTGGCGAACGTCACTGCGTCCATGTGATTCGGTGCCAGATAATCGGTCACGTCGAGGAACGATTCGTCAATCGAGTACACGTGAATATCCCGTGGGTCAAAGTAATCCAAATACAGCGAGTAGATATCCGCTGCGTATTCAATGTACAAAGCCATGCGGGGCGGGGCGACCTCGTACTTGACATTGCTGGGGATCTCCGACAGCCTACAACGGTTTCTTATGCCTTGTGCCTTCATCGCTGGAGTAATCGCAAGACACAAGGCATTTTTTCCGCGTGTGAGATCTGCGACGACGAGATTTGTCTCGAAGGGATTATACCCACGCTCGGCACATTCGACCGATGCGTAAAAGCTCTTCATGTCTATACAGAAGTAATTTCGTGTTTTTGCCATGGTGGGTACGCTCCGTTTTGTCATTTTAGGTGCGGTGGAGTAGTCATAGTGCTCGCACCGCCTCAATGCTGGGACCGCCGTCCTTTTCGATAAGGTCAGCAAATGCCTGCAGCCGCTCTTTCGAATACATGATCGTGCAGTTGATGTGCATCACCATGTCGCCGGATTCTTTTTCGACGACATGGATGTGTGCGTTGTATGCCTGTCCGACAAAGAAGTGCGCTGTTTCAACGATTTCTCCCTTGTCGGGCAGGTTTTCCGGATCAACGTCCAGATGCATTTCTTCTACATCAACGTGCCCTAATACACGTTCCATCTGCCATCCCTCCGTTCACTCCAGATCCTTGAGCACTTTAACCGCGACGCCTTGAATCTCACAGTTATCAACGTAGATGTCGTCCATACGAGAATTCTCCGGGTGTAGACGGATTCGATGCTTTTTGGGTTCTGGATAAAATCTTTTGAGTGTCGCTTCATCCTCCATGAGGGCAACGACAATCTGACCTTCGTCTGCGTAGTTTTGCTGCCGAATCAGAACGAGATCGCCGTTATCGATACCTGCTTCGATCATCGAATCGCCGTAGGCGCGGAGAATGAAGAAGTTGCCTTTACCGAACAGTGCGACAGGAAGGCGGACGTATTCCTCGATGTTTTCCTCTGCAAATTTCGGAATGCCACAGGCAATGGTGCCGAGAACGGGGACTCGGATTGCTGCTGCCTTCGTTTTCGTAGAGGTCATCGTGCGGTAACCGGAGTAGTCAAGAATGCCATCATCACACAGCTGGGCGATGTAGCGCTGCACCGTGGCCTTTGACGATCCGACCCCATCTGCTACTTCCTGCATAGTGGGCGAGATACCGTTGCTGTCCGTGTAGTCACTCACGAACTTCTCGATAGCCGCCATCAGGGTCTTATCTTTGCTTCTCATGCGAAATTCCTCCTAAATGAAACCTGTGTCTCATTTACAACTAAATTATACTCACGACGGTGGAATGCGTCAAGGGGTTTGAGACAAAATTCCCGGTTTGCAGTTTTGAAGTAATGATTTCATTACGCCGCTGGCAATGATAGGCAAACGCCATGCAGTACAAACCACATGGCGCTGCCTTATGAAGTTGAGGCTCTAAGGATTATTTGGCGTTGACTTTAGAAGCAGCCTCCGCAGCAGCTGCAGCCTGCTTTTTGGCTGTCCATCCACCCTTGGGCACTGGGGCATACGCCTGCTCCAACGAGTAGATAATAACTTTTTCTTCACCGAAGATAGCGCCGGGAACATTCCAGCTTTCTTCGGGTGCCCACTGCATGACCCTCCGCACCGCATTGGCTGCCGGGGCACAGCTGATCTTGATGGGGTATCGCTGTTCACCAGCGGGCTTGGAGAACTTGATCGCCTGCGGCGCATCTGCCTTGCAGGCCTTGATGGCGAACTGCTTGCCTTTCTCTTCGACGAAGAGCTGGATGTATTCCGGGTATCCCAGATCCACAAAGGTGGCTGCATTGAACTTGATCTGGTTGCCGTTCATAAAGGTGGCAACGGAGTCGGTGCGAGAGGTGATGAGCTCTACGAGCTTGAATTTTTCGAGTACGGACATATTAGTTTTCTCCTTTGACTTTAATAATTTCGATGTGATCTGCCATAGCTGGCGTTGCGGCTTCTGCCGCAGGTGTGGTCGAGTAAAAAATACGCGCGATGTCGTCTTCATCCCAATCGAGGTCGATCTGAGTGAAACCGGTAAGACAACCTTTCAGGACGATTCTCGGCTTCGTCCTGCGGCCGCGTCTTTTGCGATAGTATTTCTCGTCGATCATCTGCTGCACCCGATCCCAATCTGATTTCAGAATAATGGGTTCATGGTGCCCTTCAATGAAGTACTGCGTCTTCTGTCCCGTGTTCTTGATGGCTTTATGGCTGAACACATCCACGGTCATTGTCTTCTGGCACAGGACATTGCCGCAGTATTTTTCATTCCGAAGTATTCCGAGCACGCCGCCACTGCTCCATACCGTCTGGTTAGTAGCAGTCGGAACACCACTCCGGGTTAAGATCTCGGCGATCTGAGGGGACGAGTAGCCGTTGAGGTACATATCATAAATGATGCGTACCAGTTCGGCTTCCGCTTCGACGATCTGCCACTTTCCGTCTTCGCCCATCTCATAGCCGAGAAGTGACCACGTCGGATAAATACCCGTGCCACGCTTCCAGCGTCGGATGTACGACCATTTAAGACTTTCAGATTTGGACTCCGATTCCCCCTGCGCGAACAGGCTGATCAATCCCAGATATGTCTCGGACGTAGTATCCAGCGTGTTGATCCTCTCGGTTTCAAAGTACACGGCAACCGGATGCTCCAGCTGTTTTAGCATGCGGATCGTCGAAATGCAGTCCAGAACATTACGCGCAAAGCGGGTGACCGCCTTCGTGATGATCAGGTCGATCTTACCCGCTTTGCAATCCTCGATCATTCGATTGAACTCATCCCTGTGTTTTAGGGATGTGCCGGAAATTCCGCGATCTGCATATATACCTGCAAACTGCCATTCGTCGTTTCCTCGGATGTAATCTGTGTAATTCTGTACCTGCAGCTCATAAGAGAGCGCCTGCGTGTCCATGTCTGTGCTGACGCGGCAATACGCGCACACGCGGAGCTTCGGCTTTTCATAGCCCTCTCGATCTGTGATAGCAGGGATTACCTGCACATCAACATGCTCTGTCAGTGACTGCCGAATTTTCTCGTTTCGCGTCTGCTTTCGTGTAGCAGGGCGCTCTTGTATAGCTCTGTCGATTTTAATCTTCTTCAAGAATGCATCACCTCCTTCTGCGCCACAGATTTGATCGATTGCCGACATCGACCCTGACGCATGCGGAGGCGGCGCTACTTTATTATAGCGCTGTATATCAACATGTGGTGCGGTTTTACCACCATATCTTGCGCTACAAGGGCAAAAAAAGAAGGGCGATTGCTCGCCCTGCCTTTATTTCTCGTATGTTTTGATTATTTGCCAAAGTGCGGTTTTCTGTTCCGGTGTCAGTACTGTCCATTTATCAAAGAGTTCCCGCAGCTCCGGCGTAATCTCAATCATTTCGCCCTCTGCAAAAAACTGTGCCATGGTAATGCCGAACGCCTTGCACAATGCTTCCAATGTGACCATGCTCGGAGTGTTGCCACGGCGGTAGATGTTGGATACTGTGTTCGGCGATAAGCCTGCCTCTTTGGCGATTTTGTAATCTGACCAACCGTGTTGCTCCTGCAATTCGATCAGCCTTTGACGGATGTCCACAAAACCACCTCACTTCCAGTATATATTCTATCACCACGTTTGGTGATGCCGTTAGAGCAAATGGGTGGAAGTAGTATAGCAAGTTATGGTGATATTTATACTTGAAACTTGCGCGTTCAGGCGGTAAACTATATTTGGGAAATGTGGTGATCCTTATGTCAAACGAGTCTGAACTCAGAAAGCGCCGGGTATGCTTTACCGGCCACCGCCCTGAAAAACTGAATAAAAGCGAGGTTGAAATCGTAGCCTTGCTTGAACGGGAAATCCGCGCTGCTATCACAGACGGTTTCCAGACTTTCATCTCCGGCATGGCCAGAGGTGTTGACATCTGGGCTGCAGAGGTCGTCCTTCGTCTCCGGGACAATGGCGCTCCGATTCATCTGATTGCTGCAAGCCCCTATCAGGGCTTTGAACGTGCATGGTCTCCGGCGTGGCAACATCGATATGCTTCGGCTCTGGCTGGTGCTGATATCGTTCGTTTCATTTCTCCGCAGTATGACCGTGGCTGCTTCCAACGCCGCAATGAATGGATGGTCGACCACGCTGGCCGTGTGATCGCCGTGTTCAACGGCGAGAAGGGCGGAACGAAAAACACGATTGATTATGCCGAACGGCAGAATGTCCCCGTAATCTATATTCCATAAAACCTGCACTTACAGAAACACCTCGCAGCCGTTATGACTGCGAGGTGTTTGCTATTTGTTTAGGGCTTCCGTTAAGCAGCAATGACAACCGCGTTTTCTTTCACTTTGTTGATCGCGGCCAATAACTCTGCACGTGTACGGGCATCAAAGAGCTTTACAAAGCTGATCGGCTTGTCAAAGGGCGGATTCTGCAGCTCGGTAACATTCTCCATATACCCATTCTGCTCGATGTGGTTAATGATCTTATGCACAAAAGCGATCTGCTTCTGGTTCAGTGACTGGTCGTTTATGAACTGCGAAAAAGCCTGCATTGCTGCTTCGTGATCCAGCTTGGCGATTTTGCGGATCAGCAAACCAAACGGCGTATCACCATATTCTCTTTCGTAGTCTTCTTTACTGCCCAATTCGCTAGTCAGCACGTGCTCCAGCTCGCTGTAATCCGCAGCCGAGAGGGGGATGTTGTGTGTCAGCTTATAGATGGCAAGCGCATTTCCGTTTTCGTTGACGTAGCGATTGACTTTGGCGCGATAGTCTTCGAAATCATACCCCGGCTCCATCGGGTCGCCCTCTTTCTGATCTATAATTGGGTCAGATAGCCGAGTTATAATCGGCTTTCGAGGGTCAACGTCATTTAGGAACTTTATCAGATCACGGAGCTCCTTCCGCACCCGCTCATACAGCAGGATGTCGTTTGCATCCCAGAAAGCGTCGGTGTTGACTTCCTTGATAATCGGGAGTTTTGCTTTTACCTGCGGGATGCTGACCTTGCGCTCCAGCAGCGTTCCAATATCACGGAGCTGTTTCTGCGCATTCTTAAGCGATGGCATCTGTTCTATCTGGGCGATCATCAGACCGAACATGAAGTTATCAAAGCGCTTTGCAAATTCGTCGTTGTCATCCAAGTGAACGATTGGCGCAATCTGCTGCATCAGTTCGCCCTTGTCGCCTTCACTAATGTAGTTGAAAGCTCCCGGCTTCTTAAACTTTTCAACGCTTTGTATGTGCAGCCGCACGGCGATGAGGTCGGTGTTCAGTGCCAATACCTGAGAGTAGCATGTATCTACAAGCTCGGATCTCCAGCTCTGATAGTCGTCTCCGGCAAATGCACTTTCCTGCAGCGCCACAGCAATGCGGATCTGCTTCCCGAATATGTTCTCCGACAGCGTCTTCGTCTCGCGGGACTCAAATCCCTCTTTGTGAGCGCGGAAGTATTCAAAGTTCCCGCAATAGTCAAAGATGAGGAAACGTCTCTTTGCCGTGTATTCGCCGTCGATCTGGTCGATGCAGGTGAGCTCCTTGCTGAGGCGAGTGCCACGTCCGATCATCTGCCAGAATTTCGTCTTTGACCGCACTTTCTTAAAGAAAACGAGGTTGACGCACTCCGGCACATCGATTCCGGTATCCATCATATCCACGGAAACTGCTATGACCGGATCTTTCTCTGGAATTTTGAAATCGTCAATGATCGTCTGTGCGTATGTATCGTCGCAGATAACGCGCTGTGCAAATGTGCCGCGGTATTTGGGGTACAGCTTATTAAACCGCTCCAGAATGAACTCCGCATGGCGCTTGTTCTGGGCGAAAATGATGGTTTTACCCAGTCTGTCTCCGCCAGCAACACGGATGCCGCGTTCCATTAAATCCTGAAGCACCGTGTCAACGGTTGTCTCGTTGAAAACGAACTTGTTCAGCTGTGCCGACGGAATGAAGTCGGGCATCAGACCGTCCTCAATAAAGTCCTCTTCATACCGTTCCTTGTCCTCAGCGGAAAGGTCGTCGTATGTGATACCTTCCTCTAAGAACTTTGTTTTTACCTCATAGTTATAGTAGGGCACGAGCACATGATCCTGATAAACTGCCGTCTCGTAGTCGTATGCATACGTCGGTACGCCGTGCTCCATTTCGAAGAAATCATAGGTATTGCGATCAACATCCGTTTTGGGGGTTGCGGTCAGGCCGACCATGATCGCATCGAAGTACTCAAAAATCGCACGGTATTTTTTGAATATGCTGCGATGGCTCTCGTCGATGATGATGAGGTCAAAGTGGGCGGGGGTAAACATGCGCTGCCCATCCTTCGTCTTCATATCATCTATGGCGTTCAGCATTGTCGGGTATGTCGAGAATACGATTCTTGCGCTCCGGTCGTCCTTATTGGAGCACAAATTGCACAGAGACATATCCGGCAGATAGTTTTTGAAATCGTCCTTTGCCTGTTTCACCAGCGCTGTGCGATCAGCCAAAAACAGAATATTGGTGACGTATTTGCCGCGACTAAGCACATCGGTGAGGCTGGACGCAGTTCTGGTTTTACCCGTTCCTGTTGCCATGACCAGCAGGTGCTTTCTAAAACCTTGTCCGATCTGCTCGCATACGGCACGGATGGCTTCCTTTTGGTAGTAGCGGTCTGTGATCCTGTCATCGATCGGAATGGTCATCAGATTCTTCCGCTCGGTACGACGGTTCATCAGCTTCTGCAGATCGTCTTTGCTGAATATGCCGCTAACTTTACGCTGCGGGCTGCTCTGATCGTCCCAGAAGTAGGTTTCGAAACCATTGGTCGTGAACATCATAGGGCGACGTCCGAATTTTCTCTCCAGACAGTCAGCGTACAGCACAGCCTGTTTGCGGCCTATGTTCGGGTCTTTGCTGGATCTCTTAGCCTCCACCACTGCGAGAGGTAGGCCGTCTTTCCCGAAAAGCACATAGTCCACATATCCCATCTGCCCCAGCACACCTGCCATGCCTTCGACGGGATACTCTTCCTGAACGTCAGCATCTGCTCCGGAGAACTTCCAGCCCATCTGCTTCATGTCCACATCGATATAAATTTTGCGGGTCTTAAACTCGGAAAGGTCTGCGGCGACAAAGGTGCGCTCCTGCTGGTGCTGCTCCTTTGCTGCGGTGATCTGCTCGGACATTTGCTCGATCTTTTTACGCAAAGCCTCAATCTCTGCGTCCTTCTCACCGAGCAGACTCTCTTGCTCTTTTATTTTTTTGGTGTCGACGACGACCTTTTCGGTCGGAATCAATGCCTCGTCGAACTGCCGCTCTTCGTAATCAGCGCCGTAGCAATAGTCCACCCACTGGATGAACTCAAAGAGGCCTTGCAGGGAAGCGAGGGCATCACTGGCCTGCACGCTTCGTTCTGTGTGAACAGCCAGATTGCCCAATTTGATAATAAACGGCAGTTTGCCCCATGTGTTGTAGTCTACCGCAAAACGGAAGGTCGGCTCATGAATGAGCGCCTGCAGATTATCCTTGTATGGCATCTGCATCGTCTTATCAGCCGAATACACCCATTTGACTGCTAATTCCAGTGCTTTTCTGCTGCCGACGGCGCACATGGCAGGCGCGGAAACATACACCTTTTCCGCCTCGATCGCAGCCGAGGCAAACAGTGCGTACTCCTTTTTATCTTTTAGAAATCCGAAGTTCGACATGTCATCCACTCCTGTCTGTATGTATTCGCTGCCGCTTGGCAGTATCTAAAGCTCAAAGAGCTGTAATATTTTGATTTGTCGGTCTGTTCGACGAAGGCCGCAAACTGCTCCTGCTCAGCGATTGGAGGCACTACAAAGCGCAATTCGTTGAGTATACCCAATGTCAAATATCGCGTGTTTGTGCCTTTTGACTGGCTTTGTAGGTATCGAAGCTTATCCTCCAATTGTCTTTTAAACAGTATGTAGCTCCATTTTTCGTTCATCAACCGCAACACATAAGTGCGCTGATAGGCGTTGAACTTACCTTTATAATGTTTGACATCGTAAATCCCAGCAGCATTGTTACCTGCAAGCAAAAGTGCCTCGCAGTCAAATGCATAAGAATCAATCTTATAGCTTTCTTTTGCACAAGTAAAAAACGGGTATCGGCCGTTTTCCACCATGGCATTAGAGTCCAGCTTCCCTGTAGTTGTTTGGAACACCGCACCCCATGGAAGAACTGGCAGATCTCTGGGATTTAGTTCTGGCTCACCGAACAGTTCGATAAATCGGGACTTGACGAGCTGATCCAATAAAGCGAGCTGTTTGCGCCTTGCAGCAATTGTGTTGTCAACATGATCGATTGTTTCTGCAATCTGCTCCTGCTCAGTAGTGCTGTAAGCTGGAATGCATGTAGCTTCTAACACTTTTTTGCTTATTGCTTTGAATGTAGAACCCGTTCCCTGTGCAATAAGGGAATCGACCTTACTCTGCAATGCATAATACAGGAATTGCTTGCTGCATTTATTGCGGATGGGAGTAAGAGCGGCAAGGCCACGACCTATGCAGCAGCGCTCTACTGCCATGTTCATAGCTCCGATCGGAGCTCTAACAGAAATCAGGATATCTCCGTCCTCTGCAACTTTCACCGGTGCTGAGCACCACACGTGGGTTATGGGGTGCGTTTCACCGAAATCGGCATTTCCTTGATAAAACGGAAGCCCTTTTCCTTGCGTGTTATACGTTTTAGAATCAGGAGACTGCCCCATATTGAGAGTGCAATACTCCGTTAAAGGCCTCACGATCATGCTGCCACCTCCATCTTACCGCAAAGTTTTGATTTGTCGGTCTGTTCGACGAAGGTCGCGAATTGTTCCTGCAGCTCCAATGGAGGCATCTCAATTGCCAGCGAGCGGAAGTAATCCATCGAAACACGCGGCATTTTTGCGCCCGCTACCTTTTCGGATATGTGCCTTACGAATGCGTCGCTGCGTAGCCAATAACATAAATACGCCCGGTTCAATCTGTCTGCCAGTGGATACATCGGTATCATCTCTGAGGTCGCAACACCGTCTTCGTCGGGCATGACTACCTTGTTTAAGTACGGACGAAGCTTGGAGTACAAAACACTCTCTGCTGTAAAATACACTGTGGAGGCATTGATCTCTCCGCTCTGCACTCTGTGCTTAAATAATACGGTGCCAGTTTGCGCTTCTACTGCATCCAAGTTCAGCAACCATACTTCATCTGCCAAATCGCCGCGCTGCGATTTGATCGGTGCAGCTTCCACAATGGACATGGTTTGCCATCCCTTTTGGTTGGATAATGGCTCACCGAACAGTTCGATAAATCGGGATTTCACGAGTTGATCAATCACAGCAGCTTGTTTCTGCCGTTGAAGCAATAAACTCTGGATCCTGTCCATAACACTAACAACCTGTAGCTGTTGCTCCATTGGTGGGACATGTATCTGCAGCTCCTTTAGCGCGGTAACAGTAAAACTTGCTTGATTTACAGATTTCTTCATAATTCTCGGAATTTGTCTTAAAAAGCCATCCGACATAAGTGAATAGAATGCATATCGGCAATTCAAAATGCTGCGATTCGGCCGTAAGCAAAGTAAGTTCATTCCATGAATAATCGTTTCACCAGGTATTTCTTCGTATAATGCCACTTTTCCAAGATGCGTTTCGCTGTTGATATGGGACATTAAGATATCGCCATCTTCTAAAATATAGTCAGAATATCGTCCTATTTCATGTATACCTGCGTATCCCATTTTATTTCGATCAACAACTCGATTAGAGATCGTTTCGATACGCGTGATTGGGTATCCAGTATCGTCTTCGCCTTGTTTTATATTTGCGCCATTTCGTATCAAGGTAAAAACCTCGCCAATTTTATACATCATAGCATTCCTCTCAATTCCTTAAGTTCTGCCGCGATGCTTTTCTCTATCTCATCGAGCTTATCCATTATTTCTGTGGTAGAGGGGTATTCCACCGCCACATACTCTGTTTTCTTGTATTTGTTAATGGAGAGGTCATATCCATTGTCTACGATCTCCTGTTTTGGTACGAAAAAGCTCTGCTCGGTGCGCTCGCGTGTGGTTTCCTGCTCCAAATGGTGGAATCTCTGAATGATGTCGGGGATATCGTTATCCGCAATCTCAGAACGCTTATCGTCGAGGCTGAAGCCATCGGCCTTCATGTCATAGAACCATACTTTGTCGGTACCACCCGCGCTGGTCTTTGTGAATACCAGCACAGCGGTGGAAACGCCTGCGTATGGCTTGAATACGCCAGACGGCATTGAGATCACTGCACGGAGCTGGTGGTTTTCAACGAGCTCTTTGCGAATGGATTTATGTGCCGAGGACGATCCGAACAATACACCATCCGGAACAATGCAGGCGCACTGGCCGCCCTTTTTCAGCATACGCAGGAACAGGGCAAGGAACAGCAGCTCCGTTTTCTTCGTGTTCGTGACCGCTTTCAGATTATCGTGGATGCTCTCTGCGTCGATCGTTCCCTTGAACGGGGGATTCGCCAAGCACATCGTAAAGCGATCGGAAATCTGATTTTGTTTCGACACGCTATCCTTATAATCAATCTCCGGATTGCTGATAGAGTGCAGCATGAGGTTCATTGCGGAAATGCGGAGCATGGTGTAGTCCGTGTCAAACCCCGTAAATGCGGGGCCTGCAAAATGCTGCCACTGCTCGGAGGTCATGGTATCTTCATAGTTGCGACGGATGTACTCCGACGCAGAAACCAAGAAGCCAGCCGTTCCACATGCCGGATCGCAAATAATATCATCCGGTGTCGGCTGCAGCAACTCGACCATCATCTCACGAATATGCTTCGGGGTACGGAACTGACCGTTCTGGCCTGCTGTAGCCAGTTTGCCGAGCATGTACTCATACAGGTCGCCCTGCATATCCAGCTCTGCAATATCGTGCTCGTACAGGTCGTCCAGCCCCGTGATTATTTTCTGAAGCAGCTGCGGGGTGGGGATGATGAACATCGCATTGCTCATATACCGTGCAAAAGCGGTCGTGCTTTCGTCTGCCTTGCCGGGTTCGTCTTCGATCTCTACGAGCTCCCCCTTTTCATTAAAATCGGGGAGGCGACCATACTTCATGCTTTTAATCGCAGGAAATACCCGCTGGGAGATCACGTCGAAAATCTGGCGCGGATCGTCGTTTTTGAATTTGCTCCAACGCATTGATTGCCCGACGGGAGATTGTGGGAAAATCTTTGCCATCTTTTCGCCGGTCATCGTTTCAAATTCCTCGGTCTCCAGTTCCTTTTCATCGAGGGAACGGATGAACATAAGGTATGTAAGCTGCTCGATAACGGTCAGCGGGTTTGCGATGCCGCCAGCCCAAATGTCTGTCCAGATCTTATCGACCTTATTTTTAATTGCTCCTGTAATCATTCCACGTTTCCTCCGACAATGTTGTTAATGTGTTCTCTGTACTGATCGATTACGTTGGGTGGGGAGATGACCTGCATTCTGTTTCCAAACTGCGCCAGCCATCCGAAAAAAGGAGGGCTTATCTGCACATGTACGGTTGCCGCGCAGGTGGTGTCGTTCACGGACATCATTGGTGTGTCTTCGCCAAATTTATCAAATACGGGGCCGATAAGCTGCTTGCTGAACTGTATTACAACGTCCTCCAGCTCGCCGCTGAACATTTTGAAAACCTGCTCCGTATACTCTGCCACGCCATCAATCCGGGCTACAGCTTCATTCGACATTACCGATTCTTCAACAACGGTGAGATGATCTATGCGATCAATGCGATAGTTGGCGGTGCTGTCCGGATGCTTGCTGCTGTATGCCATCAGATAGTAGTTGTCCTCATTGAAGATAAGGGCGACCGGCTCCACGTAGTAGCGTTTCTTGCTGCCATCGCTGGCGGTCACATATACACGCTCCGCCTTTTCATTCAAATGGAAGTAGTTGAATTCGATCTTCTTTCTGCGAATGATGGCATCCTCAATGCCGTCCACCGTGTAGAGAATGGCCTCGTTGGTGTGCTTCCGGGTATTGAAGCATACCATGTTTTCTTTTAGCAGTTCAGCTTGGTGTGATCCACCGAGAGCGGCAACCTTTTCTATCAGCTCGGCTGTTTTTTTCTCTGTGATAAAGCTGGCCGCCTGTACCGCATCAATCAGTATTTTTATCTCCGGCACGGTGAGCTCATGCTCCGGAATATAGTAGAACTTTTCCTTATCCTTCAGGTAGCTCATGATCTCGAAGCCATTTTCCTGCATCACTTCGATATCCAAACTCAGTGTCCTGACATTACTGGAAATGCCCATCTCATTCAGCCGTCTGCAGAGCTCGACGCGGGAGATGGGATGTGCTTCATCCGTCTCTTTACGCAGCAGCTCATAAAGCTTCAGCAGCTTAATCTTTTGCATATTAGCAGCCATGCTGTGCCTCCTCTTTGAAATGGGTATAATGATACTGATTAAGTATAACACAAAACTTCCGATTTTTCAAGGTCTCCGCGTAATTATATCATTACCTGAACTGGATTTTTCGCAAACATCCGGTTCAAGTCCCATACCCTAAACACATTTAGTAGTTGCTTGCAAAGCAAAGAAATTCTATTTGTACAACAGCGATTTCGGTTTTCTTTTGCTGCTGAACGCAAAAAGCGGGCTTCGGAGTAGCCAATCGATCGCTCCGAAGCCCGTTTTTCTATTATTTGCCCTGTATTTTGCCCTGAAAGCAAGAAAAAACCTCTCTTGTCTTGGTAGACAAAAGAGGTTTCTTTTATGGTCGAGGTGACAGGACTCGAACCTGCGGCATCCTGCTCCCAAACGGACCTATGAAGGCAATTTCCGCTAAAAATAGCTTTTTCCGCCCCTTTCCGCTCGGAAAACTGTGCTCTTCGCCACTCTTATGTCCACTGTTTCCGAGTGCTCCGAAACGGTAGGTGGTCTGTTATGTGGTCAACAGGGATTTCTGCACAATAATACGCAATACACGCCTCTCGTTATCACGCGAGAGGCGATCGCTTTTTATATGGTTATTATAACTCTGAACAGCAGTTTGTTCAAGTCAAAATTTGCACCGCAGTAGACAAAGAAAAAGGGATTACGGAAAAGCAAAGAGGGAATAGAAAACTTGCAATAAAAAGTTGATAAATGCTGAAATCGCAGTATTTATCTGCCGAAAGTTGTTGATATTTGGTGTGGAGTGTGGTATAATGATTTCTGATGATACAATGTACTAACTATAACTGTTTATGAGGTGTAATACAATGGCCGCAAGCTATAAAAAATTATTCAAGCTTTTAATCGACCGTGATATGAAAAAGAAAGAACTTGCCGAAAAAGCCGGCATCAGCATCGCAACAATCACTAAGATGGGTAAAGACGGCGCCGTCGTCAGCAGCGATGTTCTTGTGAAGATTTGTACTGCCCTTAATTGTACAATGGATGATATTGTTGAAATAGTGCCAAATGAAATGTAAATAATTAGTTATGAGGAATTGATTATGGCTGAAAAAATAAAAAATATACCATCTCCCGATATTTTAATGAATTCGTTGAGATCCATCGGATATTCGTTTAAGACTGCCGTGGCTGATATAATTGATAATTCTATATCCGCGGATGCTAAAAATATTTGGATAGATTTTCCTTCATATAGTAGCGACAATTTATATATTACAATCCTTGATGATGCCATTGGCATGGATGATGCTGCGTTATTCAATGCAATGAAGTATGGCAGCGAGCGCGATGAGTACGGAGAAAAGGATTTAGGGCGCTTTGGTGTTGGATTGAAATCCGCATCACTTTCTCAGTGCCGTACGCTCACTGTTATGTCAAAATTTAACGGAGACATTCATGCATATCGTTGGGATCTTGATGAGGTTTTAAGATCTAAAGAGTGGGAGTGCCTTAGACTTGATTTTGACAAAATACAGGCATGTCCCAACTATGAAAAGCTCAATTCTTTAGTTCAGGGGACCATGGTCGTTTGGCAGAATTTTGATATTGCTGATCAAAAATCGAATGGACATGCTTATGAGTATCTTTCTGAAAAGTTGGACGAAAGTGAAAGTCATCTTTGTTTGATATTCCATCGTTTTATGAATCGTAGCATTTCCCCTGTTTCTTTTTTTATAAATGACAGACAGTTGAAAGGGCTAGATCCTTTCCTTGAAGGTTCTCCTCATCATAAGCGAAATCCCAAAACAGATGAAGGCAAACCCGTCGAGATGGCGGTTAAGTATTATGACAAGGGCTATGAAAAGGAAGCGATGATAAAGGTACAAACTTTTATTTTACCACATCAAGATGACCTCTCCAAAGAAGACGTAGAAGCACTTGGAGGAATGGAGGTCTTAAAAGACGAACAAGGTTTTTTCGTTTACAGGAACGATAGATTGATTATATATGGAACTTGGTTTAGATTGTCGTCACGAAGCGTGAATGCCGAACTTTACAAGTATGGTAGGATCAAGGTTGATATCCCGAACAAACTTGATTCGCTATGGGATATTGATATAAAAAAGCAGAATGCAGTTATTCCCAAACAGATCGTAAATTTATTGCGCAAATCTGTGATGAGAGTATGCTCTACCTCTAAAGAAAAAACGGGCAGACGAGTGAAGCTAAATGACGGTGAAAATGAAGAACAAATATGGATTAAAACGCCGAGTCGAAACGGAAAAGATGTGTTCTCTATAAATCACAACTCGCCGTTTGTTCAACAATGTTTGGATAGTTTTGAAGATGGTGAGCGTGCAAGAATATTGAGAATGCTGGATGCTATATCTGCCAATATACCGTTTGATGATATTTATATTTCTGTTTGTAACAAAAATCAGGAAACTGAACTGAGCGAGGATAAGGAAGATTCTCTTGTTCTGCTTGGTGTAGAGCAATTTAACATTCTCTTTGACTAATACTGTTCGCGTTCTATCGTCCAAGGATCACAAAAAAGCAGGTTGTATTTTGGATTTCAAAAGAATCACTGAAGATGATGCGGAGCCGGATGCAATTAATCCGGATGTTATTATTTTCGATGAAAAACGTTTATCGAAGAATGGTACTGGGACAAGGCTGGAGCTTATCGGAGTAAAGAAAAAGATTACAGTCAGCTTTAGATTCATCGTAAGCAAACTGATGCGCACTTTCGATGTTAATGATCTGAATTTTTCAATACATATTCGAAAAAACAACGAAAAATACCGTACACTCATTCGTTCGGAGCTTGATTATTTTTCGATTATGGACACGATAATAACCATTGGTGAAAATTTTGCGTCCAAGCTGGAATCTGTAAATAATAATTCGATTCCCGAACGATATAAACTGACTTCAACATATGATGAATATATTGCTGCGCAGCCAGTAAGAGGCAGAAATCTTTTGTCCGCATTTCCTTATAAAATTGAAGTTGAAGACAAAGATGGAAACGCTGCTAATATTGACTTTGCTATCAGCGGCTGGATGGGAACCGTAAGAAATTTGCCGGATTTGAGATTGCTTGAAAAAGAAACGGATGACGCGGAAGATGAGGACAGGATAACAATAAATGATAATAGAATATCCTTATATTCACGCGGAAAGCTTGGCGAATACGATATTCTTTCAAAAATCAAAAACAATCGAAACAGCGAAGCTTATGTTATTGGTGAATTGTACGTTGATATTTTTGAACAAGATGGATTAGCTGATATGGCGATTAGTAACCGACGCGGATACGAAGAAAACGATCCGAGATATATCGAAGTCATTAAAATAGCCAAACGCTTGCTCGGATATATAGTAGGTCAAAAAGATATTGTTAGTAAGCGAAGAAAAGAAGATGACCAAAGGATCGAGGATGAAAAAATCAAAAAGAAATTTTGGGAAAATCCTCAGACAAGAGAAATATTAGAACTTCGTCTTAATGATGCTGAAAAACAAGTGGTTCAGGAAGAAAATCTGCAATTCACTCGAGCAGTAAATAACGGAAAACAGACAAAGAAGATTTTTATCAGCCATAAAGAAGAACATAAACTATATGGTCAGTTTATTGTAGATGTATTGGAAACGTACGGGGTTGACGTGGTGTCAACGATTATCTTTACCGGAGATAGACGCTTGGGAGTTCCTCAAGGAAAGGATATTTATGATTATCTTAAGGATTGTTTCCGTGAGGATTTAATGGTGATATTCCTGTTCAGCAAGGCTTTTTATGATTCGAACATATGTATCTCTGAAGCGGGTGCTGCATGGGCAACAAACCAAAATTGCATGAATGTTGTTATCGATATTTCATTTTCGGATATCGAAAAACCGAGTAACAACGCGCTGAGTAGTATTAAATTTCAACAAATCCGAACCCCAGATCAAACTATTACTGTGACAGAGTTTTTCAAAACAATAATAGAAGAAGGACTCCATTTCGAGTATGATGAATCTAAATTACAAAAAGCTTTGAATTATGTGTTGAAAACAGATAAGTATTCAGATCAAAAAATAGACTTTCCGGCTACATTTTTACCTAAGAGAAAATTCCTCCCTGTGCCACGATGCCCAAAATGCCATAATATAATGCTATTGACAGAGGAAAACGGCAGATTGAAATATGTGTGTTCCAATGTATCCTGTGATGAGTGTTATGAAGCCGTTATTAATTAAATTTCTCTCTGGACTTTTGCAAACCTTTGTGATACTGTTGTGTACTGCAAAGGAGGTGCGGATATGGCACAGATGAGTTTAGAAGAATTGTACCGCGGAGAAGGTGCGGGAGAAAAGTACGGCATTATGGGAGAAGTTATGAAAGACTTCCTCCAAAATGGGCGTCCGTCGGAATACGACGAGCGGACTTGGCTTGATATGCTGCTTGTCAAGCACGCGCTGATTGCGGCAGAGAAAATGAAAAATGAGGGCGACACGGTGTCGGGTTTGACCGATGATGTGTCGTCCTCTTCTTATGTGAGGTGGAATGAAAATGACAACGCTTGAAGATCTGTACTACGGCAATATCGTTCCGCACGAACACAGTTTTAAGCGCGGGAGTGCTTACAGCGAAGTGTTGAGCTATGTTATTCGGCATCAGGATAGTTTGATTCCGACGCTTACGGCTCAGCAAAAAGAAACCTTTGAAAAGCTCAAAGACTGCGAGGCGGAACTGCACGGTATGAATGAGCGCGAAGCGTTTATCAGCGGCTTTAAGCTCGCGGCGAGAATCATGACCGAAGTGTTGTGTAAACCGTCAGAGGATTGAATAAGCAGAAACAAGGCCGAGCCGATTTTGCGGTTTGGCCTTGCGATTTTCAGTTTGACACAGCACGGTTAAAATCTGCACCGCAGAAAACAAAGAAAACAGTATTCCCGCAAAAGCACCGGAATATACACTGTTGGCGAAAAAACTTGACAGAATTTCCTCGGTATGTTATACTGCAAGTAAAGAAAGCAACCGACAATTGAATACACATATTTTTATTTTGAGTTTCAGACTCGCACTTACATAATCACCGATGCAGATTAGCATCGGGATTGAGTGCGGGTCTTTTTGTTTTGCAAAACAGCAGTTCTCTACATAACACGGCGAAAAACCGTGTGAATTTAACAGGAGGAAAAACCAATGAAAGAATCTGTTTACACCGCTTATGAGGATCTGCCGTTGTTCCTTAATGCTGAAACGGTAGCCAAGCTCCTCGGCATCTCCATCTCAAGCAGCTACGAGCTGATGCACGATAAAGGGTTTCCGTCGTTGCGTATCGGCTCACGGCTCATCGTACCGAAAGAAAAATTCCGCGCATGGGTCGAAGAAAAGACGGGAGGCAGCATTTGAGATTCACCCGATATCCAAAGCGTGATGCGATCCGGGATTATTTCCCCGTGCCGAATGAAATTTTCATCTTGGGTCTCAGTACCGGTGAGATCGCAGTGTATGCGTATCTGATGTACTGCGAGGACAGGAAAACATTTCAGTGCCATCCGAGCTACAAAACGATTGGCAACGCTGTCGGCATGAGCAAAAACACCGTCAAGAAATATGTAGACAGTCTGATTGAAAAGCAGCTGATTACTGCAGAGCCGACCTCCGTTATCACCCAAAAGGGAGAAAAGCGCAACGGCAATTTGCGCTATACAATACGCCCGATTGCGGAAGCGGTAGAGCGGTATTACGAGCAACAACTGATACGGCTACACGAGGAAACAAGGCATCAGGCAGTTTTGAAAAAGCTCGCCGAATTTGACCGCAAATACGGGGGATCGGCGGTTTAACGGCAGTTTTACGGCTCGTCCGAAAATAAGCAGGAGAAAGAGGTGGGGTCGCAAGCGACCCGCAACTCGGCTCACAGCGGACGGCAACGCCGACCGCATAAGGGTTTGTACGGCTTTTGCAATCCGGTTACGAAACCGCAATTTAGGGGTTGCTCGAATTTTAACCTCGCTGATTTAGGGGTTGCGAATTTTACCGCAAACTTAGCTGGATATTCCGCCATGTATGTGGTATTGTGTTGTACTGCGAAAGGAAGTGGTACTATGGCAAAACGAAGACCGTCGGGAGACGGTATGGTGCGCAAGCGCGAAGACGGAAGATGGGAAGGCCGCATCGTTGTCGGTCACAAAAAGAACGGCGATCCGATTCACCGCTATGTGCTTGCCCGAACACAAAAGGAGTTAATCGTAAAGCTCCACGACTGCATCGAGATGTACCGCGACGCCGACCTCACCGAGGATTCGAATATGACGCTCGGGGAATGGCTCGACCGATGGATTAATGAATATATGATCTTCACGATTCGCGAGAGCACGCTTGATTCATACAAAGCGATGATTAAAAATCAAATCAAACCGTATCTCGGCGACAGACCTTTGTCGGCGCTGACCACGCAGGAGCTTCAAAAATTCTATAACACCGTCAAAAAGAAAGGTCGGGTGAAACCTGACAAGCTGCACGGTACAGAGCTTGCCGACAGTATGGTGCGCGGTATTCATATGATGCTGCACGAAGCACTCGATATGGCGGTGCGCCTACGGCTGATTGTTAAAAATCCAACGGTCGGCACAACGATTCCCAAAAACAATTATCCGCCGAAGCAGATACTCAATGACGAACAGCTTGAGAGATTTATGAAACGCATTCGGCAGGATAAGCGGTGGTACGATTTCTTCTACACCGAGCTGACCACAGGACTGCGGCGGGGTGAAATCTGCGGACTGAAGTGGGAGGACTTCGATGCGGAAAACGGAAAGCTGAAAGTGAGGCGCTCGGTTGCTAAAAGGAAAGGCGGCGGATTGAATATCGGCGAAACCAAAACCGAGACGGGAACGCGCACGATTGTCCTGCCGCCGAGCACTGCGGAACTTCTGCGGAAGCGAAAAGAAACGGCAGTCAGCGAATGGATATTCCCGAATATCTATGAGCCCGAAAACCCGATGCACCCCGACTATGCTTACCACCGATTAAAAACACTGTTAAAACAGGCGGAGCTTCCGCTGATTCGGTTCCATGATCTGCGCCACACCTTCGCCACTCACGCGCTGGCGGGCGGCGTGGATGCGAAAACCCTGTCGGGAATCCTCGGGCATACCAACGCCAGCTTTACGCTGGACACCTACACCCATGTGACCACCGATATGCAGAGAAACGCTTCCACTATCGTGGGGAGCTTTATGGATGAGATTATGCTTGAAGGAGATGATACCAATCGCTAAAAAAAGAAAAAATGGTGAGGGCACATTACGCCTGCGTAAAGACGGTCGGTGGGAAGGAAGAATTGTTGTCGGGTACAGTGAGAAAAGCCTGCCTATTACAAAATGCGTAACGGCGAAAACAAAAACAGAATGTTCCACTAAGCTCGAAGCGCTGAAAGAACAGTACGGACGCTCTTCCGACAGAATCAAGGCGGATATGCCGTTCGGGGATTGGATCGACTTCTGGTATCAGACCTACTGCCGGCACACTCTCCGCATTACCACAAGAACCGACTATGAAAACCGCATTTACAATCATATCATTCCCGAAATCGGAAAAATTCTGCTGAACAGGCTGTCACAGTCGGATTTACAGCAATTCTACGCAAAGGAAAAGACAGACGGAAGAAAACTGCACGCAAAAACCTACGGAAAGGGACTTTCGGACAGAACGATAAGGGGGATACATGCCAACTGCCGCACAGCTTTACAGCGGGCGGTGCAGGAGGGCTTAATTCGCACCAATCCCGCCGTCGGCTGTAAGCTGCTACCGAAGAAAGCACGGGAGATGCAGGTGCTCACGCAAAATGAAATTATCCGATTTCTGCATCAGGCAAAGGAAGAAGGTTGCTATGAGCTCTTCTTGCTGGAGCTCGGCACGGGGATGCGGCGCGGTGAAATATTAGCGCTCAAATGGAGTGACCTCAACTTCGCAACAGGAGAGCTTCGCATTGAACGGCAGGTATATATCATCAAGGCAGAGGTGATTATATCAGCGCCGAAAACAAAAGCCTCAATACGCACTGTTATTCTGCCGCCGTCACTCTTGAAAACCCTTGTGGCGTATAAGGAAACGGTGGATTCGGAATGGATGTTTCCGTCACCGACGGATAACGGCAGACCGAGAAATCCGTCATCGGTTAGAAAACGGTTACAACTGATCTTGGAACGGGCGGGCTGTAAAAAGGTGCGCTTTCACGATCTGCGGCACACCTTTGCGACCATGGCATTGGAACACGGGATGGATGTGAAAACGCTTTCGGCAACCATCGGTCATGTGTCTTCAGCAACCACGCTGGATATCTACAGCCACATCACCGATACCATGCAGCGGCAGGCGGCGGTGCATATTGACCGCAAAATCGGCGGCACAGACGCCCAAATGCCGACGGCTGAGCCGTCGACAAGGAAAGATACCGCCCCGGTCGAATTCACGCCGTACAAGCCCAAAATACGCAAACCGGGGACGGGCTGTGTCACCATGATAAACGACCACCTGTATGAGGGACGGTACACGCCGACCAACGCCTACGGCAAGCGGGAAAGCCACAATATCTATGCGAAAACGCGCGAGGAATGCGAAGAAAAGCTCGCGGAAATGATTGCAGAGGTTAAGGCGCAAATCAAGGCGGAAAAAGAGAAAATGACAGGGTGACCGAAAAAGTCACTCTGTCAAAATTTGCGTCGCTGTAAACAAAGAAAAGTCTTACCTGCGATATCCGTTTTTCTGGCACATTTCATTTATTGATTCGGCAAAAATCGAACGGGAGTGTTTATCAGGGTTATCATTGCAGTTTTTCTTGTATATGTAATAATCCTGCAACTCGCCCCAAAGGTTCTCCCTTTTTAACCAATCCATTTTCTTTTCTAATCCTACAAAACCCTTCCCCTGATATTCCCAAAAGTAATAATTGTTGTCTTTGTTAAACCGAATATACTGCTGCCTTCCGTCGCCGCAATTATATACTATTGCAAAGTCGCAACTATGAATAATGCGAGAATGAGAAGTGTCAACCTTTTTAATCGTAAGAACGCGAGTGGAATCCTCGCAATTTTTGTATCCATAGCGAGGTGCAACACGGTCGATAGCAGTACGTATTATTGTCCGTATTTCTTTAGGTTCAAAATCCTCATTATCGTCATTGACCTCGATGTTGATATCGAAGTCAAAACCGATGTTAGATTTTGCATCGCAAGTAATCATATTACGGCTTGAACTGCCGATCGGTGTGAAGCTAAAAGTGAAATTGTCACGCACCAAATCCTGTACCATGTAAAGAATTTGATATAGCTCATCCTTTATAGGCTGAGCTTGTTTTTTGGTTACATACCTAAAGTCATGCATTATGGTTTCTCCTTAAGATTATCTCCCTAACCGACCATCTAACCTGAGTTAAATCGTTATATTATACTACAATAATATCATTTGTCAAGGATTATTTCTGGGGGTTATCTTTTGCTAATTTTATCTGATTATTATACTCCAAACCTAACAAAATTTGTATCGCAATAGGCAGAGAAAAAGGCTGGAACGGTATGAAAAATCCTCTGAAACGCTCGGTTTCAGAGGATTTTTGGTCGGAGTGGCGAGGCTCAAACTCGCGGCCTCCGCATCCCAAATGCGGCGCGCTATCAACTGCGCTACACCCCGATAGTTATTAAATTGTGGTCATGTAAGTGGTCAAATCTGTGGTCAAACACATTTTTGACCGCCATTTTTTGTTTTCCATACCGTCCAAAAATCGCACGGTTAAAGGGCTTTCGGCGGTTGGCACCGATAAACGTCAGAAATGCCGTCTATGCTCCCAAAGCAGGCGCGCTACCACCTGCGCTACACCTCGATATTTTTATATCAACTTTTTTCTTATATCTCTGTTTTCTTCCCTGCTTTGTCCGCCCTCTTGCGGTTCCCGTAATCTCTTCGGCTCAATAGTGAGCCTCGACATTCCGACCGCTGCGCCTAAAAACGTTCGCTTTTTCTGCCACCGGCAGCGCTCACGTTTTTTGCCCAAAGCAGGCGCGCTACCACCTGCGCTACACCTCGATACTGCTATTATCCGAATACAGCTTTAATATTATAGCATAATAAATTCCTCTTGTCAACTGCTTTCAATTTCGTTTTATAACCTAAGAATTCGTACGATGCGATTATCCTCCGAACACGTAGTAAAAAACGCTCTGGGGCTATTATGGCTTCAGGACGTTTTTGTCGAAAAGTGTTGATTTTTCCAAATTTGATGGTATAATAATCATAAATAATTGGGATTTTAAGGGAGGTCATATCATATGAATTTATTGATAAAAAATCTTGTGACAGCAACAACGATACCCGAAAAGCCATCAATTACCGGCATTGTCTACACTGGATTAACTATCTTGATTGGTCTTGCGATTATAGTTACTCTAATCGCCGTGTTGCAAAGCATTCCGAGCTTCAGAGAGCAAAGTACAGCGTTTAAATTTGTTATTTTTGTGCTTGTGATTACAGCAACACCAATAGCAATTTTTGTTGTCCCAATTGCAAAAATCGTAAGCAAAGTCAAGGCTCGTAAAGTTCCTAAAGCACAAAAGAACAACACACAGTCACATTCAAAACTGACAGCAGATGACATTGTATATTGCAAAGAATGCGGTGCAAGCTACATAAAAGGAAATGTTCCCGATGAATGTACCGAATGCGGAAATAAACTTAAATAACAAAAGCTCCCGACTTTATGCCGGGAGCATCGCTTATTCGTGTAAATTTCGGTCATTAAAAAATTAAACCGCATAACAATGCGGTTTAAACGCTATTTGGCTGGGATAGCGGGATTTGAACCCACGAGTGACGGAGTCAAAGTCCGTTGCCTTACCGCTTGGCTATATCCCAGTATAAACGAATGCCGCCGGCACTATAAGCCAGCGCAGGCGGCATTCGTTCTTAATAAATATGGGGTGGGAGATGGGACTCGAACCCACGATCTTCGGGACCACAATCCGACGCGTTAACCAGCTACGCTACACCCACCATAAATGGCACGCCACACAGGATTCGAACCTGTGACCTACCGCTTAGAAGGCGGTTGCTCTATCCAGCTGAGCTAGTGGCGCATGGTCTGCATTTTCATATTTATCAAAATAAATAAGTTTTCACTTTCGTGAAAACTATGGAGCGGGTGATGGGAATCGAACCCACACAACCAGCTTGGAAGGCTGGGATTCTAGCCATTGAACTACACCCGCATATTCATTAACTGCTTTAAAAGCACGCATCTCATTGACGCTTGTATATTATAACACAATAAAAATGAAATGTCAAGACTTTTTTGAAAATTTTTCGATTTTCTTTTACAGCTTAAAATTGTCGCCATTTCGTGACAATAAACGTCCCGTAAAGCAGATACATATTTTATTATTTGCCTCACATCATATCCATCCCTGCCCTTTTAGCAAGGATGAATATGACGTTATCGGCATTTAAATTTCATCGCTTATCAAGCTCTAAAGCCCCTTGGCATCCTTCAGCGTGATACCGTTTTCACCAAGTGCGATCTTATGGTCAAGACCTACGAACTTGCCGTTTTCCTGCCACAGGACCTCCTTTACAAATGCGTACTTTTCTTCGTCCCACGTTGAAAAATCATCAAGCACAAGTCCGCCCGTATCGCCCGAATTGGCATTGTAGCACCAGAATGTGTGGTTAAGATGGTTCTCGCTTATCAGACGGCGCATACAGGTCATCCATTTAAGATTAGGCTCCTTCATAAATCCGCCCCATTCTCCTATAAGAAGCGGTGCGGTATTGTTCTTGTAGATGAAGAACCAGTTGTCCTGCCAGCAGTCACGCATAAGGCTGTCAAAATCATAGTCGCCCTCAAACCACGGCTGCTGATAAACCGTAGGACCGTAGTCGTGCGGAGAATACACCAGCTTGTTCTGATATTTTCCGAGATTGACAGGAAAATCCTTTACGCCCCTGAGGTTACCGCCCCACCAGTTAAAATAGTAATCATCGTCATTTGTCGAGCTGAAATCCTTGTTGCTCTTAATATCTGTCGGATATATCTCAGTACCCTCTACCATTATAAGCACATTCGGATTCTTGGCAAGTATTCTTGATGCGGCAGTTTCGGCAACATATTTCCAGTTGTTAGCCGAATCGGAATCGTTCCATATCGCCGCTTTATCCGCTTCATAGGGCTTGCCGTGCGGCTCATTCTTGAGATCGTACGCTATTATCGTATCATTATCCTTATAACGTTCCGCCATCCACTCAAGCGCATTATAATAATCCTCTGCGCTTACCTTGTCGGTATACCAGAGATTCACCGTATGCCCTGAAGCATTTGTTTCTGCGGAATGGATGTCCGGCATAACCTTAATGCCGTTTGCTTCCGCCAGCTTCAGAAAATAATCGAATATCTGAAGGCTGTTCATACTGTTAAGCTCTGTGTTGTAGGCATTGTTGTAGTTTGCCTTGGGATATTCTCCCGCCGCCCACGAATTTATAAGCTCAGCCGACATCGGCACACGGATAAGGTTGAATCCGTGATCGGCAATAGCCTTTACGGACGACTTAAGCTCACTGTTCCACAAGCCGTCAAATGTATTCGTGCCGGTATTATATCCAAACCAGTTCACACCTGTAAGCCACACCTGCTTACCGTCTTTATCAAGAATTTTGTTTCCGTCCGTATGAAGCCAGTCGTCACCCTGTTCGCCGTCCTTGCTCCTTTCAAGCAGTGCATCAACATCTGCTTCGGAAGTGCCATTACCGTTTGCATTCTGATTATTCTGATTATTCTGATTATTCTGATTATTCTGATTTACATTTCCCGCTTTAACAACGCACTGCGTTTTGTTAAGCTCTGCCCTGTTTATTTTCAGTTCTTTGTCCGTATTCAGATTACAGCCGATAACCACAGTGGAGCCTGGCTGAATATCCCCGTTATATTCGGCATTTGTCACAGTTACCGTATTTCCGTTTTGACTGTATGTGCCGTTCCAGCCCTCACAGCCTTTAAGACCGTCTATTTCAAAGACCAGCTCCCAGCCCGAAATTCCGCTGTTTGTATTGTTGGTGATACCAAACTGAACTCCGTAATTCAGATTTCCGTCGTCGCCCCACGAATTATCTACGGAATATTGCAGGATGATGCCGTCTTCCGCTACAGCACCCTGCGAGCTGTCTGTCGAAGTATCGCTCTGCGTGCTTTGGGATAATGATGAGTTTTCGCTGTTATCTGCGGATGTGCCGCTCTGTGATGATGACGATTCATCGACGGTTTTCCCTCCCGCGAGAATCACAGCGAGCGTTACCGAAAGCCCTATTATCACCGCCGCCATAGCCGCTATAATTATGATAAGCCATTTAGGCACTGCCGTCTTAACGCCGTCTTTTGCCGCTTCGGTCGTGCTTTCATTCTCAGCCGATATTTCAGGGCTGTTCTGCTCCGGATTTTCTTCCGTTTGCGAAACATTTGTGTTCTTTTCTTCCATGATATATTCCCTTTCAGATATTTATTCCGTTACGAAAATCTCGTATTCTCCGCCTTCAATTATATCCGACAATCCGTAAACCACACTGCTCAGCACATATTCCCCGTCATTGATATATATTTCTATCAGATTGCTGTCGATATAGATTTCGAGCCTGTTCCCCTCTTTCACAACAGGTGTTTTTGCAATAAGCCTGTAATTTTTATCATTTATAAAAACCGCTGTACGATCCGTTATAATAATATCATCTTCACGGCGGATGATATAACCGCCGATATTTATGCTCTCCCCGTTGTTTATTGCTGTTTTCAGCATATATCCCGATTTATGCGAAGGCTTGCCGCTCTTTTTTGAAAAGGCTTTTCTTATGTTTGGGTGAGGTGAAAAATATATGTGATTATTTCTTATGTCAACCACACGAGGTATACACATCATACCTATGCGTTTATTCTCATTATCGCCTACCGCTTCGGGCATTCTCGCCCACGCAACAACTACACGTCTGCCGTTTTCATCCGTATTGCTCTGCGGTGCATACAGGTCTATGCCGTAATCAAACATACTGTATTCATCGCTCATAGTCATTTTGCAGCTTTTTTCGTCAAAATCCGCAAAACAGCATATCGCCGCTGAATCATACATCATATTATCATCAAGTATTCCGATGGGTGAAAAGATTACTACGCCTTTACCGTTGACTTCAAAATAATCCGGGCATTCCCAGATACAGCCGAATCCTCTTTTTTCGCAATAATTCACATATTCCCAGTTTTCGAGATTTTCGCTTTTGAAAAACAGGAATCTTCCGTTATTGTCAAAGGTGCTTCCTACTATCATATACCACGCATCACTGCCACGCCATACCTTAGGATCTCTGGTGTCGGATTCCGAGCCTGAAGTGCTGTCACGCAAAGGTTGAATTATCGTAGTTTTCGCATTGAAATTATCAAAGGTATATCCGTCTTGCGAAACAATCTTCATCTGTGACGCTATAAAGCCGTAATTCAGTGCGCAGTTGATATTTTCGGGATCTTCCTCACGATAATTTATGCCGGTATAAAAAATGTACATTTTCCCGTCATGCTCGACCGCACTGCCAGAGAAGCATCCGCTCCTGTCATTTTTCTTAGTAGGATAAAGAGCTATCCCCTTATGCTCCCATGTAACAAGATCGTCACTTACAGCGTGTCCCCAGTGCATTCTGCCCCATACCGGCGCATAGGGAAAATGCTGATAGAACAAATGGTACTTACCTTTATAATATATAAATCCGTTGGGATCGTTTATCCAGTTTGAAGGTGATTTCAGATGTATCTTATCCACAAAAAACTCCTTTTCTCATTCGCAAATCAATTTTCCTTACCGTATATCGTCCGATATAACAATTCGCAGAGCCTGCGACAGCTCTGCGAAAGCGTTATTGCCTGCTTTATTTTTTAGCAGCGGCATCCTGATTGTCTTTTTTCAGATGCACATCAAGCTGATTATAGGGTATCTCGATACCGTTCAAGTCAAACTGCTCCTTGACCGCTTCGTTAAGGTCAAAGTATACCGTCCAGTAGTCCTCAGCCTTTACCCACGGATAACAGGTTATTCTTACAGCACTCTCGGCAAGCTCGGTTATCCTTATTTTCGGCTCAGGCTCTTTAAGTATAAGCTCGTGAGCGTCTGTGATGCTTTTGAGAACCTCCATCGCCTTTCTGAAATCGGCATTGTAAGAAATCGTATAGACCATATCCACACGCCTTATTCCAAGCGCCGTATAGTTGGTGACCTTCTTTGATGTTATCTGCCCGTTGGGATAGAAGATGGCTTTATTGTCATATGAATGAAGCTCGGTATACCACATATTGATCGCTTCAACCGTACCCTCGACGTCATCGACCTTGATATAATCTCCTATTTTGAACGGCTTTGTGAGCATTATGCTGAATCCGCCCGCTATATTTGAAAGGCTGTCCTGAAGCGCAAGTCCGATGGCAACGCCTGCCGTTCCTATCACAGCTATTATAGAAGTCATCGGAACGCCGAGAACGGCAAGAACAATAGTAGCGAGCAGCGCATAAAGCAGTATTCTGACCAATGAATAAATAAAGCGTGAAACAGTCTTGTCGATAACATCGTGTTTCATACCCCTGCTCATCATTTTCAGCACGAGCTTGGAAATAACTATTCCTACTATCAGTATTATTGCCGCCGCAATCAGCGTAGGCAGATATCCTACAAAAGCGTTTATCATTTGATTGAAAAACGTTTCAGCTTCTTTTATCTGCTCCTGCGCATTCTCAAGCGGATTGGTAGACGTACCGACCGCCTGTGAAAGCAATGAAATATTCAAGAAAACATCTCCGTTCCGATTTTAATCCGCAGTATCCTCTGCCCTCTCGGTTACCTGTATAGATACCTTGTATTCTCCTGTAACCCAGCTTCTGACCTTGGTTCCACGCAACGTGAATTCTGCAGTCACATCTTTAAGCCCTGCGGTAAGCGTAGTTCCCATAAGATCAACCGTCGCATAAATATCCTTTGACGCAAGCGCCGCTATTTCATCTGCCGGACCCGTAACATTAACGCTGAGTTCGTTTGTAAGAACATCAACATCAAAATTGTCCGGTGCGTTTATAATACGGATATTATCCTTCTGGACAGTATAGCTGAGGAACGTGTAATTCTCCGCATCCTCAAACGAAACCATAGCGGATGTGTTTCCGCTGATATTCTTATATCCTTCGGGTAAAGCTATCGGAAGCGTCAGCTTCTGCAAATACTTGGTCGTAAGCTGACTGAGATCTATCGTTCCTATCTCGAACTTCTCCTGTGAATCAAGTGAATCGTCGGGTGAAGAAACAGTGAGCGATTCCGGATAGATGCTGTACTTAAGACTGCTTAAATCAAAGTTTGACGGAACATTCGTAAACTGTACCGTAAGAGGCAGAGTTTTCTGTTTATACAGCGTTATATTCACGGTGTAGCTCTCGTTGTCATATTTTATATCGGGATTTTCGATTATATCTCCGTTACTGCCAAGCAGAACAATCTGACCTTTTGAAGAAACCGACTCTGAGGTTTCGCCTGCAAATACAGAACGTATCTCGACCGATTTCACTGCGTCTATTGCGGTGCTGTCGCCCGTAAGCGTTATAGTCGAAGGCTCAGCGGTAACGCTGTCTATCTTCATACCCGCCGTAGCGGTAATGCCTTCAGCTACAGCCTTCATACTGCCGTCGGAAATACTGAACGTTTTTGATACCGTCTTTTCGACCTTGAGTTTAACGCTAAGGCCCTCATCGTCAACCGTACAGCTGTTTTCCTTTACCGGTGTTACGTTAACCTTTACCTTATATTCACCCGGCGCCGTGATAGCCGACAGATCCGCACTGGCTGTAAAATCGCTTGCAGTAAGGTTTCCTACCTCATATCTTTTGCCTGTTACCTGTACGGTTATCTTATCAACATAACTGTTCGTTACGGATAGCGCATTTTTCGTCATATATTCCGTAGCCTTGACTTCAACCGGAATATTGCTGACGTGAGTAGTGACATCGGGGAATATCTGCATTGAGATTGCAAACCATACAATGATTGCAATAATCAGCGCAAATATAATATTCTTAAGATTCTTTACAAAATTCTGTAAAAAGCTCTTTATCCATTCATTCATTATTTATCCGCCCCCTGTTCTTTTTTCGCATCGGGTGCGTTTTTCTTATGCTTTTTTAAAGCCTTACCCTTCATCTTCTTTGCTTCGGGCTTTTCGGGAATCAGCTTTGCCGTAAGCAGCTTTCGCAGTGTATCCTTATTGTAAAAGCGTGTAAGACTTCCGTTTTCGGCTATAGATATAGTACCGGTTTCTTCCGAAACAACAACTATCACCGCATCCGAAACCTCGCTCATACCGATAGCCGCTCTGTGACGTGAACCGAGAGCCTTTGAAATCAGTTCTTCCTTCTGAGGCTTAGGCAGAAAGCATCCTGCGGCATATACCTTGCTGTCACGGATTATCACCGCACCGTCGTGCAGCGGCGTGTTCGGGAAAAATATATTACCGAAAAGCTCAGGGCTCGGCGTTGCGTTGATTATCGTACCGGTGTCTATCTGCTCACCGAGCTTTGTTTCACGCTCGAATACGATAAGTGCGCCCGTAGCGGTCTGCGAAAGCTGTTCGCAAGCCGTACAGACAGCCTCTATACAGTTATGTATGTCGGCGGTCGCCGCATCCGTCTTACTTTCAAAATTAAGAGCCAGCTTTTTCACCTTTGTGGTTCGTCCCATTTTTTCAAGCACACGGCGAAGCTCAGGCTGGAATACAATAAGTATAGCGATAATTCCGACATTGAGGAAGGTTTCTATTATAACCTTCATCGCCTTCAGCTGAAACTGGTTTACGACAAAGAAAAGTATAGCAAGCAGAATTATACCTTTGATAAGCTGCTCCGCCCGTGTTTCCTTGATGATTTTAATGCCTTTATATATGAGATAGGCAAGAAGGAGAATATCAAGATAATCAACAAGTCCCATTGTTGCAAAAACACTCTGTATATTCTCCCAGATATCCTTTAAATACTGGATCAATTTTTCTGCTCCGTTCCTATAACTGCTGTTGCAGCGAATTTCATAGTAAGTTTATATATAATATTGTATCATTAAACGGCGATTATTTCAAGGAGGAGCGGGAAATTTTTTCTTACTTTTCACAAAGATTATCGAAACAGCAGATATCCGCTCACAGCGGCACAGCCGCCTTCTCCGCACAGATAGCGGAAATACGCCTGCCACATCTTATACATAGCATATTTTTCGTTGCCGGCGGAAAACATTTTTTCAAAGGCAGTTATATCGGGTTAGCTTAAGCTGACTCAAAAAATTGTACAGGAAACTAAAAAATTCTGAAAATTTTCACTTTTAGAGGTTTACATTCCGGAACGATTATGATATAATACTAAGTTGAAAGCATACGTCTTGGTATGACCGTATGCAAAAACAAAGGAGGACGATTCCCATGGGAAGACAAAAACTTACTATGGACGGTAACAACGCCGCAGGTCACGTGTCTTATGCGTTTACTGACGTTGCAGCGATTTACCCCATTACACCATCTTCAGTAATGGCTGAAGTAACAGATTCCTGGTCAACAGCCGGAAGAAAGAACATTTTCGGACAGGAAGTAAAGGTAGTAGAAATGCAGTCAGAAGCCGGCGCAGCAGGCGCAGTTCACGGCTCTCTCGCAGCAGGTGCATGTACTACAACTTACACAGCATCACAGGGCTTACTGCTCATGATCCCCAATATGTATAAAATTGCAGGTGAATTACTGCCCAGCGTTATTCATGTTTCCGCTCGTGCTCTTGCAACACACGCACTTTCTATTTTCGGTGATCACAGCGATATCTACGCTTGCCGTCAGACAGGCTATGCTATGCTCTGCTCCACTAACCCTCAGGAGGTTATGGATCTCGGTGCTGTAGCTCACCTTTCAACATACGAGGCAAGAGTTCCTTTCCTTCACTTCTTCGACGGTTTCAGAACATCACACGAAATCCAGAAGATTGAAGTATGGGACTATGAAACGCTCGACAAGATGCTCGACCACGAAGCTGTAGACGCTTTCAGAAACAGAGCTCTCAATCCTGAGAAGCCCGTTCTGCACGGCACAGCTCAGAACCCCGACATCTTCTTCCAGGCAAGAGAAGCAAGCAACAAGTACTATGAAGCTACACCCGCTATCGTACAGAAGTACATGGACAAGGTAAACGCTGAGATCGGTACAGATTACAAGCTGTTCAACTACTACGGTGCTCCCGATGCTGAGCAGGTAATCATTGCTATGGGCTCTGTTTGCGATACTATCGAAGAAACAATCGACTATATGTTAGCTCAGGGCAAGAAGGTTGGTCTTGTTAAGGTTAGACTTTACAGACCCTTCAGCGTTGACGCTTTCGTATCTGCTATTCCCGAAACTGTTAAGAAGATTACAGTTCTTGACAGAACAAAGGAACCCGGCGCACTCGGCGAACCCTTATACCTCGACGTTGTTGCAGCTCTCAAGCAGGCAGGCAAGTTCCAGGATGTGCCCGTATTCACAGGTCGTTACGGTCTTGGTTCTAAGGATACTAACCCTGCTCAGATCATTGCAGTATACAACAACACAGAAAAGCCCAGGTTCACAATCGGCATCGAGGATGACGTTACAGGTCTTTCACTGCCCATCGGTGAGAACCCCAACACAACTCCCGAAGGCACAACCTGCTGTAAGTTCTGGGGTCTTGGTTCAGACGGTACTGTCGGTGCTAACAAGAACTCTATCAAGATCATCGGTGACCACACAGATATGTATGCTCAGGCATACTTCGCATACGACTCAAAGAAGTCAGGCGGTGTTACGATTTCTCACCTTCGTTTCGGTAAGTCGCCTATCAAGTCAACTTACTTTGTAAACAAGGCTAACTTCGTAGCTTGCCACAACCCCTCATACATCGACAAGTACGATATGGTTGAGGACGTTGTACCCGGCGGTTCATTCCTGCTCAACTGCCAGTGGACAGTTGACGAGCTTGACGAGAAGCTCCCCGCTCCCGTTAAGGCATACATCGCTAAGAACAACATCAACTTCTACATCATCAACGCTATCAAGGTAGCTAAGGATATCGGTCTTGGCAACAAGACAAATACTGTATTACAGTCTGCATTCTTCTCAATCGCTAACATCATCCCTGCTGAAGATGCTATCGAATATATGAAGAAGGCTGCTTACAAGTCATTCGCTAAGAAGGGTGACGACATTGTTAAAATGAACTACGCCGCAATCGAAAAGGGTGCAGGCGAGGTTATCAAGGTTGACGTTCCTGCATCTTGGGCTGACGCTGAGGGTACACTTCCCGTTCACACAGCTACAGGTGACAGAAAGGATCTCGTTGATTTCGTTAACAATATCCTTATCCCCGTTAACGCTCAGAGAGGCGACAAGCTCCCCGTATCTACATTCGTAGGCATGGCTGACGGTACATTCCCCCAGGGCTCTGCAGCTTATGAGAAGCGTGGTATCGCAGTAGACGTTCCCGAGTGGATTCCCGAGAACTGTATCGAATGTAACCAGTGTTCATTCGTTTGTCCTCACGCAGTTATCCGTCCCGTAATTCTTTCCGAAGAAGAAGCTGCGAAGGCTCCTGCAGGTGCAAAGATGAAGGACGCTATGGGTCTTCCCGGCATGAAGTTCGCTATGGTAACTTCTGTTCTCGACTGCACAGGCTGCGGCGTTTGCGCACAGGTTTGCCCCTCTAAGAACAAGGCACTCGTTATGAAGTCACTTGATTCTCAGATGAACGAACAGCCCATGTTCGACTACGCTGTTAAGGAAGTAGCCGACAAGCCCGAGGTTCACGAGAAGTTCAAGGAAACAACAGTTAAGGGTTCACAGTTCAAGCAGCCTCTGCTCGAATTCTCAGGCGCTTGCGCAGGCTGTGGTGAAACTCCTTACGCTAAGCTCATCACACAGCTCTTCGGCGACAGAATGTACATTGCCAACGCTACAGGCTGTTCATCAATCTGGGGTGGCTCTGCTCCCTCAACTCCTTATACAGTAAATAAGGAAGGCAAGGGTCCCGCTTGGGGCAACTCACTGTTCGAGGATAATGCTGAGTACGGTCTCGGTATGTTCATCGCTCAGGATACATTAAGACACAGAGCACAGGGTCAGTTAAAGGCAATTGCTGAAAAGACTGAAAACGCTGACGTTAAGGCTAAGATCGACACATACTTCGAAACAGCTAACGACGGTAAGGCAAACGCTGCTGCTACAAAGGATCTCGTTGCTGCTCTTGAAGCTCTTGATTGCGACTGCGCTGAAAAGAATGCAGTTCTCAAGGCTAAGAACTACCTCGCTAAGAAGTCCAACTGGATATTCGGCGGCGACGGCTGGGCATACGACATCGGTTACGGCGGTGTTGACCATGTTCTCGCATCAGGCAAGAATGTAAATGTATTCGTATTCGATACAGAAGTTTACTCCAACACAGGCGGACAGGCTTCAAAGGCTACAAACATCGGTGCAGTTGCACAGTTCGCAGCAGCCGGTAAGGACGTTAAGAAGAAGGATCTCTCCGGTATCGCTATGAAGTACGGTTATGTATATGTTGCTCAGGTTTCAATGGGTGCAGATATGAACCAGTGCTTAAAGGCAATCGCAGAAGCTGAAGCATATGACGGTCCTTCACTGGTTATCGCTTATGCTCCTTGTATCAACCACGGTATCAAGGGCGGCCTTACAATCGCTCAGAAGGTAGAAAAGGAAGCTGTACAGGCAGGTTACTGGCATCTGTTCAGATTCAACCCCGCTGCTCCTGCAGGAACAAATCCGTTCACTCTCGACAGCAAGGCTCCTACAGGCGATTACAAGGAATTCATGATGAGAGAAGTTCGTTACAACTCTCTTATGCGTGCTAACCCCGAAAGAGCTAACGTACTGTTCGATAAGGCTGTTGCTAACTCCAAGAAGCGTTACGAGGATCTCGTAGGCCTTGTTGAATACTACAAGAAGGAATACTGCGGCGAATAATCCGCACGAAATAATCTAAAAGCCCAAAAATTTTGAATAGTCGGAATAGAATAGGTTTTTACGCCCCTCCGGGAAAACCTGAGGGGTTATTTTTCGACTTGTATACTTTTGCTTTTAATTATTAACAAGCAGTAACTATTCAAAATTTTATCAGATTTTACTTTTTTTATATACTATTTTTAATCGGAAATTCCCCTGAAATGCCGAAATCATATCGTGATGTGAAGTTTCCCCGTCATAATCGGCGACATTCGGGAATACAATCAATATATAAAACGTACAGGCACCCACGTCTGTGCTTGATGAAAAGGAACAAGTCAGTATGGAAATATTAGAGTGGATAAACGAAAATATAGTATGGGGCATACCGGTGCTTATACTGTTCGCAGGCTCAGGGATTATCTTCACAATAAGAACCAGATGCTTGCAGGTACTGCACTTCCCTACTATAATAAAGCGTACACTCCTTACAAAACAGCCTGAGGCTGACGGAAAGAAGGTTTCGCCTTTCAGAACCCTTACCGCCGCACTCGGTGCAACAGTAGGAACAGGAAATATTATCGCAATAGGAAGCGCTATTGCTTTTGGCGGTGCAGGTGCAATATTCTGGATGTGGATCTCCGCACTTCTCGGTATGGCTACCAGTTTTGCCGAAAACTATCTCGGTGCAAAATACTGAACCGTGCAATCGGACGGTCTTACGGGCGGCGTACCTTTTGCTTACATAAAAAAAGCATTCGGCGGCAAAAAGCTCGGTGCGTTCTTTGCGGGAATGTTCGCTGTCTGCTGTATAGGTGCCAGCTTCGGCATAGGTAATATGGCTCAGGTGAATTCGGCTTCAATGGCACTTCAGAACTGTCTTGGAGTACCTCTATGGGTATCGGGAATCCTTTGTGCCGCAGTAATTGCCGCAATAGCACCCGGAGGTATCCACCGCCTTAGTAAAGTCACATCATGGGTAATTCCGATAGCCGCAGGCGGTTATCTGCTCGGCTGTTTTGCTGTAATTATAATGAACATTGAAAATGTTCCTTCTGTATTCGCACGCATTTTCACAGAAGCTTTTTCATTCAAGGCTGTAGGCGGAGGAACTGTCGGTGTTGTAATGCTCGAGGCTATGAAGTGGGGCGTAAAACGTGGCGTATTCTCAAACGAAGCCGGTCTTGGCTCCTCAGTAATGATTAATGCAAACTCAAGCGCCGACAAGCACCATACGCAAGGTATGTGGGCAATGCTTTCGGTTTTCATTGATACTATCATTATCTGCACTATGACAGCACTCTGCATTCTTTCAAGCGGTGCAGATCAGAAATCAAGCGTTGGTTTTGATATGGCGCTGATAGCATTCCAGGACGGACTCGGTGACTTTGCCGGTGCATTCCTCAGCATCGCAACATTCATCTTTGCGATAACAACCGTTACAGGCTGGTGGATATACGGCAGAAGCTGTTTCGTTTACCTTTTCACAAAGAAGTGGGTAGGCGTATATCTTGCAATTTTCATTGTTACCGCTTTCGTGGGAGCAGTGATTCAGGCGACAGTCGTATGGGACGTATCCGATCTTTTCAACGGCCTTATGGCAATACCGAACCTTCTTGCGATAATACTGCTTCGCAAGGAAGTTAAAGCTGACATTTAATTCCTTTAAAATCAGTAGATATTAAAATAGTAAAATAAAAAGCACAAAGTGTGCGTTGACTATACTTACTTTGTTTTATACAGCCGGATTCGGGAGTTTTAGATGCTGTAAAATAAAGACGGTTATATAACGCTTACTTTGTGCAATTTTTTTGCTGTTTTTGCAATTTCGCTATTGACCTATTGCAAAAAATAGTTTATAATAGTAAAAGGGGAACAAGGTACGATGAACCGTATCGGTAATTCCCTACCGAATGACTTTCATCAGCACAAGCTGATAAAATAAAGAAAAGGAGAACAATCGGTTATGACAAAGAATCAGAATGTTTTAAAGTGGGTTGAAGAAATGAAAGCCCTCACACAGCCCGACAAGGTTGTATGGATCGATGGCAGCGAGGAGCAGCTCAAGGCGCTTCGTGACGAGGCTATCGCAACAGGCGAGATGATTGAGCTCAACCAGGAAAAGCTCCCCGGCTGCTTATATCACAGAACAGCTGAAAACGACGTTGCCCGTGTAGAAGACAGAACATTCATCTGCTCAAGAGAGAAGGAGAATGCAGGTCCTACAAACAACTGGATGGATCCTAAGGAAATGTACGCTAAGCTGACAAAGCTCTATGACGGCGTTATGAAGGGTCGTACAATGTACGTTATCCCCTACTCAATGGGACCTATCGGCTCACCTATCGCTAAGGTTGGTGTTGAGCTGACAGACTCTATCTATGTTGTACTCAACATGGACATTATGACAAGAATGGGTGCACAGGCATTCAAGAACCTGCCCGATGACTCCAACGACTTCGTAAGATGCCTTCACTCAAAGGCTGACGTTGATCCCGAAAAGAGATACATCGTTCAGTTCCCTGAAGACAACACGATCTGGTCTATCAACTCAGCTTACGGCGGTAACGTACTGCTCGGCAAGAAGTGCTTCGCACTCCGTATCGCTTCTTACCAGGGTTGGAAGGAAGGCTGGATGGCTGAACATATGCTTATCCTCGGCGTTAAGAAGCCCGATGGCGACATCAAGTATATCACAGCAGCATTCCCCTCAGCTTGCGGTAAAACAAACCTCGCTATGCTTATTCCTCCCGAGGGATACAAGAAGGCAGGCTATGAAGTATTCACAGTAGGTGACGATATTGCTTGGATGAAGCAGGGTCCCGATGGCAGACTTTACGCTATCAACCCCGAGAACGGCTTCTTCGGCGTTGCTCCCGGTACAAACGCAAAGAGCAACTACAACGCACTTGCATCTACAAGAAAGAATACAATCTTCACAAACGTTGCTATCAACAATGATGATATGACAGCTTGGTGGGAAGGTCTTGACAAGAATCCTCCCGAGAATGCAACAGACTGGAAGGGCAACAAGGTTAACGGTAAGGAATACACAGCAGCAGGCAACAAGCTCGCTCATCCTAACTCACGTTTCACAGCTCCCGCTCAGAACTGCCCCTGCATTTCACCTGAGTTCAACAACCCCCAGGGTGTTCCGATCTCAGCTATCATCTTCGGCGGCAGACGTGCAGCTACAACTCCTCTGGTTTACCAGTCATTCAGCTGGCAGCACGGCACATATGTAGGCTCTGCAGTTTCTTCTGAAACAACAGCAGCTGCTACAGGTGCAGTAGGCGTACTCCGTCACGATCCTATGGCTATGAAGCCCTTCTGCGGCTACCATATGGCTGATTACTGGGCACACTGGCTTGATATGGGCAAGAAGCTCGGTGACAAGGCTCCTAAGATATTCAACGTTAACTGGTTCAAGCAGGATGAGAACGGCAACTTTATGTGGCCCGGTTTCGGCGACAACATGAGAGTTCTCGACTGGATCATCAAGAGATGTGAAGGCACAATCGACGCTGAAAAGACTCCTATCGGCTACCTTCCTAAGAAGGGTGACATCAACCTCAAGGGTATCGAGGATGAGGTTACATCAGAAGTTGAAGACAAGCTGCTCGCAGTTGACAGAGACCTCTGGAAGAAGGAAGTAGAAGAGATGAAGGAATTCTACAAGCAGTTCGGTGACAAGCTCCCCGACGGTTTAAAGCAGGAACTCGCTGATCTCGAAGCAAGACTTGGCTAATCCCATAACCGAATAAACTCCGATCCCCTGTTAAGCGATTAACAGGGGATTTTCTTATGCTTCATACACTCTTAGCTTGTATACCACAAGGCAAATACCGCACTGATGTTACGGCATTATATACGGCAAAACGGCACCGGAAAATTTCCGATGCCGTTTCTGTATAAAATATATTAACCCAAAATTGTCTTATTCCTTTACACCACCGAGTGAAACACCGGCGATGATGAATTTCGATAAGCAGAAATAAACGATGATAACAGGTATGATTGCTATGAAAATGAACATATAAACCTGACCCATATCAAACTTTAAGAAGTCTGCTGAACGAAGCTGTGCGATCATGATAGGCATTGTCTTCTTTGTTGATGTATCAATGATCAACGAAGGAAGGAAGTAGTTGTTCCATGATGCAACGAAGCTGAATATTGCCTGTACTGCAAGAGCAGGCTTCAGCATAGGAAGAACAATCGTGTTGAATGTTCTGAATTCGCCCGAACCGTCAATTCTTGCTGCCTCGATAATATCAATAGGAAGCGAGCTCTTCATGTACTGAATCATGAAGAAGAACACTGCAGGAGCCGCAATAGCAGGAACTATAAGAGGAATATATGTATCTCTGAGTCCCCAGTCGGTACACATACTGAAGAAACCGAGCGCAGAAACCTGTGTAGGAATCGTCATGATAAGTAATATGAAGTTAAAGATAAATTTCTTACCTTTGAAGTCATATACATGAATTGAATACGCTGTCATTGCCGAGAAATAAATTGATAATACTGCTGTACACGTTGCGATAATCAAGCTGTTGATAACACCGTTTATAACAGGTATCGTTGTGTTTGAGATCGCACTCTGGAAGTTATTGATAAATTGATTTCCCGGCAGGAACGAGAAGCCGGACATAATATCGTAATGTGAACGGCTTGCGTTAACAAGCAGGATGTAGAAGAAGAACAAACACAGGATTGAGAAGAAGATAAGAACGATATAACAGATTATTCTGTGAATAATAAGCGTAGGCTTTACCTTCATATCCGGATCTGTTCTGTTCTGCTGAAGTGCTGAGGTATGTTCAAGTACCTTTTCCTTTTTTGCCATGATACTTACTTACCTCCTTTTTTAGACTTCTTGTTGCTTCTGTCAGCAGCAAAGAAGTAGTAAACAACCAGGCTGAGTGCCGCACATACAATGAATATAATTACTGAAAGCGCACCTGCCATACCATAGTTCTTAGATGTACCGATCTGTTCGTTCAGATACATGATAAGCGTCTTGGTAGTGTTATTCGGGCCTCCCTGACCGCCGGTAAGGATCTGCGGTACATCGAACATCTGAAGACCGCCGATCAGCGAAGTGATCATAACGTATACGAGTATAGGTCTGATAAGAGGAAGAGTTATCTTCCAGAATATCTGTGAGCTGCTTGCACCGTCGATTTCAGCAGCCTCAATAACAGATTCGTTGATACCCATCATTGCCGCCATCAGCAGAATTGTCGTGTTACCGAACCACATAATGAAGTTCATGAACGCTACAAGTCCCATCGTACTGCCCGTATAGCTGAGGAATCTGAAAGCCTCGCCGCCGGTAGTGTGCTTGATAAGCTCGTTGATAGGTCCGATATCGGAGAATATTGAGAATATCAGCATTGCAAATGCAGATGCCATGATAAGGTTAGGCATATACATTACAGTTTTGAAGAATCCAAGACATCTTAAACGAAGTCTTACATTAGTAAACCAGTAAGCAAAAAGTAATGAAATGATTATCTGCGGAACAAATCCCAGTACCCACATGATAAGCGTATTCCATGTGAGTGCAAGTATATTGTTACCTGAACTCATATCAAAAATTGCCACAAAGTTATCAAATCCGACAAACTCCGGTCCTATCCAACTAAGACCCGACTTGAAGTATTTGAACATACTGTAATAGAAAGTCTGAATAAGCGGCCAAGCCTGGAAAACAAGGAAAACTAATATGAACGGGAGCATAAATATGTAGCCCCATTTTTTATATTTCCCGATTTGTCCTTTTCTGGCTTTTACCGGCGCGCTTCCTGCGTTAGCTGCCTGAGCCATAAAAACACTCCTTATAAAAATCTCAGTATATTCTCCATCTTGAGCAGTCAAGTATGTTAATAAGGCGGAAACATCCGTAATTCGCCCCATTAACATACTTGACTGCGAATTCACAGAACCCGCAGTCAAGATGAAGGTCAATATTGTTTAAGCCACAAAGCCTTTATTATGCGTTAGCGGGCTTCTTGAGCTCAGGATACTTAACAATAGCAGCCTCATAGAAGTTCTTGAGTGCTGTATCCTTATCAACAGTACCGTCGAAGTATTCCTTGAACTTAGCCTGGAATGTCTCGTTAAGACCCTGGTCGTAGACAGAAATCTTGCTCATGTCGATCTTGGGAGCTGTTTCAACGAACAGAGCGATGTGGTTCTGACCGCCTAAGAATGCTGACTTGAAGTCAGAAGCAGCGAGTTCCTTCATTGCAGCTTCGTTGTTGTAGTAGTCCTGAGTATCCTTTGTGAACTGAAGACCGAAGTCCTTGTCGCAGCAGAATGCTCTCATAACATCGCCAACTAATGTAGCGTTATCTGTGCCCTTTGCAGCAGCGAGCCAAGAACCGCCCCAGAAGTAAGCCTGAGGACCGTAGCAAACTGCCCAGTCACCGTAACCGCCGTTACCTACTTCGAGCTTACCGCCGTCTTTTTCCTTAACTGCAAGTGAGTTACCTGCAAGTGTGAAGTTGATGCCCCATGTTGAGTAGAAGAAGCCGAATACCTTACCGTCGGGACCCTGGTCAGCAGCCCAAGCATCAGACCAAAGAGATGTCTTGTTGTTGTAACCCTTGTCTGTGTATGTCTTAGTCTGGTCAACCCACTTCATGATGTTGGCGTCAACGATGATTTCCTTGTTTTCGTTAACCCAAGGAGCAGCAACGTTGTTTGAGAAGGTTCTGTATGCATCATCATAACCTGAGAGCATCTTGTAACCCTTATCAGCAGCCTTAGCAGCTACTTCGTCAAACTTTGTCCAGTCAGCGAGAGCTTCCTGTACCTTCGCGGGATCATCTGTGCCGAGAACGTCCTTAGCAATTGAACGTCTGTAAGCATACAGACCGGGAGTTGCCTGCCATGAAACACCCTTCAGTAACTTTGCATCATCCTGAGTTGTGCAAACGTCCTTTGTATACTGATACATACCTGAAAGATCTTCGTCAGTAAGACCGAGTGACTTAACATCAAGTGTGTACTCTGAGTTAACATACTTGAGAGCGTAGTCAGCTTCGAATAAGAACATATCGATCTTGTCGTCAGCAGATGCAGCTTCGTTCTTGGGAAGGTCTTCATCGAGCTTGTTCTGATAAGCATTGTCCTTGTTTTCAGTGATCTTGAAATTAACTGTAACACCCTCAGGCATCTTAGCCTTTATGTACTTATCAAAGTAATTCTTGAACTCTTCGTTCCATACAGCGATGTTAAGAGTCTTGCCTTCGCCTTCCTTAAGTGTGAACTTATCGGAAGTTCCTGCGTTGCTTGAATCATCAGTCTTGCTTGAGTCTTCAGTCTTGCTTGAGTTTTCAGTCTTGCTCGAATCTGTTGTAGAAGATCCTGCTGAGCTTGTAGCGTTGCTTGAGCAGCCTGCTACTGCGCCCAGAATTGATGCAGATGCTAATACAGCTGCTAAAATTCTTTTCTTCATTGGTAATTCCTCCAGAAGTATTCATTGTTGTGAATAGCTATCGCTTTCACTGCCTGACCTTACGGCCTCATTAAAGAGGAGCCGTAAACAATCCCCGGTAAGAACAGGCTTCCGGTTGAAGCTCCTGTGACATAACGGTATATACTGCCGTATATGTAACAATGGATAATTCACTAAAAAGACCTGTAGCTTGTCAAAAGTTTTGTTCACTTTTTCCTCGTTGACATAATCATATCACAGATTTCACAAATTTGCAAGCATTTTAAGCCCGCAATTGTGTTTTTTACCGTAAACGATTACAAAAAATGTTTTTTTGGCACTTTTCCGTCATCATGCACAAAAATCTGTTACATTTTTGTAACAATTCGGTCGCAACTTGATTACTGATTTTCTCTATTTTCCGCTCTATAATCGGATATTCTTCCATTGTAACGTCGTGTAAACGATTTTATGCTAATTTAGTTCACAGAAAGTTTGTAAAGTAATTAATGTACATATAGCACAAAAACAAAGCGCCGCTATTGTTGAAAAAGCACAATTTAAGAGATTTTCTGCTTTAGCACTTGAATTTGTTATTAAAATAAGGTAAAATGATATAGTAACAAGTACGGAGGGAAAGCATGAGATCTATGAATAAAATACAGCTTACAACAGCTTTGATAAGCTTCGGTAAATTTTCATATATGTCTTTTTCTACGCCGTATTATAAGAATAAGTGTATTTTTTAAGCTGTGCAATTGGATTACACAGCTTTATTTATTTTCTGAAAGGATGTTCGTAAATGAAAAAAGTAGCCATAGTAATGGGCAGCGATTCCGATCTGCCTATCGTAAAAAAAGCGGCTCAGGTGCTTAAGGACTTCGGAGTTCCTACAGAGCTTCGTGTTCTCTCCGCTCACCGTTGCGCCGCAGAGGTTTCCGAGTTTGCAAGAAATGCCGAGAAGAACGGCACAGGCGTTATCATTGCCGCCGCAGGCAAAGCCGCTCACCTTGCCGGAGCTATCGCAGGTCAGACTCCCCTGCCCGTTATCGGCATCCCGATAAAAGCAAGCGCACTTGAGGGCATAGACGCACTTCTGTCTACAGTACAGATGCCTGCCGGAGTTCCCGTCGCTACAGTAGCTATTGACGGTGCGGCAAATGCGGCATTCCTCGCCGTACAGATCCTTGCGGTATCAGACGATGCCCTTATGGAAAAGATGAAGGCATACCGTGCAGCGCAGACCGCAAAGGTTCTTGAGGCTGACAAAAAAATGGAACAGGTACTTGCCGAGCTTTGATCGGTGTACTATATATAATGTAATCAATAAATACGGCACAGCCGCTGAAGAAAGGATAAACAAAATGGAAAAGAAAGAACAGCTTTACGAAGGAAAGGCAAAGAAGGTATTCGCAACCGATGATCCCGACCTTGTTATCGTATCCTACAAGGATGATGCAACAGCATTCAACGGCCTCAAGAAAGGCACTATCTCAGGTAAGGGCGTTATCAACAACAAAATGACGAACTATATGTTCGGTCTGCTTGAAAAAGCAGGTGTTCCCACTCACCTTGTTAAAGAGCTGAACGACAGAGAAACACTCGTTAAAAAGGTTTCTATCGTTCCCCTCGAAGTAATCGTAAGAAACGTAGCCGCAGGCAGCTTCTCGAAGAAGCTCGGCATCGAGGAAGGCACAAAGCTCCTCTGCCCCACGCTTGAATTCAGCTACAAGAATGACGATCTGGGCGATCCTTTCATCAACGACTACTATGCGCTTGCACTCGGTCTTGCAACAAAGGAAGAAATCGACCTTATCTCAAAGTACGCTTTCAAGGTAAATGAATTTATGCTCGACTTCTTCAAGAAGCTCAACATCGACCTTATCGACTTCAAGATTGAATTCGGTAAGACCTCAGACGGCACAATAATTCTTGCCGACGAGATTTCTCCCGACACCTGTCGTTTCTGGGACAGCACAACTCACGAGAAGCTCGACAAGGATCGTTTCCGTCGTGATATGGGCGGTGTTGAGGACGCTTACGTTGAAATAATGAAGCGTCTTATGGGCAAATAATCACAACAATTGAAAAGAATCTAACAGGAAAAGGCAGGATAATATATGGGTGGATTTTTCGGTGCGGCGTCAAACAACGACTGCATAACCGATGTTTTCTTCGGAACAGACTATCACTCCCACCTCGGAACACGCAGAGGCGGTATGACCGCATACAGCCCCGACAGAGGCTTTCAGCGTGCTATCCACAGTATTGAAAACTCACCGTTCAGAACAAAGTTTGAACAGGACGCTACGGATATGAGGGGAAAGCTGTGTATCGGCTGTATCAGCGATACCGACCCTCAGCCTCTGCTGGTGCGTTCAAAGCTCGGTATTTATTCGATATGCAGTGTCGGCATAATCAGAAACGCCGAACAGCTTTCAACCGAGCTGCTCGAGAGCGGCTGCGCAAACTTTGAAACAATGAGCAGCGGCAGTATAAACTCCGGCTCGCTCATCGGTGCGCTTATCGCACAGAAGGACAACTTTACAGAAGGCATACGATATGCTCAAAGCAAGATTAACGGTACAATGTCCCTTATCATTCTTACAAAGGACGGAATTATCGCCGCAAGGGATCAGTACGGCAGACTTCCTATAATTGTAGGAAAAAGGAGCGACGGATACTGCGTATCCCTTGAATCATTCGCATTCCAGAAGCTCGGCTACAGCACATATAAAGAGCTTCGTCCCGGCGAAATAGATATGATAACTGCGGACGGCTGTGAAGTGCTGAGTGACGGCGATGAAAGCAAAATGCATATATGCTCGTTCATGTGGACATATTACGGCTATCCGAATGCGGTATATGAGGGTGTGACCGTTGAAACGATGCGTACACGCAACGGCGAGATTATGGCGGAGAACGATATAAAGAACGGCAAGCTGCCCGATGTTGACTATGTATGCGGTATTCCGGATTCGGGCGTACCTCACGCAATAGGCTACGCAAACAGGAGCGGTATCCCGTTCGCACGTCCTTTTATCAAGTACACTCCCACATGGCCCAGAAGCTTTATGCCTACCAACCAGACAATGAGAAATCAGGTAGCTAAAATGAAGCTGATTCCGGTCCACGAGCTTATTGAGGGTAAAAAACTGCTGTTCGTTGACGACAGCATAGTAAGAGGAACTCAGATGAGAGAAACAGTAGAGTTCCTTTATGAGAACGGTGCTAAGGAAGTACACATGCGCAGCGCCTGTCCTCCGATAATGTACGGTTGTAAGTATCTCAACTTCTCCCGCAGCACATCGGAGATGGAGCTGATTGCAAGACAGATAATTGATGAGGCCGAGGGTGCAGATGGTATCAGATTTATCGACGAGTACAGTGACACCAACACAGAGCGTGGAAAGAAACTGCGTGACGAAATATGCCGCAGACTAAAGCTGACATCGCTTGAATTCCAGTCGCTTGACGGAACTGTACGGGCAATAGGCAAGCCACAGTGTGAGCTTTGCACTTATTGCTGGAACGGAAAGGAATGACTCCATTGACAAGCGGTTTGCATGAAGAATGCGGCGTGTTCGGTGTTTTTGCAAAAGAAAAGACCAACGTTGCCGCAACAACATATTACGGATTATTCGCATTACAGCACAGAGGACAGGAAAGCTGCGGCATCGTTGTGAACGATGACGGCGTTTTCAACTCCTACAAGGACACCGGCCTTGTGAACGATGTGTTCACTCCCGAGCGACTTGACGGACTTGGACAGGGCAATATGGCGGTAGGTCATGTGCGTTACGGCACGACCGGAGCAAACGCACGTCTTAATGCCCAGCCTATTCTGGTAAATCATTATAAAGGAAGAATGGCTCTCGCCCATAACGGAAACCTTGTAAACACTTACGAGTTACGTCACGAGCTTGAAAAACAAGGCTCCATCTTCCATACGACAAGCGACACAGAAGTTATAAGCTACCTTGTAACAAAGGAACGGCTTGAAGCTCCCTCAATAGAAGAGGCGCTCAACCGTGCGATGAATAAGATAAACGGCGCATATTCGCTCGTTATCATGTCGCCTGCAAAGCTGATTGCCGCCCGTGACGAGAACGGCTTCAGACCGCTCTGCTACGGCATAACAAACGAGGGAACATATATAGTTGCCTCCGAAAGCTGCGCTCTTGACTCGGTCGGCGCTAAGTTCGTAAGAGATCTGCTCCCCGGCGAGATTGTTGTATTCGATGAAAACGGAGTACGCTCCATAAAAGATCATTGCGGCAAGCGTCCGCATACTTTGTGCGTTTTTGAATATATCTACTTCGCACGTCCCGACTCGGTCATAGAGGGTGCATCCGTTCACGAAGCAAGACTTCGTGCAGGCGCATTCTTAGCGCTTGAGCATCCCGTGCAGGCGGATATAGTAATCGGCGTTCCCGATTCCGGAATAGATGCCGCCATAGGCTATTCTCACCAGTCGGGTATTCCCTACGGCATCGGCTTCATCAAGAACAAATACATCGGCAGAACCTTTATTTCGCCCGGTCAATCGTCAAGAGAAGATAAGGTGCGTATAAAGCTGAACGCTGTTGCCAGTGTCGTAAAAGGCAAACGTGTCGTTCTTATAGACGATTCTATAGTAAGAGGCACCACAAGCGGCAGGATTGTAAAATTACTGCGTGATGCGGGAGCCACCGAGGTTCATATGAGAGTATCCGCTCCCCCGTTCCTCAATCCCTGCTACTACGGTACCGACATAGATTCGAGAGAACACCTTATCGCTTGTCATCATTCGATAAAAGAGATCAGCGACATAATAGGCACAGATTCGCTCGGCTATCTGAGCGTGGAAAACGCAAAGAAGCTTGCGGTACACGCAAACGGCTGTGAATGCGGTTATTGCACCGCTTGTTTCAGCGGAGAATATCCCACGAATATTCCCACGGAAATGCACAAGGATAAATTCGACAGGAAAATCAGCGAAAGCAAAGAAAAAACCACCACATAAGGACATCAGTCCCCAAACGGAAGGAATTATTATTATGAAGAACAGTTTTTCAGAAAGCTATAAAGCAGCAGGCGTTGACGTTACCGCAGGCTACGAAGGTGTTCGTCTGATGAAAAAGGACGTTGAACGCACCAATATCCCCGGTGTACTTACAGGCATAGGCGGATTCGGCGGTCTGTTCCAGCTTGATATTGCAGATATGAAAGAACCCGTACTCGTTTCGGGTACAGACGGTGTCGGCACAAAGCTCAAGCTCGCAATGCTGATGGATAAGCACGATACGATCGGTATAGATGCGGTCGCTATGTGCGTAAACGACATAATCTGCTGCGGTGCAAAGCCTCTTTATTTCCTTGACTATATTGCTATAGGCAAGAACGTACCAGAAAAGGTAGCCGCTATAGTAAAGGGTGTTGCTGACGGCTGTGTACAGTCAGGCTGTGCGCTTATAGGCGGTGAAACCGCTGAGCATCCCGGAATGATGCCCGAAGACGAATATGACATCGCAGGCTATTCAACAGGTGTCGTTGACAAGTCGAAGATAATCGACAACAGCACCGTAAAGGAAGGCGACATCATAATCGGCCTTGCTTCCACAGGCGTTCATTCAAACGGCTTCTCTCTTGTAAGAAAGGTGTTCAACATAAACAGCAAGGAAGTTCTCGATGAAGTCCTCCCCACAGGAAAAACTCTCGGCGAAACGCTCCTTACACCTACAAAGATATATGTAAAGCCCATTTTGGAGCTTATCTCAAAGAAGAACGTAAAGGCTATCTCGCATATTACAGGCGGCGGCTTCAACGAGAACGTTCCCCGTTCACTCCCCGACGGCTTTACAGCAAAGATTACAAAGCACAGCTACGAAGTGCCTTATATCTTCAAGCACTTACAGGAAGTCGGAAACATCTCCGAACACGATATGTACAATACTTTCAATATGGGTATCGGTATGACCGTTGTAGTTGACAAGGACGATGCCGATGAAGCTGTACAGATACTCAGAAACGCAGGCGTTGAAAGCTACTGCATCGGTGAAATAATCAAGGGTGACGAGGGCATCATAATTGAGTAATATGAAAAATATCGTTGTACTTGTATCGGGCGGCGGAACTAACCTGCAGGCGCTTATCGACGCTGAAAAGTCCGAGGGACTCGGCGGAGGTAAAATCACCTGCGTTATTGCGTCAAAGCCCGATGCCTACGCACTGACAAGAGCCGCAGATAACGGCATAAAGACAAGAGTGCTCGCAAGACGTGACTATGCCGATGTTGCCGCTTACAGCAAGGCTATGGCTGACGCTTTAAAGGAAGAGCAGGCTGACCTTGTTATCTACGCAGGCTTTATGACAATACTTGACGAGCAGGTATGCGATGCGTTCAGGTATAAGATGATAAACGTTCACCCCGCCCTTATCCCCTCTTTCTGCGGAAAGGGCTACTACGGACTTCACGTTCACGAGGAAGCACTTAAAAAGGGCGTAAAGGTAACAGGTGCTACCGTTCATTTTGTAACAGCGGAATGTGACGCAGGACCTATCATTCTGCAAAAGGCAGTTGAAGTCAGAAACGGCGACACCCCTGAAATTCTTCAGAAACGTGTTATGGAGCAGGCAGAGTGGAAGATTCTCCCCCGTGCCGCACGTCTTTTCTGTGAAGGAAAGATAACCGTAAAGGACGGCATAACCGTTATTGACGATTGAACCTTATGTCCGCATTCTCCCGACTAAACGGGATTTTGAGGACGTTATAACAAGTTATATTCAGAAAACTGCGTGTTCCACGCAAAACCGCAACAGGAGGCTATATGGAAGTTTTAACACTTGAAAAAGAGCTTAACTCTCTTGCTTATCACGGCAGAGGCATCGTGATAGGAAAATCCGCAGACGGCACAAAAGCGGTAATCGCCTACTTTATTATGGGAAGAAGCGAAAACAGCCGTAACAGAATTTTTGTAGAGGACGGCGAGGGTATCAGAACACAGGCTTTCGATGAAAGCAAGATGGAAGATCCCCACCTCATCATTTATGCACCCGTAAGAGTTCTCGGCAACAAGACGATAGTTACAAACGGCGACCAGACCGACACTATCTATGAGCTTATGGACAAGCAGATGACATTCGAGCAGGCTCTCAGAACAAGAGAATTTGAAGATGACAAGCCCAACTACACACCGAGAATTTCCGGTATAGTCCACCTTGACAACGGCGATATGAATTTCGCAATGTCTATCTTGAAGAGCGCAGACGGCGACGGCTCATCATGTCAGAGATACACCTACGCTTACAGCAATCCTTTAAACGGCAAGGGAAAATTCATTCACACCTACAAGTGTGACGGCAATCCCCTGCCGAGCTACGAAGGCGAACCCAAGACAGTGGTTATTCCCGATACGGATATAGACACGTTCACATCAATGGTATGGGAAAACCTCAATGCAGACAACAAGGTTTCACTCTTTACACGTTACATCGACATTGCCACAGGCAAGTACGAATCACGCATAATCAATAAAAACAAGTAAGCGAAAGGAACTTTACTACAATGAACGAACTTCAGTTAAAGTACGGCTGCAACCCCAATCAGAAGCCGTCAAGAATATTCATGGAAAACGGCAATTCACTTCCTATCGAAGTGCTTAACGGCAAGCCCGGTTACATCAACTTTATGGACGCCTTCAACGGCTGGCAGCTGGTAAGCGAGCTTAAGAAGGCTACGGGCCTTCCCTCCGCAACATCATTCAAGCACGTTTCACCCGCAGGTGCCGCTGTAGGACTTCCCCTCACAGACACGCTCAAGAAGATATACTGGGTAGACGATCTCGGCGAGCTGTCACCCCTTGCCTGCGCTTATGCAAGAGCAAGAGGCGCTGACAGAATGTCATCATACGGCGACTTTATCGCTCTGTCGGACAAGTGCGATGTTTCAACGGCAAAGATAATACAGCGTGAAGTTTCCGACGGTGTTATCGCTCCCGATTACGATCCCGAAGCGCTTGAAATTCTCAAGTCAAAGAAAAAGGGCAACTACAATATAATCAAGATCGACCCCGAGTACGTTCCTGAGCCTATCGAGCGTAAGCAGGTTTTCGGCGTTACTTTCGAGCAGGGCAGAAACGAGCTGGTTATTGACGATAAGCTGTTCTCAAACATTGTGACCGAGAATAAGAATATACCCGAGAGCGCAAAGATTGATCTTGCAATAGCAATGATTACATTAAAGTACACTCAGTCAAACTCCGTAGCTTACACTTGCGGCGGTCAGGCTATCGGTATCGGCGCAGGTCAGCAGTCAAGAATCCACTGCACACGCCTTGCAGGTACAAAGGCTGACAACTGGTACTTAAGACAGTCGCCTCAGGTTATGGGCTTACAGTTTGTAGATAACATAAGACGTGCCGACAGAGATAACGCTATTGACCTTTACATCGGTGAAGATTATATGGACGTTCTCGCAGACGGCGCATGGGAAAACATCTTCAAGGTAAAGCCCGCCGTATTCACGACAGAAGAAAAGAAAGCTTGGCTTGCAACAATGAAGGGCGTAGCGCTTGGCTCAGATGCATTCTTCCCCTTCGGTGACAACATTGAAAGAGCGCACAGAAGCGGTGTAGAATACATAGCACAGCCCGGCGGCTCTATCCGTGACGATAATGTTATCGACACCTGCAACAAGTACGGTATCGCAATGGCATTCACGGGAATCAGACTTTTCCACCACTGATAAGCTCAGTAAACGGGCGGCACGTCCGCCCGTTATTTTTAAATTCCGATAAAGGTATCACTATGCATTTTACTTACACAGATAAAGACATCCTTGACGGCAGATTTGAATTCAGGCAGAGCGGCACGTTTCGGGTACTGTCTGCGTTTGCACATTTGAAAATAATCATATCGTGTATAATCGAAGCGATGATTGCCCCGTATACTCTCAACGTATTATTTAACGGAGGCGCAACATCAAATAACACATCAATCATAATAATCAAAATTGCTCTCGCTGTAATTCTGCCGATACTGCCGATATGGTATATACTCATAGTTGCAGGCGGCGAACAGCAGTACAGCTACTACGCCGATGAACGTCTTATGCGTATAGCAAGCAAACGCCATACCTATATTTTCAGGTACTCGGACATAGAAAACGTGACCTACAAGCCTATGACCTTGTTTACAAAGCAAAAAGGCTATACTGTTACTGTTACGACAAAAAATACCACGCTGTTCTTCCGTTATATCATGCCGTCATGCGCAGAATTTTTCACAATACAGTCCACACCGTTCTATATTCTTCAACATCCGCCGATAAAAGCGGAAGAAAGGAAAGACCGATGAAAAAAGCACTATTATTGATTTGCGCCGCATCAATTCTTGCAGGAATGTGCGGTTGCTCCAAAACGATTGAAAATCCCCCTTACTTCACTCCAAAAAATCAGACCACATCATCAACGACCCCGGTTCCCCAGACAGTGACACCTCAGACCACCGCAGTAACTACTGCGGCAACATCAACGCAAACAACAAAAGCGGAAACAACGACCGCAAAGCCCGAAACCTCGAACACGTCAATTACAGACAAGTCCGAAACAAAAAAACCGTCCCCTGCCCCTGCAAAGTATACCCCTGTAGGAAGTCTTGTCAAACATAAAGTAAACAAATTCTCTCTGATGTACGATGACGGAGTATACTTCAATACCGGCATCAGTGAATATGAGGAAGATAAAAACGAGCTTTATCTTGTACATTATTCCGATGACAGCGAGGTCACATCTAATATCGTTGCTATGTGCAGTGATGAGGACGAAGATACTAAAGGCAGATCGGTAGCCGAGATCGGCGAGGAATTTATGAGCTATTACGCCGTCGGTGATAATGTCGATTCATCGACCAAGAGTATGATAAAAATAGGCAACACCGATGCATTTTACGCAACTGTAAAATCTTCGGACGGAGATTTTTCGGTTGCCGCAACACAGCACATATATTTTGCCCGTCACGGCAATAAAGTGTACACATTGATAGCACTGCACCTTGACGATAACGAAAAAGCTGTCACAAAGGCGCTTGAATACACGCTCGGGTCAATGTCATTCGACAATTCGTTAAACACATGACAGCAGAGTCAAAGTCATTATCTGCCTCATTGACCGCTCCGAAGCTGCCCGATAATCTTTTTACGGTAACAGATATTGATGCCGAGCTTTCAAAAGTGCGTGATGACGAATCGGATTTTATTGCGGCAGATTTTTCGAGGCTGATATGTGCCGAAACCGATTTTTCAGCCATCTGTTTCAGAAACTGCCTGTTTCACGGATGTCGCTTTACAGCCTGCGATTTTACCGGATGCACTTTTATAGATTGCGTTTTCAAGGGCTGCGATATTTCAAACAGCGATTTTTCCGAAAGCTATTTCAAAGCCTGCTCGTTCATCTCCTGTAAAGCGGTCGGAACAGCTTTCAAATACTCGTTTTATAAAAATGTCAGCTTTGACGGCGGCAGCTTTGAGCTGTCAGATTTTCAGCGTTCAAAACTGCAATCGGTAGCTGTGACAGATACCGACTTCTCCTCCGCTCTGTTTTCTTCTTGTGAGATAAAACAGACGGAGCTTAAAAACGTTACGCTGGCAAGGTCTGTGTTTTTCGGCACGAAGCTTGCAGGGCTTGACTTCACCTCCTGTAATATCGAAGGTCTTACCGTTTCCGATACGGGAGCGGAGCTTAAAGGCGCAAAGGTCGATGTGTGGCAGGCGGCAATGTTCGCAAAGTTGCTTGGCCTTATCATCGAATAATGAATAAATCAAAAGAAAGAAAGGTATTTTTAACATGAACGTACTTGTAATAGGCGGAGGCGGCAGAGAACACGCCATAATAACAGCCCTTGCAAAATCTAAGAAGGTAGACAAGCTGTATGCCGCACCCGGCAACGGCGGTATCTCGAAATATGCCGAGTGCTTTAATGTAAAGGCAACCGATATTGACGGCTGTGTCGAGCTTGCAAAGAAGCTCAGACCCGACTATGTATTCGTAGCCCCCGACGATCCGCTGGTTATGGGTATGGTGGACAAGCTCAACGCAGAGGGCTTCAAGACCTTCGGACCGAGAGCAAATGCCGCTATTCTTGAGGGCAGTAAAGTTTTCTCAAAGGCTCTGATGAAGAAGTACAACATTCCCACTGCGGCTTACGAAACCTTCACGGACGCAGACGAGGCTATAGCATATATCAAAAAGCAGAACAGCTTCCCTGCCGTTATCAAGTGTGACGGTCTTGCACTCGGCAAGGGCGTTATAATCGCAAAGGACGAGCAGGAGGCAGAAAATGCAGTACGTTCAATGCTCCTTGACGGAAAATTCGGCAAATCCGGCAGTGAAATAGTTGTCGAGGAATTTATGACAGGCCCCGAGGTAACCGTTCTTGCGTTCACAGACGGCAAGACAGTAAAGCCTATGATAAGCTCTATGGATCACAAGCGTGCTTATGACAACGATGAGGGTCTTAACACGGGCGGAATGGGTACGATAGCGCCCAACCCCCTCTACACCCCAGACAAACAGCAGGAATGTATGGAAAAGATATTCCTGCCTACTATAAAGGCTATGGCGGCTGAGGGCAGACCGTTCAAGGGTTGCCTTTACTTCGGTCTTATGCTGACCCCGAACGGTGCTAAGGTGATTGAATACAACTGCCGCTTCGGTGATCCCGAAACACAGGTGGTTCTCCCCTTGCTTGAAACGGATATTATGGATATAATCGAAGCTGTCTGGGAAGAAAAGCTCGATACGCTTGACATCAAGTGGAGCGATAAATCTTGCGCCTGCGTTGTAATGGCAAGCGGCGGCTACCCCGAAAAGTACGAAACAGGCAAGGTGATAAGCGGACTTGACGAAAACGGTCAGTGCGAGGGCGCATTCGTTTACCACGCAGGCACAAAGCTGGAGGACGGAAAGTTCCTTACGGCAGGAGGACGTGTTCTCGGCATTACCGCTTACGGCGATACATTAAAGGAAGCACTCGACACAGCTTATAAGGCAGTGGATACGATTAGCTTTGAAAAGGCACATTACCGCCACGATATAGGAAAAAAAGCTCTTTCCGCTTTAAAATAATTCCCGAAAACACTTGCATTTCATTTCCTTTTATGTTATAATAGCATTTGCGTGTTAGAATAATTTTGGGTTTGTACGATAAACAGATCTCGGACATACCCGTATTCCTATAAGGAGGACATATAAATGGGAATATTAGAAATAATCAGTGCTATTGTTCTGATTGTTGCCTGTGTTTTCATAGTACTCGTAGTACTTATGCAGGATACAAAGCAGGGTATGTCGCAGACGATTACAGGCGGTAGTGCAGACAACTATTATCAGAGAAATTCAGGCCGTTCGAACGAGGCTAAGCTGAACAGACTTACAAAGATTGCCGCAGTGATTTTCTTTGTTGTGGCTCTCGTTGTTAACTTCATCGTTATGTACAGCGGTAACTTCAACAAGTCGAATAATTCTTCGACAACAAGCTCCGCAACATCATCTGTAACATCTTCCGTTACAAGTGACGATTCGTCAGCTTCATCGGCATCTTCCGATGCTTCATCGACAGATTCTTCCGCTTCTTCATCTGACGCTTCTTCTGCTGATTCCTCAGTAGCCGAGTCTTCATCTGAAACAAGCACAGAAACATCTGCAGAATAATTAATGCTTTTAAAAGCTGTCGCACTGCGGCAGCTTTTTTTGTATATGCCTGATTGTTCCGGCAACGTTCGCCGGATATAAGTAAATGCTGAGCTGTTGAAAAAAACGCCCTGTTATGATACAATATAATCAATGATTATTAAAGGCAACACCGCATAATTAACGGCTTTCGCCTTTGCCGCACGCTTGCTTGCATATTTTCCGCCATCTTGCGCAAATTTTGCTTGACAGGCGCCAGCCTGCCCGCACTCAATTTATACAATCTGACGAAAAATCTGACTGCGCAATCGCACGACAATAATTATGCGGTATAGCCTTAAACAAAACTTACTCGGAGGGGCATCAAATGAAAAAAAGAAGTACATCGCCATTTGCGGTTTTGCTTTTCAGCATTCCTTCTCATCTGTATGGTCATAAACTTATTTAAGGGGCATATCGTAGCCGCTGTATGTAGTCTTGGAGCGTGTTTCTTGTTTTTTGCTCTGTCTTTATTAACTTATAAAAAAGGCAAAGACAGCAACCCGTATCAATCCTTGCAAATTATCCGACATCAGATTTCACACAAAATCTTATACGCTCTAAGGCTGTTCTAAGTTAACCGCACTATAATATCAATATCATAAAGGACGGTGATATTATGAAGCTCCTGTTTGCAGAAGATGAGGTCAGTATGGCTGAGGCTGTAACCGACATTCTGACCTATCATAATTATACGGTAGACACGGTTTATGACGGTGCCGACGCTCTTGATTACGCAAGAGCCGAACAGTATGACGGGATAATTCTTGATATAATGATGCCGAAAAAGAGCGGCTTAGAGGTACTTAAAACACTAAGGAGCGAGGGGAACACCACTCCCATTCTCCTGCTTACCGCAAAGGCTGAGGTTGAGGACAGGATAGCAGGGCTTGATATGGGTGCGGACGATTACCTTCCGAAGCCGTTTGTAATGGGCGAGCTTCTTTCCCGTGTCAGAGCAATGCTCCGCAGGAAAGACAGGTTCACACCCGATATAATGACATTCGGCAATGTGTCGCTCAATCTCAGCAGCTGTGAGCTTAAAGGACCGTTGCAGTCTATTGTCCTGCCCAAGATAGAATACAAGCTGATGGAGCTTCTTATGCTCAACAAGGGCATCTATCTTTCCACTGATGATATTCTCGTAAAGGTCTGGGGCTATGAGAGCGATGCCGAGAGCGGCGCAGTATGGGTATATATATCCTATGTAAGAAAACGTCTTGCCGCTATCGGTGCGGATATTGAAATCCGAGCCAAGCGCAGTGTTGGCTATACTCTTGCAAAGATCGGGGATGCTGACTGATGGTAAAACAGTTGCAGAAAAAGTTTATCATATCCGCTATGCTGGCGGTAACAATTCTGCTTGTCGTGCTTATCGGCGGAATAAACGTTTTCAATTATCTCACCACCAGTGGCGATAACGACAGGCTTATGGAGATGCTCTGCTACAGCTTTGAAACCTCAACAAAGTGGAACGCAGATACAACCGACAATACTCAGCCCCCGCAGAGCATAAACGGCACTAAGCAAAATATAACCGACGCATCCGGCAATCAGAATGATACCGGGTTTGTGCCGCAGGACAACGGCACTAAACCGCCCGACGATAAAAAGAACAACGGCTTTGGCAGACACGATAAAAACGCAGTGGATTCTGCACGCTATGCCGCAGTTGCGATCGACAAAAACGGAAATATCATAAGGACGGATGTAACTCATATATCCTCGCTTACCGAGGAAGAAGCGGCCGCTATTACCGAAGCACTTAAAAATACCGCTGCGGGAACAGGCACATACAGCGGCTTTCAGTACAGGATAAGCGAAACTAAGCGTGCAGAAGGAAAGGTTATCATCCTGCTTGACAACGGTATGCAGATAAGCTCCTTCTTTACCGTACTGTTTATATCGGTCGGTGCAGGAATATTCGGCTGGCTTATGATGCTGCTGCTCGTAATTCTTCTTTCCCGCAAAACTATTGCCCCTGTTGCACGAAGCATTGAAAAGCAAAAGCAGTTTGTTACAAACGCAGGTCACGAAATAAAGACGCCGCTTGCCATTATCCTTGCCAATACAGATGCAATGGAGCTTCACAACGGCGAAAACAAGTGGAGCAAGAATATCCGTGCGCAGACGCTCAGACTCAGCGGACTTATGCAGAATCTGCTGATGCTTGCCAAAATGGATGAAAGCTCAACAAAGCTCCCGATGTGCGAATTTGATATAAGCACTGCGGCAGAAGATACCGTCGGCGCATTTATAGAGCCTGCCGCCCTCAAAGGCATAATGATTGAACAGGACATCAAAAAAGGCATCAGGCTCAGCGGCAACCGTGACAGTATAGTACAGCTTATGACGGTACTGCTTGACAATGCGGTCAAATATACCGAAAGCGGAGGTGTCATAAGGGCTGAGCTTTACGGCAGCGAAAAGAACATAACACTCAGCATCGCCAACACCTGCGAGCCTATAGACCACCCCGAAAAGCTGTTCGACCGCTTTTACCGTGGCGACAGCGCAAGAACGCAGAAAAACGGCGGCTACGGCATAGGCTTATCGGTAGCTCAGGCAATAGCAGAACTCCACAAAGGCTCGATAACCGCTGAAAATGTATCTGCCTCCGCCTCAGAATCCCGCACCGACACCACAGATAAACAAAACACCAATATGCTTATGTTCACGGTTAAAATATAAAACAACGGTTTGCAGGCGGCTGAATCGGGTCAGCCATCTGCAAACCGTTTTATCTTTAAAGTGTCCGATGTGTCCACTGCCATCTATGATATTTTCATCGCTCAATAATACAGACTTACCGTTTCCGATAGAGTTCCTTCATCTTGATAATGGTCGTAAATTCGAAAAACAATTTTCATTGCCATCATACCAATGTTCTTTTCTGTTCCAACCAAATGCCAGCAGTAACAACTGTTTTCAATAGTGATTTTTCCTGCGTACAGCAATGCGCCGAAATCCACATCACGCCGTAAACGTTTGATAATCAGCTTCTTCTTGCCGCTATGCATCACTTTCAGTTTTTCATGGATCTCCGGCTCCACCATGCTATCCTTACTGATTGTAATCCGTCCATCATATACGTGTTCGCTATTTCTGTATTCCGGCTCATTGAGATTGAATGGTGCGTACTCATAAACCACAGTGTTTTCATCCTGCCATACAATTCTCGCAGAACCACCAAAGCCACGGCTCATTCCATCCACCACGCTTTATCCGCATAATCCAATGAGAAGCTGTCATCTACAAATTTCGATAAAATATCGACGTCCGGTCGCTGTGGGTTTATGTTGCCTTGCACCATAGCTTCACGCTGTGCTTTGGCTATATGGCTGAGGTCATTGCATTCCAGCAATATACCTTCTTCAAAAACAAGTTCAATCAGTTTCTTGTATGCCCAACCCCTTTGGAAACCCATGTGAATGTAATACTCCCGCATAAAGCCATCTCCGAGAAGTATTTTCCCCGTGTACGGAATTGGAATGTTAACATCCTTGTACACACGATGCCCGAAATGCGCTTTCATAATAATCTTTTTGCCGCCTTGACACTTGTATTCCTTAAACTCCGGCAGTGATACCTCTACGCCGTTTAACGGCGGATACTTATCATCTGAATTGTAAAGGTACAAATCCTTCAGCAACAATTCATCATCTTCAATCGCATATTCACACCAATATCCCCGCCAACAAGCAGTCGAACTGGCATGTGGCTCCATTCCGTAATTCTTTGGGTCAAACAGCATCACAGAAGATAGAGCCACGACGGTGAACTCTTTCTTTTTATATTTATATATATCACCAATTTGTGCTGTCATTCGTAATCCCTCCTTACAGCAATCGCCCCCATCCTGAAGATGCATCTCCGCCCGTTATAAATCCAACAATTCCCGTTTTGCCTATTCATTCTGATGTCGCTTTTAAATAAACAATTAATTTTGTAATTGAAATCACAATGCCGTATTGCAAAGTAATCAGCAACGAAGCCATCCACGCAGACATAGCAGGATGAGATTGTTGCCAGAAGCCATTCCATTCACCCGTAAAAAGAAACATATATAAGGCAGGCGGAGAATAAACCGCAAACAACAGATACATAACCGGAATTGAAAACAACAACTGTTTTACATTTAAATCAAGGTACTTTATCACAATTATTGTCGGTATACATATAATCAATAATTGTATCAACATATGAACTATAAATCCAAGCCAAAACGGATTGGAAAAAGAAAGAAACAGATTCGCCAAATAATTTACGATTATGCCGTTGTATAAAACTGTCAAACCCCATATAAAAAGAGCTAATAATACAAAATTGCATTTTTTCAACAATTTCATTTAATTTGCCTCCTTTGCTGTGGTGCAGCAAATTATTTGTAAGTGCGAAGTACATAATCGGTTTCTGCAATCAATTCCAACTATACGGATTTGACTATCCGGATTCTTTGCACCGCATTTAAACTCAATCAAGTATCTCAATAGAACTTATTTCATCGGTCCTATAATAATAACCGTTTGTAAGCCCTATTGTTGCTACGCCTTCGTCGCTATCATCTTCGCTTTCGTACAGAATAGCCGTTTCGATATGAACTGCGCCGTTTGTTTCCGTCAGCTTGACTTTGTGAAACTGAGCATTGTATAGCGTTAATGAATCAACCATTATTTTTTATTTCCTTTCAGTGGTGCCGCAGGTACAAGATGTGTTCCGTTTTTTGAGTAATGTATCGTTCCCCACCGTTTTACCGCCCTTCAAATCTCAAACGAACATACAGATGAAGCTGATTTAATGACGGTTTTACTACCCTATAAATTTACACTACTCTCAAACCGGAGCGTGCGCTTGCTAAGCTGTTTTTAAGTTTTACTACCCTATAAATTTACACTACTCTCAAACGCTATTCTTCAGAAAGTATCGGAAACGCACGTTTTACTACCCTATAAATTTACACTACTCTCAAACAAAGAAAGAAATGAGAACCGTACAGACAGTGTTTTACTACCCTATAAATTTACACTACTCTCAAACCGGCGATGCACCATATTACGGATGTAGCGAGTTTTACTACCCTATAAATTTACACTACTCTCAAACATTCGCTCAGAGTTTCGTGAGCCGGTCTTCGTTTTACTACCCTATAAATTTACACTACTCTCAAACAGCAGTACACCGAAGCCCACGGCATACGCAGTTTTACTACCCTATAAATTTACACTACTCTCAAACACGCCTGGCGGATGGAACAGACACAGCCCGAGTTTTACTACCCTATAAATTTACACTACTCTCAAACCGCTGTCCCGTATCTTCTGTGTATACTTTAGTTTTACTACCCTATAAATTTACACTACTCTCAAACTTTTTCAATTTCTTCGTCTGTCCATATTATGTTTTACTACCCTATAAATTTACACTACTCTCAAACGTATCATGATCTTTCTGATTCTGACAAACGGTTTTACTACCCTATAAATTTACACTACTCTCAAACAAGGACCCACCTGTCACAGTACAATTTGTAGTTTTACTACCCTATAAATTTACACTACTCTCAAACCCGCTTACAAAGCTTATATGCGGTATATACGTTTTACTACCCTATAAATTTACACTACTCTCAAACTTATCGACATCCTTTAAGTGGGTATGATCCGTTTTACTACCCTATAAATTTACACTACTCTCAAACGAGAATGGCGTAAAAGTAAAAAATCCTAAGGTTTTACTACCCTATAAATTTACACTACTCTCAAACTGAGGAGGTTGAGTCTGTTTTAAATGCAAGGTTTTACTACCCTATAAATTTACACTACTCTCAAACGCATAACCTACGGCGGAGAAACTGTGAAAAGTTTTACTACCCTATAAATTTACACTACTCTCAAACCGTTAGCCTTGTTGGGCTTCGGCTTTTGCAGTTTTACTGCCCTATAAATTTACACTACTCTCAAACATATCCCGGTGATATGCTGCTGTCGGAAATGTTTTACTACCCTATAAATTTACACTACTCTCAAACTGTGGGCGCAGATATATCTCCTTGATGAAGGTTTTACTACCCTATAAATTTACACTACTTTCAAACTATGCAAGAGAAATGGCATAAAAAAGCTAAGTTTTACTACCCTATAAATTTACACTACTCTCAAACTGGTATAGTGCCACCACCAATATTATATCAGTTTTACTACCCTATAAATTTACACTACTCTCAAACCTCACTGACAACGCCCTCAATCTGATATGTGTTTTACTACCCTATAAATTTACACTACTCTCAAACGTGTCGTAGTACCCCCCAAGCATTTTCCCAGTTTTGTCAAGAGTAACATGGTTTACACTTTGTGCAAGCACATGGTTTACATGTTATCA